>Ga0209526_10000592_pt1 | contig 23738 bp, 19 predicted proteins | sample JacPinW_OM2H0_M1_FD_188566 | JGI IMG/M metagenome (GOLD analysis project Ga0209526, IMG submission 188566) | Forest soil microbial communities from Algoma, Ontario, Canada - Jack Pine, Ontario site 1_JW_OM2H0_M1 (SPAdes) (version 2) | ecosystem: Environmental > Terrestrial > Soil > Boreal... | reverse complement strand
GTACACCGCGGAAGGACGGCTCTTCGGCGCGGGCGATCAGCGCATCGCATTGATCGATCGCCGCTGAAGTGAGGAACGATCTCCGCGTGCAAGGACAGGCTCTCCGAAAAGTTTGATGACCGCGAGCGGCAAGGACGCGATGCTGCTCAGCCAGTCCCCGCACCTGGTGCTGGACGGCATCGCGGCGGCCGTGGCGGCGGTCGGCGCAAGCGAGGCGTACTTGTGCGTCGAGGGCGGCCACCCACAACGGGCGGGGCAGCTCTCGGCGGCGATCGCGGACCGCGCGCGCGCTGGAATCGACGAGGTGCAGGCCCAGTTGGTGGCCTTCCCCGGCGGGTACGTGGCCAGCGAGGAGTCCGCGCTGGTGAACTTCCTGAACGGCGGGCGCGCGGTGCCCGTGTATGTCCCGCCACGCCCGTTCGAGCGCGGCGTCAGCGGCCGGGCCACGCTGATCAACAACGTGGAGACGCTGGCGCACATCGCCCTGATCGCCAGGTATGGCCCGGACTGGTTCTCCGCGATCGGCACGCAGGCCGCACCGGGCTCCACGCTGCTGACGATCAGCGGCGCGGTACGCAGGCCCGGAGTCTACGAGGTCGCCCTGGGCACGCGGCTCGGGGACCTGATCTCACTGGCCGGCGGCGCGGCGGAGCCGCCGCAGGCGATCCTGGCCGGCGGCTATTTCGGCGGCTGGCTGCCGTGGCCGGCCGCGGTCGATGTGCCGGTCAGCCACCCCGGCCTGCGCTCGGCCGGCGCGGCGCTCGGCGCTGGGGTGCTGATCGTGCTGCCCGGATCCGCCTGCGGAGTCGGGGAAACCGCGCGGGTCTTTCGCTACCTGGCGGGCCAGAGCGCCGGCCAGTGCGGCCCGTGCCGCCATGGGCTGCCGGCCATCGCCGACGCGCTTGACCACATCGCCTGGCACGGCGGAGACGAACGGGCCGACGCCTGGCTGCGGCGGCTGCTGCCGCTCGTGGAGGGACGCGGCGCCTGCCATTTCCCTGACGGGGCGGTCGCCTTGGCCGCGAGTGCCCTGCGGGTGTTCCGCGCCGACCTTGAGCACCATCTGCGGTACGGGCCGTGCCAGCGGGTCAGCCGCGCTCCTGTGCTCCCGGTACCGCAGCCCGCCGCGCGCCCGCAGGATCGCGGCCCCGGGATCAGACAATCATGAGCGAGCCGCCGGGGCGCAGTGCAGGGGGAATGGGGAGGCGGGCGGGGCCCCGCCAGCGAGCGGGAGACACGCCATGAGCGGGGGTTCCCGGGGGGCCGCCTCCTCGAGGCAGCATGGCCGGCGGCTGCGGGTCAACCCGATCGCCTGCGACGCACACGGGGTCTGCGCCGACCTGCTGCCCGAGCTCATCGAGCTTGACCCGTGGGGATACCCGGTCATCTCCCCGGAGCCGGTCCCGGAGGAGCTGATTGCGCACGCGCGCCGGGCGGTGACCGCTTGCCCCACACTCGCCCTGCGTCTGGACCCCGACCGCCGCTCTCCCAGCAGGTAGCGTCCGTGAGCCGGCCGAGGAACGGTGCACTGATCATGGCCGTAACGCGTGAAAGGCCGCCGACCACGCGGCTACGGAAGGCTCCTCGGCCGGACCGCCAGCGGTCTGTGAGAGGGGGCTTGGGCGACGTGCAGCCAAGGAGACTCCTCTTACAGACCGCTAGGCTTCCGGCAGGCGCAGGACTTGCCGATGCCGCGATCCGGGGAGGGTGAATGGGACCACTGGACGGGGTGCGTGTCATCGAGATCGCTAGCCTGGCGCCAGCTCCGTTCGGCTGCATGGTTCTTTCCGATCTGGGCGCGGATGTGCTCCGAGTGGACCGGCTGGACCGGGCGGGGCGCCAGGCGCTCCCGCCGGTGGACCCGCTCGCCCGCGGCCGCCGGTCCATCCGCCTCAACCTCAAGGACGCCGAGGGCGCCGCCGTGCTGCTGCGCCTCATCGCCGACGCCGACGTGCTGGTGGAAGGGTTCCGGCCCGGCGTCGCGGAGCGGCTCGGCTTCGGGCCGGACGTCTGCCTGGAGCGCAACCCGCGACTTGTCTTCGCCCGGATGACCGGCTGGGGGCAGGACGGACCGCTGGCCGCCACTGCCGGGCACGACATCGACTACATCGCCGTCGCCGGGACCCTCTACCCGATCGGCCGGGCCGGTGAGCGCCCCGTGCCGCCGCTCAACCTGGTGGGCGACTTCGGCGGTGGCGGCATGCTGCTCGCCGTGGGCGTGCTCGCCGCCCTGCTGGAGCGGGAGCGCTCCGGCCGCGGCCAGGTCATCGACGCCGCCATGGTGGACGGGTCCGCGCTGCTGGCGTCGTTCATCCACGGGCTGCGGGCCGCCGGGGCATGGCAGGACGAGCGGGGCAGCAACGTGCTCGACGGCGGCGCCCCGTTCTACGACACGTACGAGACCGCCGACGGCGAGCACATGGCGGTCGGCGCCCTCGAACCGAAGTTCTACGACGAGCTGCTGACCCGGCTCGGCCTGGACAGCGCCGGCCTGACCGGCCAGTACGACCGGTCCGGCTGGCCGGCCCTGCGGACCCGGCTGGCCAAAGCCTTTGCCGAACGCACCCAGGCCGAGCTGGTCGGGTTGTTCGAAGGCTCGGACGCCTGCGTGGCCCCGGTGCTCAGGCCGGGGGACGCGCCCGGGCACCCGCACAACGCGGCCAGGGGAACGTTCATCAACGTCGGCGGCGTGATCCAGCCAGCGCCCGCGCCCCGGTTCGGCCGGACCCCGTGCGCCACCCCGGCGCCGCCGGCCAGGCCCGGCATGGACACCGACGCGGTTCTCGCCGGCCTCGGGTTCTCCCCCGCCGAGGTCATCGCGCTCCGCGACCGCGGCATCGCCAGCTGACCCCGCCTTTCGCAGCGCCAGCTGACCGCCTTCCGCGAGCTCGGCGGGCCTCACTTCCATGATCGCGGTGGATCGCTGGTCGGGGGATGACCACCAATCCACCGCGATCATGAGCGCGCCCCGGTTGGCGGTTGGTCAGCCGGGCGTGGCTTGTGCTCGGTCCATGAGGACGCCGAGAACCTTGTCCTGGGCCGCGAGGTGCTCCTGGATCATGACGGCTTCATGGAGCCCGGCGTCGGCGTCGTTGTACGTGGCCTCGGACCGCTTGTCGGCCGCGGCCGCCAGCACGTTCTGCCCCACGATGATCACCGAGAGCAGGACCAACTGGAGGAATGTCTGGGAGATCCACGACACCAGGGTGACGGCGTTGTGGGATGCGATCGCGGACGGCAGGCTCACCAGGGCAAGGGCGGTGAAAGCGTAGGCACACCACATGGTGCCGACCCCCTGGGTGACCTTGACGGCGAGCCACGCGTTGAACCGGGCTGGCGCGGTGCCGGTGGGGAGCTGGTCGGCGACTTTGACCGGGCTGGGAGCCTCACCGGCCATCCTGGCCTGCGTTCGGCGGTGTGGCACGTATCGGTAGATCGTTCGTTCGGCCATGACTGCACTCCCTGTCGTTAGTTCCGGCGTACTGTGCCCTATGCTCGCGCTCCTGCTGGTCGCGGCGTCCCTGGGCCTGCCAACTTTGCCGCGGCCATCGCGATCGGAGTCAGCGGTGTCGATGCCAGGACCCGGCTACGTGTCGGGCTGGCGTTCGGGCTGTTTGAGGCTGGGATGCCGCTGCTTGGCTTGCTGGTGGGCCATGGGCTGGCCGGGACGTTCGGGCACGCCGCCCGCTGGATCGGCGCCGCACTCCTGATCGCCACCGGCCTGTACGGCTTTATTCAGGCACTCCGCCGCGACGACCACGACACCACAGGTGTGGCCGCTGAGGGCATGGGCCAGCTCCTCATCGCCCGTGCGCCTCCCACAGGCGGCGCGGACGCGGGGTTCTCGCTTCCGCGACGTTGCCGCAACTGCCTCTGGGTCGTTGTCGTCGAGGTGCTGCAACGGGATTATCGCGGCATCCTGGCAGCATGAGCGAGCCGGAGGGGCGCGGCGGTGCCTGGACTGAGGAGCGAGGGACGAGCGACGAGGGAAGGCGGCGCCTCAAAGCGCCCCGGAGGCGAGCGGGAGACACAGCATGAGCCACCTGCACGCGCACACCAGCGGCCACGCCGACGCGCATGGCCACGCGCACGCTCAGGGCCCTGAGCCTCCTGGAGTGCTGACCCGGCTGCAGCATCGGCTGCGCCCGCATTCGCACGACGCGGCCGACAAGGTGGACGCGGCCATGGAGGGCAGCGCCGAGGGCATCCGGGTGCTATGGGTCTCCCTCGGCGTCCTGGCCGCGACCACCGTGGCTCAGGCGGCGGTGGTGGCAGCGTCGGGTTCGGTGGCACTGCTGGGCGACACGCTGCACAACGCGGCCGATGCGCTCACCGCTGTGCCGCTGGGCGTCGCGTTCATCCTCGGCCGGCGGACGCCCACCCGCCGCTACACCTACGGCTACGGGCGGGCTGAGGACCTGGCCGGGGTCGCCATCGTCATGGCGATCGCCGCGTCCTCGGCGCTGGCCGCCTTCGAGGCGATCAGCCGGCTCCTTCACCCCCACGCGGTGTCCCACCTGATCGCGGTCGCGGTGGCGGCGCTGATCGGGTTCGCCGGCAACGAGCTAGTCGCCAGGTACCGCATCAGCACCGGCCGCAAGATCGGTTCAGCGGCCCTGGTCGCCGACGGGCTGCACGCCCGCACTGACGGGTTCACCTCCCTGGCCGTGCTGATCGGGGCGGGAGGGGTCGCGCTCGGCTGGGACTGGGCCGACCCGGTGGTCGGCCTGCTGATCACCGTGGCGATCCTGGCCGTGCTCCGCCAGGCCGGCCGGGAGATCTACCGGCGCCTCATGGACGCCGTCGACCCCGCCTTGCTCGACCAGGCCGAGCAAACCCTGCGCGCTACTCCCGGCGTGCTCGGCGTCGGTCAGGTCCGGCTGCGCTGGGTGGGCCACCGGCTGCGCGCCGAATGCGAGGTCATCGTCGACCCTGGCGGCACCGTCATCCAGGCCCATCAGGCCGCGGTCAACGCCGAGCATGCCCTCCTCCATGCTCTGCCCCGGCTGACCGCTGCCCTCGTGCACGCCGACCCTGGCCGCACCGGGGACACAGATCATCACGCCATTCTCACCGCGCACCGGTAACCGCAGACTCCCGCCCGCGCTGGATTTGACAGCCTTTCCGCGAGGACGCATCCTATGAAAGGTTGTTCATGTGACACCTCGTTCGGTGAGGCGTCTCCACGGACACAGGCCACTGATCCCACCGGTCGAGAGACCCTCCGGATCAGGACACCTCTCCCCGGCATAAGGGGTGAGGCCAAGTGGCTGCGCAAGCGACCGGATGGCCGCGCTACGCCGTGGAGTGCCAAAGCTCTAACGAGAGAGGTGCGGCCGGGATGTACGTGCCGGGTGTGTGCTGCTGCCTCTCAGGGACTGTTGACCTGGCACCGCTGGTGCCCGGCCGGAGGGAGGCGAGTGATGGACCCCGATAGTCCGGGCCGAAATCGGCCCTGCTCGCTGACGTCCATATTCCTGTCCCCGGGCACGCGCTGACCCTGCCGCGCTGACCTCCCTGCCGCGCTGTCCTGTCCTGGCCTGGCTTGCGCTCTGGCCTGGCCGCAGCATGCGCGCGTGCCCCCCGATCCCGCCCGTCTCGGGCGGCGAAAGGGGTGTTTGGCATGACCACGACCAACACCACCCGCACCGCAGTGATTGACGACGCGCACATCGGTGACATCCGCGGCGCGCTCGGCACGATCCGCCACGGCGACATCGCGTCCCGGCCGACCTTGTCATCGAAATGGAAGACCCTGCTGGCGATCGTCGGCCCCGGCCTGATCGTGATGGTCGGCGACAACGACGCCGGCGCGTTCTCCACCTACGGGCAGGCGGGCCAGAACTACGGCACGCACCTGCTGTGGACACTGCTCCTGCTGGCCCCGGTGCTGTACGTGAACCAGGAGATGGTGCTGCGCCTCGGCGCCGTCACCGGGGTCGGGCACGCCCGGCTGATCCTGGAGCGGTTCGGAAGGTTCTGGGGTGCGTTCAGCGTGATCGACCTGTTCATCCTGAACGCGCTGACGATCGTGACCGAATTCATCGGCATCTCGCTGGCCGCTAGTTACCTGGGCGTCCCGAAGATCCTCGCGGTGGCGCTGGCCGCCCTGGTCGTCATCGCGGCCGCGTTCACCGGCAGCTTCCGCGCCTTCGAGCGGATCGCGGTGGCGTTCTGCGCCGGGTCGCTCCTGCTGATCCCGCTCTACCTGATGGCCCACCCCGCCGCCGGCCAGATGGCCCGCGACTTCGTGATCCCCGCCATGCCGGGCGGGTCCGGGCAACTGGCCACCGTCATGCTCCTGATCATCGGCATCGTCGGCACCACCGTCGCGCCGTGGCAGTTGTTCTTCCAGCAGTCGTACGTGGTCGACAAGCGGATCACCCCGCGGTTCATGACGTACGAGAAGGCCGACCTGTGGATCGGCATCGTCGTCGTGCTCATCGGCGGTGCGGCCATCATGGGAGCGACCACGGCCGCGTTCGCGGGCACCAAGGGCTTCGGGAACTTCACCGACTCCGCCGGGCTCGCAGCCGGGCTAGCCGCCTCCGCCGGGCGGGCCGCCGGTGCGCTGTTCGCGGTCGCCTTGCTGGACGCCGCGACCATCGGCGCGTTCGCCGTCTCGCTGTCGACCGCATACGCGATCGGTGATGTCCTGGGCCTGAAGCACTCCCTGCACCGCGGTGTCAAGCAAGCCAAGGGCTTCTACGCCGTCTACGCCGTCCTGATCGCCAGCGCCGCGACCATCGTGCTAATCCCCGGTTCACCCGTCGGGCTGCTCACCTTGGGCGTCCAGGTCCTCGCCGGGGTGCTGCTGCCCAGCGCCACGGTGTTCCTGCTGCTGCTGTGCAACGACAAGGCAGTCCTCGGGCCGTGGGTCAACCGCGCGAAGACCAACGTCTTCACCGCGACGGTGGTCGCGATCCTGATCACGCTGTCGATCGTCTTGACGGCGTCGGTGATGTTCCCCTCGATCAGCGCCCGCCAGATCATCCAGATCATGATTGGCTGCGCCGCCGTGTCCGCGGTGACCGGCGGTTATCTGTTGCTGCGGGCACGCGGCGGCCACCCCGAGCCCATGGACCGCACGGGGCGGGACACATGGCGGATGCCGCCGCTGACCATGCTGTCCGCCCCGGCGATGTCGGCGGGCCGCAAGATGGGCCTGACCGCGCTGCGTACTTACCTAGCTGTCGCGATGATCCTGGTCATCATCAAGATCGCCCAGGTGGCGATCGGGCACTAACGTGGACTGGGCACTAACGTGGACTGGTGCTCATCCGCCGCCAAGCTGCACGGCTTTGACGACCAGCAGGATGACCGACACGACGAGATAGCCGCGCAGCAGCAGTACGCCGAGCTTGGTCCCCGGCGACCAGGCCACGGGCTTGAGCAGCGCGAGCGGGGGCATCCGCCAGTTTGTTCGCTCCTGTGTCGTCATCCGCACCGGTGCCGGCCGGGCCCGGCCGCCGCGGCGCTGGGTGAGCGCCAGCCACAGGCTGACCCCTCCTCCGCCCACGAGCAGCGCAATGGCCAGAGCTATCACGATCGCCGCTACGTTCACGTTCGGGAACACCGTACTGACGACGAGCGTGCCGGACAGCGTGAGCAGGACGCCGATGATCACGCTGGCCACGATGTTGAGCCAGCGCTGGTTGACCCAGGGGCCAAGGACTTCCGGATCGTTGCACAGCAGCAGCAGGAACACGCTGGCGCTGGGCAGCAGCACCCCGGCCAGGGCCTGGACGCCGGTGGTGATAAGCCCGAGTGGCGCGCCAGGGATGAGGACGATGCCCGCGGCCACTACGACGAGGGCCGTATAGCTCGTGTAGAACGGCTTCGCGTCGCGGAAGCTGCGGTGCAGTGAATGCTTCAGGCCGAACACGTCCCCGAACGCATAGCTGGTGGACAGGGTCACCGCCGAGGCGCCGATGATGCTCGCGTCGAGCAGCACGATCGCGAACAGCGCACCGAGCACGTAGCCGTGATTCTCCAGCGCGCGGGCGGTGCCGAGCGCATCGGTGAACTTCCCGACCAGGTTCGTGCCGCGGACCGCGTACACGGCCACCACCTCGATCGCGGCCGCCGCGATCACGACGACGACGGAGCCAAGCACGGTGTCGGCCCGCTCGTACCCGATGAACCGAGGCGTGATGCGCTTGTCCACGACGTTGGACTGCTGGAAGAACAGTTGCCAGGGCGCGACCGTGGTGCCCACGATCGCGATGATGAGCAAGATCGCGCCCGAACTGACACCCCCCTGGATCCCCGGCACCACGAAGTGGTAGGCAATCGAGCCGTACTGCGGATCCGACAGAAAAGCCAGCGGGACCAGCACGAGGCTGGCTGCGATGAACAAGAACATCGCCCGCTCCCATCGGCGGAAGCTGCCGCTCGCGGTGATTCCTATCAGCAGGACGGCGGTCACCGGCACCGAGATGTAAGAGCTGATGCCGAAGTAGCGCAGCGCAAGCGAGACGCCGATGAACTCGGTGACGATGGTCAGGAAATTGAGCAGGAACAGGTCTCCGACGCTGAACCAGCCCCAGAACCGGCCGAAACGCTCGTTGATCAGCCGGGCGTGACCGACGCCGGTGACCGCGCCGAGCCTGACCACCATCTCCTGGTTGACCAGCAGGACCGGGATCAGCAACAGCAGCACCCAGAGCAGGCTGTAGCCGTAGTTCTGGCCGGCCTGGGCGTAGGTGGAGACACCGCCGGCGTCGTTGTCCCCCACCATGACGATCAGGCCGGGGCCGACGATGGCGAGGAAGGTCACCAGCCGGCGCCGCAGCCCGCGGCGAGAATCGTCGTCTCCCACCCTGATCCGGCCGAGCGCTCCCTCGATGTCGCCGATGTGCGCGTCGTCGAGGACGGCGCTAGGCGGCGCCAGGATCCGCGGGGACTGGCCGCCCCCGGGCGGCGCCGCGGGACGGCGCTCGGGAGGCGGCGATTTCCGCGGAGCCCGGTCCCCCCCGGAAGGTGCCGCGGGACGATGCTCGGGAGGCGGCGATTTCCGCGGGGACTGGCCGCCATCGGGCGGTGCCGCGGGGCGGTGCTCGGGGGGTGCCGGTATCGGTGAGGGCTTGACGCTCCCGGGCGGCGGTGTCGCGGGCCCGTGCCCGGGGGGTGGCGGTCTGCGTGGGGGCTGCTGCTCGCCCCCCGACGGTTCCGCGGGTGGGGGCCCGGGCGTTTCGCTCACTGCTCCTGCCCGTGGCCGGCGTCGGGCGGCTGGGCAATCTCCCGGCGGCGCCAGTCGGCCGGCAGCGTGGCCTCCAGCACGTCGTCCACGGTGATCAGGCCGAGCATCCGGCGGCGGTCATCCACCACCGGGATGGTGATCAGGTTGTAGTCGCTCATCAGGACCGCGACATCGACCACGTCAGTGTCTGCCCCGACCCGCACCGGATCGTCATCGCAGACGTCCGCCAGCCGGGCCCCCGGATCCGACTGCAGAAGCCTGACCAACGTGGCAACCCCGCGCAGCCGCTCGCGCGCGTCCAGCGCGTGCACGGTGGTCAGCGCCTCCGGCTGAAGGCTCTGCGCGTGCCTGACCGCGTCCAGTGCCGCGCGAACCGGCAAGTCACCGTCGAGGGCCACGAAGTCCACCCCCATCAGCCCGCCCGCGCTGGTGGGGTTGAACCCCATGAGGGTCATCACCTTAGTGCGCTGGCCTGGCGGGAGGAGGTCCAAGACCGGCTGCCGCCGGTTCTGCGGAAGCTCCGCGATGGCGTCCGCGGCGTCGTCCGCCCGCATCCTCGCGAGCACCTCGGCGATCTCCGCGTCGGTGCGCTCGGCGAGCAGCCGGGTGGCCCGATCCTCGTCGAGTTCCTCGAACACGTCCGCCTCAAGCTCGGGATCAGCGTGCACATGCCGGAGGATCTCGGTCTCCTCCTCCTTGGACGCCTCCTCAAGAAGGTCGGCGATCTGAGCTGGTTTCAGCCGCCGGATCCGCGCGAACGGGCCGCGCAGTCCCACGCTGCCGGCATGGCCGATCAGCGGCTCGAACCGGGCCCAGTCGCGGAACGAATGTTCCTCTCGATCGCTGCCGCCGAGGCCAAGGAGCCGCAGCAGGCGGCCGGGTCTGCGGCGTGTGTCCACCCCCTTCAGCACCCATTCGCCGTCCCGCTGCTCAAGTTCGAGGTCGGCCGCCCGGATCAGGTGGGCGCTCTCCACGTCGATGAGCCGGTGGCCCAGCACGTCGGCCCGGAGCAGCACCTCGCCGTTACGGCGCTCGAACCGGCGCAGGTCAAGCTGGGCGCTGGTGAGCGTGAGCACCTCACCGTCAAACGAGCTGACCTGGTCAATCGGGACGAACACCTGCCGGCCACCGACCGTCGCGACCAGGCCCTCCACAGCCGGAAGCTGTGCACCGCGGAGCCGCACGATCACGTCCGAGACCCGGCCGAGCGACTCTCCGCCACGATCGGTGACCGGGCGCTTCAGCAGTTCTGACAGGTGGATCACCCGGCTGGTACGCGGGACCGGGGCGGCTGCTGGCGGTGTCGTGGTCATGAGTTCAGCATCTCTCCTCGGGTCAGCCGCGTGCAGCCGGCTCCTGGTTGGGGACACCGCATGTACCCGTCATTGGCCACCGTGCCTGATAAGCCACAAGCGTTCCCTCGGTTGATCATGATTCAGCGACCGCGCGGCGAACCACAAGCGGTCTCCCGCTGAACAACGAGATCCGCTGATCTGCTGGAGCCACCTGCGCAGTCTGTCTCTTCCCGGACTTGCCGTAGCGTTGGAGGCCGCGATAAGCCTTGATAGCGCAACCGAGGCAGGGAGGTGTGGCCGTGCTGGGTGATCCTTGCAGTACAACCACGGCGATCACGGCCACCATGGGCCGGGCCGCCGACAGGGACCTGTTCCGATCCCGCCCACGCTTGCCGGCCGCGCCGGGCTAGACCGCCTGGACCTGGCCGGCGGGCTCAGGAGGTTGCTGTGTCCGATCGCTTTCTCGCCGGCTGGCGGCAGCCGGGCCGCCCACGGCGCCGCAATGGCCCATCGCTGACCGACCGGTTCCTGCATCCCACCGAGCGGATGATGACGTCGCGCCAGGTCCGGCAGGACATCGTCTCGCTCGCCGGGCTCATCGGCCGGCCCGTGCTCAACCAGGCCGGCGACGACGTCGGGCATGTCGTTGACCTGCTCGCCAAGGTGCATGGCGGCGAGACCTACCCTCTGGTCACCGGGGTCGTGGTGCGGGTGGGGCGGCGCCGTGCATTCCTCGACGCCTCGAACATCGATCGCGTTCACCGCCGCTCGGTGACGCTCCGCACCGCCCGCCTGGATCTGCGGGAGTTCCAGCGCCGCGACGGCGAAGTGCTCCTGGCCCGGGACATCCTCGATCACCAGCTCGTGGACACCGACGAGATCCAGGTGATCCGGGCCGCAGACCTTTACCTCGCGCAGGTCGGCGACCAGGTCCACCTGGTCGGCGTGGACGTGGGCCTGCACACGCTGCTGCGCAGGCTCGGCCCCAGGCGATACCGCTGGCATCCCACTCCGGACCGGGTCATCGACTGGGCCGCCATCGAGTCGTTCGGCGAAGACTCCGCGGAGGCACCGGCCGCTATGAAGCTGCGTGAACCGCATGCCGCGCTGCGCAGGCTTCGCCCCGCGGAACTCGCCGACGTCCTGGAGGGCCTGGGCCGGTCCGGCCGGAAGGAGCTGCTCGCCAGCCTCGATCGCGATCTGGCCGCGGACGCGCTGGAGGAGATGGAGCCGGACGAGCTGACCGCCTTGCTGCGCGAGGTGGAGCCCGCCCAGGCCGCGGAACTACTGGTGAGGATGGAACCCGATGAGGCGGTGGACGCGCTGCGGGAACTGTCCAGGGACGAGCAGACCCTGTTGCTGTCCCGGATGCCACAGCAGGTCCGCCGGGAGCTGATCAGGCTTCTCGGCTACCCCGGTGACGAGGCGGGAGGCATCATGACCAGCGTGCTGGCCCGCGCGCACCCCGATGAGACGGTCGCACAGGTCAGCCAGCGGCTCGCCGAACAGGCCGGGCACCGAACCGAAATCGACTCGGTGGCCGTGCTGGACGCCGACGGCCGGCTGGTCGGCGACGTCTCCGCGTTCGATCTGCTGGTCAGCGATGGTGCCACCCCGCTTGGCGACCTGATTGATCCGGAGAACCCTCCGGTGACCCTTCGCCCCGACGCCGACCTGGACACGGTCGCCACCGAACTGGTGGAGTCCCGGCGCTCCTCGCTCCTCGTGGTCGACGATGAAGGCCGGCCGCTAGGACGGATCCTGTCCGATGACGTGCTCGACGCTCTCGTGCCTGGCCACGGGCGGCTGCACTTCCCGAGGCTCCTGCAGTGAGCACCCAGGAGGAGGACGAGGCCGCGCACCTCGCGCGGCGCCCGCCCAGAGCCCGGGAGGGCCTGGCCTCGCTGACCCGGGTCCGGGTCGGCGGAGTGCGGCTCATCCGGTCACGCCGGAGCCGGATCTGGCTGATCCTGGCCATCGCCGGCCCCGGGGTGGTCGCCGCCAACGCCGGCAACGACGCGGCCGGGATCGCCACCTACGCGTCGGCCGGCTCCCAGTTCGTTTACCGGACCCTGTTCTTCATGGTGCTGGTCACCTTCGCGCTCGTGCTGGTGCAAGAGATGGCGGTCCGGCTGGGCACGCATACCGGCAAGGGACTCGCCGCGCTGATCAGGGAGCAGTTCAGCCTGCGGCTGACCGCGGTGGCGCTCGGATGCGTGCTGCTGGCCAATACCGGCTTGGTGGTCGCGGAGTTCGCCGGGATCGGCGCAGCCTTCCAACTGCTCGGGGTGAGTCGGTTCGTGATCATCCCAATCGCGGCCGTCGCCATCTGGGCTCTTGTCTTGTTTGGCTCATATCGTTATGCGGAAAGGATCTTTCTGATCTTGTCCTTGGCGTTCCTCGCCTACCCGATCGCCGCCGTGCTCGGGCACCCGAACTGGGCGCAGGTGGGCAGCAACCTGGTGATCCCGCATTTCCTCTACACCAAGAGCTTCCTGCTGCTGGGCGTGGCGCTGATCGGGACGACGGTCAGCCCGTACATGCAGCTGTACGCGGCCGCCGGGGTGGTGGACAGGGGCGCCGACCGCGCCGACTACCCGCGGGCCAGGATCGACGCGATCTCCGGGGCCCTGTTCGCCTGCGTCATCTCCATCACGATCATCATCGCCACCGCGGCGGCCATCGGCGGGACCGGCCCCCTGACCTCGGCCAAGGAGGCGGCGCAGGCCCTGCGCCCGGTCGCAGGCCCAGCGGCCTCGGTGCTCTTCGCGCTCGGCCTCATCGGCGCCTCGGCGCTGGCCGGGGCGGTGGTCCCACTGTCCAGCGCGTACGCGATCAGCGAGGCGGTCGGGGTAGAGCGCTCGGTCTCCCGCCGGTTCACCGAGGCCAGGCTCTTCCTCGGGCTGTTCACCGTGCAGGTGATCGTGGGCGCGGCCCTGGCGCTCACCCGCATCAACCTCATCACCCTGCTGATCGGCACCCAGGTTCTGCAGGGCATCGTCACGCCGGTCATCCTGGCGTACATCCTGATCCTCACCAACCGGCGCAGCGTGCTCGGCGACGCGGCGAACGGCCGCGTCTTCCGGGCCGCCGCCACCTTGTGCGTGGTCGCGATCTCGACCATGAGCCTGCTGCTTCTCGGTTTCACCGTGCTGGGTTTCTTCGGCGTGGGCTAAGGAATGTCGCTACGGCCCGCGTTAAGGCTGCGTTAAGGCCCGGCTAGGCGGCGACCGGGCGGGTATCAGCCGTATGCCCCGCTGGCCTGAGCACACCGCCACGGTGGTAAGAAGGCCACGTCAGGAGAGGGAGGAACGCAGCAGGTGGCGATGCGGAAAGCAGTGGGTTTCCTCGGCCAGCGTGATGACCTGCCGGAGGGTCTTGCGTACTCACTCAAGCGCCGGCTGCTCGGGCCGCCCATGGTCAACGAGGAACTTGGCGAGCAACGGCTGTCCAAGGTGCTCGCGCTCGGCGTGCTCGCCCCTGACGGGATCTCTTCGTCGGCCTACGGCACGGAAGAGATCCTGATCGAGTTGCTCAAGGGCGGCCTTGGGATCGCCGCGTTCACCCTCATCCTGCCGCTGACGGGGGTCGTCCTGTTCGTGATGGCGCTGGTGGTCCTGTCCTACCGCGAGGTCGTCACGGTTTACACCAGGGCGGGCGGGTCCTACGTGGTCGCGCGGGACAACTTCGGGCCCAGAGTGGCCCAGATCGCCGCGGTCGCGTTGCTCATCGACTATGTAGTCACGGTGGCGGTCCAGGTCGCGGCCGGCACGGCGGCGGTCGCGTCGGCCGTCCCGGCCATCAACAGCCCCACGGTCATCACCGTGATCTCGATCGGCATCGTGATCTTGATGTGCTACGGCAACCTGCGCGGGATCCGCGAGGCCGGCCGGTCGTTCGCGGTTCCCACGTACCTATTCTCCAGCGTCATCATTCTCATGATCGTCACAGGCCTGCTGCGCGAGGCGTTCGGCACGCTGCCGCTCTACCACCCCCACGCCGGCGTGGTCACTGGGACTCCCAGCCACAGCGGGCTGATCGCCTTCGGAATGGTCTTCGTGCTGCTGCGGGCGTTCGCCAACGGCGGCTCGTCGCTGACTGGCATAGAGGCCGTGTCGAACGCAGTGAGCGCGTTCGAGCCCCCAGAGGGCCTCAACGCCCGCCGCGTCCTGGTAACCGAGGGTGTCATCCTGGGCTCCCTCGTCGCGGGGATCTCCTGGCTGGCTCACGTGACCCACGCCAGGCCCTATACCAACGGGGTGCCGACGGTCATCTCCCAGGAGGCCAGGCTCATCTTCGGGCACTCGTCCGTCGGCACGGGCATGTACATCCTGGTCCAGGCCGCAACCGCGCTGATCCTCTACACCGGGGGCAACACCAGCTTCAACGGCTTCCCGTTCCTGGCCAACTTCGTGGCCGAGGACGCCTTCCTGCCGCGCTGGCTGACCAAGCGCGGCCACCGGCTGGTGTTCTCCAACGGGATCATCGTGCTCGCGGTGCTGTCGTGCGTCCTGCTGGCCGCCATCGGAGCGAACGTCAACCGCCTGGTGCCGTTCTATGCGATCGGCGTCTTCACCGCCTTCACCCTGGCCGGATTCGGCATGGCCAAATATCACCACACCCACCAGGAGAGACACTGGCGGCGCAAACTGGTGATCAACTTCTCGGCGGGCGTGACATCCCTGATCGTCGTGCTGATCTTCGTGACGGTCAAGTTCACCGAGGGCGCCTGGCTGGTGGTGATCCTCTTCGCGGCCGGCGTGCCCGCGCTCATCAGGCTCAACCGGGAATACGGGCTTGAGGCGCAGGTTCTGGAGCGGATCAGCGACCGGCCCAAGCCGCCTAAGGTGCCGAACTACCCGCGGCGGACCGTGTTCGTGTTCGTGGACAGCTTCGACCTGGCCACGATCGCCGCGCTGCGCTACGCCCGGAGCCTGCGCCCCACAACGCTGCGGGCCGTTCATTTCGTCATCGACACGGCGCAGGCGGATCTGCTGCGCCAGGAGTGGACCCGGGCGGGCGTCGATGTCGTGCTCGACTTCATCGACTGCCCGGACCGGAGGCTGACCAGGGCAGCGGCCGAGCTTGTCAGCCGAGAGGCGGCGCAGCCTGGAACACAGGTGACGGTGGTGCTACCGCGGAGGAGCTACTCGCCGCTGCTGGGCCGGCTGCTGCACGACCGCACGGCTGACAAGATCGCCGCGGTAGTGAGCCAGATCCAGCACTCCGTTGCGACCATTGTCCCCTTCGACGTGCGGAGCCGGCTCGAGGTCCTGCACGAGCGCCAGGTCGCGCAGGCGCAGGGCGCGGCCGGGCAGACCGTGACGTCGGGACCAGCCAGGCCGGCCCAGCCAGCTGAGCCAGCCACGGCAGCGGATCCCGGGCCCGCTGCCCGCACCAGACCCCCGGTCCCGACTGGGCCCGCCCCGTCAGCCGGACGACAGGGACCGGACGGGGTGACGACACCCACGGGATCCGAGGCTTCCACCGGGCCTCCACCACCCACCGGTCCCCCCATTCCCGCCGGCCCCGCACTTCCCACCGGGTCTGTACCGTCCACCGGGCCTGTACCGTCCACCGGGCCTGTACCGTCCACCGGGCCGGCGCCATCCAGCGAACCAGCGGCCCCCAGCGAACCAGCGGCACCGAGCATCGCCGTCGGCCCGGACGGCCTGCCCCCGGTCACCGCGGCACCGCCCGCCTCCCCGCTCCGGGGGCTGCTCCGGCGCCGGGGCTCACGCCAGCCCAGCGACCCGTCCGCGGCCTTGGCGACTGGAGATCACCCGGACTACGAGAGGCCTGTCCCGTCAGCCGGCGTCAACCCCATCGGGTCGATCGTCAAACCAGGCCGGGCCACCGTGGAGGGACGGGTACGCGCGGTCGAGATCCGCCCGGTGGAACGAAACTCCGTACTTGCCGTCGAGATCTCCGATTCAACGGGCGACCTGACTGCCCTGTTCTACGGCCGGTCGCACATCCCTGGGCTCATTTGCGGGGCCCGGGTCCGCTTCCGCGGCCCAGTTGGCCTGCGCGAGGAGGGGCCAGCCATGATCAACCCTGCATACGAGCTACTGGCGACGGGTACCGGGACGGCCTCAGCGGGGAAAGACTCTCCTGATAAGGGGTCATAGCGGCGTCGGCACGGGTGGCGCTGCGACGGCCAGGGCACCTGGCAAGGGAGGCCATCAGCGGCCATGCCGGCCGGAAACGGGCACGGGCACGGACACGGACACGGGATGACGGCTACCGGCCGTCATCGCGGCAGGCTGACCGCGGTCATGGCCATCAGCACCGCGATCGCAGTCCTGGAAGTTGCCGGAGCACTGGTCAGCGGGTCACTGGTGCTGTTCGCCGACGCGGCCCACATGGCCGCGGATGCCGCGGGCGTAGGCCTGTCGCTGCTAGCGGCATACATCGCCGCGAGGCCCGCCACGGACCGCCGAACCTTCGGCTACGCGCGAGCTGAAATCCTCGCCGCCACGGCCAACGCCCTGCTGCTGCTCGGCATGGCCGCCTTCATCGTCATCGAGGCCGCGCGGCGGCTGGCCGCGCCACCGGCCGTCGGGTCCGGCCTGATGGTGATTTTCGGGTTCATCGCGCTGGCCGGGAACGGCGTGTCGATGATCCTGCTCCGCCGGGCCCAAGCGGACAGCATGAACGCGCGTGGTGCCTTCCTTGAGGTCGCCTCGGACACATTCGGCGCGGTCGCGGTCATCTTGACCGGCGTGATAGTCGCGATCACGGGCTTCACTCTGGCCGATCCGATCGCCTCGCTAGTAGTGGGCGCGTTCATCCTGCCGCGGACCTGGCGGCTGCTGCGGGATGCGGTGGATGTCCTGCTGGAGGCGAGTCCGCAGGGCATCGACCTGAGCGAGGTACGCCGTCATATGACCGAACTGGACGGCGTCACCGATGTGCATGATCTGCACGCCTGGACCATCACCTCCGGGGTCCCCGTCCTCTCCGCACACGTGGTCGTGGACCCCGGCGTGCTGGCCGACGGCCGGAGCGCGGCCATGCTCGACATCCTCCAGGAATGCCTGCGCGGCCACTTCGACGTGGCCCATTCCACCTTCCAGCTCGAACCCACCGGACACGCCGACCACGAGCCTTACGTCTGCCTCTAGCGCGTGTCTCGCGCCGTGCCACCGCCCCGCCCACGCTGGCCCCTGGAGCATTTCCGTACTAGCCAGTAATATGGCGATATCGCCTGTAGGGAGCCCGCCGTGAGCACGTACGATCACTACGCCACCCCCGTCGAGCCCGGCACCTGGGACGTTCCCGCGGCTGGCGCCACCCGCTTCAGCTGGGAGTATGACGACGGCCGGAGCCGCCTGCTCGACCTCTACCAGCGGGGCAAGGACAAGCAGTGGGACGCGGCCAAGCGGATCGACTGGGACCTGCCGGTGGATCCCACCAACGTGATGGGGCTCGCCGATGAGTTCGTCCCGATCTACGGGTCACGCCAGTGGGACATCCTGTCCGAATCCGAGCGCGCCGACCTCGGCCATCACCTGTCGGCCTGGCTGTTCAGCCAGTTCCTGCACGGTGAACAGGGAGCGCTGACGGTAGCCGCGCGGATCGTCGAGTCCGTGCCCGACATGGACTCGAAGTTCTACGCGGCGACCCAGGCCATGGACGAGGCGCGGCACGTGGAGCTGTTCTCACGGTTCATGCGGGAGAAGATCGGCCTGTACTACCCGGTCAACCCGGACCTGGCCAAGCTGCTCTCCGACGCACTCAGCGATTCTCGCTGGGACCTGCCTTATCTCGGGATGCAGGTGCTGATCGAAGGGCTCGCTCTAGCCGCGTTCGGGGTGCACCGGGACATGGCAACCAATCCCCTGGTCAAGCAGGTGCTCGCGTACGTCATGCAGGACGAGGCGCGGCACGTCGCGTTCGGCCGACTCGCGCTCCGCGACTACTACGCCGACCTGTCCGCGGCGGAGCGGGCCGATCGTGAGGAGTTCGTCGTCGAGGGCTGCTACCTGATGCGCAGCAGGTTCGTGGCGCGGGAGGTCTGGGAACGGATGGGCTTCGACGTCGCCGAGTGCCTGGAGTTCACCGAGAACTCGCCCGTCCAGCAGGCGTTCCGGTCGCTGCTGTTCAGCCGGATCGTGCCCTGCGTGAAAGACATCGGGCTGTGGGGGCCGAAGGTACAGCGCGCATACGCCGATCTCGGGGTCCTGGATGCCGCCAACGTGGACCTGGACTCGGTGATGCGCGACGACGAGGAGATCGCCGAGCGCGTGGACCGGGAGAAGTACGCAGCCGAACTGGCCGCGCGCCGCGCGGAGGTCGACGCCGCGCTCGCCGACGGCCAGCCCTGAGACGGCCTCCCTGCTGCTCGCGGCCGAGCCGGGCCGCTCAGGCCGAGCCGGGCCGCTCAATCTCTATTGTGGATTGATTTTCCATTGGCATTGAGTTTTACGGCATGGGATCTCCGCTTCTGAAGGCATCGGTCACTATGCTTAGGGAACGTAGCATCTCGTTTTGCTATTGTCTAACTTGCTTAACTAATAAGGAGCCTAAGCATGCCAGAGGACCCGCAGGGAACGCCGCCTGGCGCCGATGAGGGCGCGTGGGAGCTGCCCTGGGCCGAGCCGTTTGCCAGCGGCTCCGGGCGTCCCGAGCGCGCGCAGCTGGCCGCCGCGTTCGGGGCGGCGATCCGCAGGACGGGCTCCCTGATGCAGCTCATGGGCCAGGCCGCCGCCGACCGGATCGGCATTAACGCCACCGACCTGAACTGCCTGAACATCCTCAGTTTCAGCGGCCAGATGACGGCAGGCCAGCTGGCCAAGGCCACCGGGCTCACCACGGCGTCGATCACCGGCGTCATCGACCGGCTGGAGGAGGCCGGCTATGTCCGCAGGGAACGTGATACCACCGACCGCCGCCGCGTGGTCATCCGCCTGGTTCTGGAGCGCGCGGTCAGCGACGTCGCCACGGTGTTCCTGCCGATGGTCCGGGCCTGGCAGAACATGGCGGAGCGCTACAGCGACGACGAGCTGCGGCTGATCGTGGAGTTCTACGGCCAGATGGAGAAGGTGCTGCAGCAGCACATCACGGTGCTGCGCGATTCCGCCCCCTCGGGCTAGCGCCCGAGATCAGGCGGGCGACACCGGCTCCGCCTGCCCGCGTCAGCCTGCCTGTTTACGCCTCAGCCGCCTCAGCCGCCTCAGCCGCCTCAGCCGCCTCGGCCGCTTCCGCGCTCTCCCGGGGGTCCGTGATGGTGGTAACCGCGGCGGCGGAGGGTTCGGTGTGATGCTCCGTGGTGTAGAAACGGACTTCGTGGCCGTCCGGATCGTGCAGCAGGGGCAGGATCCAGCCGAAGCTGGCCCGGTGCACGCCGGCGTGGGTCTCGCCCAGCGCGGTCAGGCGGCCGGCCAGCTCGTCCATCGCCGCCTTGCTGGGTACCCCGATGGCGAAGTAGTCGAAGCCCGCGGCCGCGCGGGCGCGCGCCGGGTCGAGCCGCAGGCCAAGCGGCGGGCCCCCGTTGGGGTGCGCCAGGCTGTAGCCCATCAGCTGCCCTTGCTCGACGAACTCGGCTTCGACGGCATAGCCGAGACGGCTGTGGTACCAGGTGCGCGACCTGGCGAGGTCGCTCACCGGCAGCTTGAGATGGTGAATGCCGGCCAGGGCCGGCGCGTCCGGCGTTCCCATGACTCCTCCGATACAGTCCTAATGCACTCAATGCAGTTAGACTGCATCTTATGACGAGCCAAGTCAACCCCCCAGGCCCGGCCCGGCCGCTGCGGCAAGCGCAGGTCGCACAGACCGAGCAGCGCATCCTGGCTGCCGCTACTGAGCTGTTCCTCGCCGACGGATACCTGGCCACCACGCTGACAGCGGTCGCCGAGCGCGCGCAGGTGGGCGCGCGGACCGTCTACGTGCGCTTCGGCACCAAGGCCGCACTGTTCAAGCGGGTCGTCGACGTGGCCATCGTCGGTGACACCGAACCGGTGGACGTCCTGGGCCGCGAGTGGGCACAGGCAGCGTTCACCGCTGCTACCAGAACCGAGCGGATCGCCGCGGCGGCGGCGATGGGCCGGCAGATCATGCAGCGCGCGGGCGCGCTGTTCGCGGTCGCCCAGCAGGCCGCGGCCATCGAACCATTGATCACTGGGTTCTGGCAGGAAGGCCGCGCGCAATCCCGGCACGCCCAGTCGCTCATGTGGACCCGGATGGCCGACGATGGCCTGCTCGACCCGGCCATCGACCTCGAATGGCTCATCGACACCGCCAGCCTGCTCGGCGCCGCCGAGACCTACCTGCTCATCACCCGGATGACCGACTGGGATCTCGACGGGTACGAGCGCTGGCTCTCGCGCACCTGGGCCGAGCTGACAGCACCTCCGGCATCCGGATGACAGCACCACCGGCACCCGGCCAGCAGCCCCACCTGTCCCTGGCTCACGGACTCAGGCCACGCCGAGATCAGCGAGCACCGCACGGGCAGCCCCCTCGCCGCACATGCCGTGCACTCCACCACCTGGAGGGGTGGACGCCGAGCACAAGTAGACGCCGGACACCGCGGTCCGGTAGGGGTTCCACTGCGACGTGGGCCGGAAGAACGTCTGGCGCAGCGTCCCCGCCCCGCCGTTGATGTCCCCGCCCACGTAGTTCGGATTGTGCCGCTCCATGTCGACCGCCGTCCGGACCGCCCGGGCCAGGATCAGGTCACGGAAACCCGGTGCGAACCGCTCGATCTGAGCCTCGATCCGGCCGGAGGCATCCACCGCCGAGCCGGACGGCATGTGGCAGTAGCCCCACAGCGTGTGGTAGCCGGCCGGGGCTCGCGTCGGGTCCACCACGCCCGGCTGCGCCACGAGGCAGTAGGGACGTTCCGGGATCCGGCCGGCGTTCACGTCCGATTCGCTCCGGGCCACCTCCGCGAGGGTCCCGCCTACGTGCACCGTGCCCGCCTCCCGGCAGGCCGCGGCTTGCCAGGGCACCGGCCCGCTGAGCGCCCAGTCGACCTTGCACACCCCGGGACCGTACCGGAACCGTTCCAGCGCGGCGCGGTGCCTGGCTGGCAGCCGGTCACCGGCGATCGCGACGAACTGGCGCGGCGTGACATCGAGGACGATCGCACGGGCCTGCGGCAGGCCGTCCAGCGACTGGACCCAGTGGCCGGTCTCGATCTGGCCGCCCAGCGAGGTCAGCTCGGCGGCCAGCGCGTCGGTCAGCCGGGCGCTGCCGCCTTCGACCACCGGCCAGCCCACCGAATGGGCCGCCATCATGAGCACCAGCCCGAAGGCGCTGGTAAGCGGCGCGCTGAGCGGGAGCATGGAGTGCGCCGCGACGCCCGCCAGCAGCGCCTGGGCCTCATCGGTCTTGAAACGCCGGGCCAGGAGGGTGGCAGGCAGGATCCCGTCGAGGCCGAAGCGAGCCATGGCGAGCGGATGCCCGGGGACGGACCGCAACGGGGCGAGGATGTCGGGCAGGGTGAGCTGGGTGTCACGCACCAGCGGCGCGAGCAGCCGGCGGTAACTGGCACCATCGGCACCCAGCCCCCCGGCTGTCTCGTCCACCGATCCCGCGACCGCTGCCGCCCGGCCGCCATCCAGCGGATGGGCGAACGCGACCTTCGGGACGCGGAGCGTGACGCCCCGTGCAGCGAGATCGGTGCCCAGGAAAAACGGGGAAGCGGCCGCGAGCGGATGGACGGCCGAGCAGACGTCGTGGTGGAAGCCCGGCAGGGTGAGCTCTTCGGTCCGGCAGCCTCCGCCGGGGGTGTCAGCCCCCTCGATGACGTCCACGACGAGCCCGGCGCGGGCCAGGGTCAGCGCCGCCGCCAGCCCGTTCGGGCCGGAGCCGACCACGATCGCGTCGGCTGACCTCATAGCTCAAGTATCCCCCCCTCGGCGCCCACCACGACGTCGACCGGTGCGTCAGCGAACCGGCTGGCCAGCTGGTCCAGGGCCGCGTCGGTGCGGTCCGGCCGGTGGTGGAACAGGACCACCCGCCGCGCCCCGGCCCGGCGGGCCAGCTCCACGGCGTAGTCGGCGCAGGCATGGCCGAAGGACGCTTCCGCTTCCACCTCCGAAGCGAGCAGATGCGCGTCATGCACCAGCACATCGGCTCCCGAGGCCAGTTCCAGGGCGCTGGCGTGGTACTCGCCCCAGCCTTCCGGCCCGGGCCCGACCACGGTCGGGCAGTGATCGGTGACGTAGGCGACGACGCAACGCCCATCGCTTACCCGGTATCCGAGTGTCCGGCCGCCCTTGTGCGGGATCTCCCGTACCTCGACCGAGAAACCCTCGGCGTCACGATGCCCCGGCCCGATCTCGGCGAATGTCCAGTCGCCGCGAAGGTCACCCGGGCGGATCGGGAAGTGCGGCGGTGACATGGCGCGCGCCAGCACCTGCTCCGCGCTGGCGCCATCGTCCTGCCCGGGCAGCAGGAGCACCACCCGGGCGTCATCGCGGTCACCCCCCTGGAAGAAGGGCAGCCCCTGGACGTGGTCCCAGTGCAGGTGCGTCAGCAGGATCGTGCCGCTGAACGCCTTGCCGTCCAGGAGCGGGGTGACGTTGCGCACGCCGGTGCCGGCGTCCAGGATGAGCGTCGGCACCGCGCCGCGGTCGGCGGCGATGGCCACACACGAGGTGTGCCCCCCGTAGCGGACGAAGTCCGCACCAGGCGCGGGAGTGGACCCCCGGACTCCACAGAAGTGGATCCGCACCCCTCAGCCCCGGCCGGCGTCTTCACGCCGGTGCCCCCCGGACAGCTCCTCCAGGGCCGACCGGTCGAACTGGCCGGCGTCGACGGACGCCACCCGGCACGCGGTGACGGCCACCAGGGTGGACGTCCTGGTGCCCCCCTCAAGATGGGCCCGCTCCCCCAGCAGCGCCCCCGGGCCGTATTCGGCGAGCCGCTCCCCGTCCCTGTCGACCCGGATGACCCCGTCAAGAACCAGGTAGACGTCGGTGCCCGGCTCCCCCTGGCGGACCAGGGAGTCACCGGCCTTGAGGCGCCGGAAGGCGGGCTTGGCCGCGCCGTGCATGAGCTGCACGGACAGGGACCGTTCCAGCGCCGTCTCCACGGCGGTGACCAGCGCGGGCGAGTCCTCATCCCCCCACGGGGTGTGACGGCCGAACGACCTGCGGTACCAGTCACTGAAGTCGGTCAGCCCGGACTTGTGCGATAGCTGGCCGCTGTCGTCGTAGACCCAGTGCCGGGGGAAACGGCTCGCCCCGGTCATCACGGACTCGGCCCCGCCGTCGGCGTGCTGATCGCCA
>Ga0209526_10000591_pt1 | contig 23739 bp, 26 predicted proteins | sample JacPinW_OM2H0_M1_FD_188566 | JGI IMG/M metagenome (GOLD analysis project Ga0209526, IMG submission 188566) | Forest soil microbial communities from Algoma, Ontario, Canada - Jack Pine, Ontario site 1_JW_OM2H0_M1 (SPAdes) (version 2) | ecosystem: Environmental > Terrestrial > Soil > Boreal... | reverse complement strand
CCTCGGGCTGACCGTTCTGGCGGTCCGCAACCTTGTGGGTTGGATCAGCTTCGCCCTACGACGCGCCTTCGAGGGGGACTTCGCCGCCTACTACGCCTTCACTCGCATCGGGCTCCATGCGGGCTTCAGCCATCTCTACGATGTCGCCGCCCAGCGCCAGGAATGGCAGGCTCTCGGATCGCTGCTCTGGTATCCGGCGGTGTACCCGCCCTGGCTCGCCCTCGCCTTCGCGCCACTTGCGCTGTTGCCGTTCCCGGTCGCGTACGCCGTCTGGAACGTGCTGCTTGGCGCCGCCCTGGTGCTGACCTGGTGGCTCCTGGCACCGGGTTCGCGCTGGCAGCGTGGTCTGCAACTGGCTGCGGCGCTGGCCATTCCCCTGGTCGCGTTTTCCTTGCTCCTCGGGCAGGTCGTGATGGTAGTCGGCGCCGCCCTCGCGGTCGCCTGGTGGTGTCTACGGCGCGGCTCGCCCGAGCTCGCCGGCGTCGTCCTCAGCCTGATCCTGCTCAAGCCGCAGCTCGCGCTCCTGGTGCCGCTGGCCCTGCTGGCCAGCCTGCGGTTTCGCCCGGCCGCGGCCTTCGTCGCCGCGTCGGTGGCGATCGGGTTGGTGACCGTCGCCACCGTGGGGCTCAGCGGGATCGCCGCGTACGCCGCGCGGCTACAGAACGCGACCCATTCCCTCGACTTCTACCAGGTGCCGTCCGCCCTGACGCTTCCCGGACTCCTTGGCCACGGTCTTCTGGCTGTGATCGGGCAGATGGTCGTGGTGGGCGTCGTCGTCGTGGCCGCGTTCGCGCAACGGGCGCGTGGTCCGCAATGGCCGATCGCCATCGGGGTGATCGGATCGTTGCTGGTCACGCCCTTCTACCACCCGGACGACGTGGCCATCCTGCTGCCGGCCGCCTGGCTCTGGATGCGTACGGCCCCAGCCCGGCTCGAGCGCGTGCTGATGGCGGTTGGCTTTTCCGGAGCGCTGCTGCTCGGCACCCCGCTTCCACTGCTCCTGTGCCTTGGCGCCATGCTGCTCCCGCGCGTCGATTTGCTATTCCTGAACCGAGCGCCGGCTCGTCCGAACCAGGCCACGGCTGTCGGCTGAATTCGCAACTCAGTACAATTCACAAGGCGCGCAGGCCAGCTATGACAACCGGCGAGATCCGCCAGCGTTTCCTCCACTTCTTCAAAGAGCGGGACCACAAGGTGTTGCCGAGTTCCTCCCTGATCCCGTTCGGCGATCCTACCTTGCTGTTTACCAGCGCCGGCATGGTGCCCTTCAAGCCGTACTTCCTCGGACAGGCTGATCCGCCCTTTCCTCGAGTCACCACCTGTCAGAAAGTGTTCCGCTCGGTGGACATCGACGTGGTAGGCCATGACGGCCACCACCTGACCTTCTTCGAAATGCTCGGCAACTTCTCCTTCGGCGACTACTTCAAGGAGAAGGCCATTCCCTATGCGTACGAGTTTCTCACGAAGGATCTGAAGGTGGAAAGGCAAAGGCTCTGGGCCGGCATCCACAACGACGATGACGAGAGTTTCGAGATCTGGAAAAAGACCGGCATCCCGCCCGAGCGGATCCGGCGCTTTGGTGACGAGTACAACTTCTGGGCCGCGGGTCCGACCGGGCCCTGCGGACCGGACTCCGAGATCCACTACGACTGGGGCGAGGAATACAGCTGCGGGCGGCCGGACTGTGGGCCGAACTGCGAGTACTGCGACCGGTTTCTGGAGATCTGGAACCTCGTGTTCATGCAGTGGAACCGTGACCAATCCGGGACCCGGACTCCGCTCGCGCGCAAGGGGATCGATACCGGGATGAGCCTCGAGCGGATCACGGCCGTCGTCAACGGCTACCGGCAAGGCGTCTTCGAAACGGATGTCTTTCAGCCACTGATCCGGCACTTTGCCGAAGAAGCGGGAAAACCTTATGGCAGCAAACCGGAGGTCGACGTCTCACTTCGGGTGCTGGCCGACCATGCGCGCGGCAGCACGATGCTGTTGGCCGACGGTGTGACGCCGGCGAACGACGGGCGCGGGTATGTCCTCCGGAGGCTGATCCGGCGAGGCATGGTCCACGCCCGCCGGCTTGGTCCCGCGGTTCACCTGTCCTCGGGCGTCCCAATCGTGGCCGGCATCCTGGGCCGTGCCTACCCAGAGGTCCAGACGCAGAGGGACCGAATCGCCGAGGTTGTCCGCTCGGAGGAGGAGCGGTTCGGCGTTGCCTTGCGGCAGGGAATGGAGCGCTTGCAGCCTTTGCTCGAGCGCGGAACCCTTAACCCTCAAGAAGTGTTCTACCTGCATGACACCCTCGGCTTCCCGATCGAACTCACGGCGGAGCTGGCCAGCGAGCGAGGTGTCAGCGTCGACCTGGACGCCGTGGCCGCGCTGATGCAAAGCCAGCGCGATCGGAGCCGGGTTGCTACCGGCGGATTCACCGCCCCGCTGGCGGGCCGGGCCAGCCGGTTCGTCGGCTACGACCAGTTGCAGGTCGATACCGTCGTGACCGACGTCTTCCCGGTGGCGGGCGAGCCGGAGCGCGCCGACGTGTTTCTCGAGCTGACGCCCTTCTACGCTGAGCGCGGCGGACAGACCGCCGACACCGGCTGGCTCAGCTGGAAGGGAGGGAAAGCCCGCGTTATCGACGTGCAGCCGCAGGGCGAAGCGATCCGGCATCGAGTGGAGATGCGCCCCGATCAGCTGAAGCCCGGCGATCGCGTCCAGGCGTCGGTCGATGCGGGGCGTCGCCAGGCGGTGGCGCGGCATCACTCGGCCACGCACCTGCTGCACCGGGCGCTGAGGGACGTGCTGGGCGAGCAGGCAAGCCAGGCCGGCTCATCAGTTCAGCCCGAGTCCGCGACGTTCGACTTCCGTTTCCCGCGCGCGTTGACTGCGGACGAGGTCGACCGCGTCTCCGCATTGCTGAACGAGAAGATCCGCGCAGACCTTGTCCGACGCGTCGAGGAGCTTCCCCTGGACCAGGCGATTGCCACCGGCGCGGTGGCGCTGTTCGACGAGAAGTACGGCGATCTGGTTCGGGTCGTCTCCTTCGGCGACTGGGCCCGTGAGCTCTGCGGCGGGACTCATGTCGAACGGAGCGGTGAGATCGGCATCGCGTTGATTTCCAGTGACCGGAGCATTGGCGCGGGCGTCCGTCGGATCGAGTTGCGGGCCGGCGCCGCGGCGGAGCAACAGGTTCGCGATCATGAACGCGTCCTCCGCGAGCTGGGCGACGACCTACGAACCGGGCCATCGGAGCTCCCCGCCCGGGTCGCGGCTCTGCTGGCCGAGGTCAAACGCCTCGAGAAGGAGGCGGCGAGTCTGCGCCAGCGACTCGCGGCCGGTGGCGGAGCGCAGGTCGAGGAGGCCGTCGTCGATGGTGTCCGCTTGATGCTGCAACGCGTCGACGCCGCCGAGAAGGACCTGCTGCCGTACACCGATTCCGTCCTGAACAAAGCCAACGGCAACGGGGTCGCGATCGTCGTTGGCGGGCGCAACTTTGCGGTCAAGGTGGCGAGCGGGTTGGTGGAGCGCTTGCCGGCGAACGATCTGATCCAGGCGTTCCGCCAGGTGGCGGGAGGGAAGGGAGGGGGCCGCGGGCAGGTGGGCCAGGGCGGCGGCATCGATCCTGAGCGCGTCGACGATGCCTTCAAATCAGTACAGGAATTTGTGCGCACCCAAATGAAGCGAAACACATGATCAAGATCAAGGACCGGATCAAGCGCTTGCGCCGGGGCGCCGACTACGAGAACTACTACACGGCGCTGGACATCGGTACGGAGTACATCAAGGCGCTCGTCGTCAAGCGAGAGGGTAAGAATGGCGTGGTGCTCGGCGCCTCCAAGCAGCGGCAGGAGTTCGCCGACATGCAAGCCGGCGTTCCGTCGGACATCCAGGGAATCATCGATAGCTGCGACCGAGCGATGTCAGAGGCCGAGGACATGTGCGACACGATCCCCGGCCAGGCCGTGATCGGGATCGCCGGCGAGCAGGTCAAGGGCCTCAGCACCTCGGTGACGGTGCCGCGGGCGGACCCCAACCTCAAGATCAACGAGACCGAGCTGCTGCAGACCCTGCAGCTGGTCCAGAAGCGCGCGCTTCGTGAGGCCCGCCATTCGATGAGCCTCGAGTTGGGGGTTCCGGACGTGAACGTCAAGCTGATCAACTCCGCGATCACCAGCGTTCGCATCGACGGTTTCGTCGTCAACAACCCGATCGACTTCCAGGGCAAGCAGATGGTCATCACGGTCTTCAACACCTTCGCGCCGCTGACCCACGTGGGCGCCCTGCAGACGATCGCCTCGGAGCTCGACCTCGAGCTGGTCGCGACCGTCGCCGAGCCCTACGCGATGGCGCGTTGCGCCGCCACCGACGAGGTCTACGACTTCGGCGGGATCTTCATCGACATCGGCGGCGGGACCACCGATATCGCCCTGATCCGCAACGGTGGGATCGAGGGAACGCGGATGTTCCCGATCGGGGGTCGGGTCTTTACGAAGAAGCTGGCATCACGCTTCGGGATCTCGTTCGTCGATGCTGAGGCAGTCAAGCTGCGCCACTCGAAGGGCGAGCTCCCGCCCGACCATGCCGAGAAGGTCCACGCCGTGCTGACCAGGGACGCCGAGGTGCTGGTTGAGGGCGTGGCGATCACCCTGCAGGAGATGGCCAAAGGCGACCGGCTGCCTACCGCCATGTACCTGGCAGGAGGCGGCAGCGCGCTGCCCGAGGTGCGGCAGCAGCTGCAGGATTTCGCCTGGGGGGAGAAACTTCCCTTCGCTCGAACACCCAGCGTGAGCGTGTTGCGGCCAGTTGATATCCGGGGCATCTATGATTCCACCGGGCTCCTGCTCGACGGGCAGGACATCACCCCGATGGGGCTCGCCTTCCACGCCATCCAGCAGCAGGCAGAAGACCAGGCGCCCCTATTCGGGCTGATGCGGAAGGTGCTCAAGGCCATGAAAGTCTGATCGCCGGCCGAGAAAACCTGACACCGTAACATCTCGACAATCAGTGACGTTTCGGGTATGAAAGGCGGCGACGTGTTAAAACTGTGAAGACTCTGGCCAAACTGCTCTACGTCGAAGCCGACGAGGAGATCACCGACCTGGTCGATCGCCTGCGTGATCTCAGCCTCGAGGATGAGGTCACCTTCGTCGTCCCGGAGCGTGCGCGGGCCCTTCAGAGCGCGATGAGCTTCCGCCTTCTCAAGCGCTATGCCGACAGCTATGGGAAGCGGGTCAACCTGGTCAGCAGCGATCCCCGTCTCCAGTCGATGTCGCTGGAAGCCGGTTTTGTCGCCTTTCCGAGCCTGGCGGCGTACGACTCGGGGACCGAGGTCCACAGCCCGGAGCCCGTCGGCGAGGCTGCTGCGGCCGCCCCCGCCCGTGCGATCGCGCAAACGGCCCCACCGGCCAGCCCCCAGGCGATGGCTCCGCAGCGCGGCGTTGCCACCCTTGACCGGCCCCGTCAGGCGTCCGTGGTCTCGGCGCCGCCGAAGCCGAAGGCCCCGCCCTCGAACCCGGCCTCGTCGGCTCCCCCGCTTCAGAGCTACCGGCCGTATCTGATCGGCGCGGGCGTCATTGCCATTGTCGCCTTGCTGATTGGGATCCTCTATCTACCCAGCGCAACCGCCACCCTGTCGGTGTCCGGAACGCCTGTCAAGGAAGACATCAGCCTGCTCGGAGCACCCGGCACCGCGGCCGGTTCCGCCGACCACTTTGCGACCCAGGCGATCCACGCGGACGAGTCCCAGAACCTTCCTGGGACGGCGACTGGCCAGAAGCAGATTCCCGCCCAGCCTTCCGTCGGTGAAGTCACGTTTACGGAAAACTGCATGTTCCTGTGCGATTCGAGTACGACCACGATTCCCGCCGGGGTCAGCGTCAGCACGTCAGATGGCAAGCGATACTTAACGAGCAAGGCGGCAAGCGTTGCCTCGCCGCGCGGCTCGGCAACGGTTCCAGTCAAGGCCGTGACGCTTGGCCCCGACGGCAATACGGGTGCTCATACGATCACGAACATCGATCGAAATCGTGATTTCAACCTCAGTGTTGATAACACGCAAGCAACCAGCGGTGGTGCCGATCCACGGACGGCGACGGTCATTCAGCAATCCGACATCGACAGCCTCCGCGATGTGTACGCGAAAGATGCCATGCCCCGGGTGACAGACCAACTGAACAGCAAGGCCAAGGGCGCGAAGCTCGTCCTGGTGGGAAGTGGCGTGCAGGCCACGGCCAAGGCCGACCACGCGGTCGGTGAGGAGGTCGGGGGCTTTACGGTCGCGATCAAGGTATCCGGCGACGGCGTCACCTTCGACGAGGCAGCAGTGAAGGCCATGTTGAAGGCCGCGCTGCAGCGGAAGATCCCGCAGGGGTCGCAGCTGACCAGTAACGGAGCCTTCACGTACGACCCGATCGATGCCACTGCCGACGGCCACATCACCCTCAATGGCCATGCCTCCGGCTTCTACACTCCGATCTTCATCGAAACGAACATCCGGTCACAGTTGAAAGGGATGAGCCCATCGAAAGGCCAGGCCTTCCTCCAGTCGCTTCCGAACGTGGTCGACGCTCGCGTGACCCAATCACCCTTCGGCCTGCCATGGCTGCCACTCTTCAGCTCACGGATCACCCTCAAGATCCAGGAGGTCTCCAACAGCAGCGCAAGCCCGTGAGGATCCTCGCGATCGACCCGGGCACGGTTCGGCTCGGCCTCGCGCTCAGTGATCCATCGGGAACGATCGCGCTACCACTGAGCGTGCTCGCGCGACGCTCGGAGGCCGAGGATCTCAAGGCGCTGGCCGATCTGGTCGAGCGCCACGAGGTTGGACAGATCGTCGTCGGGCTGCCACGCCTGATGAATGGCCGGATCGATGCCGCCGCCCAACAGGCTCAGGCGTTCGGGGCCCAGGTGGCCAAGGCGACCGGGCGGCCGGTAGCATACTGGGACGAACGCTTGACCAGCGTGGCAGCCGAGCGGTACCTGATCGAACAGGGCAAACGGCGCAGCAAACGGCGGCAGGAGATCGACCGGATGGCCGCCACGTTATTGTTGCAGGGATATCTCGACTATCGCGCTGGTCGGGCACCAGGAGGCTGAATGCCAGAGATTCCGGAAGCGAACGGTGAAGTTCAAACGATCGAGCTGGTCAACGAGAAAACCGGCGAGGAAGAGAGCTACGTTGTCCATGATGTGGTGGAGATCGAAGGCGAAACTTACTACGTCCTTCAGGCGGAGGCCGACGAGGACCGCGTGCTCATCCTTCGCCGCGAAGGGGAGTCGCTGGTAACGCTGGACGACGAGGAGCACGACCGGGTCGTCGAGCAGCTCGAGGAATTCGAAGAGGACGAAGAGCTCGATGACGACGGCGGTCCGAAGCCCTGACTGATCCGCAGCGGTCGCCCCTGAACGCCCCATCGCGGCGGCAGCGGAGCCGCGCGCTCGGCTGCGTGCAGTGGTTCGTGGTCATCCTGTTCCTCCTACCGGCGGCGCTGGGCATCCCTGCCGTGGTCGGCTACAACTGGGTGGATCACCAGCTGCATCAGCCGGCCAATCCCGGTACGTCCAAAGTCCGCTTCGTCGTTTCGCCGGGAGCGACCTTTCATGAAGTCGCCGACACGTTGCACCGCGTCGGGCTGATCGATTCGGTGACCGTTTTCGACCTTTACGCGCGCTACAAGCACCTGGACCGAAACATCCAGGCCGGCGCCTACGACCTGAGCCGGAACCTCAACATGATCCAGATTCTGACGTCGCTGCAGACGGCGATCCCGGACGAGATCTTCGTTACCGTTCCCGAGGGCTATACGATCGCGAAGACGGCGGCGGTCCTGGATAAGGGCGGCGTGATCAAGGGCAGCGACTACGTGGCGCTGGCCGTTCAAGGCAAGTTCAGCTACGACTTCCTCGCAGACCTGCCGCCAGGCGCGTCGTTGGAAGGCTTCCTCTTTCCAGACACCTACCTGGTGCCGCGAGCGGGCACGGCCAAAGACCTGATCACGCTCCAGCTCGAGAACTTCAAGGCGCATTGGGACGACACGCGAAAGAGCCAGGCGGCCCAGCGAAAGCTCAATGCCCTGCAGATCGTGACGATCGCGTCCATGATCGAACGCGAAGCGCGCTTCCAGGACGACCGGCCGCTGGTGGCGAGCGTCATCTACAATCGGCTGTCGGCCGGCTGGCCCCTCCAGATCGACGCCACCGTGCTGTACGCCAAGGGAATCTGGCAGTCCTCGGTGACCACCGACGACCGCAAGATCGCTTCCCCCTACAACACCTACCTACATACTGGCCTTCCACCGGGACCCATCGCGAACCCAGGCATCAAAGCGATCGATGCCGCCCTCCAACCCGCCCAAACCGGGTACTTCTTCTACCTCTCCGACCCGCAGGGCCACAACCACTACGCCAAGACCAACGAAGAGTTCGCCCGCCTCCTCAAGCAATACGGTCTCCAGTAGCCCGGCAGCCCGGCTGCTGTTGCTGGGAGGGGAGGCGGGTGGCGAGCCCGCCATCAGCCTCTACAACGCCGGTTTCGCCGCGGCGGGGATCGAGGCCACCTGTGAGGTTCGAACGGTTGCGGCGGCGAAGCTCCCGGACGCCATTGCCGGGATCCGCGGTGACCGCCGCGTCTTGGGGGCCGCGGTCACCATGCCTCATACCGTCGCCGTGAGCCGGCTGCTCGATGGCCTGGGGCCGGAGGCGCAGGTCATCAAAGCCGTCAACACCATCAGTCATCGCGCCGGCGCGCTGATCGGGTGGAATACCGATCGTCCGGCCTTCACCCTTGCGCTCGAGGACGCGGGCTACCAGCCGAAGGGCCGCTCTGTCCTGGTGCTCGGGGCGGGTGGCGCTGCCCGGGCCTCGGTCGACGCCTTGCGTGAGGCGGCCGCCAGGATCTGGGTCGCGAGCCCCGACCTCGACGAGGCTCGAGCGGTGTGCCGTGACCTGCAGGTTTCCAGCGGCGGACCGGCACCGATTGGCTCGCTGTCGCTGCTGGTTCGGAAGGCCGAGCTGATCGTCAATGCCACCCCGGTCGGCAGTGATGGCCAGTCGGTCTTGTTCCCGGTCGACTGGATCACACCCGGCCACTTCGTCTTCGACCTCATCTACCAGCCCCCGGTCACACCGTTGGTCAGTGGAGCCCGCAATCAGGGCGCGCGCGCCATCAACGGGTTGACCATGCTGCTCTTCCAGGGGCTGGCCGCTTTCGAGATCTGGACGGGGCAGGCCCCGCCGGAGGCGGCGATGCGAGCCGCACTCGAGCGGGCCGTCGTGGAGCGCCTCACCTCGTGAACCATCTACTCTTTGCGCTCGCCTGGGCCGCGGTGGGCGGCGTGGCCGGCCTTGGCCTGAATTACGTCTCGCGCTGGCTGGCTCGAATCGAGGAGATCGAGTTTCGTCAGTCGAGCCTCGAGGCGCTCCTGATGCCGGCACTGTCGGCGGTGCTCTTCTTCGTGTTTGCGCTGCAGCTGGGGATTCAGCCGCTCGTCTTCATCGACTCCGTCTACGTCGCCATCCTGGTCCAGGTGTTCGCCTTCGACCTGAAGACTCGATACATCCTCGACCTGGTGATGTTTCCGAGCTGGGTGATCGCCTTTGCCCTGGCCTTCGTCACTCCCTGGACGCCCTATCTGACGTGGCCGTGGCCCGACTGGCGAACCGCTCCGGTGGCCGCCCTGATCGCCGGCGCCGTTTTTCTGCTGCTCTTCGTCGGAGGACAGCTGGTGTTCGGCGCCGAGGCGTTCGGCTTTGGCGACGTCAAGCTGGCGGTGTTCATCGGGATGTCGACCGGCCTCTCCAACCTGCGGGTCGCCCACGCCATCCTGTACGGCGTGTTTCTGGGTGGGTTTGTGGCAATAATTCTGCTCATCACCCGCATCCGTTCACTCAAAGAGCCGGTCCCGTACGGACCATTCCTGGTCGCGGGGACGCTGCTCGCGCTCTACGGGCAGGCGCCATGAACGCGCGCGACCTGCTGCCGGGCGAGCGGATCCTGGCCAGCTCCTCGCGGCACTGGGTCGTTCTCTTGCGGCCGGTCGCCACCACCGTTCTTGCGGTGCTCGTTTCGCTGGTCGTCCTGGCCCTGCTGCCGCTCAAGAGCGAGCTCCGCCTGTTCCTGATGCTGGGCGCGATCCTGGTCGGCCTGGGCGTGCTCAACATCTATTACTGGGGTTGGCGGGCCCACGAGTATGTCCTCACCGACCAGCGCGTCATCATCAACGAGGGGATCCTCTCCAAGTTCTCGCGGTCGATCGCGATCGACCGGATTCAGGACCTCACCACCTTCCAGGGTCTGTGGGGGCGGACCTGGGGCTTCGGGGACATCGAGCTGGAATCCGCGGGAAGGGAGGGCGCGGAGCTGCTGAGCACGGTGCCGCACCCGCAGCAACTTCGCAACGCGATCTTCGGCCAGATCGAAGCCCGGCGCCGGCAGGGGGGTTCAGCGAACCCCTAGCGGGGTACAATCGCATGCCGGTATGGTCAACCCCAGTGACTTTCGCAATGGCATGACGATCGAGTGGGAGGGCGAGCTCTGGGTCGTGCTCGAGTTCCAGCAGGGCCAGAACGCCCGGGGCGACACCTTTTTCCGCACCAAGCTGCGGAACGTCCGGAACGGGTCGATCATCGACCAGAAGTTTCGGGACAAGGATCGCTTTGCCCGGGCCCGGATCGAGAAGGTGGCCATGCAGTACCTTTACAGCGACGGTGATCGCCACTTTTTCATGGACCTGGAGAGCTACGATCAGCTCCCACTTGGCGACGACCAGCTGGGCGACAGCTTGAAGTACCTCAAAGAGAGCGCATCGATCGCGGTGCTGATGTACGAGGGCCGCCCACTCGGCGTCGAGCTACCCACGACCGTCGATCTCCAGGTGACGCAAACCTCGCCGGGCTTCAAGGGCGACACGGCGGCCGGCGGCGGCAAGCCGGCGACGGTGGAGACCGGGCTGATCCTCAACGTGCCGTTCTTCGTGAACGAAGGCGACGTGATCCGAGTTGACACGCGCACCGGCGCCTACGTGGAGCGGGTTTAACTCGATGCCGGACCGTCCGCTCGGCTCCGTCAAGGTGGCCAACGAAGTGATCGCCCACATCGCGTCACTGACCGCGAGCCAGGTGCAGGGCATCGTCGGCATGTATCCCGCCAGGGCCCGTGACGGACACCGCGTCCTACCGGCCGGCGCCTCGCACAAGGGTGTGCGGGTCGATCTGGGTAATGACGCCCTGAACCTCGAGCTGTTCGTGATTGTCGATCACTCCGCGCATGTGCCCACGGTCGCTGCGGAGGTACAACGGCAGGTGGCGGATGCGATCGACAAGATGTTGGGTCTCGAAGTCCGCCAGGTCAACGTCTTCGTCGGCGATGTGAGGTTCCCCGAGGACGCGTAGGCGGCTGAAGTGCAGCACTAGATGGGACGGCGCCACCTGGCCCGCGAGCTCGCCCTCAAGGTGCTGTTCGAGCTAGAGACCGATGGCAGCGATGCCGAACGGTCCCTTCAGTACCACGTTGCCGAGTCACGGGCCGATGCCGAGGTCGCGGACTTCGCCCGGACCCTGATCCAGGGCGTTCGTGACCATCAGGCCGAGATCGATGCCCAGCTGGCGCAGGCCTCGAGTAACTGGGGCCTGGACCAGATGGCCAAGGTGGAGCGCACGTTGCTGCGCATCGCCGCCTTCGAGATTCGCTACTTGCCGAGCGTGCCGCTCAAGGCGGCCATCAACGAGTCGATCGAGCTGGCCAAGACCTTCGGCGGTCCTGACTCCGGCAAATTCGTCAACGGCATCCTCGGACGGATCGCCGCCGATGCCGAGATCCGCCGGCATCCTGCCGACAGAAGCTCGAAAGGGGCGCAGTGAGCTCCCACCTTACCGGCCCTCAAGGGGGGAGGGAAATTGCTGAGATCGCCCAGATGGATTACGAAACCGCGGCCGCCGAGCTCGAACGCACCGTTGCCCAACTCGGAAAGGAGCAGGACGACCTGGCCGAGTCTGTGCGCACCTTCGAGCGTGGGCTGGCGCTGGCACGCCATTGCGCCCGGCTGCTCGATGATGCTGAGCGGCGGCTGAAGGAGTTGGCGCCGGCCGGCGAGCGTCCGCCGGGCCCGTGACCCTGCTCCGAAACCCGTACTTCGTCGTCCCTCTGATCGCCTGGGCGATCGCCCAGACGTGTAAGGTGATCATCGATTCCGTCCTGCTGCATCGGTTCAGCGTGCGGCGGCTGGCGACCGCGGGTGGGATGCCGAGTTCGCACAGCGCCCTGGTCGTTGCCCTGACCACGATCATCGGCCGGCTGGAGGGCGTTGGGTCGCCGCTCTTTGCCATGGCGCTGATCTTCTCCACGGTCGTCATGTATGACGCCACCGGCGTGCGGCGGGCCGCCGGCCAGCAAGCCATGATCCTGAACCGGTTGATCGACGACTTATTCATCGCGCACCAGGGCATCCGCCAGGAGCGGTTGCGGGAGCTGCTCGGACACACACCGATCGAAGTGATTGCGGGAGCCTTGCTCGGGATTATTGTCGGGCTAGGAATATGGCGCTGATGGTCGAGGGCCGGGTCCGCCTGGACCAGGTGCTCGTGGCCCAGGGGCTCGTGCCTTCGCGGCAGCGGGCTCAGGCCATGGTGCGTGCCGGGCTGGTGCGGGTGGCGGGCGAGGTCGCGGACCGCCCGGACCAGCTGGTCAGCCCCGATGTCGGCATCGACCTCGCCAGGACCAAGGAGTTCGTCAGTCGCGGCGGCGAAAAGCTCACGGCCGCCCTCGATGCCTTCGGCATCGATCCAACGGGGCGGGTGGGCCTCGACGTCGGCGCGTCGACGGGCGGCTTTACCGACGTGTTGCTTCGTCGCGGGGCCAGCGCGGTGGTCGCGGTCGACGTCGGCTACGGTCAGCTGGCCTGGAGCCTTCGTCAGGACCCACGGGTGATCGTGCTGGAGCGCGTCAACATCCGCCATCTCGATCGGTTGCCCGTCCCGGCGGACCTGGCGGTGATCGACGTCTCGTTCATCTCCCTGCGGCTGGTGCTGCCGCGTGTCCGCGAGCTGCTCAGCCCGCCGGGTGACGTCGTCGCCCTGGTCAAACCCCAGTTCGAGGTCGGCAAGGGGGCGGTGGGAAAGGGTGGCGTGGTCCGCGATCCCGAACAGCACCGTCGGGTCCTGCGCGAGCTCAGGCAGTTTGCCGAATCGAACGGATACCTCGTCGCCGGCGAGATACCCTCCCCGATCCTGGGGGCGAAGGGCAACCGCGAATTCCTGGTGCATTTGAGGCGGAATGGCTGACGCGGTTGGCATCGTCTGCCATCCACGCATCGATATTGGCGGTCCCCCGGTGATGGAGGCGCGCCGCCGGCTCGAAGAGCGCGGTTTTCGCGTCTGGACCTACTGCGCCACGGCCGAAGAGCGGCCTGGAGCGCTGGAGGGCGAGTTGGACGGCACCCGCCTGATCGTCAGCATCGGGGGCGACGGCACCTTGCTCTGGACCGCCCAGCAGGCGGCCGCCGCCCACATCCCGGTCCTGGGGATCAACGCCGGACGGCTCGGCTTCCTGACGCAGGTCCAGCTTGGCGAAGAGGGAAAGGCGCTCGAGCGCTGGGCAGCCGGCGACTTCACGTTGCAGCGTCGAGCCCTGCTCGAGGCCCGCGTCGACGATCGCGCGTTTCTTGCCCTGAACGACGTGACGGTGCACAAGGGGATCGAGATCAACCTGATTCGGATCGAGGCCTTCGTCGACGGCCATCCGGCGGGCCGCTTCGACGCCGACGGCGTGATCGTCTCGACGCCAACCGGCTCAACCGGCTATGCGCTGTCGCTGGGCGGTCCGATCGTCCATCCGGACGTGCGAGCGATCATCTTCATGCCGCTGAACCCGCACAGCCTGTTCAACCGCCCGATCGTGCTGCCGGAAAACTCCCGCATCGCCATCCGGCTGCCCTCCGCCTCCGCGATCCTCACCTGCGATGGCCAGCAAACGGTGGCGCTCCATCCGGGAGCCGAGGTTCAGATCGTCGCACCCGGTTTGCAGGTGGAGCTGGTGCAGTTCACCGGTGGGCCCAACTTCTTCGAGCTCCTTCGTCGGAAACTGCGGTGGGGCCTGCCGCTCACTGATGGCGACGATTGACCGGCGGTGCGCTGCGACGGGTCGGCCAGTTCTGGCGCCACGCGTCGGCTCGGGTCACGCCCGAGGAGCGAGCGAGGGCTGAACGGCTGCTGGGTCCGCTGGCGCCCCTGTTCTTCGAGCTACCGGTCAACGATCAGCGGCATGGCCTCGACGTGCTCGACACCGTGGCCCGCCTCGAGGGCCGGCCCGGCCCCTTGTTGCAGCAGGCGGCCTTGCTGCACGACCTGGGCAAAGCCGGAGCCCACTTCTCGGTCGTCGACCGCAGCCTGGCCGTCTTTTTGACGGCGGTGTCGCGACCGGCCTTGAACGCGCTGCTGCGATCGCGACCCGGCTTCGCTCGGCGGTACACGATCTACGCCGATCACGCGAGAATTGGCGCAGACCGGCTTCGGGCCGCGGGCGCGGTCGAGCTCGCGGCGATCGTGGCCGAGCATCATGCCGTAGAACCCGCATCGGAGGTGACCCGCCACTTGAAACGTGCGGACGGACGGAATTGAGTCGGGAGATCGCCGCCGAGCTCGAGCGCGATCCGGTCTACGTGGTGCGCACCGCGGCCTTCGATGGACCGATCGAGCTCCTGCTCAGCCTCGCGCAGCGGGCCGAGGTCGACCTCAAGGCCGTACCCCTCGCCAGCCTGACCGATGACTATCTTCGGGCCATCGAGCAGGCGGCGCCGCCGCTCGATCAGCTGGCGGCATTCCTGGTGATCGGCGCGCGGCTGGTCCAACTCAAGGCCGCCGGCCTCATGCCCCAAGCAGCGGTGGGGGAGGAGGAGGATCTCCAGGCCTGGGAAGACGCAATCAAGGGACGGCTCGAAGAATACAAGCGCTTCAAGGAGCTCGCCGAGTCGCTGATGCGTCGCCACGCGAGTGGACGGTTCACCTTCGCCGGCTTGCTCGAGCCCGACGTGATCCCGCAGGCACGGGTGCAGGTGAGCCTCGACGTCCTGGCCAGCGCGTTCCGGCAAGTGCTCGACCGGTTGCCCCCGGTCGAACAGGTCACGGTCGAGATGGAGCACGTCTCGCTCGCCGAGAAGCTCGAGGAGCTCCGCCACATGCTGGCGCGCCAGGCGCCGGTCAACTTCAGCGCCGTCTTCCGCCACGCGCGCACGAGGTTGGAAGCCGTGGTGATCTTCCTCGCGCTCCTGGAGCTGATTAGAATCGGTGAGGCCCGCGTGGCGCAGGCCTCGGCGTTCGCCGAGATCACCGTGCACGGACAGGAGAGGAAAGAAGCCGAGTGAGCTCGATGACCGACGGTGCGACGCAGGTGCGGGATACGATGGCACTGGCTTCCGCGCTCGAGGCGGTGCTCTTCACCCTCAACCGAGCGGTCACCGTGCTCGAGCTTCAGGACATCCTGCAGTCGCCGCTGCCGGACATCGAGGCCGCCGCCGCCAGCCTGGCGGAAGCGCTGACGGGACGTGGCCTCTTTCTGCAACGCCATCAGGACCAGCTTCAGCTGGTCACCGACCCGGCGCAGGCGGACGTGGTACGTCGAGTGTTGCGCCCGGAGTATCCGTCGCGCCTATCTCCGGCCGCCTACGAGACGCTCGCCATCATCGCCTATCGTCAGCCGCTCACTCGAGCCCGGATCGAGGAGATTCGCGGCGTCAACTGCGAGGCCGTCCTGGAGAGCCTCGAAGAAAAGGGCCTGATCACGGAGACCGGGCGGCTCGATGCGCCGGGCACCCCGCGTCTCTTCGGCACCACCATGAAGTTCCTCCAGATCCTGGGACTCAGCAGCCTGGACGAGCTACCACCCTTACCGCAATCCGCCTCAACCAGTTCCTAGCGCGCGCCGGCGTCGCGGCCCGGCGGAAGGCGGACCAGTTGATTTTGTCGGGACAGGTATCGGTCAACGGGGCGACGGCCGTGGCCGGGCAACAGGTCACCCCGGGCATCGACCGGGTGACTATCGGCGGCCGGCCGGTGGAACCGGTCTCCGAATGGACCTACCTGATGATGAACAAGCCGGTCGGGGTGCTCACCAGCGTCGGCGATGAGCGCGGCCGGCCGACCGTGACCGACCGCCTGCCTCCGGGGCCAACCCGGGTCTTCCCGGTTGGCCGGCTCGATCTCGACAGCCGAGGACTGCTGTTGCTGACGGACGACGGCGAACTGGCCGGGCGCCTGATGCACCCCCGCTACCATGTCGAAAAGGAATACCGTGTCGTGGTCAGCGGCCGGCCGAGTGACGACGCATTGCAGCGGTTATCGGAGGGGATGGTCGTGAGCGGGGAGCGGTTTGCGCCGGCCGAGGTCCGCGTGCTCGACAGCACACCGGGGGACACCCGGCTATCGATGGTGCTGCGCGAAGGCCGCAAGCGCGAAGTACGCCGGCTCTGGCAGGCGCTGGGCCATCGAGTGCTCGACCTCCAGCGCGTGCGCATCGATGGGCTCCAGCTGGGCGACCTCGCCGAGGGCGGTGTGCGTCCCCTTCGGTCCGAGGAAGTGGCGGACTTGAAGGCCGCCGCCGGACTCTAAGGTGATCATCGCGATCGATGGTCCAGCTGGCTCGGGGAAGACCACCATCGGACGGATGGTCGCGGAAGCCCTCGGATTCGCGCTGGTCGACACCGGGCTGTTCTACCGCGCCGTGACGGTGGAAGCACGGCATCGCCGAATCCGGGCCGATGACGTTGGCGGGCTCAGTCGAATGCTTGGCGAGCTGCGGATCGACGTCAACACGTCGCCGTCGGCCGGCCGAACCGGGCCACTCCTCACGATCGACGGTCGGGACGTCAGCCGCCAGGCGCACGACCCGGCGATTGCGTCGGAACTCTCACGCATTTCCGGGATTGCCGAGGTGCGCCGGCTGCTGGTGGAGCCCCAGCGCCGCGCGGCACGAGGTGATGCCGTCATCCTGGGTCGGGACATCGGGACCGTGATCTTTCCCGACGCCGATGTCAAGTTCTTCTTCACCGCGCCCGCCGCCGAGCGCGTTGCGCGGCGGCGACGGGAGCTGGATCAGGCGCGCGGAACGGCGACGCCGGATGCGGTGCTCCAGCAGGAAATCGATGCCCGCGATCGGGCCGACGAGGAGCGGGAAATCGCGCCGTTACGGCCGGCAACCGATGCTATAATCGTCGCGACTGAGGGCAAGTCGGTCCGTCAGGTCTTTGACGAAGTGATGGCCCGCTTGCCGAAGCACTGATCGCTTTGAGCTATTCCTTCCTCACTGGTCTTGCACGGCTCCTAACCCGCATCGTCGTAGGATCGAAGTTCCACCTTCGTGGCACTTCGAATGTCCCCACCACCGGACCTCTGCTTATGGTCTCGAACCACGTCGGCGGCGTCGACCCCGCGATCATCGGCGCCTGGACGCCCCGACCGGTCTGGTTCATGGCCAAGGCGGAACTGTTCAAAGGGAGTTGGGCCTGGTTGATGCGCGCCTATCACGCCTTTCCCGTCGTGCGCCACTCACCGGACCGAACGGCCCTCCGCCGGGCTTTCGGTTTGCTGAGAGCTGGATCGGCCGTCGTCCTGTTCCCCGAGGGCCATCGGTCCGACACGGCCCGGCTGCTGCGGGCCGAGCCGGGCGCCGGCTTCATCGCCCGCTATTCGGGGGCGCCGCTGGTGCCGATCGCCATTACCGGGACGCAAAATGTCCTGGGCCGGCACCATAGGATGCTGCGGCGTGCGGACGTGGGCATGACATTTGGTGAACCCTTCCAGCTGCCAGAACGCAATCGAGACGGCAGCCCGATGGACCATCAGCAGAGCGCGGATTACCTCATGACAAAGATCGCCCAGTTGCTGCCGTTGGAGTATCAGGGGGAGTACGCGAGCTCATCCGTGCCGCGGAGTGCAAACGCATGAAGAAGATCTACGTTCTCGACACGAATGTCCTGCTACACGATCCGAACGCGATCTTTTCGTTCGAGGACAACGAGATCGTGATCCCGCTGACCGTGATCGAGGAGATCGACGGCCAGAAGCGCCGCCAGGACGAGGTGGGGCGCCACGCCCGGCTGATCGCGCACCATTTCGACGACCTGCGCGCGACGGGCAAACTGTCGGAGGGCGTCGCCCTCAAGTACGGTGGCAGGCTGCGGGTCGAGCTGACGCACGAGAACACCGCCCATTTGCCAGAGGACCTCGACCCCCGGAAGCCGGACAACCAGGTGATCGCGCTGACCCTGCAACTGAAGGCGGAGAGCAACGGCACGCCCGTCATCCTGGTCAGCAAAGACATCAACGTCCGGGTCAAGGCGGATGCCCTCAATCTCCAGGCGCAGGACTACGAAACCGACAAGATGGTGCTCAACGAAGAGGACCTGTACGACGGCATGACGACGCTGACCGTCTCGCCGGAAGACATCGAAACGTTCACCAAGACCAACAATTACCAGCCGTCGAACGGCCAGCTTTATTTCAACCAGTTCGTCCATTTCAAGTCGGTCAACGGCACGAAGTCGAGCGCCCTGGGCCGCTACGACGCGGCGGCCGGGCAGGTCGTAGCGCTGGCACCGATGAAGAAAGAAATCTGGGGCATCCAGCCGAAGAATCTCGGCCAGCGGTTCGCCTTCGACATCCTGCTGGATGACCGGATCCCCTTCGTCACGATGACCGGCCAGGCCGGCACCGGGAAGACGCTGCTGGCGCTGGCTGCCGGCTTGAGCAAGGTGCTGGACCAGCACCGCTATCGCCGCTTGCTCGTGACGCGGCCGGTCATCCCGATGGGTAAAGACGTCGGTTACCTACCGGGCGACAAGGACGAGAAGCTGCGGCCCTGGATGCAGCCCATCTACGACAACCTCGAGTACCTGATGGGCTGTATCTACAAAGAGCAGATGGCGGCGGACATGATCCGACATATCCAGGACAAGGGCATGTTCGAGGCGGAGGCGCTCACCTACATCCGCGGGCGAAGTATCCCGCAGCAGTTCATCATCGTGGATGAGGCGCAGAACCTCACGCCCCATGAGGTCAAGACGATCGTCTCTCGTGCCGGCGAAGGCACCAAGATCGTCCTCACCGGCGACCCGAACCAGATCGACCATCCATACCTGGATTTCCGCAGTAATGGCCTCTGCTACGCGATCGAGAAATTCAAGAACAACCCGCTCGCCGGGCACGTCACGCTGACCAAAGGACAGCGATCCGAACTCGCGGAGCTCGCGGCGAAACTGCTCTAGCATTTAGCTAGTGGATCGGACGTTCGTCGCCCTGGATCTCGAGACCACGGGACTGAGCCCGCGCCTGGATCGGATCATCGAGGTGGGGGCGGTTCGCTTCCAGGGCGACCAGGTTTTGGCCAGCTTTCAATCACTGGTGCGACCTGAGGTCGGCATTCCGCGCGCGGTGCAGGACCTGACCGGGATTCGCGATGCCGATGTGGCGGCGGCCCCCCAGCCCGAGCAGGTGCTGGCGCAACTGATCGACTTTGTTGGAACGAGTGCGGTGGTGGCGCACAGTGGGAACTTCGACCTCTCCTTCCTGGTCGACGGCGAGGCGGAGCCGGCCTATGAGCTGTTCGACACGCTCGACCTGGCCCGGATCATGCTGCCGGCGGCGCCCAGCCACAGCCTGCCGCATCTTTCGCGCCAGCTGGGCCTGAGCCATCCACATCCGCACCGGGCGCTATCGGATGCGGATGCCGCGCGGCAGCTGTTTCGATATCTCTGGCAGTTTTCGCGCGGCTTCCCCGCCGATCTCATCGACCGAATGATGGAGGTGTCGCGCGACTGGCCGCATCCGATCCACCATTTCCTGGAGGATGCCCGCGCGGCCGGCGCCAGCGGTAGCGAGAGCCTGGCTCCGGCGGCCGCGACACCGATGAATCCGCCACGTCCCAGCGCGCCCTCGACCGATCCGCAGACGATCCGTGCCCTGCTCGGTCCGAATGGCCCGATGGCAGGGCTTCTCGACGACTACGAGCTGCGCGAATCACAGCTGCAGATGACCCTCGCCGTCGCCCAACTGTATGCCCGCGGTGGCCGGCTCCTGGTCGAAGCCGGCCCCGGAACCGGGAAGTCGCTGGCGTACCTGGTGCCGGCCGTGCACCATGCGGTCGCCACCGGCGAGCGCGTCGTCGTCGCCACGAACACCATCACGTTGCAGGAGCAGCTCTTCTCCAAGGACATCCCTTTCATGCGGAGCTGGCTACCGTTCGACTTCAAGGCCTCCTTGCTAAAAGGCCGGGCCAACTACGTCAGCCTGCGGCGCTGGAACCGTTATCTCAACGCTCCCAGCCGGCGCGTCGATGGCAGCTGGTCCCACGACGAAGTGAAGTTCAAATTGCGGATGTTGGTCTGGCTGGCGCAAACGCGGCATGGTGATCGCTCCGAGATCAAGCTCAACGGGCTGGACGAGCTGTTCTGGCTGCGGGCGGCATCGACGCCGGACGATTGTCTGGCGGCCCACTGCGAAAACTACAAGACCCAACAGTGCTTCTACTGGAATAGCCGCCGGGCGGCGCAGGACGCCGACCTGGTCGTGACCAACCACGCGCTGCTGCTGGCCGACGCGCTCAATGGCGGCTCGGTTCTGCCGCCGCACGCACACCTGGTGGTCGACGAAGCCCACCAGCTCGAAGAAACCGCTGTTGACGCGCTGACCCAGCGAGTGGGCGAAGAGGAGGTGCTGGAAAGCATCGAGGGTGCGCTCACCTGGTTTCGCGCCGCGGTTGGGCCACCGAGTGACGCGGTGCGCTCGGCCGCCGCCGATGCGAAGCAGGCGCTCACCGACTTCTTTCGCCAGGCACGGACGATCGTCAAGCAGCGCCAACCGGAGATACCGTTGCGCCCGTCGCGCGATGATCCCGTCATCCTCGACGCGATCCTTCGGACTTCCGGGGAGCTCGTCCCGCTCTCAGGGCTGGCGAGCGGGCTGGCTGATCACGCGTCGCGGCTTCGTCGCGCCCTGGATGATGCCGCCACCCAGCTACCACTGGAGCTGAACGCCTACGCGCAGCGGGAGCTGGATCTGTTCTTGACCCAGCTGCAGGGGCGGGTGGAGCTGATCGTCCAGGCCCTGTTGCAGCCGCGGCCGGATCGCCTCTACTGGGTCGGCACCGAGCGCCGCACGGGGCGGCCGCTGGTCCAGGCAGCCCCCACGGCAGCCGGCCGCGAACTCCAAGCCCGCGCCTTCGCCGACAAGGAAACGGTGGTCTTCACCTCGGCCACCCTCGCGGTCGCGGATTCCTTCGACTACTTCAAACGAGGTGTGGGGCTGGAGGCTCGGAGCACCCACGAGATGGTGCTCGCCTCTCCCTTCGACTATCTATCGCAGGCGCTGCTCTGCCTGCCCACCGACCTCCGGGATCTCGTGGACATCGCGTTCCTCGACCAGGTGGCGACCGTGGTCGGTGAGATCGCCGATGCGATCGACGGGCGGACGCTGGTGCTGTTCACCTCGCATCAGCAGCTACGGGATGTTGCCGACCGGCTGCGGGTGCGCAGTTCGGCGGGCGGGCTCGCGGTCCTGGCCCAGAACGTCGACGGCACTCGCCGGCAGCTGCTCGCCCAGTTCCAGGAGGATCCACGCAGCATTCTCCTGGGGACGAGCAGCTTCTGGGAAGGGATCGACGTTCCGGGCGATGCCCTCTCCTGCGTCGTGATCGTCCGGCTTCCCTTCAGGGTTCCCAGTGATCCGTTGCAGCTGGCGCGAAGCGCGATGCTCGCGGACCCCTTCGGGCAGCTGGCGCTTCCGGAAGCGGTCCTGCGGCTGAAGCAGGGCTTCGGCCGGTTGATCCGGCGGCAGAGCGACCGCGGGGCCGTCGTCTTGATGGACCACCGGATCGCGAACCGAACCTATGGGGCGGCCTTCCTCGATGCCCTGCCGCGGGCCGCGGTGCACGTCGGGCAATGCCATGAGATGGCACCAGCGATCGCTCAATGGCTGGCACGAGGTGGCGGCGTGCGGCTGGCGAGCCCGGTCGAGGCGTGATGAAGGACGGCCGGCTCCGGGTTGGGCTGGCGCAGATGGACCCGGCGCTCGGTGACCGGGACCGCAACCTGGAGCGTCATCGGGAGTGGGTCCGCCAGGCCACCGAGGCCGGCGCCGACTTGCTGGTCTTCCCTGAACTCAGCTTGACCGGGTACTTCCTCAAGGACCTCGTCCCCGAGAGCGCGATCCCGCTCGAGGGCCCCGTGATGGATGAGCTGCGCGGCCTTTCGCGCGCGTTGGACGTGGTGCTGGGCGCGGTCGTCGAGGCGCCGGATCACCGGTACTTCAACGCCAGCCTCTACTTCAGCGGCGGCGAACTCGTCCACCTGCACCGCAAGGTGTACCTCCCGACCTACGGCATGTTCGATGAGCAACGGTATTTTGCGGCGGGTGATCGCTTCCGCAGCTTCAAGACCGGATTCGGGCGGGCCGGCATGCTGGTGTGCGAAGACATCTGGCACCTGTCGAGCGCCTACATCCTCAGCCTCGAAGGGGTGGACATGATCATCTGTCCGTCCTCCAGCCCGGGGCGGGGCATCACCACCGACGAGCGGCTGGGAACCGCGGAGTCCTACGGCCTGGTCTGCCGCACCTACGCCCAGTTTCTGACGACCTTTTTCCTCTATTGCAACCGGGTGGGATACGAGGATGGGGCCAATTTTTGGGGCGGCTCGATGGTGATCGGTCCGAACGGTGACATCATCGCGCAGCAGGAAGACGCCGACGAAGCCCTCGTCCTGGCCAACCTCGACCTGGGTCAGGTGCGCCGCGAGCGCCTGGCGAACCCGATGCTGCGGGATGAGCGACTCGAACTCACCATCAACGAGCTGCGACGAGTCTGGCATGAGCGCACCCGCAAGCCTTTCTGAGCCAGTCTTTCCGCCGCTTCGGATCAATCCCGAGCTGGTCCGCGGGATCCTCGTCGGATTCATCCGCAACGAGGTGCGCAAGGTGGGTTTCGAACGGGTCGTCCTGGGGCTGAGCGGCGGGGTCGACTCCAGCCTGGTGGCGACGCTTGCGGCGGAGGCGCTCGGGGCCGACAACGTGCTGGCCCTGATCATGCCCTACAAGACGAGCGATCCCAAGAGCAAGACCGACGCGCTGCAGGTGGCCGAGGAGCTCGACATCCACCATCTCGAAATCGACATCAGCCCGCAGATCGACGCCTACTTCGAGCGGTTCCCTGACGCCGATCAGAAGCGGCGGGGAAACAAGATGGCGCGCGAGCGGATGAGCATCCTCTATGACCAATCGGGGGCATGGCACGCGCTCGTCATCGGGACCAGCAACAAGACCGAGTTGCTCCTCGGCTATGGCACGATCTACGGCGACATGGCCAGCGCGATCAACCCGATCGGCGACCTGTACAAAACCCAGGTGTGGCAGCTGGCCGATGCCGTCGGGGTGCCGACCACCATCGTGCAGAAAGCGCCATCCGCGGATCTCTGGGCCGGCCAGTCCGACGAGACCGAGCTGGGCTTTCAGTACCGCATGATCGACCAGTTGCTCTACTACCTGGTGGACCGCCGCTACTCGGTCGAGGAGCTGAAGCGACTTGGGTTCGAAGAAACGTTCATCGAGGACATCGTCCGCCGCGTGCGCGAGAATCAATACAAGCGCCGCCTGCCGGTGATCGCCAAGCTATCCTCGCGAACGATCGACCGTGATTTCCGATATCCCCGCGACTGGGGCCACTAAGCGGAACCGGCGGATGCTTTGGGAACGCTGTACATGGTCGCCACG
>Ga0209526_10000590_pt1 | contig 23790 bp, 19 predicted proteins | sample JacPinW_OM2H0_M1_FD_188566 | JGI IMG/M metagenome (GOLD analysis project Ga0209526, IMG submission 188566) | Forest soil microbial communities from Algoma, Ontario, Canada - Jack Pine, Ontario site 1_JW_OM2H0_M1 (SPAdes) (version 2) | ecosystem: Environmental > Terrestrial > Soil > Boreal... | reverse complement strand
CGCCAGCCGTGGCCACGATCGCCGCCGGGTACCGTAAGCGGGGCCCGCCCGCCACGGTACTCTCGGCTAGCCCATGCTCCAGAACTGTAGCGACCGTGAGTCTAGCCCTCGAAAGCCATAACCAGTGCGCGCGGGAATCCCTGACCGTCGGCGGGCAGCGAGGAAAGGCTGGAGATCGTGCGCCTGATTGCGCTCCGGTGGGGACAGAACGGCAACGAATACGGTCGGTGCGTTTTCTTCGAGCTGCGCTGGGACGCCCATAAGCGGCCCAGCGGGCTCACCTCAGCCGATTAGCGGCAGCCGGGGGTCTGGGTGCGGGGACCGGCCTGATGCCGCCCGGACCCATGTCACGTCATCGGAGAGGTCTGCCGGGCGCCCACCCACCGTGCGCCGGGCGAGCAGTTCGTCGAGGATCGCAGCGGTCATGACGAGCCCTCCGGGCGTGGCGACGGAATCCTGTCCGAGCGTGTCGGTGAGATCCATGCCGTGCACGACCGCCTCAACCACCCGGCTGGGAATGAATTCGCCGAGCCGCATCAGGGCGTAGTAGCCCGAGCCGACCGTATCGGGAGGCGTCGCGCGGGCCTCCTGGATCGTCTTGCCGAAGGTCTCGCTCAGGACATCGGCCATCTGCCCCGGCTGCTTGCCGTCCACCATGGTGTACGCGTAGTCGTAAACACCCGGCGCCACCTCTGAGCGGGGGAAGATGAAGAAGCTGACCCGGTCCCGGCCCACCTGGCCCGGCTCCTGGCTGGCGATGAGCATCCGGGCGAGCCCGATCGAGATGTCGAAGTGGCCCGCCAGTTCGAACAGGGTCCACGGCGGCAGCTTCTCATCCACCGGCCGCAGCATGGTCGGGGTGCGCCAGTCGCTCTCGGTCAGCGCGCGAAATACCCGTTCCACCTGCCCGAGTTCGGCCTCAAGGATCTGGACGGCGACGTCATAGTCGCTCATGGGGACCTCCGATGTCCGTGTTACGGACATCCGATTCCTGCCCGCTTGTCCCTGTCAAGGCAACGTGTCGGTGGCGTGCGCCGAGGTGACAGTGATGACGAAAAGGAGGCGAGTTCGCTACGGATATCGTCGTGGTCCGCGACGAAATCCGTAGCGCCGCGAAGGTCACCGAGCCGACGCCGTTTCCGGTCGATGTCCGGCCGTCCGCCTGGTGGCCCGCCTGCGGCGCACTGAGCCACCCGAGCACTGAACCACCAGGACGCCGAGCCACCGGCGGCATTGAACCACCAAGGGCACTGAACCCGTCAGGCTCCGCCGCGCGGGACCGCGCCGACGCGGCGGGCGGCCTCGGCGACCGCGGCGTCCCTCGCGGCGGTGGTCTCCTCGACGGTGAGCGTCCGGTCCGGCGCGCGGAACCGCAGCGTGTACGCCAGCGACTTGCGTCCCTCGCCCGCCTGCGCACCGGTGTAGACGTCGAACAGCCGGACTTCCTCCAGCAGGTCGGGCTGATCACTGCTGGCCACCCCGGCCACCAGGGCGGCCTCGACGTCAACGGCAGCCACCTCGGCCGGCACGACCAGCGCGACATCCTGGGTGGCCACGGGGTACGGGGAGATCCGCGGTGCCTGGGCCGGCCCCAGCGACGCGGCGGCCGCCTCAATTACCGACATGTCGACTTCCATGGCACAGGTGCGCGGGGCCAGGTCGAACGCCGCTGTCACCCGGGGATGCAGCTCGCCCGCGTGTCCGGCCAGCCATTCCCGGCCCCCGTCGGCCTGCACGAAGACGGCCGCGCACCGGCCAGGATGCCAGGGCTCGTGCTGGTCGGCGCGTACCTCGAACGGGACCCGGCTGACTCGCAGCACCTCCCTGGCCGCCTCGATGATGTCCGGCCAGCCGGCCGGCCGGCCCGCGCCCCACCAGCCCGGCAGTTCACGGTCACCAGCCACGACGGCCGCTAGCCGCAGTGGCTGATCCGGCAGCGCCGCCTCCAGCGTGGCGATCTCCTGCACGGTCGGCCCACGGTCCACCCGCAGGATGGGCGCCACCCCGGGGCTTCCTGGGCGCGGCCGGAAGACCAGGCCCATCTCGAACAGCGCGACGTCGCTGAAGCCGCGCCCGGCGTTGCGGGCCAGGACGCGCAGCAGGCCAGGCAGCAAGGTGGTGCGCAGCAGCGGCTCATCGTCGCTGAGCGGGTTGGCGACCACGAGTGCCCGCCGCCTCGGGTCGTCGTCCGCGAGCAGCAGCCGGTCGTGGTCGGCAGCGGAAGCGAACGGCGGGCTGAGCACCTCGACGTAGCCCGCGTCGGCCAGTACCCCGCCGGTGGCGCGGCGCAGCCGCTGCCGCGCGGTCAGCCCGCGGCCCACCGCCGCCCGGGGCATCCGGACCGGGATGTTCTCATACCCTTCCAGCCGGATGACCTCTTCGGTGAGGTCCCTCGGGTACAGCAGGTCCGGCCGCCAGGATGGCGGGATTACCGTCAGCAGCGGGGGGCCGCCTTCGTGCTTGCCGTGGTCGTGCTGCCCGGCGACCGCGGCCGCTGGGGGGACTGTCACCACGCATCCCACGTCCCGCAGCCTGCGCACGACCGTGTCGCGGCCGTAGACACGGCCCGCCACCTGGTCCGGGTAGTCGGCCGCCATGGTGATCGTCACCTGCGGCACCTCGACGAACGCGTGCGTGCAGCCGGGCACGGCGGTCCCGCCGCCGAGCGAAGCCAGCAGGGAGACGGCCTTGGCCGACGCCGGGATCGGCAGTTCCCTGTCCACCCCGCGTTCGAACCGGTAGGACGCCTCGCTGAACAGCTTGTGCCGCCGGCTCATCCGGGCCGTGCCGCGCTGGTTGAAGTGCGCCGCCTCGATGACCAGGTCGCGGGAGCCGGCCGAGACCTCGGTGGCCAGGCCGCCCATGGTGCCCGCCATCGAGATGGGACCGGAGGAGTCGGTGATGAGGATGTCATCCGGGTCGAGCTCACGGACAACGTGGTCCAGCGTTTCCAGGCGCTCCCCGGGCCGCGCCCGGCGGACCACGATCGGCCCGGTCAGGCGGGACCGGTCGAACGCGTGCAGGGGCTGGCCCAGCTCCAGCATCAGGTAGTTGGTCACGTCCACGGCCAGCGACACGCGGCGCATCCCGGACCGGGCCAGCCGCACCCGCATCCACAGCGGGGTGGGCGCATTCGGGTCGAACCCGCGCACCTCGCGAAGGACGAACCGGTCGCACGCCGACGGGTCCTCGATGCTCGCCGGGTAGATCTCAGGAGAGACGGCCGCGACGTCCTCGGGGAGCCCGGCGCCGGCCGGGTCGGCGAAGCTGGTCCCGTAGGCGGTGGCCAGTTCCCTGGCCACGCCGCGGATGGACAGGGCGTAGCCACGGTCCGGGGTCACCGCGATGTCGAGCACGTGGTCGGCCAGCCCCGCGTAGGCCACGAAGTCAGCGCCGAGCGGCGCGTCGGGGGGCAGCACCAGGATGCCGGAATGGTCATCCCCGATGGCCAGCTCGGCGGCCGAGCAGATCATCCCTTCGGACATCCGCCCGTAGGCCTTCTTGGCGCTGATCTCGAAGCCGCCTGGAAGGCTGGCGCCGGGCACCGCCAGCGGCACCCGGTCCCCCACCACGAAGTTGAACGCACCGCAGATCACTCCGCGCGGCTCGCCCTCCCCGGTGGACACCTGGCAGTACCTGACCGGCTTCCTGAACCCGGTCAGCTCCTCGATGCCGGTGACCTCGGCCACCAGCACGCCGCGGATGTCGTGGCCGACCTGCTCGACGCTCTCGACCTCAAGGCCCGCGGCGGTGAGCCGCCGGGCGATCTCGTCCGGCGCGGTATCAGGGGTTCCCTCATCGAGCCCCGCGACGGTCAGCAGCCAGGACAGTGGAACTCGCATCAGGCCTCCCTCCCGAGTGCGCGGCTGAACCGGACGTCGCCCTCCAAGGTGTCCCTGATGTCGGTAACACCGTGCCTGAGCATCAGGGTCCGCTCGACGCCGAGGCCGAACGCGAAGCCGCTGTAGCGGTCGGGGTCGATCCCGCAGGCGACCAGGACCCGCGGGTTGACCATGCCGCAGCCGGCCAGCTCGATCCAGCCCTGGGACCGGCACACCCGGCACGGCTCCCCGCCCGGCCGCGTCGATGCGCCCCGGCAGACATGGCATTCCATGGACACATCCGCGGACGGCTCGGTGAACGGGAAGAAGTCGGGCCGAAGCCGGGTGCGCAGCCCCTCTCCGAACATCGCGTCCACGAACGCGCGGATCGCGCCCCGCAGGTCGGCCATGGTCAGGCCCTCATCCACGGCGAGGCACTCGATCTGGTGGAACACCGGGCTGTGCGTGGCGTCCAGTGCGTCGCTGCGGAAGCACCGGCCCGGGCTGACCACATAGAGCGGCAGCGGACGGGTGAGCATGGCCCGGATCTGGACTGGCGAGGTGTGCGTGCGCAGCACCACGCCCGAGGACGCGGTACCGTCCGGGGCGGCCACGAACAAGGTGTCCTGCATCTCCCGCGCCGGATGGTCGGGCGGGAAGTTGAGCGCGTCGAAGTTGTACCATTCCGCCTCGACCTCGGGACCCTCGGCGATTTCGTAGCCCATGGCGACGAAGACGTCGGCCAGCCGCTCGCCGACCGTGGTCACCGGGTGCCTGGCGCCGGGCGGCACCCGGTCCCACGGCAAGGTGACGTCCACCGCCTCCTCGATGAGAACACGCTGGTCGCGTTCCGCTTCCAGTTCGGCCTGGCGCGCCGCGAGCGCCTCGCCGACCTCGCGCCGCGCCGCGCCGACCCGCTTGCCCGCCTCGGCGCGGGCCTCCGGGGGCAGCGCGCCGATCTCGGCGTTGGCCAGGGCGAGCGGCGAGCGGTCGCCCGCGTGCGCGAGCCGCGCGGCCTTCAGCTCATCGAGTGTCTGGGCGGCGGCGATGGCGGCGAGCGCCTCGCTGGCCAAGCGGGACACCTCATCGGGAGACAGCGTCGCCACCTCCACGGGGTCGTAGTGCTTGTTCGGTGCGGACATTGGCTCTGCTTTCCTGCGGGCAAGCTGAAAGAGGAACGGTCTGCGGAGGCTGCGGCCCACCATCATGCCGAACGATTGGTGCCCAGCGGGTCCCCTCCCGCTGGCTCGCCGCCTCGTGGGCCGCCCGCCGGGGCAGGCTTCCGGTTTCCCGGCTGGGCCAGGGGCGGTGGCCCCCGGCGCCGACCGGTTACCCGAAGTCAGGCGCTCCGGCGGGCATGGTAAATCGGAACTCGGCGCCGCCGCCGGGGGCCCGCTGCACCGTGATCGTCCCACCGTGCGCCTCGACCAGGCCCTTGACGATGTACAGGCCAAGACCTGCACCGCCACGGCGCTTCGCGCGCCAGAACTGCCGGAAGATCCGCGGCACGAGTTCCGGGGCGACGCCATCGCCCTCGTCGCGCACGGCTACCACGACAGCACCGGCACCGGCGGCCCCGGGGGTCGCCGCTGCTCCGTCCGGGCGGATCCGGGCCCGGGCGCTGACGGTCTCGACCGGTTGCACCACAACCGTCACGGTACCAGCGCCGTGACGTACCGCGTTCTCGACGAGGTTGCCGAGGATCTGGTCCACCTTGTCCGCGTCCAGCCAGGTCTCAGGCAGGTCCGTCGCGGCCTCGATCCGGAACCGGTCCGGGGAGTCGCCGGCCGCGACCCGCCCGGCGACGATCCTTTCAGCGCGGTGCGGGATGTCCACTAGCTGGCGGTGGATCTCGATCCGGCCCGCCTCGATCCTGGACACGTCCAGCAGCTCGGTGATCAGCCTGGTCACCCGGTCAGCGTCGGCGTTGACGGTCTCCAGCATGACCCGTTTCTGGTCGTCGGTGAATCGTGTCCACTTGGCCAGCAGCGTCGCGGTGAAGCCTTTGACGCTGGTCAGCGGCGAGCGCAGTTCGTGGGCGACGGTGGACACCAGGTCGGCCCGGCGGCGCTCAAGACGCGCACGCTGCTGGGCTCCGCGCAGGGTGATCACAATGCGCTGCACGGCGCCTGGGTCGCCGAGCCGCCGGGCGCCGAAATCACGGCCCCGGGGCCCGCGCACATAGCCCACCGTGACGAGAAGCTCGGTGCCGTTCGCCAGGTAGAGCGATGTCTCCGGATGCCTGGTCCGGGTGGACAGCCCGCAGTACGGGTCGACCAAGGTCCACCAGCTGCGTCCGTCCGTGTCGCGCAACGGCAGCACCTGCCTGACGTCCCGGCCCAAGGCGTTGAGCGCGTCGATGCCGGTGAGCCGCGCGGCCGCCTTGTTGAATATCGCGATCCGTGCGGCGTGGTCGGCGACGATCACCCCGTCAGGCAACTCGTCGGCGCAGACCAGGCCGCCGGAGGCCACGACCGCCCCGGCGGGCACGCTGGCCAGGGCTGCTGCCGCTGCCCGGCCTGGGCTCAGCCCGTCCACTTGACCGCCTGCCTCCGTCCGGCTTCATCGATTGTGTTCAGCGTGAATGACGCAACGTGATCAGACTCTAGCGCGCCCGGCCCCCTGGGCGGCAGCCCCCTCTTCGCTAGCATTGATGCCCGGGGGTTCCGGGGGTTGTCTCCCGGGTTAGCACTGCGCGCGCGCAGACGCGTACAGGCAGACCGCGGCCGCCGCCGCCAGGTTCAGGCTCTCCGCCCGGCCGTAGATGGGCACCGCGACCGCCTCGTCCGCGAGCGCGAGCACATCGCCGGGCATCCCCCAGGCCTCGTTGCCGAACAGCCAGGCGGTCGGCTGCCGCAGCCAGCCACCGGCATCAAGGTCGTCGAGCGAGCGCCTGGCGCTGCCGTCGGCGGCCAGCACCCGCAGGCCAGCGTCGCGCAGGGCGGCGACCGCCGCGGGCAGCGGCACACTCATCACCACTGGCACGTGGAACAGGCTGCCGGCCGATGCGCGCACGCACTTGCTGTTGTAGGGGTCCACCGACGTCTCGGAGAAGATCACGCCCTGGGCACCGGCGGCGTCCGCGGTCCGCAGGACCGTGCCTGCGTTCCCTGGGTCACGCACGTTGGCCAGGACGACCGCGAGCGGCGGGGCCGCCGCGGTGACCTGGCTGAGCGGGACATCCACGAACCGGCAGACCGCCAGGATGCCCTGCGGGGTGACTGTCTGCGCGAGTTCGGCCATGACTTCGCCGCTGACCAGGTGCACGCGCACCCCCTGCCCGCCGGCCAGCAGGACGATCTCGCCGTAGCGGGCCTGCGCGGGCGCGGTGATGAACAACTCCGTGACCACGCCAGGGATGGCCAGCGCCTCGCCGGCTGCCTGCGGGCCCTCGGCCAGGAACGACCGGGTCCGCTGCCGGAACGCTCGCTTGGCCAGTTGCCGAGCAGACTTGACTCGGGGGGAACGGATGCTGGTGAGCTCGGGGCCGGCCGCCGCCGTCATGCCCGGCCCCCGTCGCCTGGCCGGGGCGGCGTCAGGCCGCCGCGGTACTGGTCGGGGCCTGGTCCGTGCCCGCCTCCGCGAGGGCGCCCTTGGCGACCTCCACCAGAGCGGAGAACGCGGCCGGGTCCGCGACGGCGAGTTCGGCGAGCATCCGGCGGTCCACCTCAACACCCGCGGTCTTGAGGCCCTGGATGAACCTGTTGTAGGTCATGCCGTCGGCCCGGGCCGCTGCATTGATGCGCTGGATCCAGAGCCTCCGGAACGCGCCCTTCCGGTCCTTGCGGTCCCGGTAGGCGTACGTCATCGAGTGGAGAACCTGCTCCTTGGCCTTGCGGTACAGCCGCGACCGCTGGCCTCGGTAGCCGCTCGCCCGCTCAAGGACGACCCGGCGCTTCTTGTGGGCGTTCACCGCCCGCTTCACGCGTGCCATTTCTTCGACTCCCTTGAGGCGGGTGGGCTACTTCCCCAGCAACTTCTTGATCTTCCTGACATCCGCGCTGGCCAGCGTCAGATCGCTGGACAGGCGCCGGGTCCGCTTGCTCGCCTTGTGCTCAAGCAGGTGGTTACGGTTGGCGCGGCGGCGCATCACCTTGCCGGTGCCGGTCACCCGGAACCGCTTCGCGGCACCACTGTGCGTCTTCATCTTCGGCATGGTCGCCGTCGTCTCCATTCATAGCGCGCCTGCGGCACGACGTTCTCTGCGCGCCTTCGGCACGGTGTTCATTGCGCGCCTTCGGCACGGTGTTTCTTAGCGCGCCTTCGGCACGACGTTCTCTGCGCGCCTTCGGCACGGTGTTCTCTGCGCGCCTTTGGCATGACATCCTCGGCGCGCGACTCCCGCGCCTCCGCGCGCACGACGCTGTTGCTTCAGCGGTCAGGCTCCGGCCTGCGCCTCCGATTCAGTCTTCTCGGCCGCGTCGCGCACCTCGGCGGCGGACGGCGCCGGAGGCCGGCGCACCCGTGGCGCGGGGTGCTCGGCCGGGGCCGGGCCCTCGCGAGGGGCTGCGCGTTCTGCCTTCGTCTCGCTCTTTCTCCGGTGCGGGCCGATCACCATGATCATGTTTCGGCCGTCCTGCTTGGGCGTGGCCTCTACGAAGCCGAGTTCCTCGACATCGCCGGCCAGCCGCTGCAGCAGCCGGAACCCAAGCTCAGGCCTGGACTGCTCGCGTCCCCTGAACATGATCGTTACTTTGACCTTGTCCCCCTGCCGGAGGAACCGCTCGACGTGGCCCTTCTTGGTGCCGTAGTCATGCGGGTCGATCTTCGGCCGGAGTTTGATCTCCTTGATGACCGTCTGTGCCTGGTTCTTACGTGATTCTCTGGCCTTGAGCGCGGACTCGTACTTGAACTTGCCGTAGTCCATGAGCTTGGCGACCGGGGGCCGCGCCGTAGGCGCCACCTCCACCAGGTCGAGGTCCGCTTCTTGGGCCAGCCGGAGCGCGTCATTGATCGCGACGATCCCGACCTGCTCGCCGTTAGGACCGACAAGCCTTACTTCGGGAACCCGGATGCGCTCGTTGATACGGGGTTCGGCGCTGATGTGACCTCCTTGGGCCTCATTCCTCCGGGCCTCTTTACCCGGGGGATGTACTGAACCATCCCTGCCGGGCCATTCCATCGGCGGCTAGCCGCCACGCACAGAAAAGGCCCCGCATGGCATGCACGCGGAGCCACCAATACCACGGCCACCCGGGCTGGGTCACGCAGACCCGGCGCCAGGGGGCGCGGCGCCAGGCTACTGCGGCACCCGATCGGCCATTACCCGATTCGTGCCGCTGCGCCCAGCCTGGCCCGCCGGTCCTGAGACCGGAAAGCCGACCTGCCAGCCTTATGGCCGGCTAGGTGGGAGGTGGTCCTCCGCTTGCACGCCCAGCACGGGCATGCCGGGCTGGTCGTTTCGTAAGACTAACAGCAATCCGGCGCCGCATGGTATTCCCAGGATGCCGGGCCGCCCCTGGCCGCCACATCCCGGCGTTCAGGTGTTAAGCGCCGCGAGCCCGGCCGCCCGCATCGCCTCGACGGGCGCTGCCAGGCCTGTCATCAGCGAAACCTGCTCGGCCGCTTGATGCAGCAGCAGGCCGAATCCGCCCGCGACGACGGCCCCGGACTGCTGCGCAGCGATGGCCAGCGGCGTTGGCCATGGGTGATACACCACATCGAGCACGAACCGGGGGACGAGAGTACCGGCGAGGATTCGTTCGGAATGAATGTCGGCGGCGCCGGCCGGCACGGTGGAAATGAGCAAATCTGGGGCCGCGTCCTCAGGCGTGTCGAATGGGATCAGCGCCACGGCCATGCCCAGTCTGCTGGCGGCGGCCCGCAGGCCGGCCGCCCGGTGCGTGTCGCGGACGGCCACCGTGACCTCGCGTGTGCCGAGGCCGCGTACGGCGGCGAGGGCGGAACAGGCGGTCGCCCCTGCGCCCAGGATCAGCACGCTCGCCGGGAGCGGCGAGGATCCTGGTTCCGGCAGCCCCGCCTCGGTCAGCGCCGAGATCATGCCCGGGACGTCGGTGTTGTGCCCGTGCCGGGCGCCTCCGGCGAACACAACCGTGTTGGCGGCGCCCACCTCGAGGGCGAGCGGCTCCGCGTGATCGAGCAGGCCCAGCACGGCCCGCTTGAGCGGCATGGTGAGCGACAGGCCCGCCCAGTCCGGCCCGCACTCATCGAGCAGGCCGGGCAGGCGTGCCTCGTCGCACTCGATCGCCGCATAGCACCAGCCGTCAAGGCCGAGCGCCTGGTAGGCGGCACGATGCAGGGCCGGCGACAGGGAATGGGCGATCGGCGAGCCGAGGACCGCGGCCTTCTTGGCTCGGGCGCTCACCCAGTCCCGCGGTTCTTCGAAAGCTGGGCCTGGAACTGCTGGAACTGGGTGAAGCTGTTGGTGAAGAGGGTCAGCCCCGTCTTCGGGTCCACGGTCAGGAAGTAGGTCCAGTTCCCCGCCGCCGGGTGCAGCGCGGCCTGGATGGCGGCGTCCCCGGGGCTGTCGATCGGCCCGGGCGGCAAGCCGGTGTGCAGGTAGGTGTTATAGGGCGAGTTGACCTGTGTCTGCGCGATCGTCACGTCGGGGGCGGTGGAGTGCAGTGCGTACAGCACTGTCGTGTCGAGCTGCAGCGGCATGGGGGGACTCTGGTTCAGCCGGTTGTAGATCACCCGGGCGATCTTCGGGAGATCCTGGGGCCGCTTGCCCTCCGCCTGGATGAGGCTGGCCACGGTGATGACATCGCTCTCGGTGAGTTGCGCCCGGGCCGCCGCGGACGGCAGCCTCACGCTGGCGGCCTCCTGGTCGAACCGCAGCACCATGCTGCGGAGCACGTCGAGCGGTGAGGTTTGCGGCTGGATGTTGTAGGTCGCCGGGAAGAGGTACCCCTCGGGGTTGCCCTTGGCGAAAGCCGGGAGGCCGAGCGAGGCGGGGTTCGCCATCGCCTGCTGATACCCCTTGAGATTGCCGGTCTGCTTGCCGAGCGTGGCGATGATCTGCGACAGCCGGTAGCCCTCCGGGATCGCGATCCTGGTCTGCACCCGCGAGGACGGCTTAAGCAGCAGCGCGAACGCCAGGGACGCCTTCATGTGCCTGCGCAGCCGGTAGTAGCCAGGCTCAAGCGACCGGCCCTGCGAGCTGTCCTTCGCCGCGAGGGAGAACGCGCGCGCGCTGTCTACCACGCCGAGACCGGCCAGGCGCTGTCCCACCGTGGTGGCGGTTTCGCCCGGCTTGATCTGCACGACGATCGAGCCCGTGCCGGGGCCGGAGAAATCGGGCGGGATGACGTACTTACGCAGATAGCTGTAGCCGACACCGCCGATGGCGACCAGGATCAGGACGATGACCAGCCCGGCCACCAGGAATGCCCTCCGGCCACGGGCGCGGCGCTTGCGGGACGACGCATTGCCGGGGCCGCGGCCTGAGCGGCGCCGGCTGCTCTTGCTGTCGTCGAGCCCGGGTACGAAGCCTTCCTCTTCCTCCGCCCAGGCCTGGGATTCGTCCACGTCCCCGTACCAGCCCCCGGACTCAGGATACCCACGCGCCTCCTGGGCACCACTGGCGCGCCGATCCCCGGGGTCATCTCCATACGGCTGGTACCCCGGATGCGCGGTGGCGGCACTATCCGGATAGGTCTCATCACCGTAGCCACCACCCGCCTGCAGGTCAGGCTCGGGCTCGGTGAGAAGAGGATCAGCCAGGGACTGCCGCCAGGCGAGCTCCGAAGGCGGCAGCGGAGGAAGCGGGCCAGACGGGTGCCCGGGCCCCGGCAGGGATGGGGGCGGCAGCGGAGGAAGCGGGCCGGAGCCGGTGTCGTCGCCCCAGGGTGCGCCTAGCGTCAGCGGCGTGCCGTGGCCCTGGCCGTGGCCGGATACGGCACCGCCGTAATCAGGCCCGCTGCCGTAATCAGGCCCGCTGCTGCCGTAATCGGGCCCGCTGCTGCCGTAATCAGGCCCGCTGCCGTAGTCAGGCACCTCATTCTCGTAATCAGGTGGCGCCTTGAGGTAATCGCTCGCGCCGCCGCGGTAGTCGCCCGCCCCACTGCGGTAGTCAGCCGTCCGGCTGTCATAGCCGGCCGCCCCGGTCTCATAGCTTGTGGGGCCGCCCACGTCATCGCCTGCGCCACTGTGGTAGTCAGCCGCCCCGGGACCGTAACCGGGCGCACCCCCGCCGTGATCGGGCACCCAGGCGTACGGATCCGGTGTCGCGCTGGCGCGGTCCGGGGTCCACCGGAACAGCTCCGCCGTCTGATCAGTCTGCTCAGCCGCCCGGCCCGGCTCAGCCGCCCGGCTCGGCTCAGGCGGCGGCCAGGGCTGCTCCGCCCCCAGGCCTTGGTCAGCCGCCCAGGCATCCGGCCTGGCGTGTCGCCGGCCGGAAGCGCCAGGGAAACCACCAGCCGCGCCGGGTTCCTGGCCAGTCAGGTCATCCTGCGGCCAGCGGCCCTGAGTGCCGTAGTCGGCGGAGACCGGGTCGGCATCGGCCGACGGTCCCTGGTCCCCGGCTCCATGCCCATCGTGCTCGTCTGCTGCCCGCCTCCGCGCGTGGCGGCTCACTCGGGGGCTCCATCGCCGGATCCCGCGATGTCCCCGGCCGGGCTGCCGGTCAGCCGCTCCCGGTCGAGCGCTCCCTGCAGCAGCAGGGCCGCCGCCGTCCTGTCCACCACCGCCCGCCGGTCCCGTGATCCCCGGCCACTGCGGCGCAGCACCTCATGCGCGATCACGGTGGTGAAACGTTCATCAACCAGGCGCACCGGAATGGGCGCGAGCCGGCCGGCCAGCGTGCCCGCAAACGTCCTGGCCTTGGCGGCGGCGGCACCCTCGCGGCCCGACAGCCCGGTAGGCAGCCCGACGATCACCTCGATCGCCTGGTGCTCGATGGCGAGCCTGACCAAGTTGTCCAGGTCGCCCCGGCCACGAGGGACAGTGGTCAGCGGACTGGCCAGGAGCCCGTCGGGATCACTCGTCGCCACACCGATCCTGGCCGATCCCAGGTCGATGGCGAGCCTGACGCCGACCCTCAATCGAGAGCCCCGCCGGCCCCGGATCTCGTCGGCGCAACGGTATGGCTGCAGCACGGTCTCACGGTACGCTACCGGGTCGGGTCATGTCCCTCACAACCGCCCGAACCGCACCAAAAGCATCGTCAATCGCTCGCGTTGTATTGTCGCCGAGCGGCGCTCCGCCACCCTGGGCGACATCATCCCGGCCGCCACCGCCTCCGCCCAGGATGCCCGCCGCGGTCCGGACCAGGGCACCAGCCGCCAGGCCGAGCCGGCGGGCCGCCTCGTTGACGGTGATCACGACTGTGGGCCGGTCGGCGGGCAGGCCTGCGACCATAACGACGACGGGCCGCTGGGTGGCCAGCCGGCCGCGGATGTCCAGCGCCAGCTTGCGGATCCCGTCGGCCGCGGTCCCATCGGGGACCCGGTGCGCGACGAACGCCGCGCCGCCCACGTCCTCGGCGTCACGGGCCAGGCCCTCCGCCGCGCCGAGCAGCTGGGCCGAGCGGAGCCGGTCAAGGTCCCGCTCGGCATCCCTGAGCCGGGTCACCAGCGCCGCGACACGTTCCGGCAACTCGTCCCGGCGAACCTTGAGCTGCTCGGTGAGCTGACTGACCAGGACGCTCTCCGTGGCCAGGAACCGGAACGCGTCCGTGCCGACCAGCGCCTCCACCCGGCGTACTCCAGAGCCGATCGACGACTCGCCGAGGATCTTGACCAGGCCCAGCTGGCCGGACCGCGCGACGTGGGTGCCCCCGCACAGCTCGCGTGAGTAGTCACCAACCTCGACCACGCGGACCTGGTCGCCGTACTTCTCGCCGAACAGCGCCACCGCGCCCATCGCCCGCGCCTCTTCGATCGGGGTGACGAACGCCCGGACATCCAGGTCGTTGATGAGGACATGATTCACCTCATCCTCCGCGTCACGGAGCACCGACGGCGGGACCGCGCCCGCCGCGGTGAAGTCGAACCGCAGCCGGCCGGGTGAGTTCTCCGAGCCGGCCTGCGCCGCGGACTCGCCCAGGGCGCCGCGGAACGCCCGGTGCACGAGGTGCGTGGCCGTGTGCGAACGGGAGATGGCCCGCCGCCGCTCGACGTCGATCTCCGCGTGCGCGGGCGCGCCGACCGTTATCTCGCCCGCGGTGACCACGCCCCGATGCACCACCAGTCCTGGCACCGGCGACTGCACGTCACGGACCTCGAACTCGGCCCCCGAACCTCCGGTCGCGCCCGCTACCCGGATCACGCCGGCGTCGGCCAGCTGGCCGCCGCCCTCGGCGTAGAACGGGGTGCGGTCGAGGACGACCTCGGCCTGGGTGCCCGCACCGGCCGCGGCGACCTGCGCGCCGTTCACCAGCAGCCCGGTCACCGTGGCGTCGCCGGTGATCTGGTCGTACCCGATGAAGGTGACCGGCCCGGACCGTGCCAGCAGCGCGGCGAACGCGGAGATGTCGGCGTTTCCCGTCTTCTTCTCGATCGAGTCCTGTTTGGCCCGCTGCCGCTGCTCGGCCATGAGCCTGCGGAACCCCTCCTCGTCGACGGCCAGCCCCTGCTCGCTGGCCATCTCCAGGGTGAGATCGATGGGGAACCCGTAGGTGTCGTGCAGCTGGAATGCCTGGTCCCCCGGCAGCGTCGCGGATCCGCGCCGCTTGACCTCGCCGACCGCGGCGTCGAAGATCGCGGACCCGGTGCGCAGCGTGGACAGGAACGCCGCCTCTTCCGCGTCGATGACCCCCAGGATGCGCGGCGCGTCGGTGCGCAGCTCAGGGAACTGCTCCGCCATGGCGTCGATCGCCACGGTGGCCAGTTCGTGCAGGAACCGCTCGTCGCCGCCGCCGCGCTGGCCGCCGGCCAGCAGCCGGAGGTTGCGGATGCTGCGGCGCAGGATGCGGCGCAAGACGTAGCCGCGCGACTCGTTGCTCGGCAGCACGCCATCGGAGACCAGCATCACTGACGTGCGGACATGATCGGCTACCACCCGCAGCGACACGTCCGCCCTGTGATCCTTCCCGTACCGCTGCTCGGTCAGTTCCGCCGCGCGGTCAAGCACCTTCCACATGGTGTCGATCTCGTAGATGTTGTCGACGCCTTGCAGGATGGCCGCCATCCGCTCCAGGCCCATGCCGGTATCGATGTTGCGCGCGGGAAGGTCGCCGAGGATCGGCCATCCCTCCTTGCCCGCACCCTCGCCCCGGATGTATTGCATGAAGACGAGGTTCCAGACCTCCAGGTAGCGGTCCTCATCCGCGATCGGGCCGCCTTCCCGCCCATACTCGGGACCGCGGTCGTAGTAGATCTCCGAGCATGGGCCGCACGGTCCGGGAACGCCCATGGACCAGTAGTTGTCCGCCATGCCGCGGCGCTGGATCCGGCTCTCGGGCACGCCCACCATGTCCCGCCACAGCCGGAACGCCTCGTCGTCGTCGTGGAACACCGTGGGCCACAGCCGGTCCTCGGCAAAACCGAAACCGCCATCGTTTTCCGACCGGGTGAGCAATTCCCAGGCGAAAGGGATCGCCTGGTCCTTGAAGTAGTCACCGAACGAGAAGTTCCCCAGCATCTGGAAGAACGTCCCATGCCGGGTGGTCTTGCCCACTTCCTCGATGTCGGGCGTCCTGACGCACTTCTGGCAGGTGGTGGCGCGCCTGAACGGCGGCGACTGCTGGCCGAGGAAGTACGGCTTGAATGGCTGCATCCCGGCGTTGACGAGCAGCAGCGTGGGGTCCTCGGCGATCAGGCTGGCCGAGGGCACGACCGTGTGGCCTCGCTGCTCGAAATACGTCAGGAAGCGGCGGGCGATCTCTGCCGACTCCATCAGCGGCCATCCTCCCCATTCTCGGTCGATCTGCGCTCCGGCAATCTGCGCTCCGGCAATTCGTGGTCTGGCCATCGTCGCTCAGTCAGCGCCGGGCGAACCTGCTGGCTTCCGAGCGTAGGCGGTGCCTGCCTGGGATGTCGCTCCATATAAAGCTCCATGCCCTCGCGCACGTCGCCGACGAAACGGGTCAGCTCCCAGGCTCTGGGTCCCGGCGCGATCGAGCGCACGAGCCGGGTCGCCCGCCGGTAGCCGGTCACGCCCAGGACGGCGCCGAGGGTCAGCCAGAACAGCCTGCGTATCACCGCCCGGCCTCCTCCCGCTGCCGCGAGGCGAGGCTGCGCTCCAGGGCCCTGGCGGCGGCCCTGGCCGCGGGCCCGGTGTAGGCCCGGCGCCCTGCGCTCCCGGTGCGGCCAGCGCTGGCGCTGCGACCGGCGCTGCCGTGGTCGTCGCGGCGCAGCTGAGTGGCCCGACGCAGGCCGTACACCAAGGCGGAGACTCTGGCCAGCGGCGTGCCAGCGCCGCTCGCGATCACCCGGGCCAGCGGCGCGAGGGACGTCACCCGGTCGGTCAGCTCGGCCATGTTGGCCGTGACCTCGTCCATGCTGGCGGTGATCGCATCGGTCTTGACGATCTGCTCCCCAGCCCTGTCGACCGCCGCGTTGGCCCGGTCGATGGCGAGCTCGCCCCGTTCCCGCAGATCCGCGACCGCGCTGGAGGTCTGGGACACCAGCCTGGCCAGCTTGATCAGCAGGTAGACCGCGGCGCACACGCCGATGACCCAGAATGCCGCGGCGATGATCACCGCGACCCAGACCGCGGTTAGCATGGTTTCTCCTGCACCAGCCGACCTTATCGCTTGGTATCCGCCTGGGATGAATCCCGGGGATTCCTCCTGCGGGCCCGCGCCGCGAGCCTGACCTGCGGTCAGCTGTCTCCCTGTTCCGGCGGCCGGTCCCGCACCTGATTCCGGGCCCCGTCCAGAATGGCCCTGATCCGCTCGGCCCGGTCGGTGAAACGTGCCTCGGCGCCACGGCGGGTTGGCTCATAGTACCGGCGCCCGACCACCTGATCCGGCGCGTACTGCTGCGCGACGATGCCCTCCTCGACGTCATGCGGGTACTGGTAGTCCTGGCCATGGCCGAGGCGCGCGGCGCCCGGGTAGTGGGCATCGCGCAGGTGCGCGGGCACCGGGCCGGCCAGCCCGGCGCGGACGTCCTGCCCGGCCGCCCCGATAGCCTTCACCACCGCGTTGGACTTGGGCGCCAGCGCCAGGTGGATGGTGGCCTGGGCGAGGTTGATCCTCGCCTCGGGCAGGCCGACGAACTCGACCGCCTGCGCGGCCGCCACGGCCACGCCGAGCGCCGACGGGTCCGCCATCCCGACGTCCTCGCTGGCGTGCACGATCAGGCGGCGGGCGATGTACCGGGGATCCTCCCCCGCCTCGATCATCCGGGCCAGGTAATGCAGCGCGGCGTCGGCGTCACTGCCCCTGATGCTCTTGATGAACGCGCTGATCACGTCGTAATGCTGGTCACCGGCGCGGTCATAGCGGACCGCCGCGCGGTCCACGGCCCGTTCCAGGGCGGCGGAATCGATCGACCCGCCCGGGCGCACGCCGAGCGCGGCCGCTTCCAGGTAGGTGAGCGCCCGCCGGGCGTCGCCGCCCGACAGCCGCACCAGGTGCCCGGCCGCGTCCTCCTCCAGGGTGACGGTCCCGCCCAGACCGCGCTCGTCGGCCAGGGCGCGGGCGATGACCTCGCGCATGTCGCCGTCGCCCAGCGGCTGCAGGGTGAGCAGCAGGGACCTGGACAGCAGTGGCCCGACCACGGAGAATGACGGGTTCTCGGTGGTGGCGCCGATGAAGGACACCCAGCGGTTCTCCACCGCCGGCAGCAGCGCATCCTGCTGCGCCTTGTTGAACCGGTGCACCTCGTCGATGAACAGGACGGTCTGGATACCGGTCAGGCCCAGGTCGCGGCGGGCGGTCTCGATCGCCGACCGCACGTCCTTGACGCCGGCGGTGACCGCGGACAGCTCAGCGAACTTTCGCTTGGTGGCCAGGCTCAGGACGTGGGCCAGGGTGGTCTTCCCGGTGCCCGGGGGTCCCCAGAGCACCAGGGACATCCCGGCGTCGTGCTCGGCCAGCTTGCGCAGCGGCGTTCCCTCGCCGGTCAGGTGCGGTTGCCCGACGACCTCGTCGAGGGTGCGCGGGCGCATCCGCACGGCCAGCGGGGCGGCCGCCCTCGCGGCCTCTTCGCCGGCCGCGTCGAAGAGGCTGTCTGCCTGGCCATCTGCCCGAGCCACAGCTCGACACTATCCGGGCCGGGCGGCCCGGATGTCCCCGCCGGCCGGGTGGCTGTCGAACTCGGGCGGGCTCCCGTTCTCAGCCATCCGGTCCGCTTTCCGTGACGGGGGGCATCACGTCGATGCCCGCCTCCTTGCGCTGCTGCGCCGTGATCGGCGTCGGCGCGCCGGTCAGCGGGTCGAGCCCGGATGCGGCCTTGGGAAAGGCGATCACGTCCCTGATCGTGTCGCGCCCGGCGAGCAGCATGATCAGGCGGTCCCAGCCGAACGCGATCCCGCCGTGCGGCGGCGGGCCGAACCGCAGCGCATCAAGCAGGAAGCCGAACTGGGACTGTGCCTCCTCCCGGGACAGCCCGATGACGTCGAAGACCTGCTGCTGCATGGCCGGGCGGTGGATGCGGATCGACCCGCCGCCGATCTCCGTGCCGTTGCAGACCATGTCGTAGGCATCGGCGAGGGCCCCGCCCGGCTCGGCCGCGAACTTGTCGGCCCACTCGGGCAGCGGGGCGGTGAACGGGTGGTGCACCGCGGTCCAGCCGCCCGCGCCGTCCTCCTCGAACATGGGGGCGTCGACCACCCAGGTGAACGCCCAGGCGGCGGGGTCGATGAGTCCGAGGCGGTGGCCAATCTCCAGCCGGGCCGCGCCGAGCAGCGACTTGGCCTGCGCAGGCGCGGCCGCCGCGAAGAACACGCAGTCGCCCGGGCCCGCGCCGACGGCCGCGAGCAGGCCGGCGCGTTCCTCCTCGGACAGGTGCCGGGCGACGGGGCCCGACTCTGACACCGACCCCTCGGCGTCCGCCAGCACGTAGGCCAGGCCCCGCGCGCCCCGGGCGCGGGCCCACTCCTGCCAGCCGTCCAGCTCCCGGCGCGACTGCGCCGCCCCGCCGGGCATCACCACCGCCCCGACGTGAGGGGCCTGGAACACGCGGAACGCCGTCTGCGCGAAGTAGCCGGTCAGGTCCACCAGCTCGCAGCCGAACCGCAGGTCCGGCTTGTCCGACCCGAACCGGTCCATCGCCTCCGCGTAGGTCATCCGGGGAATCGGCCGGGGCAGGTCGTAGCCCGCGATCTCGGCCCAGAGCCGGCCCACCATGTCCTCGCCCACCGTGATGACGTCATCCCGGGTAACGAAGCTCATCTCGATATCGACCTGGGTGAACTCCGGCTGCCGGTCGGCTCGGAAGTCCTCGTCACGGAAGCAGCGGGCCAGCTGCCAGTACCGTTCGAGGCCGCCGACCATGAGCAGCTGCTTGAACAGTTGCGGCGACTGCGGCAGGGCGTACCAGTGGCCGGGGCGCAGCCGTACCGGGACCAGGAAGTCGCGTGCCCCCTCCGGGGTGGACCTGGTCAGGTACGGCGTCTCCACGGTGACAAAACCATGCTCCCGCATAACGTCGCTCACCAGGTAGGTCGCCTGCGAACGGGTACGCAGCGCCGCCGCTGTCTCGGCGCGCCGGATGTCCAGGTAGCGGTAGCGCAGCCGGATGTCCTCGTTCAGCTCGCCGGCACCCTCGACGGGGAACGGCAGCGGGTCAGCCTCGGCGAGCACTTCGAGCCCGTCGGCGACCACCTCGATCTCACCGGTGGGCAGCTCCGGGTTCTCGTTGCCCGCGGGCCTGCGGCGCACCTCGCCGGCGACCCGGATGCAGAACTCGGCGCGCAGGGCGTGCGCCGGGCTGTCCTCCCCCTCGTCGTGGAACACGACCTGGACGACACCGCTGGCGTCCCGCAGGTCGATGAAGGTGACACCGCCGTGGTCACGCCTGCGGGCCACCCAGCCCGCCAGCACCACGCTGGCACCGGCCTGCGGCGCGCGCAGCGCGCCCGCCTCGTGGGTACGGATCATGAACCGCCCAGCCTCCCCATCACGTGTCTCACAGTCCGGTGGTCCGGGTGGCGCGCGGAGCCTGGCGGCCCGGCGCCGCGTCGCCCGGGCGGGACCCGGGCACGAGGCCGATCAGGAACGGGTTGCTGGCGCGTTCCTCGCCGATGGTCGTCCGCGGCCCGTGGCCGGGCAGCACCTGCGTCTCGTCCGGCAGCGTCAGGCACACCCGGGCCAGGCTGTCCAGCATGGCCGCCTCGTCGCCGCCCGGCAGGTCGATCCGCCCGATCGACCCGGCGAACAGCAGGTCCCCGGAGAACATGGCCTCATGGCCGGACCGCAGGGTCACCGACCCGGGCGTGTGACCCGGTGCGTGATCCACGATGAGTTCGACACCCGCCAGCCGCAGCACCGTGCCGTCGTCAAGCACCCTGACCTCGTCGGGCTCGGTGAACGTGAGGCCGCCGAGGAGCTGCTGGCCGACCCGCAGCGGGAAACCGCGGGCCGGGTCGGCCAGCAGCGCCCGGTCCGCGGGGTGGATGTAGGCGGGAATGTTTCTTGCGCCGCACACCGGTGCGACGGACCAGACATGGTCGATGTGACCATGTGTCGCCAGCACCGCCACCGGCTTGAGCCGGTACTGCGCGAGGATCTCCTCGATCCCGCCTTCCGCATCCTGGCCGGGGTCGATGATCAGGCATTCCTCGCCGGGCCCGGGCGCCACGACGTAGCAGTTCGCGGCGAACGAGCCGGCCGGGAACCCAGCTACCAGCACGGCCGGCCTCCCTGGCAGACGCTTGACGGGTGAGCAGGTACTGCCCGTACAGGCTACCGATCGGCCCGTGCCAGCCGCGAACCGGTAACAGCGACGTCACGACCTCGCACCGGCCGGTACCATTCGCGAAGTTTCGCTGATAAGCAGGCAGCAGCTAGCTAGGAGGACCAGACCCGTGGCGGGTAAGAGGGATCGCCAGCGCAAGCTCGCCCGTGCGCGTTACGAGCGCCAGCAGGAACGGCGCGCGGAGCGGGCCAAGCGCGCTCGGCTCTGGACGGTGATCGGCGTGGCGTGCCTTGTGGTCATCGGGATCGGCGTGGGCGGATACTTCTTCCTGCGGCCCGGTGGCAGCAACGCCGCCGCATCCTCGGCGACCGCCACGCCGACCGCCACCGCGACGGCGACCGCCACCCCCACCCCGACCCAGGTCGCCGAGCCAGCCACGCACTGCGCCTACACCTCCAGCCCGCCCGCGGCGCGCAGTGTTGGCATGCCGCCGACCACGCCCGCCTCCACCGCCACCTATCAGGCGACCATCGTCACCAACCGCGGCAATGTCGTGATCGACCTGCTGAACAGCAAGGCGACCTGCACGGTCAACTCGTTCGTGTACCTGGCGGCGAAGAATTACTTCAGCAGCACGACGTGCCACCGGCTGACCACCGGCAGCCTGTCCGTGCTGCAGTGCGGGGACCCCACGGGCAAGGGCACCGGTGGTCCTGGCTACGGGTTCGCCAACGAGAACACCACCGGGGCCACCTACCCGGCGGGCACCGTGGCCATGGCGCACTCCTCGCTGCCGAACAGCAACGGCAGTCAGTTCTTCGTCGTGTACAAGAACTCCACCCTGAGCCCCAACTACACGCCGTTCGGCAAGGTCGTCACGGGACTGGGAATTATCCAGAGCGTGGCCCAGGCGGGCTCGGACAACGCCAACGGCTCCGGGGACGGTCATCCGAAGGAGCCTGTCGTCATTGAGCGAGTCACAATAAAGAAGACCTGATCGGCGACGTCGCCGGATCAGGGCTGAGCAGGAGGTTAGCGGTGAGTACCGCCAACGATCCGTGGGGCCGGGTGGATGCCGACGGCACGGTCTACGTGCGTACCGTAGGCGGCGAGCGGGTGGTTGGCTCATGGCAGGCAGGCAGTCCGGATGAGGCGCTGGCGTTCTTCCGGCGCAAGTTCGAGTCCCTGGAGACCGAGGTCACCCTGCTCGAGCAGCGGATCTCCGCCACGGACCTCTCCCCGGGCAGCGCGCGCGCGACCATCGACCGCCTGCTGGCCGCGGTGCCGACCGCGAACGCGGTCGGTGATCTCGACTCGCTGCAGGGCCGGCTGGAGGCCCTGACCGGCCAGGTCGACCACCGCCGCGAGGAAGTGCGCGCCGCGCGGGAACACGCCCGCTCCGAGGCTAAGGACATCAAGGAGCGCATCGTGGCCGAGGCCGAGCAGATCGCCGCCGAGGCAACGCACTGGAAGATCAGCGGTGAGCGGCTGCGCCAGCTTCTGGAGGAGTGGAAGGCCGCGCCGCGCGCGGACCGCGCTGTGGAGACCGCACTGTGGAAGCGGCTGTCAGCCGCCCGGAACGCGTTCACCAAGCGGCGCAAGGTCTACTTCGCCGGGCTTGAGGAGGAGCGGGAGGGCGCCAAGGCCCGCAAGGAAAAGCTGGTGGCCGAGGCGGAAACGCTGGCGACCTCGACCGACTGGGGTCCCACGGCGGCCGCCTTCCGGGAACTGATGCGGTCGTGGAAGGCGTCGGGCCGCGCGGGCCGCGGCGACGAGGACGAACTGTGGACCCGGTTCAAGACCGCCCAGGACGCCTTCTTCCAGGAGCGGTCGCAGGTGTTCTCGGCCAAGGAGACCGAGTTGCGCGAGCACGCCGAGGTCAAGGCGGCGCTGCTGGAGGAGGCGGGGCAACTCGTGCCGGTGACCGGCGTCCGGGCCGCCCGGGCGGCGCTGCGGTCCATCCAGGAACGCTGGGAGCACGCGGGGCCGGTGCCCAGGGAGGCCCACGAGCGGCTGGAGTCCGGCCTGCGCCGGGTCGAGGACGCGGTGCGCAAGGCCGAAGACGCGCAGTGGCGGCGGTCCAACCCGGAGGCCCTGGCGCGGGCCAAGGGGACGGTGGAGCAGATCCGGGCCGCCATCTCCGGCCTGGAAGAGCAGCTGGCCAAGGCGCAGGCGCGCGATGACGGCCAGGCGGCGGAGCGGGCCGAGGAAGCCATCGCGGCCCGCCGTTCCTGGCTTGAAGAAGCCGAACGGACCCTGGCCGAACTGTCTGGCTAGGACCGGGGCCCGTCTAGCTGGTGATCCGGTAGACGTCGTAGACGCCGTCGATGGCGCGCACGGCGCGCAGCACGTGGCCGAGGTGCTTGGGGTCGCCCATCTCGAAGGTGAACCGGCTTACCGCGACCCGGTCCCTGGTGGTGGTCACCGACGCCGACAGGATGTTGACGTGCTGCTCGGAGATGGACCGGGTCACGTCGGAAAGCAGGCCGGTCCGGTCCAGCGCCTCCACCTGGATGGCCACCAGGAACAGCGAACCCTCGGTCGGCGACCAGCGGACCGCCACGAGCCGCTCGGGCTGGGAATCGAGGAGGTGCCGGAGGTTGAGGCAGTCCGCCCGGTGCACCGACACGCCGTGCCCGCGGGTGACGAAACCGGTGATCTCGTCGCCTGGCACCGGCGTGCAGCATTTGGAGAGCCGGGCCCACACGTCCGAGGCACCCTCGACGACCACCCCCGAGTCGCCGGCTGGCCGGGGACGGGGGTCCCGGGTGGGCAGCATCGCCTCGGCCAGGTCTTCCTGCGCACCGGCGATTCCGCCCGCCGACTGGACCAGCTTGGACGCCACGGACTGGGCGCTGACGTGGCCCTCGCCGACCGCCGCGTACAGGGCTGACAGGTCCGTGTACCGCAGTTCCCTCGCGATCGAGAGCAGTGCGTCCCCGGTGGCGAGCCGCTGGAGCGGCAGGCCTTGCTTGCGCATCGCCCGGGCGATGGCGGTCTTGCCGGTCTCGGCCGCGGCCTCCCGGCGCTCCTTGGAGAACCAGTGCCGGATTTTGTTGCGGGCCCGGGCGCTCTTCACGAAGCCGAGCCAGTCCCGGCTCGGCGCCGCGTCCTGGGCCTTGGAGGTGAAGATCTCCACGGTGTCGCCGTTGTCGAGCGTGCTCTCCAGCGCCACCAGGCGGCCGTTTACCCTGGCCCCGATCGTCCGGTGGCCCACCTCGGTGTGGATGGCGTAGGCGAAGTCCACCGGCGTCGCCCCCTGG
>Ga0209526_10000589_pt1 | contig 23812 bp, 19 predicted proteins | sample JacPinW_OM2H0_M1_FD_188566 | JGI IMG/M metagenome (GOLD analysis project Ga0209526, IMG submission 188566) | Forest soil microbial communities from Algoma, Ontario, Canada - Jack Pine, Ontario site 1_JW_OM2H0_M1 (SPAdes) (version 2) | ecosystem: Environmental > Terrestrial > Soil > Boreal... | reverse complement strand
CACGAGGCCAACGGTCTCACCTATGGCTTGGTCCCGCTGGATCGTGAAGCAGTGCGCCTTCTCACGCTCTATGAGGCTCACAGCTTGGTGGGGGCGTTTTCCGACCGCCGCCCGCCGGTGCCGCTGGTATTCGGTATAGGCGACGTGGTGTCGGTTACGATCTTCGAAGCCGCTGCCGGCGGCCTGTTCATTCCGATTGAAGCCGGCGCCAGGCCGGGCAATTTCGTGACGATGCCCGACCAACAGATCGACAACAACGGTAATATCACCATTCCCTACGCTGGCCAGATCAAGGCCAACGGCCTGACCGCCCCGCAGATACAAGCTGCGATCGTCGCCGCACTGAAGGATCGGGCGATCGACCCGCAAGCGGTCGTAGCCCAGTCGCAACAGCGCACGTCATTGATCAGCGTATTGGGGGAGGTGAACAGTCCTGTTCGCTATCCGGCAGCCTCCCTCGGGGCCGGCGACCGCGTTCTCGATGCGATCACCCGGGCGGGCGGCATCAAGGGACAAGGGTACGACACGTGGGTGACCCTGGAGCGAAATGGACAGCGTGCCAGCGTTCCTTTCGGCAACCTCGTCTACAATCCGTCCAATAACATTTACGTTCGCCCTGGCGATCGAATTTATGTTTACGTCGAACCACAAACCTTCCTTGCCTTTGGTGCATCGGGAACGCAGGGACAATTTTCTTTCAATCAATGGCGGCTCACGTTGGCTGAGGCTGTTGCCAAGGCCGGTGGCTTGATCGACGCACAAGCCGATCCTGGATCGGTTTTCCTCTACCGTCCCGTGCAGCGCGAAATCGCCGAAATGCTCGGCATGGACTGCTCGCCGTTCCAAGGACCCTGGGTACCGGTCATTTTCAACGTCAGTCTCAAAGACCCAGGCGGATACTTCCTTGCCACGCAGACCCAGATGATCAACAAGGACGTCATTCTGGTATCCAATGCGCCAGCGGTTGAAATAACGAAGGTCGTGCTGTTCCTGCAAAATATCATATTGACGACCGATTACTCGGCACGCACCATCCTCGACATCAAGGCTATTCGGGCACTACAATAATGTCCGTGAAGGCGTGACGACAAAACTTCCTCGGCGCGGCTTGAACCGCTTCACCGCTACTCTTTTCTTGGTCGTAATTGCCGCGGCTCCTTTGCCTTTCGGCTCTGCCGCGCCGCCAGCTATTGCCTTCTGGTGCGTCATTTTGGGCATCGGAGTGGTATTCGTGCGCCCGCTGCAGCTTCAGAGGCTTCATCTTGCCATCCTATCGGGCATTGCTCTCGTCATTGCGGGCTATCTATTCGTGCTGCACGAACAGCTTGTCGAACATCCCTGGATCGCCCCGCTGCATCCCATCTGGTCGGAGGTTGGTGGCATTACCGGGCAAAAGCTCACGCCATCGGCTTCGATTGCTCACAACCAGCCCGCCTATGCGCTCGGGGCCCCGCTTGCGGCGATCCTTGCGCTGGTCAGCGGGATCGTTGTCGGATGCGACCGCGTGCGCGCACGTCAGGCGCTTTGGACGATGGCCTGGTCGGGAGCGGCATACGCAACCTACGGCATATTTTCCTTCGTCGTCTTTCCGGGAAAAATTCTTTGGCGGCAGAAGCAGGCATACCTGACGGACGTCACCGGCACTTTCGTAAACCGAAACACTGCCGCGGCATATTTCGGATCCTGCGCCGTGGTATGGCTGCTGCTTCTCTGTGACGCCGTTAGACAAAATCTGCCGCCCGGTCCGATTGAATGGAGCACGTTTTCCGAGCGCGTTTTGTCTCATACTCCGAAACGCGTGATCATCGCCTGTGCCTTACTCTTTGTCTGTCTGGCGGCGATGTTCATGACCGGGTCGCGCGGCGGCGTCGTGCTGTCGCTGCTGATGCTCGTGGTAGCCTTTGCGTTGTCCTTTCGTCGTGACTTTTCGCATCTGAGCACGCGCATGGCAGCGATTGCGGTGGCTCTGGTCATTGTATTCATGCTGCTGCAGATCATGGGAGCGGGCGTGAACGCGCGGTTCAACGTCAACGACCTCGCGTCCGAGGGGCGTCTCGAAACATACCGATCGACGCTGCGGATGATCGCCGATTATCCGTGGTTCGGAACGGGGCTCGGGACCTTTGCATTGAGCTACCCGGCCTACCGCGGCGATCGGATCCCAGTGCTCGGCGTGTGGGATCGTGCGCACAGCACGCCGCTCGAACTGGCGGCTGAAGTGGGACTGCCCCTGGCCGGCGCCATCGTGGTTGGATGGCTGATCATCTTCGCCGTTCTCATTCGGGGGCTGATCATTCGGCGACGGGACGCTGTCATTCCCCTGGCTGGCCTGCTCGTTGGCCTGCTTGGCAACCTCCATTCGACGATCGATTTTTCCCTGCAAACCCCGGGCTATGCTCTGGTGGTTTTTGCGGTGGTCGGCGTTGGTCTGGCGCAGTCGGTCCGTCGCGGATTAGCGAAAACTCAAGCTGACGAAAAGGTGCATAAGAGCGCCTCTGCAACCGGTGGTTAAGGAGAAATACGTAAGGAGAAATAAGTATCGCGCGCGGGCGGTTTTTAATCTAAATCAAACTACCCTTGAGCCTGATCATGATTACCTGTGGTGATGGTCGAAAGGGAAACTTCATGGCGAGCGGAGTGGGTCCTTTGCAAATCCGGGTAGGTTGTCTGGTGGCTGCTCTCATGTGGGCCACAGTGTGCTCGCCCGCCGCAGCTCAAACCAATGTTCAGCCCGCCTATTCGCCCACGTTGGCACTGCCGGCTCAGACCGTCGCCGCGTTCTTGCAAAGTCCGCAGGGACTTCTTCAGCAGGCGGGGGACAATAGTGGTCGACTGGCGGTCCAGACTCGCGATCTTGTCGCATCCAATCCCAACGCGCTTCAGCCGATGCTGAATTTGTTAAAGGTCGCCCCCCCCAATCAGCAGGCAGCGATTGCATCCGGTCTGGCCTTGGCGACCCGAATTTACGCCCGCGCCAACCCGAATTTCGCCGCGCAAATTCAGTTGGGGGCGGTAGCGACGGGAGTTCCAGCCGCGCTCGCGGTTTCCGTGGCCGCAACAAATACATCAACCGCGACAATGGCCATAAAGCCTCCTCCGACACCAGTATCGGCCGCGACGTTGCTAGCCATTGGTGGATCTATCCCTGCGGGCGGCATCACTGATGCGCAGGGAGTGGGGTTCAGTCCAAGTGCTTCCACTGGCGGCACCAATCAAACAAGCGGCCAGCTCGCTGCGAAGACAGGTGGTACTACACCCACGCCGCCGACGAAAGACGCTCCCACCGGCGGCTTTGCCCAGTCGGTGAGTCCTAGCCAGTAGCGACATGCCGCGAAATGGCGCGCGGGCGCACATTACGCGCTATCGTGATGCAATGGGAGAGGTGAGCCAGCTTCGGCGCGGATACGTGACTGCTTGTAAGGTGCACGATGCTGCAAACAAGTAAGGCCACGCTCATCCCGTCCGTCCTGCCGAGAGAAGGGCCTAACGGCTCAACGAAAGACTTCGCCTCCCCATCCGAACTGTTTCACAGCTTCCTCGGGCTGCTTCGGCGGCAGTTTCCACTGATCACACTTGTTCTTCTTATCACCATCGGCATTGCGAGCGCTTATTTGTTTACGGCGCCGCGCATCTACACAGCGGAAGCCAAGCTGCTCATCGACAGCCGAAAAATTCAGTTGCTGCAGCAGCAATCGGTATTCGGCGATATTGCACTTGACGCAGCGCAGGTGGAAAGCCAAGTCGAAGTTCTCAAGTCGGAGAAGATTGCCGAGCAAGTCGTCAAGGAGCTTCACCTAACGGAAGATCCAGAGTTCACTGGGGTCGGCAAGAAGGGCCTTCTCGGCACGATTTTTGCGCTTTTCGATTCTTCGGAAAACGAAGCCCCACCGTCGGAAACGGATCTGACCAGAAGTGCGGTTGGTACACTTGTCGGGAACCTTTCTGTCAGACGCGTAGGTTTCTCGTATGTGATCGAAATCAGCTACCGTTCACTAAATCCCGGTCGGGCAGCACAGATCGCCAACGGTGTCGCGGATGCCTATGTCGTCGACCAATTAGAGTCCAAGTATCAGGCCACACGCCGCGCCAGCGTTTGGCTGCAGGAGCGTATCAAGGACCTGAAGGCGCAAGCATCGGCCACGGAGCAGGCCGTGCTCGACTTCAAGCAAAAGCACAACATCGTGGATACCGGCGGCAAGCTGATGGGCGTGCAGCAGCTCGGCGAGCTGAATACCCAGCTTATAACGTTGCGTGGGCAAATTGCTGAAGCGAAGGCCCGCCTCGACCGCATTGAAGAAGTACTCAAGCAGGAAGTGCCTGACGCATCCGTAGCCGACGCCTTGAAAAGCGAGATCATAAATCGGCTGCGGCAGCAGTACCTCGATCTGGCGGCAAAGGAAGCGACTTGGGCGGGCCGCTACGGCAAAGATCATATGGCAACCGTGGGTCTGCGCAACCAGATACGAGAGATCCAACGCTCCATCAAAAATGAATTGTCGCGTATCGCGGAGGCCAACAAAAATGAATACGAGATCGCCAAGGCGCGCGAACAAGCCATCCAGGATATCCTTTCGAATGCGGTCAGCACGTCCCAGACGGTAAGCCAAGCCCAGGTAGGGCTACGAGACCTCGAAAGCAACGCTCAGAGTGCGCGTGCGCTGTACGACAGTTTCTTGGCGCGGTACATGGAGTCGGTGCAGCAGCAATCGTTTCCGATCTCGGAAGCGCGTGTCATCAGTGCGGCAACGGCTCCGTCCGGGCCCAGCGCACCAAGAAGGTCTGTGATCGTGTTCACGGCCCTCTTTGGCGGCTTTGTCATGAGCATGGGATTTGCATGGCTGCGCGACGTGTGGGATCGCGTATTTCGCACGCCCGAACAGGTCGAGGACGTGCTCAAGACCGATTGCGTCGCTGTGCTGGCGAGCTTGAAGCCGCACGAAAAATCCAGTGCCTCGGTCGCGCGCAACACCTCAAACGAGGCTGCATCCACCGATGCGGCGGTTGCCGAAAAGTGGTTCATTGCAACCCCGATGCTTCGGCGATCAATCGAGGATCCATTCTCGCCTTTCGCAGAAGCAATCCGTCATATCAAGCTCGCAGTTGATCTCGCGGCTGTTGACAAATCCAACAAGGTCGTTGGTGTTACATCGACCTTTGCCCATGAAGGCAAAACCACGATCTCAACCAATCTCGCAAAGTTGATCAGCGGTAGCGGCTTTCGCGTACTGTTGGTCGACGGAGATCTCAGAAACCCGGAGTTGACGCGGGTACTGACGCCCAAGGCGACCAGTGGGCTGATCGAAATCTTGTCTGGCAAGCAGTCGCTGGAGGACGTCTTGTGGCGTGGCTCAGAGAGCAATCTCGCTTTCTTGCCGACCGTGGCCTCGTCGCGCTTACCGCATACAAGTGATATTCTCGCTTCCGAGGCGGCCCAGAGGCTGTTCGAAGGTCTGCGGGAGAAATTCGACTATGTCGTGGTCGATCTCTCGCCGCTCGGACCCGTCGTAGATGTTCGCGCGACCACGCACTTTATCGACTCATATGTGTATGTCATCGAGTGGGGTAAAACTCCGGTGGACAGTGTTCAACGTACGCTCGGCGGCGCGCGAGGCGTGCACGAACGGTTGGCGGGTTGCGTGTTGAACAAAGTGAACCTGAGGGTGATGTCCCGCTACGAAAAATACCAGGCTGATTATTATCACAGGGGCTATTATTCGGGTTATGCGTATCGCGAGTGATAAGGGATGGAGCGGCATCTCGAGATTAGTCGTAGCGGCTATTTCGTTGTTAGGCTCGGTTTAGTTGCTTTAGGCGGTGCGGCGATCGTCTGGGGAAGTTTGTCGTTCGCAATCACCTGGCCGCACGCTGCGGTGGAACGAGCCGCCATTCGTATCATTGATGCGGAGGACTATCAGCTTTCTGCCCTGAAGTCTCTTCGATCGGCCGCCATGGCCCTTGAGAATGCCGGGCCGTGTCGCCCATCCGTGGCGCGCAGCGCGGCCATCATCCAGTTGCGACTGTCGGAGCTTGAAACAAACGAAGCCGAGCACGGAGGCGACAACGAACTCGAGCGGTCGCGAGAGCAAGTCCTGCGATCGTTGGCCTGCTCCCCCGCCGATCCATTTTTGTTGCTGGCTCTATTCTGGCTGCAAACCGTTCAATATGGGTTTCATCCTGCCGACCTCGATCTTCTTCGGTTGTCGTATCGCCTCGGCCCCAATGAGGGGTGGATTGGTTTGAGGAGATTTAGCTTGGCCCTAGCGATGATCAACGGATTGCCTCCTGAATTGGTGGGGAGAATGGTCGACGACTTCGTGCACCTCGTCGCCGCTCGCATTTATCCACAGATGGTGGATCGTTTTGTCGCGGCCGATTTGCCGACGAGGACCATGCTGCTCGCCGCGCTCAACCGAGTGAGCGAGTTCGATCGTCGCAATTTCGATGCCTATCTGAAGAGTGCCGGGATTGAAGGAACTGTGCCCGGGGTAGACAAGGGCGAGCCACGGCCGTGGCGCTAAACGGCAACGGACTCGGCTAAAAAAGGCTCTTGAAGGCTGCTCCCCATGTGCGGAATTGCCGGGCTATTTGCATTCGAGCATTCGAGCAGGCCGGTCGATCGCCTGGAGCTCGTGCGCATGCGCGATGCGATGGCCAATCGTGGCCCGGACGGCAAGGGCCTCTGGTGCGACGATCGGGGGCGCATAGCGCTTGCTCATCGACGGCTTGCGATCATCGATCTCAGTTCAGCCGCGGCGCAGCCGATGGCGGACGATGCCAACGGGCTGATCATCGTCTTCAACGGCGAAATCTACAATTACCGCGAGCTGCGTGCCTCGCTCGAGTTGCGTGGGTACCGATTCCGGACAAAATCGGATACAGAGGTTCTCCTCGCGGCTTATGCCATTCACGGAACGGCGATGGTGCATTTGCTGCGGGGTATGTTCACCTTCGCCATCTGGGATGGACCCAACCGCCGTCTTTTCCTCGCGCGCGATCCATTGGGCATCAAGCCGCTGTACTATTCGACACGCGACGGCATGTTTCGATTTGCTTCGCAGGTCAAGGCACTCCGAGCGGGCGGCGGCGTCGGGCATGCTCCCTCTCCCGCGGGGCATGTAGGGTTCTTTCTCTGGGGGCAAGTGCCCGACCCACATACGCTCTATGCCGATATTCACGCGCTGCCAGCGGGGTCGACGCTGATGGTGAGCGACCTAGGGGTAAGCGGGCCGTCGATCTACTGGAGTTTGGCGGATGCCCTCTCGCGCGCAGCTCAACAGCCAAATCTTTCGCAACCGGATCGGAATGCTTTGTTGCGAGATGAGCTGCAGACGAGCGTCAGATACCATCTGGTAGCGGATGTTCCGATCGGAATCTTTCTGTCTTCCGGGCGCGATTCTGCAACATTGCTCGGGCTCACCAAGGATGTGAGCACATCCGAGGTCCGTGCCTTCACGCTCGGCTTTCGGGAGTTCGTTGGGACACCGGATGATGAGATGGTGCAAGCGCGCATTGTCGCGGAGCGGTTCCATGTACAACATCACGTTAGTTGGGTCAGTCGGAACGATTTCTTCGAAATGCTCGACGACGCGTTAGCAGCCATGGATCAGCCGTCGATTGACGGCCTTAATGTTTACATGGTGAGCCGGCTGGGCCGGAAAGCAGGTATCAAAGTTGCATTGACCGGCTGCGGTGCCGACGAGCTTTTCGGGGGTTACTCCAACTTTCAGCAGATTTCGCTGCTGGTGAACACACTTGAGCGGATCCCGTTCATCCGAGCCATCGGTCGCCCATTGCGGGAGCTCAGCTCCGGAATCGTGGGCGCCATCACCTCCCCGAAATATTCCGGTCTATTCGAGTACGGCACCAGCGTGGCAGGCGCCTATTTTCTGCGGCGTGCTTTATTCATGCCGTGGGAAGTTGGAAACATTTTCGATCCGGAGTTTGCCGAGGAAGGATTGCAGTCGCTTGACGTGATAGCGGCTCTGCAAAGCTCCATAGCGGATGTGACCAGTCGATATGCTCAAATTGCTGCGTTGGAAATGAACTGGTATCTGCGCGACCGTCTGCTGCGAGATGCGGACTGGGCGAGCATGGCGCATTCGCTGGAAATCCGCGTGCCGTTTGTTGACCACGAATTGATCGAGCAATTGGCGCCTGCGCTTTGTGGTCGTTTGCCCTACAGTAAATCCGACATGGCAGGCACACCATCGAATGGCCTGCCTGATGCGATCCTGCGTCGGCCGAAGACCGGCTTTCTTATTCCCATCCCGACCTGGCTTGCGGAAAGTCCCCAAATCTCGGTCCCCAGCGAGCGCGGTCTGCGAGGCTGGGCTAGATTTGTGTATGGGCGAGCGACTACAGAACCGGCACCGATCCCGGAGCGGAATGCGCTGGCCGGATTAGGCGCGTGACAGGCTGCGAACGGAAAGATGAACGTTTTGCACGCCATTAGCACGCTGTCCCCCGAGATGGGGGGACCATCCGTTGCTGTGATGGGAATGGCGAAAGCGGTCGCCGCATTGGGGCATGATGTCGTGATACATACGACAGATTACCTCACGCCGACGGCAGTGGCGCGGGCCGAGCAAGCGATCGGATCGGGTCGATTGCGCGTTTTCGTTCATCGGGTTTTGCCGGGCGGGTCGTTCGCCTTGCAGGCCTCGTTTGGGCTCTGGCGCGCGCTGCGTGAACAAATCCCGCACATCGACGTGGTTCATCTGCACTCGCTTTATTTGTTCCACGATTGGGTTACCTGGCGGGAATGTCGGCGACACCAAGTGCCGTACATTCTACGCCCGCACGGATCGCTCGACCCGTTCATGTATCGACGCCACCGGTGGCGCAAAGCAATCGTCGAGCAGTTGTTTCAGGATCAGGTCACCCGCGATGCGACGTTGATCCATTACACATCCGAGCCCGAACGCGATCGTGCGCGGCCGTTTGTTTTTGGTCGGCCGGGCATCGTCGTGCCCTTGGGCGTCGATCTCGACCGCTTTAAGGCAATGCCGACGGCGAGTCGATTTCGGGCGCGCCATCCGGAACTCCAAGGTCGTCGCATCGTCTTGTTTCTTGGTCGGCTGAGCTTCAAGAAGGGCCTTGAGCTGCTGATCCCGGCTTTTGCAGGCGCTGTTGCGCAGCAGGCTGATTTGCATCTTGTCCTCGCTGGGCCGGCGGATGACTACGGGGGGCGTGCGCGTGCGCTAATTGATCGGTACGCGCTGTCCGATCGCACGACCTTGACGGGCACGTTGCCGCCCGACGAAGTTGTCGAGGCCTATGCGGCAGCGGACGCGTTCGTCTTGCCGTCGCGGAACGAGAACTTTGGAATTGCCGCGGCTGAGGCGATGGCCGCTGGCGTTCCCACGATCCTATCGAATGAAGTGCAGATCGCCGATCATGCCGCCCGCGAAGGGGCGTGCCGTGTTGTTCCGCTGGAACCCGTCGCCTGGACCCATGCTATCCTAAGCGTCCTGGCCGATAGCAAGGATATGGCAGCGCGTGCGCGCGCTTACATTGCTTCGCGCTATTCCTGGGAGAGTATCGGCCGCCAGCTTGTGGACGCTTACTGCGAAGCCGTTGAATTGCGTCGCGCGGCTGCAAAAGAGATCACACGTTCTCAATCGCTCGATAACCTAAGCCCATGGAAACGCTTCTGATTTATAGGCTTGGCAGCATGGGAGACACAGTTGTGGCCCTGCCCTGCTTTCACAAGATTGCGGCGACGTTTCCGCAAGCCCGCAAGATTGTCATCACGAATCGCCCGATTTCGACCGAAGCGGCTGCGCTCGAACAGATTCTCGAAGGGTCAGGCTTGGTGCAGGGCTACATCGACTATCCAATCGGCCTGCGTAAGTTTTCGGCGCTTGCCGATCTCGCACGCGAGATCAAAGCGTCGAAAGCAAGAGACCTCGTCTATTTGACTGACCGTCCGCAACTACTGGGCGTGTTGCGGGACGTCGCCTTTTTCCGGTTAGTGGGCATTCGACGAGTCGTCGGAGCACCGCTCGCAAAGGACCAACGCATTGCTAAGATAGACCATGAAACCGGCATTCAGGAGCCCGAAGCCGAGCGTCTGGCGAGATGTCTATCGCCTCTGGGGCGCATCGATCTCGAAGATCCTAGTGTCTGGGACCTTCGATTGCGGCGCGACGAGATCGAGCGTGCGGTGCGGTCGCTTTCCCCGCTGGCGGCCGGCAAATTCATCGCCGTTCACATGGGCACCAAGGACACAATCAAGGATTGGGGCGAAGGCAATTGGAGCGCTTTTCTGGGCAGATTATCCCATGAGTATCCCGAATTAGGCTTGGTATTCGTCGGGGCCGCCGGCGAAGCCGCTCGCTGCGCCGCTTCGGCGAAGAGCTGGCGCGGTCAGACGTTGAACTTATGTGGCCAGTTGCCGCCGCGTTCGAGCGCAGTTGTACTAGGTAGGGCGATACTCTTTGTCGGACACGACAGCGGCCCCATGCATCTGGCCGCCAGCCAAGGTACACGATGCGTGGCGCTCTTCGGCGACCATGCCCCGCCGCGGCGCTGGCACCCATATGGGGCAGATCACCGTGTCATCCACGACATGCGCGGTATTCGTGCAATCCAACCAGATCAGGTTTTCCGACAAGTTTGCGAGGCTCTCAATGAGCGGCTCCATTGTGCTGCCGGGACGCGCCAGAGCGGCATTTCGAGATGACGACGGTTGCTGAGACGGTGATTGTTTCGCCAAGGGCGCGCACGCCACTGAAACGGCGAGCGCTGTCTTTCCTGACTATCTATCTTGCGGCCAGCGTCATGGCCGCCGGTGCTCATCTGGGCTTGGGTGCCAGTCCGTTTGTTGTGCTTCTTGCGCTGGGATCGGTGATCGTATCCGTCATACCCGCCGCTATCTACGGCTGGCGTGACATGCCGGCGCTGTTCTGCTTGATCGGCGGAGCGAGGTTCGCAACGTCCGCACTATTTTGGAAACTGTTCGAATGGAGCCCGCTCGATGAGGGACTTTATGCGCCAGTGACGTCATTCATCGTGGTGATTTTGGGTACCGTGGCTGTAACACTCGCGGCCTTGGTTGCCCACATCATTTGGCGAGCCCGGCCGTGGTTTGTCGAGCAAATGAATGCGCGGGGGTTTGCATTCCTGCTAGTCCTTTCGCTGTTTCTCGTTACGACAACATTTGCACTCAATCTCTCCGACACCAAAATCTTGGGTGGCATCCAGAAACTTGTGTCCAATGGCCTCATCTTGTTGCCGCTGGCCTATGTCGGATTCAATATCTACACGTCGCGGCCGCGCATCAGCTACGGACTGTTCTTGCTACTTGCTGTTTATTTCTTCGCTTCGTTCATCTTTAATTCAAGAGCGGGCACGGCAGTAATGCTGATGTCGCTATTCGCTACTTTGTTCTCCTATGGCTACAAGCCGCGACTTAAGACCGTTATGGTTATTTCACCACTCATCGTGTTCTATGTTGCGATCGTGTCGCCGGCAATGCTGGATGCTCGTTATTACCGGGGTATCGTCGGCAATTCTGAGTTGATCGGGATCACGGTCGATAACATACGCGCCCGGATGATGGGGCGATCAGTGCCCAAATATTATGACCCCGACGAGGTCGCTCAGCAATACCTCATGCACTATCTGAAGAGCGGTGGTGAAGCCGCCGGCCGCATCGTTATCGTGCAAGAGCTGGATTTTATCGTTGCATTGGCAGAGAGTCGCGGACTGGTCGGGACCGAGCGACTCTGGAGTGCCCTGATCGAACTGCTGCCGTCGGCGCTGATTTCCGACAAGTCAATCATCTCGGCACCGGATTATCCATTCTGGATCTATGGGGTCTTGGACCCGGGTGCCCAAACCAACCTCGAACAGACTATCTATGGCAGCGCTTACACGTACGGCGGTTTTAGCTTCGTGTTTACTGGGGTGTTTTCGGGCTTCCTCGCTCTGTTTTTATTTTTTCGAATGTTCTGCCCGACTTTCAGCAACTCGGCGTTTGCTGCGTTCATCGTGGTCAGCTATGCACACCCGCTCACTGCAGGCACAATGATCGACATATACTCGGTACTCGTGCGGTCGCTACCGTTCGAATTGTTGCTGTTCTGGCTGGTGTCGCTGATATCGCGTCATGCTGTCGGAAGAACCACGTATCCGGCGAAGGCCGCCTTTTAAACCGAATGCAGCGGTTCAAGCAGTCAATCGCATCGCTAATGTATCAGTGGTTCCCGTCGCTTTGGCTCAAGTTCCTATTGATTTCAAAAAATCGTAATCTGGAACCCGAGCTCTGGTTGGTGCCTCGATTACTCAATGAAGGCGGCGTTGCGATCGACGTCGGCGCCAACACTGGAATTTGGTCGATGCAACTTTCTCGATTTGCCCAGCACGTTCACGCATTCGAACCGAATCCGATTTGTTTCCGCCAGCTAGCCCGCGTTCTCCCACCGCGGGTGGCCGTGCACCGCTGTGCGCTGTCCGATCATGTCGGCACCGCGGAGCTGCGGTTTGATCCGAACAACACCGGCGTCGGCACCATCGAGCGGGGGAACCAACTCCAAGACAATCCCGGCATCGAGCGTGTTGACACTATGGAGGTCGAGGTGACGCGCTTGGATGCATTCAATTTTGTCGGTGTCGCCTTGATCAAAATCGATGTGGAAGGTCACGAGGAAGCAGTCTTATGTGGCGCAGAGGAAATTATCCGCCGTGATCGCCCGACTGTCATCACGGAAATCGAGGAGCGACATAATCCTGGCGGGCTTCACCGCATCAGAGCGCTGTTCCAGCGCATGGACTACGTGGCGACAGCGCTTGATTGTGGAGAGCTGCGTTACTTGGAACACATCGAAGCCGAGAGCCGCCATGAGCTCGCTCATGCGAGCGACATTAATAATTTCGTCTTCATCGATCAGGCTCGTGCAAGCCGTTTGTTTTCAATTGAAGAACCTAGCGAATCATCATCTGAACACGTGTAACCCGTGAGATCAGAGCAGACATAAAGCCCGCGAGGCCGGGAGTGACCAGTGGGACATCGAGAAATCTGTTCTATGAGGGTCCTTGCGCATGACTGCGCTCGCATTACAGCGCCGATACGAACCCATCAGAAGTAGAACAGGGCACAGCCCTGCTGGTTCGGGCCGTAGCCGCAATAGCCCGGACCGTACCCAGCATTCGGGCGGACCCCATAATGGCGACGCACATACCGCCGCGTGCAATCGCGCCGCCTATTGTAACATCGCTCGCACGGCTTACACACGAGCCGGACGTGTTGGATCTCAGGATCGTTTCGGCTCAGCACGAAGATATTGGCAAGCGGCATGCCCGATGCACTACTCATCATGATCGTGCTGGCGGTAGCCAACGCAGCTAGCAAGGTCTTTGCCAAAACAGCCTCCCCTTTCACATTTAGGAAGATAATTCGCCCATGATTAAACCATTCCTCCGCTCGTGCCGGCCTTCATTGTGGTGTACCTAACTTCAAAGTGCCTCCTGGTGCCGGGCTCGACTCCGTGCTCGTTTCCTTTGACCGCGGGTGGCTCATCTTGAATTCATGAGTGGCCATTCAATTGGCGGGCCAGGGTCATTTGGTTTGCCAGTATTAGCCTGCACACAAATAAAATCACGCAGAACGCCTGTGCTTGGGCTTGCGCCTGTGCTCGGGGTCACTCTAATCGAGCCTGATGACTCCGCCGCCGCAAGACACGACGTCATATCTGGGAAATTTCCTACATGCACTGGATGACCGCCGGGCAAGTAGAGCATCAGCCAAAATACCGCCTGCATCAGAATCCTCTCCAAATCGGTTTCAGTTGGTAGCCTCGTCTTTCTTAGTCCCGACCTCGAACTTTTGTTTACGACCAAGCTAGCTCTGCCGAGATAAGGGGGATCCGTCCGGAGGGCAGCGTACCATTCGTAGCGAAGTCTTGCTTTTTTCCTTGCGTGTTTCTGCATGGCTGCATCGAGTCGCGATGGGGCCCGTTCTGATGTGGCCTTTGGGCCACACCTCCGTGAATTCGTCTGTATGATCCGCTTCCTTCCTGTGTATGATCCGCTTCCTTCCATAGTCAGGCCGTGCTGATGGGCTCAAAAAGGGGAATCACCGGGGTCCTTCGGAGGGGCACATGAAGAGGCTCTTGCTCGTTAGCATGTCGTTGTTGGGGCTGGCGACAGCTCCCGTGGTTGCAGCTGATGCACCGCCCGACCTGACGCGACAGATCATTTACGCGCCGCCCCCGGCGCCGGCCCCCGCGTACAACTGGGTGCCGCCAGCGCCGGCCCCGGTGTACAACTGGAGCGCTTGCTACATCGGCGGTAACTTTGGCGGCGTTTGGTCTTCAACAACCTTCAACGACCCGAGCGGCGCTGCGATAGGAGTAGCCGGGACGGACCTCGGCTCGCATACTGCCAGTGGCGCTGCCGGCGGCGGGCAGGTCGGCTGCGACTATCAGGCAGGCTGGGCCGTGTTCGGTTTCCAGGGTCTGTTCGACTTGGCAAACGCCAGTAGTAACAACACATGGCCTTTAGGGCTGGCGTTCGTCAACACGACCAACATCCATTGGTTCTCAGCCGTGACGGGCCGGATTGGTTTTGTCGCGATGCCCAGAGTGCTGGTCTATGCCAAGGGCGGCGGCGCCTGGGTCGGTGACGATCACACCATACAAGGCCCCCTCGGCAACGCGGTGTTGTTCACCGCGAGTCCCTCCCGCAGCGGTTGGACGGCCGGCGTTGGGGTCGAGTGGGGCTTTGCCGCTAACTGGTCGGTCTTCGCCGAATACGATTATGCCGGCTTCGGAACCAGTACCGTGCGATTCGCTCCCACCACTGGCGTTGGTGGGGGAGCGGGGCTGCCGATAAATATCCAACAAAACGTCAACTTGTTTCTGGTGGGCCTGAATGTTCGTTTCGGCCCTGGCCCCTGGACGTTGAACTACTGACCGGTAGGACGCTTCGCCAGAACGACTGACGTCGGCACACGAACCCAATTGATCGTTTCGCGCTGTTCTTGAGGTGAAGGGAGCGATCGCAGATCCCCGCCCGTTTTAATTTAGCGGGGCTTGTGCGCTTCCATCGCACATTCTCTCAATTGTGCGGATTGATCGAAGAATCTGCCGGGGTCCTCCACCAGCCGAAAGGCTGCATCCGTGCTATCGTTGCAGTGGCATCGGCGTACGTCGACAAACCCGGCCTCGTACAACGCGGCGGCCATGGATTTTTCGTCCCACATCCAAAGATGGGCGCTATTTCCGAGCACCAATCGCGCCATGCCTTCCAGGCTGCGATCTCTGCGTTCGATGCCTATCCCCGCGGTTCGCATGAGCCATGTATTGGCATCGACGTCGCCGCTTTCGAGCTTTTGCAGATAAATTCGCGCCCGCGCTTCGAGATCCGGAACGATCAGTCGAAATATTCCGCCCGGCTTCAGCAGACGAAAAGTATTGCAAAGGGCAAGCCAGAAGTCAGCCAGCGAGAGATGCTCTAATACGTGGCTGGCAAAGATGCCGTCAGCGCTGTTATCAGGAACGGGTAGCCCTTTAACTATGTCACCGTAGCGAGCGTTGGCGGGGAAAACGGTCGTTCCACCGCGAAAGAATCGTCCGAGCACAGGCAGTTGCTGCAGTCGCAGCGTTGGCGATGCATCGAAATTGATCCATCCATCGGGACACGATAAGCCGCATCCGTATTGGATATAGACTCCCATCACACATTCCTAAGTACATCGGCTCCGGAACATGATCTTTATAAGTCATTTGTACCGATGGCCAAATCTGTTCACGCGCAGGATATCGAGGCTGCCTGTTGTTGCCCCGAAGGGGCTAGCATAAGCCGAATGCTAAAGCGAGATCGCCTCGGATACCTGCCACCGCAATATCCGCGATGACTGACCATCATGACCCTGCGGGCGAGCCCCGACGGCGCCGCACATAAGCATATTCGTCGAGAAATACGCCCAAGCACTGGGCGTACTCGATTTTTGCAGGCAGTCGGCCTGCTTGCTGCATTTCAACCTCCATAATAAAACTCAATCCCGAGAATGAAATCGCCCCGTGAAATCGTTATCAGAAGGATTGTTGAATCATGGACATCATTCAGGCAGCGGGCGGTCCCGATTACCAGAAGAGACTGTATGACAAGTATATTTCCGCCGGCCCGGTAGGCGCGAAACTGACCAGCACCGCTGACCTTACGCCGCGGTTGCCATATCTACAGAGGATTATCGGCACATTTTTTCCCGCCAATAGGGAAGCTCGCGTGCTCGACCTCGGCTGCGGGCATGGCGAACTGCTCTATGCTGCCCGGCAAATGGGTTATGTTCAGCTCTTCGGCGTCGACATTTCCGCCGAACAGGTTCAGGCCGCTCATGCGCTCGGAATTACCGAAGTCAAGCACTCTGATCTGTTCACTGCCCTCAGCAGCCAAGCCGTTGCCAGTGTTGATCTCGTCGTGACGTTTGATGTGATCGAACATTTCAGCAAACCTAATCTGCTGTCACTTATTGACGAGGTACATCGGGTACTCAAGCCGAGCGGCCGCTGGCTCATCCACACCGTCAACGCCGAGTCGCCCTTTTTCGGAAGAGTTCGTTACGGCGATTTCTCACATGAAACGGCTTTCACTCGGAGATCACTGATGACCCTTCTGAAGGCCAGTAATTTTGGTGATGTGGAATGCTTTGAAGACCCGATCGTACCTCGCGGCCTCAATAGCCTTGTACGTTTTCTTCTTTGGCGGATAATCCGCATATTCTTGCGATTGTACGTCGCCGTTGAGACAGGCGATTCTGGCTACCACAGCATATTCACCCAGAATTTGTTGGCACTCGCTCGACCTGTGAACAGCTGAACTCGCTGCCGGAATGGCGACCTCGGCCATCTGGAAGGCGAGGTAGCGGCCGTGGGGGATCCCCCGAACATGCGGTTGGTAAGAGCCGCGTTACTAACTTATTTCTAGCTGTTAATGCTCTCAGGCCTAGCATACTAGGCTATGGCCGACGGGTCGAAGGTGTAGCATGATGCGCATGCGGGGAGCGCGTGCTAGGCGAACCGGTATGCAGAAAACCAAGATTTGTACGCGGTCATGAGCATTACAGGCATCGTTCTGGCCAGAGACGAGGAAGCCAACATCCTCCGAGCAATCGAATCGTTGCAAAAGATCAAGGCGTCTATTTTTGTCGTGGACAGCGGGAGTTCGGACCGCACCGTCGAGATCGCAACCAAAGCAGGATGCAAGGTTGCATTCCGCGAGTGGACAAATCATTCCAAGCAGATGGAATGGGCGATTGCAAATTGCCCCTTCGATACGTCTTGGTACTGTCGTATCGATGCCGATGAATATTTCACCGACAAATTGATTGATGAGCTCAACATGAATCTTGACCGGTTTCCTCTTGAGGTTGCCGGGCTCGATGTGAAAAAACGTACGATCTTTCTCGGCCGATGGATCCGACACGGCGGCGTCTATCCGATCTGGAGCGTGCGGTTTTGGCGCAAGGGATGCGCTCGCATCGAAGGCAACATGGACGAGCACATTGTTATCCCGGTAGGGCGTGTCGAGAAGCTCGCGCACGATCTGGTCGATCATAATCGAAACGGCCTGACTGCTTGGATCAACAAGCACAATGCCTATGCCGATCGGGAGGTCTCAGCGGTGCTGGGTGCGTCATTCGGTGACTACCGCCAACTCGCGGGCCAAGCCGCGGCGAACCGATTCTTAAAGGTGCACGTCTTTTATCGTCTCCCAAGTTTCATCCGCGCCCTTTTGTTCTGGTTCTATCGCTACGTTCTTCGGTTCGGGTTCCTAGACGGCGTGCCTGGGTATCTTTTCCACTTTTTTCAGGCTTGCTGGTACCGGACGCTCGTCGACGCCAAACTTTACGAGCATCGGCTGGAAGCTGGATGGCCAATGGAGAGCAAATCTCGCTCCGTGGTTTCGAACGGCAAAGTCTGCTCGGCTAGCGGAGATGCTCGCCCCATGGCTCTCCGCGGATTGGAAAAAGCTCAGGCCCAGGTTGAGCCGAGACAGTTTCCCGAATAGCCGCATGGTCGATGCAGCCTTTTCACCGTCTACAAAGATTGCGCGCGGACCGCAAAAACCGGTCAGGCTTGCGTATTTGGTCACTCACCCCATTCAGTACCAAGCACCACTTTTGAGAAGGATAGCGTCCCTTCCCCAGGTGCGTCTCAAAGTATTCTTTCAAAGCAAAGGTTCGACACTCGATCATTACGATTCCGGCTTCGGTCAAACCATAAAATGGGATGTGTCATTGCTGGACGGCTATGAATACGAATTCCTGCCATCGATCGGCGGCGCAGACACCATCGATGCTTGGCGGCCATATTCGTTTGGTCTCGCTGGCCGTCTCGAGCGGGAACAATTCGATGCGCTGTGGGTGCACGGATTCGGACGGCCGTACAATCTCGCAGTCATTGCCACGGCACTGGTGCGCGGACTAAAAGTCTTTATTCGAGACGAAGCGACGGGGATCAGTCGGTCCCGTAGCGGTCCGGCTGAGGTCCTCAAAGGCGCGACATTGAGGACATTTTGTTGGAGCGGGGCGACATTTCTGGCGATCGGCACCTTGAATCGGCGTTATCTGCAGGTGCTCGGGATTCCTCCAACGCGCATCTACGACATGCCATATTGCGTCGACAATGCCTATTTCCAAGAGCGCTGCGCCGCAGCGGCTCCAATGCGCAGCCGGTTCCGCGCGCAGCTCGGCCTCGATGGAGGTGCTCCTGTTATTTTGTTCGCATCGAAATTCCAAGCGCGCAAACGACCACATGATTTGCTCGACGCCTATCTCTCGATCACGCAACGCTTTTCGCCCACGGAGCTGCCGTACCTGTTGATGGTGGGCGACGGTGAACTGCGGTCGGTTCTCGAGCAGCGCGTTGCCGACCATCAGCTCGGACGCGTTCGATTCCTCGGCTTCCGCAATCAGAGCGAATTGCCCGCCTTTTTCGACCTTTGTGACCTGTTCGTTCTTCCGTCTGTCGAGGAGCCCTGGGGGCTCGTGATTAACGAAGTCATGAATGCCGGGCGTGCCTTAGTCGTAAGCGATCAGGTCGGCTGTGCGGCTGACCTAGTGCGGCATGGTGAGAACGGCTTTGTGGTGCCGGCAGGCAATCCGGCGCTGCTTGGCCAAGCGCTTTACGACATCCTAATTGATCCAGCACGCGCCCAAGCCATGGGCCGGGAGAGTCGACGGATTATCGACGCATGGAGCCTCGACGCGGATGTGAAAGGCTTGGTCGAGGCCCTTGATGGGGCCGTTGAGTGAGCGAAGAGGCCTTGGCGTGGCCGGGATGCGCATGGGACTTGATCTTCGGACGATGCCCGTGTTTATGCTGACCGCCTCGCTTGTCCTTTCCGGTCAACCGCCAGCGAGAGAATAAAGCACGGCTGCCGCAGCACTCATATCTGCGATGTTGAATTTGTCGCACAATTTCACGAACCGCGCTGCAGTTCGGTCCCGTCCTGGGCGTCTTGGCATCTCATTGGCGATCATCGAGCCACTGCTTGCGAGTTCCGACGCCGTGCTTGTTCTTTTTTCGAGTATTGTTGGAGGCGCCGGCTATCAATTGTTCCTGCTCCAGGTTTATGGCGATGTCGGAGTCTACATTGGCATCGGCATGGTTGCCGGCCTGATTTATGTCTTTGCCGCCCGGCGTTTGGGTTTATACGAATTGCATGTATTGCTCGGGGCCAAGCGCGAGATTTGGCAGGTTCTCATATGCTGGCTGTTTGCGGTCATGCTGCTGACGCTGCTTTTATTCCTGTTGAAATTGGGAAGTCATTTTTCTCGCGGCTCCTACGTGTTTTTCGTGGTACTCGGTTTGTCGCTACTGGTTGCGTGGCGGGATATTGCAAAACGGTGGATCCAGTTGGCGCTCTCCAACGGAGCCATTCATGGGCGACAGGCGATCATCATCGGAAGTGAACAGGAGCTTGCCTCGCTCGGCCGTGCGACATTGTTGCGCGACTACGGCACGACCGAACTGGATCGATTTACGCTGCTGCCGTACAATGCAAACGACTCGAATTTGTCTTTTGACTGCTCCGGCCTCGATGCTGCGGTCGAGCGGGCGCGGGAGACCTCGGCAGAGGAGATCGTACTGGCATTACCATGGCACGATCGAACTCAACTCGATCTGGTTCGCGATCGATTGCGCATGTCGCCCCTTCCGGTGTGGCTATTGCCGGACCAGAGTGTCCGCTCGATCCTTTCACAGCCAATAGCCTCGCAAGAGGCAGTTCCGGCCATCGCTCTGCAACGCGGTCCACTGACGGGGAGCGAGCAGTTCTTCAAGCGAACATTCGATATTGTAGTAGCAGGCTTCGTCCTGCTGATCATGCTGCCGGTCATGCTTGCTGCCGCGGCAGCGATAAAGCTGACGTCATCCGGGCCAATCGTTTTTCATCAACGCCGCAATGGCTTCAATGGTCAGGAATTCATAATCTACAAATTTAAAACGATGTCGGTGTTTGAGGATGGTCACGTCATTCCGCAGGCCACAGCCGCCGATCGCCGGGTAACAACACTAGGCCGCCTGCTTCGTCGCACCAGCATTGACGAGTTGCCGCAGCTCGTCAACGTGTTGCGCGGCGACATGTCTCTGGTGGGCCCTCGTCCTCATGCGCTGGCCCACAACGATCAATATGGAAGGCTTATTGCCGACTACGCCTTTCGGAACCACGTCCGGCCTGGCATCACGGGCTGGGCGCAGATTAACGGACTGCGCGGCGGCACATCCCGGCTGGAACATATGGCGCGCCGAATCGAGCATGACCTTTGGTATATCAACAACTGGAGCCCCTGGCTCGATGTGAAGATTCTCGCTCGGACCTGCATTGAAGTGCTGCGAGGCCGCGGGGCGCATTAATTGCATGCTGCATCTGGCAGCAACCTGGGCAATCGGGGATTCGCGCGGGTCACGCTCCAATGCTCTGCGGAGCGAAAACTCAGCGGTATGTCGGACTGAGCCAACCGACCATCTCGCCCACAGTTACGTCCCATTCCGGTGCGCTGAACTCACGCAAAATGGAGGACCATGGCCTGATCTTCGAGCTGGCAGAAACTGCGGATAGCATCGCTCGTCAAGAGTTCGCCGCGGAAATCAAATACCCTGTATTTGCGCGCAGTCAGCGTGTCTATGAGCCGCAAAAAGTCGTTCCATCGCTTGCCGAATTTGTGTACTTCGACGGCAATCTCGCCGATGCGTAGCGGCCGGACCATCTCATCCATCAGCAAATCGTACTCGACCCCTTCCGCATCTATTTTTAAGAAATCGCATCTTTCCCCTACCGCTTCTGCCAGGGTTATCGCACGGGATCTGACTTCAATAACGTCCTCGGCGCTATGCATACCGACTACCGTCGTCGTGGCTACGCTGGTGCTGCAATCACGTGGAATGAACAGCTGGATCGGTCCTGCCTCTTTGGCCACGGCCAGCTCGTAAATGGCGATTTGGGCCCCTTGCGGATTGCGCGCAGCGCCGACGTTCGCAGTCAAATACCGAAAGCTGTGCGGATTGGGCTCGAAGCAACGTATTTGTGAGGCTGGAAGGCGCAAAAGAGCGTAAATTGCGAACATGCCGGTATGGGCGCCGATATCAACGATTTTGCAGCCGACGGGAAGCGGTCCCACCGGACGGTAGATTTCTTTGATGAAAATTTCGCTGAACGCAGATGTGATCTCGACCGGATCATATATGATTTGCCTGAGTGAAGGTAGATAGAGCCGCCGTGGCCTGATCCCGCTCCTGGAAAGAACGCTAAGGATTATTTTGGCGGCAAGGGCACTTAGATCAGTTGTAGGTCTCATTGCGCTATGATCATGTGCATGCGGGCACGACTAGTAGAGTTTTCCGATTGCGAGCAAAATAGCCGGCTCACTTTGGTAACCGGGGTGTCGGATGCGTTGGTCTGAAGACCGACGTCATCTGACCATTGCGCAGGAGCAGGGACGCGGCCTCGACGATGAGCGCGATCTCGATGACGAGCATGGCAAAATCGATCATCAAGAACGTCCAAGCCATCAAGGTACCACGTTGCATGATCTGCGTGATCGACTCCTCGGTAAATAGCAGCGCGTGTATGCTCATGTTGAGGCAGGCGAACCCACCGTAAATGGTGATGAGGTAGTGCATTCCATGCCTTGCGACATCGAGTGCCCACCAGTAGGCAAATGGTATAACCGCAACAAAATACCATGAATTGGACTTCAGGCTGAACGCCATGAAGCACGACCAAAGCAACACCAGAAATGATAGCATCGTTTTGTAATCCCTATCGTCATGCTGCGCTCGTCGGTTGCGATAGACCGCGCCGAGGATGGAGACCGCGATAGCGGACAACACAACTGGCAGAAAAATCTTTGACAATACTAATTTGGTTTGCCGAGACAGGAACAGTTCCAGGTAGAACCAGATATTGTTGGTCATCACTTCATCGTAACCGATAAATTGATTGATCAGAGGAAAAAAAGGGTCGATCTGCGACGCCCATAGGATCAGCACATAAACGATGACCGTACCGCCGCAGGCAGCGAGAAAAGCGACGGGACGTCTGGTGGAGATCAAGAACGGTGGCACGAACAGGCCGATCGTCAGCTTGATCCAGGCGACCGCGAATCCGAGTATGGCACCGGCACTCAACTCCCGGTCTCTAAGGATGAGGTAAAACGCAACGGCAGCAACCGCCGTGAGCCAATGCTGATTTGATCCCAGAATGGTTACGTGGCTGAACTGCAGCGGATTAAAGAACACGAGGACGGCAACCAAAAGCCGTTGCGTTTGTGGTACGTTGCAAATTCTCATGCAAGCCAGCAAAAATGCGATCAGTACCGCATCCATGGCCATTCCGAACAAGATAACGACTCGATGGGAATGCCAAATCTCGAGCAGGAGATAGATCAGATATGAAAACAGAAAGCCGTAGGGAGACTCGAAATCCTTGTACGGTATACCGCCTTGGGGGATCTTTATCGCGTGTTGGATATATACGCCGACCAGGTCCCCTAGCACGGGCAGTTTCAAGACGAAGTGAAATATCAAGATCGCGAGTGCCCTTCCGGCTAAGTAAGCAACGATGATGCCCAAGTCCGAAAACTGCGATGGGTGAGTTCGCTTCGGCCAGAAATTGATTATGGCCTGCGACAGGAACGATAGGCATACTAGCGTGATAGCCATTACCGATCTGAGAACGATCACCCATTCCTTCGGCATTTGGCTCGCCTCGCCAAAATCTTGAAGAGTTTGATATTAGTTGAAGAGCCGCGTGGGCTTAGGCAGCTGTTGACTTGATTGAATCTTGTCCCGGTGGATGATAGCTTGAAGTTGCGTTCGAGACGACGCTTGCGTTTTTGCTCTGCTTCACCGCTCCGATGCAACGGCTGGACCGACTGCGTTGCGTATAGCCATAATTATTCCCGTATTCAATGATTGGGCCTCGCTTTCGCAATTGATCGGCGCGCTCGAAGTTGTCGAAGTACCCGATGACACGTCCTTCTCCTTGCTGATCGTCGATGACGGATCGACCGAACCTGTAGGGATCGATTATCCAATACACACGCTTCGGCGTATCGAGGAAATCGAGATCATCCGGCTTGCCTGTAACCTTGGCCATCAGCGCGCGATAGCTGTTGGATTGGTGACGGCCTGCGACCGTCACGATTTAAACGCCGTCGTGGTGATGGATGCCGATGGTGAGGATCGACCCGCGGACATTCCAAGGCTGCTTGCGGCGGCGGCGGCTCATCCGGGCCACATCATCTGCGCACAGCGTCAACGGCGGCCGGGGCTTCTCGCTCTGCGGGCAGGGTATGAATTATATA
>Ga0209526_10000588_pt1 | contig 23813 bp, 25 predicted proteins | sample JacPinW_OM2H0_M1_FD_188566 | JGI IMG/M metagenome (GOLD analysis project Ga0209526, IMG submission 188566) | Forest soil microbial communities from Algoma, Ontario, Canada - Jack Pine, Ontario site 1_JW_OM2H0_M1 (SPAdes) (version 2) | ecosystem: Environmental > Terrestrial > Soil > Boreal... | reverse complement strand
AGCGATGCACCCGCGGCAGCCACTCCATCCCCCTCGACCGGCGGCGCCCCTCCCAGCCACGCGCCCTCGAGCACCGTGCCCACCCCGACGAAGAAATCGGACTAGCGCCGGCCACCGAAGGGTGGCTCAGGCGCTACGCTTGAGCGCCAGACACGCCCAAGGTCAGCTCAGCATCGCCTGCTCGCCGAACTGCGACTCTGCTCGCAGCAGCGCCGAAAGCCGCATCGCGCGATCCACCGCCAGACCGCCGCGGTCGTGCCTGAGGAAGCAGTACACCTCCACCCCGCGCCGCGCGAGCAGACCGAGGCGCCCTGCCCAGGCCTCGATCGCCTCGGGCCGATCTTCGTCGCGGCGGAGGCGCACGTAGGTGAAGCCCGCGGTCAGCTCGATGCGCGGCAGCCCCGCGACGTCGTCCGTGAGCACCAGGGCGGCTTCCCGGGCCGACAGCATCCGAAGCGTGGCGTCGTTGTGCCAGGAGCGGTGCTTGAACTCGAACGCGACGCGGAGGCCTTCGGGCAGCGCGGCCAGGAACGAGGCGAGCGCGTTGCGATCGGCGCTGCGCGACCCGGGGACCTGGATCAGCACCGGCCCGAGCGCCTCGCCCAGGTTGGAAGCCACGTCCAGGAAGGCATCCCACGCGCGCGCGGCGCCTTTCCCGCTGGCGAGCTCGCTGGCGACACGGGTCGGCGCCTTGACCGCGAACTGGAACCCGGGCGGCACCGCCGCGGCCCACGACTCGACCCGCTCCGGCGGCGGAAGGGATACCTCCACCGAGGAGAGCCGCTGCGCGTAGAGCGGCAGCAACTGCTCCGACGTGGCCTCCGGCGGATAGACGTGACCCACCCACTCCCGGTACGCGAACCCACTCGTACCCACACGCGCTTCTGCCAGCATGGGCGGAAGATAGCCACCGGCCGGAATGCGCGCTCCACCTGAACGGGCAGACGCCCGCTCGCCCGCTTCGCCCTGCGCAGGCTTACGGCGTTGCGGCCGGGGCCGGGGGCGTTGCGGCCGGGGCCGGCGGCGTTGCGGCCGCCTGCGGCGGCTCCGGCGCGCGGGGCGGCGGCGGCAGCGGCGGGTTCTTCTTCACGTGCGCGGGCTTGCGCGGCAAGGGCTTTCCGCCGTTCGCTTTGACGGCCTCCTTGATCCGCTTCTGCCGCTGCTTCCAGTGCTTGCGCCGCTGCATGATCGTACGGACGTGCTTGCTCTTCGAACGCGCCATTTCGTCTCCATCTGCGGGGGACACACCGCGGGGGACACCATCGAAATGGTGTCCCCGAAGAATGACCCCCAAGAATGACCAAATCGGGGCGGGCACTCTAGGGAAAAGCGGCCCGCGCTGCAATCAGGAACCGGTGCCGGGCTCCTTGGGCAGCGGCACCGTCATCATCCCTTCGGCGCCGCGGGCGGCGCTGGGAGGCGCCTCCGACACGCGCGGGGCCTCGGGCGGCGCCGATCCCGGCTTGCCCACTGGCGCAGGGGGTTGCGTCCGCGGGCGCGACCTGAGCGCCGATCGCTGCACGATCTCCTTCACCTCGTCGAGGGGGAGCGCGGGCGCGAAGTTGCCGTTTGCGCCCTCCATCTCGCGCGCCATGCAGAGCGAATTGAGGATCGCTTCCTCCGTCGCCTCGATCGCCGCTTCGTAGAGCGGGTTGAGCCGCTGATCGAGCATGATCTTCATGTGGTAGATCATCTTCTGCGTCGTGCGCGGGATCTTGTTCGCGGTCGAGAAGGCCAGGATGATCTCGCCCGACCCGTGCGCCGCGATGCTGCCGGCGCGGCCGATCCCGAGCGCCACCCGCTTAGAGACGCGCCCCAACTGGTGGCTGGAGAGCGGCGCATCGGTGGCGAAGACGGCGATGATGCTGCCGTAGCCCGAGGCGCGCTTGTGCAGGTGCCGGTAGCGCGGCTCCAGCAGCGGCCCGACCGGCAGCCCTGCCACGCGGAGATCCCTCATGTGGCCGAAGTTGCTCATCACCAGGACGCCCGCGGTGTAGCCGCCCAGCGCGGGACTGAGCTTGCGCGACGAGGTGCCGATGCCCGCCTTGAAATCGGAGCAGATCATCCCCGTTCCGCCGCCCACCGAACCTTCCGCCACCGGCCCGCTGCTCGCCGTCTCCAGGGCCTCGCGAATGTTCTCCGGCTTGACGTGCCGGCCGGCGACGTCGTTCAGCCAGGAGTCGTCGCATTCCCCCACCAGCGGGATGAGGACGTCGTGCTCGTCGCCGATGCCGGGGAATTGCTCGATCATCCACTGCACCGCGGCGTCGCTCACCGCGCCGACGCTGAGCGTATTGGTGAGGAAGATGGGCGTCTCCACCAGGCCCCACTCCATCAGCTGCGTCAGCCCCGAGACCTCGCCGGCGCCGTTGAGCACGAATCCGCCGCCGGTGACGCGCTGGTAGAAGATGTTCTTCTGGTTGGGCAGGATGGCGGTGACGCCGGTGCGAACGGGGCCACGCCCGCGCCGGAGCGGCCCCGGAGGGCCCCGGATGATGGTGGAATGGCCGACCAACACCCCTTCGACGTCGGTGATGGCGTTCCACTTTCCGGGCTTGAAGCGCCCGAGCGGGATCCCCAGCTCCCGGGCGCGCACACGTTGCTCCACGCCCGTGCTCTATCCCGACTTCTTCCGGAACGCCATGGCAGACCCGCTGGTTTCGAGAGAGACCAGACGCACCCCTACTCGATCACTTTCCCGACTCTGCCAGCGCCTCCGGCGCGGGCGGCGGCGGAACCGACGCCGAACCATTCCCGTTGAGGGGCTTCGAGAGGTCCAGAGCCCGCGACCCGGTCCGCCGCTCCCGCTCCCGCTCCTTGTAGCGGCGGATCGCTCCGGAGAGGATCTCCGCGATCAGCGCGTCGTACTCGATGCCCGCCGCCTTGGCGATGAGCACCAGGTCGCTCCATCCGGGAGTGAGGCCGGGGAGCGGGTTGCACTCGAGGAAGTAGATCTTGCCCTGCTCGTCCATGCGGAAGTCGACGCGCGCCACGTCGCGGCAGCCGAGCGCGATGAAGCACTCCCGCGCCGCGCGCTCCAGGCCCTTGAGTTGCGCAGGCTCGAGCCTGGCGGGCACGTCGTACCGGATCTTCGATGACCAGTCCTGCTTGAACTCGAACGAGTACACCGGGCGGTTCTCGCTCTCGTCGAGGAAGACCACTTCCATCAGCGGAAGCACTTTCGGCCGGCGCTCGCCCAGCATGCCGACGGTGAACTCCCGCCCCCCGATGTAGTCCTCCACCAGCGCGGGTTGGTCGTACTTGGCGATCATCTTGTGCGCCGCTTCACGCAGCTCGGCCTCGTTCTCGACCACGCTGGTGGCGTGCACGCCTTTCGAGCTGCCCTCGGCGATCGGCTTCACGATCAGGGGGAAGCGCAGGTCCCTGGGCAACCGCTCCTTGCCGGTGTTCATGGTGAAGAAGTTCGGGGTGAGGATCCCGTGCTGGCGCACGATCTTCTTCGCCAGCGCCTTGTCCAGGGCGATGTTGAGCGCGGCGGGGTCGGATCCGCTGTAGGGGATGTCCAGGAGCTCGAGCAGCGCGGGCACCTGGGACTCGCGGTTCCGGCCCTTGATGCCCTCGGCCATGTTGAAGACGAGGTCGGGCCGGGTGGTCTCGATCAGCGCCGGCAGATCGGCCGTCGCCTCCAGGTCGATCACCTCATGGCCTGCGGCGGCGATGGCTTCCCGCACCGCCTGGATGGTGGCGGGAGCGTCGTACTCCGCCTCCTGGTCGCGGGTGCCGTCCAGCGCGGGCTTCACGCGCTTGACGTTGTAGGTGAATCCGACGCGCAGGGGTCCGCGGCGCGGCGGCCGGCTGCTCGAGCGGCGTGGATCCTTCAGACCCCAGCGCGCCACCGAGCTCTCCACCACCTTTCCCAGCACGGCGTCGGTGTGCAGGCCCTCCAGGGCCGCCGCCGCGTAGATGCCGGCGCCGGGCTCGAGCGAGGGAAGCGCGTTGATCTCGATGAAGTAGACCTGGCCGTCGTCGGCGACGCGGAAGTCGATGCGCCCCAGATCGCGGACGCCCAAGGCCTTGTACGCCCGCCGGGCCATGTCCTGCGCCCGCTCCAGCACCCAGGCCGGAAAGTCCGCCGGGCACTTGACGTTGACCGCGTCGTAGTGCACGGATTTTAGATCATAGTCGTAGATGCGGTAGCGGCGCTTGGCCAGCTCGGACTCGTCGATCACGTACTCGACGGGGGTCAGCACCCCGGCGCGCTCGACCGCGGACTTTTCCAGGAAGGCCACAGTCAGGTCCTTGCCGGGAATGAACTCCTCGACCAGCACGCCCGCCGGGAACCGGGAGAGCTGCCGCTCCACCAGCGCGCGCAACCGCAGGCGGTCCTCGACCACCGACTCCTGCGTGATCCCTTTCGAGCTGCCCTCGAAGTTCGGCTTCACGATCACGGGAAAGCGCCAGCCCTCCAGCTTCAGCTCGGCCAGGTCCTCGATGAACTGGCCCTTGGGCGAGACCACCCCATGCTCGCGCAGCACCAGCTTGGTGAGCGCCTTGTCGAGCGTCACCGCCAGCACCCACGCATCCGATCCCGTGTAGGGAAATCCCAGCTCGTCGAAGAGCGCCGGGTAGAAGGCCTCCCGGAAGCGCCCGCGGCGGCCTTCCGCCGTGTTGAAGACCAGATCGGGCGCATACGCCTCGAGCCTGGCGGCGGTGCGGCTCGCCGGCCCGCTGACCTCGATGCGCTCCACGCGGTGGCCGAGCCGCTCCAGCGCGCTGCAGAGGGCGTCGATGGTCTCCCGGCTATCGAACTCCGCCTCGTCTTCAGAGTCGGTCAAGCGGAGGTTGTGCGTCAGCGCGATGCGCATTCTCTGGGGTCCTCTTCGCGGGCCGCCCGGGAGGCGAGCGGAGCGGTTGCCGGGGCAGACTTGGTCACCGGGCGCGTCTCCAGGCCGAGGGCGACGCGCCCGTCGATCACCTGCGTGCCGGCGATCAGGTCTCCCAGCCGCCGCTGGCCCAGGTCCCGCGTCAGCGGCTGCAGCGCGACGCCGGCCTCCAGCGCCAGGATGCAGGCCAGCGCGGCCGCGGGCAGCGGCGAGGGCGCTCCGGCCAGGGCTGGCGCGAGGGCCAGCACGAAAAGTCCGTTGCGCAGCACCGACTCGCGCACTCCGGCCGGCCGCCGGGTGCTGACCACCATGACCCGGAGGCCGGCGAGGCGCTTCCCCAGCGAGCGCCCGGCGCCGAAGAGCGAGTCGCCGAAGAGGAGCAGCGCGCTGGACAGCAGCGCGACCGCGAAGGGGTGTCCGCTGGGAATGAGCGCGATCGGCGCCAGTGCGATCAGCAGATCGATGGCCCGTGCGATGGCGCGGCGGCGGAAGTCGGCCGGGGGGTACGGCGGGCGTGGCGCCGCAGGCTCAGCCTTGTCCATCGTCCCCCCGCAGATTTAATGGTCGCGTGAACAGCACGAACGCCATCGCCGGCCGCTTCGACGACTCGCGCATCGCGAACTGCATCCCTTCGAACGTCCAGCCCTGCGCGGTCCAGTCGTTCACGATGGCTTCCAAGCTCTCGTCGGTCACCGAGCTGGTCTCGACGATCTTCCAGCGCGGGCCCGGCGTCAATCCTGAAGCCATCGGGCCGCGTCGGCGGCGGAGTACGTGAGGATGATGTCCGCGCCCGCGCGCTTGATGCCGGTGAGGATCTCCAGGCAGACCCGTTTCTCATCGATCCATCCCGCCTGCGCAGCCGCCTTGAGCATCGAGTACTCGCCCGAAACGTTGTAGGCGGCGACCGGCAGGTTCGTCGCGCGCTTCACCTCGGCGATCACGTCGAGGTAGGCGAGGGCGGGCTTGACCATCACGATGTCTGCGCCCTCTTCCACGTCGAGCAGCGCCTCCCGCCGCGCCTCGCGCAGGTTGGCCGGATCCATCTGGTACCCGCGCCGGTCGCCCTCCTTCGGCGCGCTCTGGGCCGCCTCGCGGAAGGGGCTGTAGAAGCCGCTGGCGTACTTCACGGCGTAGCTCATGATGGGGATGTCGGTGAGGCCGCGTTCGTCGAGCCCCTTCCGGATGGCGGCGACCCTGCCGTCCATCATGTCGCTGGGAGCCACGATGTCCGCTCCGGCCTCCGCGTAGGCCACGGCGGCGCGGGCGAGGAGGGGCAGCGTGCGATCGTTGGCGACCGCGACGTGCCCGCGCGCGTCCCGCTCCAGGGGGCCGCAATGGCCATGGTCGGTGTACTCGCACATGCACACGTCCGCGACGGCGACCAGGTCCGGCAGCGCGTCCTTGAGCGCCTTGAAGGCAGTGCAGACCGGGCCCTTGGGATCCCAGGCGCTGGTCCCTTCGGCGTCCTTCCGCTCCGGAATGCCGAACAGGATCGCCGAGCGCACGCCGGCGTTCCAGGCGCCGCGGGCCTCCTCGACCAGGTTGTCCACGGAAAGCTGGGCCACGCCCGGCATCGAGGCGATGGGCTTACGGACGCCCTTCCCCGCCACCGCGAAGAGCGGCAGCATGAAATCGCTCGGGCGCAAGCGGGTCTCGCGGACCAGCGCGCGGAGCGTCTCGGTCCGGCGCAGGCGGCGCGGGCGGTGGGCAGGAAAGGCCATGGCCGCCACGGTAACCTCCGGGACCGCGCCGTTCAAGGCTTCCAGCGGATCCCGAACGTGATCGCGTGCTCGCGGTCCTCGAAGAGCAGCGCCTGATCGGCGGCGCCGGCCGGAACGAGCACGTTGGATTTCGAAAAGCTCGCGTGCCAACGGGTGAAATCGTAGCCGATGTCCACGGCTGCGGAGGGAGCGACGTCCAGCGAGAACTGGATGCGGGCGCGGAACTCGCTCGCGTCCGAAAGCGAGCCGAGGTTCGGCTGCACGGCGTAGGCAATGGGAGCCAAAGCTCCTTCAAGGTAAGCAGCGACCGACAGGAGCGGCGCGATGCGGTATTCCAGCTCGATGTTCGAGGTGAGCCCGAAGATCCCGACCCGCGGTGCCCCCCCCTGCGCCTGCGTTCCCCACTGGTAGCGCGTGATGAAGCCCGCGCTGGCCGTGGCGATGAACCCGGGCGAGATGCGGGTCGCCGTTCCCCCGAGCAGGCGCGCCGTCACGTCGGCCCCGTTCGATCCTGACGCAGTTCCCTGCGTGTCGCTCTGGAACTGCCCGCCCTCGATCTCCGCCCGCGCCATCAGCTTCTCGCCGAACATGGTGGTGGTCCAGCGGCCCAGGGCACGCAGGAGCATGACCTTGTCGGAGCCGAACTGCGCGCCGGCGCCTGTGTCGACGCGGACCGAGAGGAGCATCGGCTTCCAGGCGAGAAGGAAGCCCACCGGGATGGGAGAGGGCACCGCGATCGGGGTTTCGGCCGGCTCGCCGATCGGCGTTTCGGCCGGCTGCTCCGGCACGGCGAATGCCGGCGCTGCGGCGGCGAGGCAGAGCAAGGCGGCCAGTGGGCGCACGATCGGACGATATCAGCGGTACGTCCCGGCGTCGCGAATGGTTTTCAGCACGGCGCGCGGGACGAGATGGGACGCGTCGCCGCCCGACTTCAGCAGAGCGCGCACCTGCGTGGACGAAACCTCGGGGATGGCGACGCCACCTTCGCCATGACCCGCCCTTTGGACGGTGACGACGCGCGCGAGCTGCTCCACGCGATCGAAGCGCTTCCATTGCGGCTTCTCGGCGTCGAGGTCGGTGCCGAGGACCAGCGCCCAGCGCGTGTCCGGGTGCTTGCGGTGGAGCCACTCGAGCAGATCCACCGTCCGGCCTTCGCCTGATTCCTGCTCGGCGCGGGAGACCCGGGCGCGCGGAAGATCCGCGGCGAGCCGCTCGAGGAGCGCGACCCGGTGCTCGTACGGCGCGACCAGAGGCTTGTCGAGCGGGTGCTGGAGCACGGGGACGAACCAGAGCTCGTCGACCGGCTCGGTGGCGAGCACGTACGCCGCGGCGAGCAGGTGTCCGACGTGGGGGGGATCGAAGCTGCCGCCGAACAGCGCGATCTCAGGCATAGAGGAGGAACCTCTCCCGATCGCGCGCGAACGCGGCCCGCTCCGGCTCCCAGGCCGCGCAGATCTGCGCGACGGATGCGCCCTGCTCCACCATGGAGCGGAAGACGGCGCTGCCGGTGAGCAGATCGATCGCGGGCTTGTCCTCGACGAACTCGTACTTCTCGGTGCGCCAGCGGAACTTTCCCGGGTTCTGGGCGCGCGCATGCACCACCGCCGCCACGCCCAGCCCCACGGCATCGAGGCCCCGCGCGTAGGTCAGGTGGACCTGAACGCCGTGGCACCGCTGGCCCTTGTGCTTGTCCCAGGTGGGGGTGAACGACACCGGACGGAACCGCACGCCTTCGAGAGGTTCTTTGGACAGGTCGTCGGCCAGCCGCTGCGGGTCCAGCCAGGGCGCCCCGAACAGCTCGAAGGGACGGGTGGTGCCGCGTGCCTCGGAGAGGTTGGTGCCCTCGAGCAGGCACATGCCAGGATACACGATCGCCGTGTCCGGCGTGGGCATGTTTGGCGACGGCATCACCCAGGGCAGGCGGGTCTCTTCGAACCAGCAGTCGCGGCGCCACCCCTGCAAGAGCGCGACGCGCAGATCGCAGCCGATCTTCTCGTTGATGAAACGCGCGTACTCGCCCGCGGTCAGCCCGTGCCGCGCGCAGACGGGCCAGAGGCCCACGAAGGACTCGAACCCCGGCTGGACGACGCCGCCTTCGACCGCCAGGCCTCCGATGGGGTTGGGCCGATCGAGCACCACGAAGCGCAGCTTGTGCCTGGCCGCGGCCTGCATCGCGAGTCCCATGGTGGCCAGGTAGGTGTAGTACCGGCTGCCCACGTCCTGGACGTCGAAGACCAGCGCGTCCAGGCCGCGCAGGTGCTCGTCGCGCGGCGTGAGCGAGGCGAAGTCCTTGCCGTAGAGCGAATGCTCGGGCACCCCGGTGCGCGCGTCCCGGGCGTCCCCCACCGCCTCCAGGTACTGCACGTCTCCGCGGACGCCGTGCTCCGGTCCGAAGAGCGCTGCCAGCACTTTTCCTTCGTGCAGCACGTCCGCGAGGTGGCGCAGCTCCTCGCTGACGCTGGTTGGATTCAGGATGGCGCCGACCCGCAGGCCCTTCACCGCCTCGAACAGCTCGGACACGCCCAGCATCAGTATGCGTTCCGCGAGAGGAACCCGAACGCCAGGGTGCGGGCGAGGATCTTCAGATCCAGCAGCAGCGACCAGTGCTCGATGTAGTAGAGGTCGTACTCGACGCGCTTCTGGATGCTGGTGTTGCCCCGCAGGCCGTGGATCTGCGCCCAGCCGGTCATGCCGCTCTTCACCATGTGCCGGAGCTGGTAGCGCGGGATGCGCCGGCGGAACTGATCGATGAACACGGGCCGCTCCGGACGCGGGCCGACCAGGCTCATGTCCCCGAGCAGGACGTTCCAGAGCTGCGGCAGCTCGTCGATCGACGAGCGGCGAAGCCACGAGCCGATCCGCGTGACCCTCGGATCCCGATCCTCGGCGAAGCGCGGCCCTTTGGCCTCAGCGTCCGTCTGCATGGTGCGGAACTTGAGCATCCGGAACGCCTTCCCGTCGAGCCCGACCCGCTCCTGCGCGTAGAGCACGGGGCCCTTGCTGGTGGCCTTCACGACGGCGGCGATGGCCAGCAGCAGCGGGGAGAGGAGGAGCAGGAGCAGCGAGGAGAGGACCAGATCGAACGCCCGCTTCGCCAGCGCGTTGATGCCCAGCACGCCGGTGGACTGCAGATTGACGATGGGCAGGCCCCCGAACTCCTCGAGGCCGCCGAAGAGCGTCGCATACTGGTACACGTCCGGAACGAGCTTCACGTCCACGGTGGTGTCCGCGCACACGTCCATGATCCGGGGGAGGTGATGCATCGAGCGGGAGGACAGCGCGACCAGCACCTGGTCGACGCCGCGTTTCTGCAGCTCCTGCCGCAGGTCCCGCACGGTGCCGATCACCTCGACGCCGGCGACGCTGGTGCCCACGCGCTTGCGCGTCACGCTCAGGCAGCCCACCGGGCGGAACCCGAGCTCCCGGTGCAGGTCGATCTGCTCCATCACCTGCCGGGCCAGGCGGCCGGCGCCAAGCACGAGAACGTAACGGAGGTTGTAGCCGCGCCTGCGCAGCGCGTGGAGGATCTCCTTGAAGAACACCCGCGCGAGCGAGACTCCGAGGAAGCTCAGGCCGGTGAACAGCGCGAGCGTGCCCCGGGAGTAGCGGGCGTCGCGGATGAAGTAGGCGGACGCGACCAGCAAGAGACCCGCCACCAGCGTGGCCTTGAAGACCCCGAAGACCTCGTCCAGCGGGGTCCTGTGCCGCTGGGGCCGGTAGAGCCCCATCGCGCGCATCGACAGGGGCCAGATGACCAGCGCCAGGGCGGCGACGATGAACGTCTCTTCCGGCAGCGGCAGATCCGGGTAGGGCCAGGTGCGCGGGGACCCGAAGCGCAGGGCATAGGCGCCCGCGAAAGCAGCCCCCACCAGGAGCATGTCGAGGAGGACCCGCAGCGCGGTGAAGAGCTGGTTGTGCCGCTTGAACATCGGGGGTTGCCCTAGCAGCACGGGACGCACGGCGCAAGCATGCGGCCACGAGGTGAATCAGCGCCTGGTCATCTCGAACAGCTGCCGGGCTTGGGCGGCGACGAAGCCGTCGAACCCGCCGTTGCGCTCGGCGATCTCCAGGTAGGCGTAGGGCCATTCCCGCTCGCGCTCTTGCAGCCGGACCCGGCGCGGCGCCGCGCGCGTGGCCGTCTGGCGCAACCCCGCAAGAGGCTCGCCCTCGATCTCTTCCTTCATCGGGATCCCGGCGGCCTTCATCCTGCGCTGCCATTGCTCGACGTCGTCCACGCTGGCCGTGAAGTGGTTCACCTCGCGTCCGAACAGCAGCAGCCAGGCTGCGTACTGCGACTCGCGCTCCAGCTCCAGCAGCTCGTCTTCGCGGACGCGGATGGAGGGCGGCGCGAAAGACTCGACGCCGGTCAGCTTGCCGGGCGGCGGAAGCTGCTCCAGGATGCGGCGCGCGCGGGGCGAGAGGTCCTCTGCCCGCAGCTGCGAGATGAACACCCGCGGTTCACCGGCCTTGGCCAGGTAGACGGCGTCGAGGTGCGCATCGGGAAAGTCGTAGGCGTCCCGGCGCTCCCAGCCGTGCCGCTCGAAGAAGGCGGCGATGGGGGCGATCCCGCCCCGCCCCTTGAGCGATCGGAACGCGACGTGATCGTTGCGGAAGTCGCCCCCGGCAAGCTCGACGAACGTCCGCGCATGAGGAACGTGCTCCGAGTACCGCTCCCAGAGCTGATCGAGCAGGTCCATGCCGGGCGGAGATATCACTCCCCGGGCGTGATCGTCACATCGACCAGCGACGCGCCGCGCAGGACCTTGCACGGCATCGGGCGGCCGATCGAGGACGCGCCGAGCAGCCGGTGCACCTCGTCGACGGTGTGCACCGGCGATCCGTCCAGGCTGAGCACGATGTCGCCGGAGCGGAGCCCGGCGCGGGCAGCGGGTTTGTCCGGCACCACCTCCAGCAGCTCCACGCCGGTCTTCTGCGCAACGCCGAGGTGGCGGGCGATCCGCCGATCGAGCGGCCGCGTCTGCGCCGCGAGCCCGAGCACCCCGCGCCGGACGCGGCCGTGCTGCATCAGCTCGCCCAGCACCCAGCGGCCGGTGTCGATGGGCACCGAAAAGCTGAGCCCCTGGGCGCCGAGGATCACCGCCGTGTTGATCCCCACTACCCGGGCGTGGCTGTCGACGAGAGGGCCCCCGCTGTTCCCCGGGTTCAGCGCAACGTCGCTCTGGATGATGGCGTCCATCAACCGCCCGTCCTGCGCGCGGAGGGTCCGGCCGAGCGCGCTGACCACGCCGGCGCTGACCGTGAACGAGAAACCCAGCGGGTTGCCGATGGCGACCACCAGCTGTCCGACCCGGAGCTTCGAGCTGGTGCCCAGCTCGGCGGACGGGAGGTGCGTGCCGCCGATGTGCACGACGGCCAGGTCGGTGGCCGGGTCGGCCCCGACCACGTTGCCGTCGTGGGTGGACCCGTCGGGCAGCGCGATCTTCACGCTGCTCGCGCGCCCGACCACGTGCGCGTTGGTGAGCAGGTAGCCGTCCGGGGTGAACAGCACGCCGGAGCCGCCGCCGCGCGGAAGCGACACGCTGACCACCGCGGGCCCCACCGCGTCCACCACCGAGGTGACGGCATCCGAGTAGGCGTCGAGGACTTCCTCGTCGCTGGAAGGAAACCGGACCATCGCTGGAATTGATTAACGGCGGATCCGCGCCAGGCAACCTTCGATGGCGCGCTTCAGCTCGGGACCGAAGCGCGCGGCGTCGAATCGCCGGGCGTGCTCGTGGATCCGAAGCGGATCGGGTTGCAAGCGGTCGATGGCGGCGATTCCCTCGAGGAGCGACTCGACGGTGGGCTGGCCGAAGAAGATCCCGGTCTCGCCCTGCACCACCGTCTCCAACGCCCCTCCGCTTCCGAGCGCCAGCACCGGACGCCCCGCGGCCTGCGCTTCCACCGCGGCGATCCCGAAGTCCTCCGCGCCCGGCAGCACGAAGAAACGCGCGCCCGCGTAGAGGCGTGGCAGCTCGGTATCGCCGACGCTTCCGAGGAAACGGACCGAGGGACCCGCCGCCTTGGCCAGGCGCTCCCGCGAAGGGCCGTCGCCGACGATCCAGAGCGGCCGCTTGAGCCGCGAGAACGCGCTCACCGCCAGCTCGATGCGCTTGTAGGGGACCAAGGCCGACACGACCAGCGCGTAGTCCTCGGGGGAGGGACCTTCGGCGGCGGGGACGAAGCGGGAGGTGTCCACCGGAGGGTAGACCACCGCGTCCACCTCCCGCTTCCAGTACCGACCGATGCGCGCGGCGACGAACCGGCTGTTGGCGATGAGCCCGTGCGCGCGGTGGGTCGAATGAACGTCCCAGCGGCGCAGCGCCGGCGCGATCGCGTGGGCGGCCAGGCGCGTGAGGGGCCCGGCGCGCCCCGGACCGAAGTAGGCGTCGAACTGGTCCCAGACGTACCGCATGGGCGTGTGGATGTACGCGACGTGGGCCGCGCGCGCCGCCGGCCTGCAGCCCTTGGCCACGGCATGGCTGGTGGAGAGGACCAGGTCGTAGGGCGAGAGATCGAAGCTCTCGATGGCGAGGGGATAGAGCGGCAGGTAGTGGCGGTAGCCCCGCCTGGGGAGCCGGTCCAGGAAGCTGGCGGTGATCCGGTGCCTCCCGATGATCTCTCCAGCGGAACCGGGCACGTGGACCAGCGTGAAGACGTCGGCCTCGGGGTAGAGCAGGCAGAGCTGCTCCAGCACCCGCTCACCGCCGCGCAGGCCGTTGAGCCAGTCGTGGACGAGCGCGACCTTCACCGCGCAGCCTCCCGGTAGACCTCGGCGTGCAGCCACGCGCAGCGATCCCAGCGAAAGGCGCTCGCCCGCTCCAGTCCCTTGCGGGAGAGCTCGTCGCGGAGCGCGCGATCGCGGAGGAGGCGCCGGATCAGGACGTGCAGCGCGGCGGCGTCGCCGCGCGGGAAATGAAGCGCGGCGCCGCCGGACACCTCCACCAGGGCCGGATCGTCGCTGGCGATGCTCGGCGTCCCGCAGGCCATGGCCTCCGCCAAGGGAAAGCCGAATCCCTCGTAGAGCGAGGGCAGCACGAGCACCGCGGCGCCGCGGTAGAGCGCGAGCAGCTCGTCGTCCCCGAGGTATCCGTGTCCGGGCCCGGCGAGCTTCAGCTCGACGTCTTGCGGCAGCGCCGCCCGCAAGGTGGGAAGGCCCTTTCGTGGCCCGTCGTCGCCGACGTAGAGGACGAATGCTCTTCGCGGAACGTCCCCGGGCACGAAGCGCGCGTCTACGCCGTGATGGATGACCCGGACCCGGTCGCGCCGAACGCCGAGGTGCTCGACGACTTCCCGGCCGATGGCCTCGGTGGGGACGATCACGCGAGCCGCGGAGCGCGCCCGGCGCAGCTTCCTGGCGAAATGCCGCGCCCGCGCCGGCTCCTGGGTGTGCGGATGCAGCAGCGTGGAGAGATCGTGCACGGTCACCACCACCGGGCCGGAGAACGCCGGCGCGACGTGGTTCGTCTCGTGGTACACGCTGGGCCGCTCGCGCAGGAGGGTCGCCGCGCGTGCGGCATCGGCGAGCGGGTACGCGAACGGAAGCCGCTTGACGAGGCCACGGATTCCCCGGGCCGGCGCGCCGGGAAGGAAGAGCGGGCGTGCGCGGACTCCGTCGGGCTTCGCGGCGGCCAGGGCGTCCAGGAGGCCCGCGATGTAGCGCCCGACCCCGGTCCGGGCGGCGGCGAGAGGAGCGGCGTTGATTCCCACGTCGAGCAAGGGACCCGAGGGTGTAGCACAGCGCCCCCTGGTCCACGCCGTGGTCGTGAGCTGGAACGGCGCGCATCTGTTGGGGGATTGCCTCGCGGCGCTCCGGCGGCAGGACGCGCAGGCGCGCATGCGCCTGGTCGTGGTAGACAACGCGTCGACGGACGGGACCGCGGAGCTGCTCGCGCGCGAGTTCCCCGAGGTGGAGCACCTCCGACTCGCGGACAATTTGGGGTATGGCCGGGCCAACAACGAAGCCTTGAGGCGGGCGCTCGAGGCTGGCGCGGAGTTCGTCGCGCTGGTCAACAACGACGTGGAGGTCGGGCACGGCTGGCTCGGCAGCCTGCTGGAGGCGGCGCGCGCGCATCCGGAGGCCGGCCTCTTCACCGGAACCCTGCTCTTCCGCGACGAGGAGGTGGTGAACTCGACCGGGCTCGAGCTCGACCGGCTCGGGCGCGCCCGCGATCGCGACTTCCGCCTGCCGCTCGCCCGTCTCGCCCGTCGCGACGGACCGGTCGTCGGAGTGAGCGGCGGGGCGGCCCTGATCCGGTCCAGCCTGCTGCGGGAGATCGGGCTCTTCGATCCCGCGTACTTCGCGTACTACGAGGACGTGGATCTGTCGCTGCGCGCCAAGGCGGCCGGTCAACAGTCCTGGTATGTGCGGGCCGCCACCGCCCGTCATAGGTTCGGGGCCTCGTTCGGCCCGGGCTCCGCGCGGCAGCGCTACCTGCTCGGCGTGGGTCACCTGCGCACTGTCGCAAGGCACCAGCCGCCGCTCAAGGCCGCGGCGCTGGTTCCGCTGACGATGCTCTACCGTGCCGCGGTGAAGGCGCCGCTCGAGCTGCTGCGGCTCCGCCCGGCCCTCGCCTGGGCCGAGCTTCGCGCGGCGGCCGCGGGCGGTGCGGCGGCGCTGCGTGCGCTCAGCGGTAGATCACGAGCGCCGCGGTGACGCCCCAGGCGAGCAGGGCCATCCAGAGCGGGCGATCCTGGACCAGGAGGTTGCCCGGATCCCCGCCCGCGTCCTGGCGCACGACGTGGTGCTGATAGCGGAACAGCGCGTAGATCACGAAGGGCACCGTGTAGACCAGATCGGTGGTCCGGAAGTGCTCTACGGTGCGGGGCGACTGGGTGTAGATCGCGTAGGAGACGATGGCGGCCGCCGCCAGCGCGGTCAGCCAGCTGTCCACCAGCGCCAGGCTGTAGTGCCCGAGCGCCGCCCGGTGGATGGTCGCGTCCTGCCCCAGCAGCACCAGCTCCGAGCGCCTCTTGCCCAGGGCGAGAAAGAGCGACAGCAAGAACGAGCAGACCAGCAGCCAGGGCGAGATCTCCGCGTCGATGCAGGCTGCGCCCGCCACTGCCCGGAGCACGAATCCGGCGGCCACGGTCATGACGTCGAGCAGGAAGACGCGCTTCAGCCAGAAGCTGTAGGCGAAACTCGAAGCCAGATACGCCGCGGTGATGGCCAGGGTGGCGCGGTTGAGCAGCGCGGCGACGACCAGCGCCCCGGCGGCAAGCGCCAGGGACGCGGCGACCGCGATCGCCGGGGACAGCCGGCCCGATGCGACGGGCCGGAGGCGCTTGAGCGGATGATGCGCGTCGGACGCGCGATCGACGACGTCGTTGACCAGGTAAACGGCGCTGGAAGCGGCGCAGAACAGCGCGAAGCAGGAGAGCACGCGCAGCTGCGCAGGGCGCTCGAAGAGCCTGCCGGCGAAGACGATCCCCGCCAGCACGAACACGTTCTTGCTCCACTGGCGCGGGCGCATCGCCGCGATGAGCGGTGGCAGTGTCATGGGCTGGAACGCATCTCATAACCCATGTCGCGAGTAACCGCGCTCAAGCGTAGCCCCTAAGCCACCCCCGGTGGCCGGGGCTAGAAAGTCAGCCGCTTGAAGACGCGTTCCGGCAGCGACTTCACCACCAGCATGATGAACCGCCACCACCACGGCAAGTAGACGACGCCATCGCGGCCGGAGTCCACCGCCCGGACCACGCCGGCGCCCACCTCCGCGGCGCTGGCGAACAGCGGCGTCTTGGGCAGCGCGGCCGTCATCGGCGTGTCGACGAATCCGGGCTTCAGGGTGAGAACCCGCACTCCGGCGGGCCCCAGCCGCTGGCGAAGGGCCGAGAGCATCGAGTCGAGGCCGGCCTTGGAGGCGCCGTAGACGCCCACCTTGGCGCGCCCTCGGTCGCCCGCGACCGACGAGAGGGCCGCGATGCAGGCGCCCCGGCGCAGATGCGGCGCCAGCAGGGTCAGCAGCCGCACCGGCGCCACCAAATTCGTGCGCAGGACCAGCTCGGCATAGTCGGGGTCGGTGTCGCGCCGCTGAGGATCTCCGAGGATCCCCTGGGCGAGCAACATCACGTCCGCCGGAGCTGCCCGCTCCAAAAGGCCCGGGTGGTCCTGATTGAGGTCCTGCACCAGCGTCTCCACCTGGGCTCCCCGCGTCCGCAAGTCGTCCGCGACCGCGGCGATCTTCTGCGGGTCGCGCGCCACCAGCAGGATCTCCGCCCCCCGCTCCGCCCAGATCCGCGCGGCCGCCTGCGCGATCGCGGAGGTGGCGCCGAGCACGACGACCTTCACTGCGTCACCCGCCGCCAGAACGACGACGAGAAGCCCGGATCCAGGTGCCGGGCAAACTCCGGCAACCGGGGATACGAGCGCGCGAACGCTTCCTTCGACATCCGCGCATCCTTGGCCGGATAGAGGGCGCCGCCGGCATCGATCGCGAGGCGCTCCAGCCGCGCGAAGTGGGCGAAGGTCTCCTCTCCGCGGTTCGGCAGATCCAGCGCCAACGTGAACCCCGGGCGTGGGAACGAGAGCGTCCCGGGAGACGGGATGGCACCGAACCGCTTCAGCACCGTCAGCGGCGAAGGCGGCGGATCGCGCAGGATCTCGCGGAGCGCCTCGCGCGTGGGCACGACGCACTGGAACTGCAGGAAGCCGCGCCGGCCGTAGAGACGGTTCCAGCGGGAGACTGCGTCCAGCGGAAAGAAGAAGCTGTCCCAGTGCTGGAGTCGCGCGCGGCCGCCGAGCTTCTGCGCCGCGTAATACGCGGCGTTGAAGGCGCGCACCGTCGCGCCGTTGACCACCGGCATCTCCAAGGGCACGGCCGCCCGGGCGCGCGGCGCCCGCGGCGAGCCCGGGGCATGGTCGCCGCGGAAGAAGATGCCCCGCAGAGCGCTGGAGAAGACGTCGAGCCAGGCCACGGTGTATTCGCACTGGCCGTCGCTTTCGTCCGAGAGGGCGAGGAATTCGTCCAGCCCGGCGAAGGGGATGGCCTCCGTGCGCACGGCCGCCACCGGAATCGGCCGCAGCGCGATCTCGGCCCAGGTGATCAGGCCGGTGAGGCCCAGGCCGCCGATGGTGGCCGCGAAGAGCTCGTCGCCGGGCCCGAGCTCCAGCCTCTGCCCGTCCGAGCGGAGCAGCTCGAGCCGGCGAACGTGCCCGCCGAACGTCCCCGCCCGGTGGTGGTTCTTGCCGTGGATGTCGTTGGCGATCGCGCCGCCCACCGAGACGTGCTTGGTGCCGGGCACCACCGGGAGGAACAGTCCGCGCGGGACCACCAGCCTCAGGATCTCGCCCAGCGTCACTCCGGCCTCGCAGCGCAGGATGCCCGACTGGGGGTCCAGCGAAACGAATCGGTCGAGTCCCGCGGTCCGCAGCAGGGTCCCGCCGTCGTTCAGGCACGAATCGCCGTAGCTCCGACCCTGCCCGTAAGCGAGCAGCGGCCGCGTCGCCGGCAGCAAGAGAGCCGCGCGCCAGGCGAGCGGCACTTCACGGGCGTGCGTTGCCTGCGGGTACCGGCCCCACGACTCAGTCACGCCGCGGTCTTATCACGCAGCCTTGCGGATCGGCTCCAGGAACGCCGCGCGCTGGGGCGTGCGGAGGGCGACGATGCGCGCGGCCACGAGCAGCCTGAGCACCTGCCAGCCCGGATCGATCTCGAACCACCGCGCAGCGAAGTCCGGGCTCGCGCCCCACTTGTGGTGGTTGTTCTGGAACAGCTCCCCCATGGTGAGGAAGTCGAAGGGGAGTGTGTTGCGGCTTTTGTCGCCGTTGTCGAAGTTCTGGTAGCCGTACTTGTGGCCGGCCCAGTTCACGATCGCGCCGTGCACCGGCCCGAGCACGAAGTGGAACGGGAGCATGAAGGCGATCTGCCACCAGTGCGTGGCGAAGGCGAGATAGAAGAGCGAGTACGCCGCTCCGAAAGCGATCCGCGTCGGCCAGGCGTCCGCGAAGCGCTCCAGCCAGGGCCACTCGGGGACGTCGCCGTCGAAGCGCGGCTCCGGCGCAACCCGGCGGTGCGCATAGTCCGAATACCGCTTCTTCGTCTTCCACATCATCGTCGCCGCGTTCGAATGCAGCCAGGGAGTATGCGGGTCCCGGTCGGTGTCGCTGTATGCATGGTGCTCGCGGTGCAGGATCGCGTAGGCGCGTGGGTCGAGGTACGAGCTGCCCTGCACCAGGAAGGCGAGGAAGTGCAGCACCCGCTCCGTGCGCTTGGGCATGGTGTACATCTTGTGCGCGGCGTAGCGGTGCTGGAACAGGCTCTGGAAGAGCACGCTCAAGAGCCAATGAGAGATGAAAAACGCGTAGACCAAGCTGCCTCCGGGTTGTGTCCCAGATAACGCGGCACTGTCATCGCGCTGTCATCCGATCACCGATCGAGATTCGCGCGGGTGCGTCCGGGTGAGGCGCCGGACGGCGCGTTGGACGAGCGGGCGGCGGATCAGCCCGTCTCGATCTGCGGGCCGGGCACCGGACCCCGCTCCAACTCCCGGTAGCGCTGCCAGCCCTGCTCGATCGGTCCATCGAACGCGAGCCTTCCGTGGTGCAGCACCGCGGAACGGCTGCACAGCTCCCGTGCCGCGTCGAAACTGTGCGAGACGAAGCAGAAGGTGACGCCGGCCGTGCGGAAATCGCGGATTCGCGCCTTGCACTTCTCCTGGAACCGCTCGTCTCCCACCGCCAGCACTTCGTCGACGATCAGGATCTCGGGCTCCACGTCTTGCGCGATGGCGAACCCCAGCCGCGCGTACATGCCGGAGCTGTAGTTCTTGATCGGCATGTCGATGAAGTCGGCCAGCTCGGAGAACGCGACGATCCGGTCGAACTTCGCTTCCATCTGCTTCCGGGAGAAGCCCAGGAGCGCGCCGTTCAGGTAGATGTTGTCGCGCCCGGACAGCTCGGCATCGAACCCCGCGCCCAGCTCGATCATGGGGCTGATCCGCCCCTGCACCAGGACCTCACCCTCGCTCGGCTGCAGCACGCCCGCGATGGTCTTGAGCAGCGTGCTCTTCCCGCTGCCGTTGTGCCCGACCAGGGCGATGGTCTCGCCAGGCTCGATGGTGAGCGAGACATGGCGCAGGGCCCAGAACACCTCGGCCGTGCGCAGGTGGCGGAACCGGTTCACCACCGCTTCCTTCAGGGTGGTCACCTTCTCGCGGTACAGGCGGTACGAGACGCCGGCGTCCCGGATGCGAATCTCGCCGTTTCTCACAGGTAGTGGATGTGGCGCGGCGACAGCCGGTGGAAGATCGCGAACCCGATCGCCAGCGTCAGCGCGGATTCCAGGGAGGCGATGCCCACGGCGGAGATCGGAGGCAGACGGCCGTAGTACACCGGGTCGCGGATGAGCGGCAGCAGGTAGGTGACGGGATTCGCGCGCAGGAAGACGCGGAAGGCGCGGAACCACCACGCTTCGTGCTGGCCGAGCATCTGCAGGTCGTAGAAGACCGGCGACAGGTACAGCAGCATCTGCAAGAGGACCTCGGCGAGGTGCCGTACGTCGCGGAAGAAGACGGTGAAGGTCGAGAACAGCAGCGTCACCCCGCTGGTGAACACGGCCAGGATGAGCAGGCCTGCCGGGACGAACAGCAGCGCCGGGGTGAAGGGTTGCCGCAGCACCGCCATCAGGAGCAGCATCGGCAACAGCGAGAGCACGAAGTTGACCAGGTTCGATCCCACGACGGAGAGCGGGAACACCGCCTGTGGCAGCCGCACCTTGCGGATCAGTTCCTGGTTGGCGAGGATGGAGTTGAGCCCCTGCAGCACGGAAGTGCTGAAGAACAGCCAGGGGAGAAGGCCCGACAGCAGGAAGATGGCGAAGTTCCGCTGCGGGGACCTCATGATGGTCGCGAAGACGACCGTGTAGACGACCATCAGCAAGAGCGGGTTCAGCATCGTCCAGAGCAACCCCAGGACGCTGCGCTTGTAGCGCACCTTCAGCTCGCGCACGACGAGCACCGCCACCAGCTGCCGGTACCGCAGCAGCTCGGCGAGAGCAGACCCGCGCGCGGGTGTCGGCGCAGGGGCGGCGGGCGCCCTCTCGGCCACCTCCGTCATGACCGGCGCTCCTCGAGGAACCGGTCCAGGGCGGCGTGGATCGGCAATGGCGCCGATGCGCCCAGCAGCCGCTTCACCTTGTCCACGCGCAGGCCACATTTGAGGGGTCGCGGCGCAGGCAGCTTCAGATCGGCGAGCCGCACCGGGACGATCAGCGACTCGTCCGCCCCCAGCATGCGCGCGATTGCCCGGCAGAACTCCAGCCGGGAGATCTCGGTCGCGCCAGCGCAGTGGAACAGGCCCTGCGCTCCGGAGCGGTGGACACCGATCACCAGCTCGGCCGCGTTGTCCGCCAGGGTCGGAGAGACCACCTGGTCGACGAAGGCCTTCACCGGCTTCCCGGAAGCGAGCGAATCGGCCGCGGTCACCGCGAAGGACTTCTTCGCTCCCTTGCGGCCGCTGTAGATGACGGCCACCCGGCACACCGCCGCGTCGGGGGCGAGGATCAGCGCCGCTTCCTCACCAGCGCGCTTCGTCCGCGCGTACACGCCGCGCGGATTGGGGACGTCGTCCTCGGCATAGCTGCCCCGGGTGCCGTCGAAGACGTAGTCCGTGGAGAGCGTGGTGAGCCGCGCGCCGGCGTTCGCGGCCGCCAGCGCGACCACCTCCACTGCCCGCACGTTGATCGCCCAGGCCTCCCGCGGGCTGGTCTCGCAGGCGTCGACGTCCGTCATCGCGGCGGCATGGATCACGCCGGAAGGACGAACCGATCCGATCAGCTCCGCCAGCCTGGCGAGCTCGGACGACAGATCGATCGCGGCGTACTCGACCGGCGCGTCCACGCGCCGCTCCCCGCGTCCGACGGCGATCACCCGCTCTCCGCCCCCGGCGAGCCGCGCGGCGATGCGGCTGCCGACCAGCCCGTTCGCGCCGATCACCAGCGTGGTCATCGTGCTCCGTAGTTGCGGTCGTAATACGTGCGATATTCTCCGGTCCGCACCCGCTCCCACCAGCCGCGGTTTCGCAAGTACCACTCCACGGTGCGCTCCAGCCCCTCGGGAAAGGCGATCCGCGGCGCCCAGCCCAGCTCCGCATGCGCCTTGCCGGCGTCGATGGCGTAGCGGCGGTCGTGCCCGGGGCGGTCCTTGACGTGCTCGATCAGCTCGCGGGCCTTTCCGAGAATCTCCAGCAGTCGCCCCACGATCAGGAGATTGGGCCATTCGTTGTCGGACCCGACGTTGTACACCTCGCCGCTCCGGCCGCGCTCCAGCGCCGCCAGGAGCGCGCGGCAGTGGTCCTCGACGTGGATCCAGTCGCGCACCTGCATGCCGTCGCCGTACACCGGAAGCTTCCGGTCCTCCAGCGCGTTCGCGATCATCAGTGGAATCAGCTTCTCCGGAAACTGGTACGGGCCGTAGTTGTTGGAGCAGCGGGTCACCACCACGTCCATGCCGAAGGTGTGCCCGTAGGCGAGCACCAGGAGATCCGCCGCGGTCTTCGAGGCGCTGTAAGGGCTGGACGGCTTGAGCGGGCTGGTCTCGCTGAACTTTCCCGCCGCGCCCAGCGACCCGTACACCTCGTCGGTGGAGATCTGCACGAACCGGCCGACGCGCGCCTGCCGGGCGGCCTCGAGCAGCACCTGGGTCCCGGCGACGTTGGTGTCCACGAAGATGGAAGGGCCGAGAATGCTGCGGTCGACGTGGCTCTCGGCGGCCAGGTTGAGGATCGCCTCCACCCGGTGGCTGCGGATCAGGTGCCCCACCAGCTCGGCGTTGGCGATGTCGCCGCGAACGAACACGTGACGGGGGTGTTGGCGGAGGTCTGCAAGCGACTCGGCGTTGCCCGCGTAGGTGAGCTTGTCGAGGTTCACCACCGTCCAGTCCGGCCTTTCCTGGAGCAGCAGCCGAACCAGGTTGTTGCCGATAAATCCGGCGCCGCCGGTGACGAGGACGGTGCGGGTCACTCCGCCCTCAGCAGCTCGTTCGCCGCGGCCAGCGACTCGAACGTTCCGGCATCCGTCCACCAGCCCTGTAGCCGGTCGCAGTGCAGCGATCCTTCGCGCAGGTAGTGGTTGTTGACGTCGGTGATCTCCAGCTCGCCGCGGCCGCTGGGCTTGAGGGTGCGGATCACGTCGAAGACCTGGGTATCGTAGAAGTAGATTCCCACCACGGCCAGGTCGCTCTTCGGGCGCTTCGGCTTCTCCACGATCCGGACCACCCGCGAGCCTTCCACCTCGGCGACGCCGTAGCGTTGCGGATCATCCACCGTCTTCAAGAGGAGCCGCGCGCCCCGGCCCTGCTCGCGGAACGCGCTCAAGTAGGGACCGATCGGATCCTGGAAGATGTTGTCCCCCAGGATCACGCAGAGCAGCTCCTTGCCGGCGAAATTCTCGGCCAGGCCGAGCGCCTGCGCGATCCCGCCCGCCTCGTCCTGCACCTTGTAGGTAAAGCGGCAGCCGAAGTCCTTGCCAGAGCCCAGCAGGGTCACCACGTCGCCCATGTGCTCGACGCCGGTGACGATGAGGATCTCCTCGACCCCCGCGGCGGTGAGCTTGCGGACGGGATGGAAGATCATCGGCTCCCGACCGACCGGAAGCAGGTGCTTGTTGGTGACCTTGGTGAGCGGAAACAGGCGCGAGCCGGTTCCACCGGCAAGGACGATACCCTTCATCGTTGCTCCTTCGACGGCGCGCGTTGTGCCAGAAATGCGCCGCAAAGCCAAGAAAGACCGCCGAAAAAGCGCGGCGGTCACGTCCTCCAAAACGTGAGCGAGGCGATGGCCCCGCTGACCAGGCCGGGGATGCAGGCAGCGATCCACGGCTCGATCCCGCCGGAGACCGAAATCGAGTGCGCGATCACCGACGCCGCCCACAGCACCATCGAGAATCCCATCCCCAGCGCTACCGCCCCGGCCAGCGGCATCCGGCGGCGAGGCCGCTGAAGCATGAAGGTCAGCCCGACCGCGGCCAGCGCGGCCGGGATGAGCTGGACCGGGTTCGCGACCCGCTCGGCGAGGGCCACCTCGTACTCTCGCGCACGCTGACCGGTCGTTTCCCGCCTGCGCACCTGCTCGCGGAGCTGCCGCCAGGGAAGCTGCCGCGGGCGTCCGCTGCGCAGCTCCAGTTCCGCGGGGCTTTCCGGGAACCGTTGCTCCAGCACGGCGAGACGGCGTTCGACGATGGTCCCGCCTGGCCCGCCGTACAGCTCATACAGCGTCTCCACGGCGTCGAGCAGCCGCCAGCGGCAGCCGTTG
>Ga0209526_10000587_pt1 | contig 23815 bp, 23 predicted proteins | sample JacPinW_OM2H0_M1_FD_188566 | JGI IMG/M metagenome (GOLD analysis project Ga0209526, IMG submission 188566) | Forest soil microbial communities from Algoma, Ontario, Canada - Jack Pine, Ontario site 1_JW_OM2H0_M1 (SPAdes) (version 2) | ecosystem: Environmental > Terrestrial > Soil > Boreal... | reverse complement strand
GCAGGAGCAGTTGCGTATCGAGGCCGAACGCGCCGAGCGGATGGCGGATTTCGAAGCCGCCGCCCGCCTCAAGTACGGCGAGGTGCCCAAGGTCCAGAAAGAGCTCGAGGCCAAGAACTCGGAGTTGGTGGCGCTCCAGAAAGAGCACCGACTCCTCAAGGAGGAGGTCGACGAGGAGGACATCGCCAAGATCGTGTCGCGCTGGACCGGGATCCCGGTGCAGAAGATGCTCGAGGGCGAGATCCAGAAGCTGGTCCAGATGGAGGACCGGCTGCACGCCCGCGTCGTCGGCCAGGAAGAGGCTGTCAGAGCGGTTGCCAACGCCGTTCGTCGCGGCCGCGCCGGACTCAGCGATCCCAACCGCCCGATCGGATCCTTCATCTTCCTCGGCCCCACCGGGGTGGGAAAGACGGAGCTGGCTCGCGCGTTGGCGGAATTCCTCTTCGACAACGAGCAGGCGATGATCCGCATCGACATGTCGGAATACATGGAGAAGCACACCGTCGCGCGGCTGGTCGGCGCCCCGCCCGGCTACGTCGGATACGAGGAGGGCGGTCAGCTCACCGAAGCGGTACGCCGTCGCCCGTACGCCGTCATCCTCTTCGACGAAATCGAGAAGGCGCACCCCGATGTGTTCAACGTCCTTCTGCAACTTCTCGAGGACGGGCGTCTCACCGACGGCCAGGGCCGCACCGTCGACTTCCGCAACACCGTGGTCATCATGACCTCCAACCTCGGCAGCCACATCCTGCAGGATCCAAACCTGACCGAGCAGGACAAGGAGAAGGCGGTGCTCGAGGCGGTGCGGCACAATTTCCGGCCCGAGTTCCTCAACCGCGTCGACGAGATCATCATCTTCAAGCCTTTGACCCGGGAGCAGATCAAGCACATCGTCAACATCCAGCTCGAGCGGCTGCGTAAGCGTCTCGCCGAGCGGCGGATCACGCTGCAACTCACTCCCGCTGCCCTGGAAGTGATCGCGAACGAGGGCTACGACCCGACCTACGGCGCCCGTCCGCTGAAGCGGGTGATCCAGCGCCGGATCCAGGACCCACTGGCCATGGCCGTGCTCGACGGCCAGTTCAAAGAGGGTGACACCGTGATCGTCGACGCTGAGAAGGGCGAACTCGTCATGCGCAAGGCCGGCGCCAAGGAACACGCCGGCGTAGCCGCCAGCTAAGACCGCTCCCAGCGCCGGGAGCCGTACAATAGCCGAGCGCTGCGAGCCGCCTTAGCTCAGCGGTAGAGCAATGGTTTCGTAAACCATCGGTCCGGGGTTCGAATCCCCGAGGCGGCTCCATACTTCTCCGGTCTTCGGTCCGTCAGGTTCGCCCCAGATCACCCGGCAATGCCGCAAGCACATCTTCGTGAGGCCATTCCTCAGTGAGGACTCTTGCGAGGGTCGGCTCGATGCTCTTATCGCAATAGGGCGTGTGGTTCGGGTCACGAACGACAGCGCTCACAGGAGCGGCCAGTAGTCCCCATGGGGGTATGGCGTTCCCCAGCCAGCCGTCGACGTTGAAGTGTGCGTATTCCGGTGACCACCAGATACAGAAGGCTCGCTGCAGGTCGTCAGGACGGACCAAGAGCCACAGGCCGAAGGTGAGCGTATAGCCGCCACTCAGATGAACCGGTAGCAAAGCTCGAACAAAGGGGCCTACCTCAGGGACCTGCATCATCACTGCGCGATTGGGGTCCGGATCGGACTGCCAAGCTTTTCCTCTCTGATCGTCGGATGCCTTTAACACCGGGTCCGGAAACTTGAACCGAACCTGTCGATCATGGGCATCGATGGGTCGGCCGCACGTGGCACAAGTAGGGCTGGCGGTCATTGGGGAATGCTCATCGCAGCCATGCAGTGGATATCTAAAGTATCGCGAAAGTACGCTAAATGCCCGCGACTCCGGGCAGCTCCATACCTCTCCCGGCAGCCCCTGTGCGAATATTCGGCGAGCCGCTGAACTGGGTCGTTTGTAATTCGTAAACCATCGGTCCGGGGTTCGAATCCCCGAGGTGGCTCCAATTCCGTGCAACTTATCGGGAGCAGAGCTGGAGCGCTTAGTTAGTTCCGTAGCGTGTCAAGCCGAGCACAATCATGAAGGCGCCGAGGAGAAGGGTCATTATTCCAAACGTCCTATAGATCCGCCTCTCATCTGTCCAATAAGCCGATCGCCTACTGATCAACGAACGGCCTACCCACGATCGTAGGTAAGACTTTGCCCAACCCGATCCGGCGCCTCTGACGTCAGCGAAGGCAAGCACTCCGGCAGAGACGGCTGCGAGCCCGCCCACAGTGACGAGCAAGGCACTCCACCATGACGCACTACTTAAAACCCAGGCTGCGTCGGAAGCCACGGTCACTAACAGCAACCCGTTCAGCCATAAGAAACCGCATTTTTGAGACATCACTTGAACTCTTAGGTTCAACGGTAGCCACGCATGTTTCCTAAGACCTGCCGACTAAACTTCGCCGGTGCGCACTATCTCGGCCCAGACCGCACGGCGGCTGGCGATCACTCGCCAGCGACTGGCAGGTAAGAGCAGCAAGCCGAACGCCGATGGCATCCTCGACGTTGCCAGAGATCTAGGCTTCCTGCAACTCGATCCGACCAGCGTGGTCGCGCCGAGTCACCAGCTCGTCGTCTTCAGCCGCGTCGGGTCGTACCAGCCAAGGCACCTGGAGACGCTGCTGTGGGACGAGCGTCGCCTGTTCGAGTCCTGGGCGCATGCGGCGTCGATCGTGGTGACCGAGCACTATCCGATCCACCGGTGGATCATGCGTCGAATTGCCGCAGGCAAGGGCTTCTGGCATGGGTTCACGGCCTCAGGCGAGCGACAGGCGCAGCGGGTCCTTGCCTGGATGAAGGCGAACGACTCGCTGCGGCGTACCATCCTGCGGGAGATTCGAGAGCGTGGCCCCCTACCCTCGCGCGCGTTCGAGGATCAGTCGACCGGCGCCTGGCGGAGCAGCGGGTGGAACAATGGCCGCAACGTCGGCATGATGCTCTTCTACCTGCAGATGATGGGACAGCTGATGGTCGCGGGGCGAAGCGGTGGTCAAAAATTGTGGGGTCTCTCGGAGCGGTGTCTACCCCCGTGGACTCCGAAGACCAGGCTGGGCGAGCCGGCGATCGTTCGCTGGGCGGCGGAAATCTCGCTCCGCGCGCTCGGTGTCGCGACACCGACCGATATCCGCGAGCACTTCATTCGATGGAAGTATGTGAATTTGCCCGCGGCGCTGGCTTTCCTGGAGAAGCAGGGACGGATTGTGCCGGTCACCGTCCGCGACGGCGACCGCCCATGGCCGGGACCCTGGTATGTGCACGCGAATGACCTGGCTCTGCTCGACCGAATCGAGTCCGGCTCGTGGTACCCGCGAACCACGCTGTTGTCCCCGTTCGACAACTTGATCATCGACCGCAAGCGGACGCGCCGGATGTTTGGCTTCGACTACACGATGGAGATTTACGTGCCGGCCGCGAAGCGCCGCTACGGTTACTACGCGATGCCCGTCCTTCATGAGGACCGGCTCGTGGCGCGGGTCGATCCCGCCATGAATCGGCAGGCTGGCCGGCTGTCGATCCGGGCCGTGAGCGTCGAGCCCGGGTGTGGCGACACCGCGGTGGCAGGCGCCACGCGAGAGGCCATTGCGGAGCTCGGGCGTTTTCTTGGGGCGAGCGCGATCGATTACGACGGCCGCGTGCCGTCTCGCTGGCGGCGCACCCTCACCGCCTGAGCGGGCGTTAGGGCACGGCCTCCGGAAAGCAGGACAAGCGGGCCAGTGGTCATCCAACCCTCCACCCCGACCCTCCCCCGCAAGGGGGAAGGGAGATTCCGCGTCGTAATTGATGTGGAGCGAGGTGGGGATTCCACGTCTGCGCGTGCCGCCAAGGGGATGACGTTCGATCTCATTTGCCGCGGTTGCGGCGCCTGTTCACAGCGCGCCTGGGACCCCACGGAGGCCGTCAGCGCCACCAGCTGCCCGGACTGCGACGCCGCCATGTCGGTGATCGGCATCGACTTCCCCGCCGGGCGCGAGGAAATCGGGCTGGCCATGGTCCTGGAAGTCATCCAGGGTGCCGGCATCGTGCCGGTCGCCGTCGAGCGACACGCCCGCGGGCGTTTGCAGACCGAAGCCGCCTAAGAAACCGCCAAACCCTGTCCCGCAGGTCGTAGAATGGCCGCGGATGACGGCGTTCTGGTTCTGGGTGATCGTCGCCATTGTCTTTGCGATCGTCGAGGTCATGACGGTCGCCTTCTTCGCCGTTTTCATCACGATCGGCGCGCTGGGTGCGGCCATTGTCAGCCTGCTTGGCTTCAACCTGCTGGTTCAGGCGATCGTGCTGGGCGTGCTGGGCGTTGCCGGCATCCTGATCGCACGGCCGTTCCTGGTGGAGCGACTCCACATTGGTCGGGGACGCTTGCGGTCGGGGGCCGACAGCATGGTCGGTCAGCAAGCTGTCCTGCTCGAGCCCATCCTCGGCGTCGGGCAGCCCGGCCATCTGAAGATCGCGGGTGAGCTGTGGCCGGCGCTCACCGACGATGGCTCCGCGGTGCCGGTCAACACGCTGGTCGTGATCACCGCCCTTCGCAGTACCACGCTGATCGTCCGCGCCGCGCCGTCCACATCAACACCGACCGCCTGAGAAGAGGTGTAACTCATGTCCGCAACGCTGATCGTCGGCGCCATCATCGTCCTCCTGGCCATCATCATCATCTTCCGCACCGTCAACATCGTCCAGCAGGGTTACGTCGGCATGGTCAAGCGCGTCGGCGAGTTTCATTCGGTCCGGCAGCCTGGTCTGACCTTCCTCGTCCCGCTGGTCGACTCGATGGTGCTGGTCGACATCCGCGAAACGCCCCGCACCGGCGACAAGCAGGACGTCATCACGCGCGACAACGTCACGGTCAGCGTCAACGCCACCATCTTCAGCCAGGTGGTCGACCCGAAGCTCGCCTTGTTCAGCGTCAGCAACTACTTCGTCGCCATCGACCAGCTCTCGCGCACCACGCTGCGCGCCATCTTCGGCGGGATGAGCCTGGACGACGCGTTGAGCCAGCGCGAGCGGATCAACGCCCAGCTGCAGGCGCAGATGGAGTCGGTGACCGACAAGTGGGGGATCCGGATCAACCGGATCGAGATCGTCGACATCACGCCGCCCCAGATGATCCTCAACGCCCTCGCCCTGCAGAAGACGGCGGACCAGGAAAAGCGCGCGTTCATCCTGAAGTCAGAGGGTCAGCAGCAATCGCAGATCAACATCGCGGACGGCCAGAAACAGGGGCAGATCAAGACCGCCGAAGGCGACAAGCAGTCGGCCATCTTGCGGGCGGAAGGCCTCCGGCAGGCGACCATCCTCGAGGCGGAGGGGCGGGCGCAAGCCATCGCCACGGTTTACAAGGCGATCAAGGACGCGGCCCCGGATCCGACCCTGGTCTCCATCCTGCAACTCGACACGCTATCGAAGTTTGCCGCTAGCGAAAACGCCAAGCTCGTCGTGCCAGTCGAGACCGCGGGCTTGCTCGGCGCCGCCCAGGCCCTGCGCAGTGTGCTCGACGGCGTGCCAACGGCCGCAAAGTCATAGAGCGACCCGGCGCGACCGAGATCTCGATCGCCGTTCTCGATCCGGCTGAGTACGACCTGGTCCGGCCATTGCTGCGCGAGCTGATGCTGTCGGAGCAGCCTCACTACGACCATCCCCAGCTGAGCGAGAAGGAGATCGAGCACGACATCGCGAACGCGCCCGCCGCCCGATTCTCGGGCGAGAACGTCATCCTGGCCGCCCGTGCGGCGGGCAAGATCGTCGGACTGTGCTGGTGTGTGCTTTTCAATCCGGGTACCGGTCTCGAGGGGGAGGTCGCCGAGGTTTACGTCGATCCCGCTTTCCGGTCGCAGGGGATCGGAGGGCAGCTGCTCCGCCAGGCGGTACAGCTGTTTCGTCAGCGGCACGTCACCTTCGCCGCCGTTTGGACTCGCGAGAGCAACCCGCAAGCCATACGTCTCTACGAGGAGGCAGGATTCCGGCGGACCGAGCAGTTGGTCCTTACGTGGCTTCCGCTGCCCGGTCGCTGAAAGACGCCAGCGTAGAATTGGGCTGAGTTCGATGGCGAGCGAACCTCAATATCTCCCGCCCTCACCTGAACCGGCACCCCTGTCGCCCTTGCCGGTAGAAAAACCGGTGCAGCCACGCCGGCGGATGGGCATCCTCGGCATCGTCGTGATCAGCGCCCTGGTGGGTGCCCTGGCGGGTTCCGCGGCGATCATCCTGCTCGCCCCGCGCCTGCTCAAGGTGACGCCGTCCGGCAATGCGGTGGTCGCGCCACTGGCGCCGATCACGAACACGCTCACCGAGGAGTCAGCCGTGATCAACGTCGCCGACCAGGATGGCAAGGCGGTCGTCGAAATCAAGACCACCATCTCATCGCCGGACACGATCCTGCAGCAAGACCTGCACGGCATTGGTTCCGGATTCATCGTCCGCTCGGACGGCTACATCGTGACCAACAACCACGTCGTCGAAAATGCCCGGCAGCTCCAGGTGATCCTGCGCGACGGAGCCAAAAAGTACGATGCACGAGTCGTCGGCACCAGCCCGGAGGACGATGTCGCCGTCCTCAAGGTCGATGCCCAGAACTTGCCGGCGCTGAACTGGGGTGACTCGAACGCGCTCAAGGTCGGGCAGCTGGCGATCGCGATCGGCAGCCCCCTTGGTCAGCAGAACAGTGTCACCAAAGGCGTCATCAGCGCGCTGCATCGTTCGATCTCAGTGCCGGATCCGGCCAGCGGCGCCACGCAAAACATCCTGAACGCCATCCAGACCGATGCGCAGATCAACCCGGGGAATAGCGGCGGCCCCTTGCTGAACTCCGCCGGCCAGGTCGTGGGCGTGAACTTTGCGATCGAGCAGGCTCAGGCCGGCCCCGGTCTCGGCTTCGCGCTGGACGGCAACGCCGCGCACGACATCGCGAACCAGCTGATCCAGACCGGCCATGTCAACCGGCCGTTCCTTGGCGTGACCTACCAACAGCTCGATGAGACGGCCGCCTCGGCCAACGCTCTGGTCGTCGGCGCCTGGGTGACCGACGTCACACCCGGATCGCCGGCGGACCACGCCGGGATCAAGGTCCACGACGTGATCACCAAGGTGAACGACCAGTCTATCGATGATTCGCACCCGTTGAAGGACGTGCTCCGGCAGTACGCACCCGGCACCAAGGTCAGCGTCACGATCTACCGCGGCGGCAAGAACCAGACGCTCCAGGTCACGCTCGGAACGCACCCCTGATCGCGGCGCCGCCGACGTCGCCATCGTCGATCATCGACCAGTCGGTCCGTCGTGCCGTCAGCTCCATCAGCGGCTCGTCGAACGACGCGCCGGAGCTACCGGCCGTGCTGGTGGAACGCACCCAGAACCCCGCCCACGGCGATTATTCGGTAACGCTGCCGCTGAAGCTCGCACGGACGCTCCGCCGACCGCCGATGGCGATTGCGGAGGAGCTGGCTACCGCGATGGCGCTCCCAGCCGCGTTCGGCCGCACCGCAGTGGCGCCGCCTGGCTTCATCAATGTGACCCTGGACCCGGCATGGCTGCAGGCGCAGCTCGCCCCAATTGCTGAGGCCGGGGAGGCGTGGGGGAGAAGCGAGCTTGGCCGTGGCTTGAGGGTCCAGGTCGAGTTCGTCAGCGCGAATCCCACCGGGCCGTTGCTCTTCAGCCACGCGCGCGGCGCGGTGGTGGGCGACGTGTCGGCGCGAATTCTCGACGCCTCGGGATTCGACGTCCAACGCGAGTACTACGTGAATGACCAGGGTCGGCAAATTCGCCTGCTGGGCGAATCGATCCAGGCCCGCATGCTCGATCGACCGGTGCCCGAGGGTGGATATAGCGGTGACTATGTCGCGGAGATCGCGGCGGCCGCCAGGGCCAGGGGCGTCTCTCCCGACCCTACGGTCCTAGCCGGGCTGGGAATCGAGTGGGTCCAGGGCCGGATCCGCGAGGACCTGGCGCGGCTCGGCGTTCGTCACGACAATCTGTTCCTCGAAAGCAGCCTGTACGCCGGATGGGACCAGGAGACGATGACGAAGCTCGCCGCGCTCGGGCGAATCGTCCACCAAGATGGAGCCACCTGGTTCAAGTCCGATTCCGGAAAAGACGAGGTCCTCATCAAGCGCGACGGTTACCCGACTTACTTCTGGTCCGACATCCTCTATCACCGCGATAAGTTCGAAAAGCGCGGTTTCGCCCAGGTCGTCGACGTCTGGGGCGCCGACCACCAGGGACAGGTTGGTCGCCTGAAGGAGGCATTGTCGGTGCTGGGGGTCGACCCCGATCGACTGGTGGTCTTGCTCGTTCAACTGATCTCCGTCAAGCGGGGAGAGGCAACGGTCCGCATGTCACGGCGCGCGGGCGTCGGGGTCTCGTTGAAGGAGATGCTCGACGAGGTGGGGCCTGATGCCGTACGGTACTTCTTCCTGCTGCGTTCGGCCGACGCGCAAATGGAGTTCGATGTCGACCTCGCGCGCCGCCAGTCGAGCGATAACCCCGTCTACTACGCGCAATACGCGCATGCGCGACTCGCCAACGTGCTCACGTTCGGCGCGGGAGCCCGCGCGGAGCCGGCCATGTCACGGCTCGACTCCGAGTGGGAGCTCGAATTGATGCGTGTCATGCTGCGCTGGCCCGATGTCGTGCGGGAAGCGGCGGATGCGCGCGAACCCCACCGGCTGGCCTTCTTCACCGATGAGCTGGCGGCTGCCATCCACCGCTTCTACAAGAACTGCCGGGTCGTCACCGAGGATGCGCCGCTGACCGCCGCCCGGCTGCTGCTGTCCCGCGCCGCCCGCACCACGATCGCCAACGCGCTTGGGATGATGGGCGTCGCCGCACCCGACCGAATGTAGACTACGGGCCGATGGAGATCACCTATTTCGGCCTGAACGCCGTGCGGCTCCGGGGCCGCGAGGCGACCGTGATGATCGATCCGTATGAGCCGAAGCTCGGCCTCTCGCCCGTTCGGTTGAATGTCCAGATCGTCATCTTCACCCACGACGATCCGACCCACTTCAGCCTTCAGGGACTGGCGGGCGACCCCCACATCGTGACCGGCGCCGGCGAGTTCGAGATCAAGGCGGTCGCGATGACCGGAACCCAGACCTACCACGATGCGAAGAAAGGCGCGGAGCGAGGCAAGAATTTCGTCTATACGGTCGAGATCGACGACCTGCGCATCTGTCACCTCGGTCACCTTGGGCATGCGCTGAGCGAGGACCAACTCGACGCAATCGGCAGCAAGATCGACGTGTTGTTCGTGCCGATCGGCGGCGGCAGCCACATCAATTCGGCACAGGCCACCGAGATCGTCAACCAGATCGAGCCGAAGCTGGTCGTCCCGATCTCCTACGCGCTGCCAGGCCTGACCCTCCTCGCGCAGAACCTCGAGGGGGTGGAGAAGTTCGCCAAAGAAATGGGCGCGACGGATCTCACGCCGCAGCCCAAGCTGCAAATTTCCAGCACGCCGTCGGTCGAGGAAACCAAGCTGGTCATCCTCGAGCCGCGCGGCGCCACGGCGACCGCCAGCGTGGATTAAGGCCGCCTAACCGGCGGCTTGTTGGGGTTCGGGCGCGCGGGCGGCGTCCTGCTGAGCGGCCCGGGCCCGCTCCAGTCGCACGGCGCTGTCGATCACCCCGAGGTGGCTGTACGCCTGCGGGAAGTTGCCGCGGGGCGCGCCCGAAGCCGGATCACTGCCCTCCGCGAGCAAGCCAAGTGGTGAGGACAGCTCGATCAGCTGCGCGAGTTGGCGCTCCGCCGCGTCGAGCCGGTTCATCCCAATGAGGCCGTCCACATACCAGAAGCTGCAGAGCAAGAAGGCCGCGCTCAAGTAGCCCTGGTCATCCTTGCAGTCGTAGCGTCGAACGTAGGGGCCATTCAGCAGCCGCTGGCTGAGGGTCTCGATGGTGGCGCGCATCCGGGGATCGGTCGCCGGTAGAAACCCCAGCACCGGCATCTGGAGCACCGCGGCATCCAGGCACTCATCGTCGTAGGCTTGCGTGAAGGCGCCAATCTGCGGATTCCAGGCACGCAGCTCGATCTCCGCTCGCAGCGCCGCCGCTTGTTGCTCCCAAACGTCTACGTGCGACGTGTTGCCGGTGCCCTTCGCCAGGGTGATGGCCCGGTCCAATGCCACCCAACACCACAGCTTGCTATGGGTGTGGTGCTTGCGCTCGCCCTGGAATTCCCAGATGCCGTTGTCGGGCTCACGACTCAACTCCCATACGCCATCGGCGAGACGCTCGATCACGTGCCAGAGCTTGGTCGAGATGAAGCCGCCCTTGCGCTGATAGACCGCCATGCAGTCGATCACGGCTCCGAAGACATCGAGCTGTCGCTGACCGGAGGCGCGGTTGCCGATGCGGACGGGCCGGGCGCCCTCGTAGCCCGCCAGGTGCTCGAGGAACGATTCCGGGAGGTGCGGGTCGCCGTCCACCCGATAAAGGATCTGCATCGCAAAGTCATGGTCGTAGGCGCGGTCGCGGATCCAGTTGATGAAGTCGACCGCTTCCTGCGAGAAGCCGGCGCGAAAGAGGGCGGCGATGCCATAGGAGGCGTCGCGAAGCCAGCAGTAGCGGTAATCCCAGTTACGATCGCCGCCAGGATCTTCCGGGATGGACGTGGTCGGCGCGGCCAACAGCGCACCGGTCGGCGCGTAGGTCAGCAACTTGATCACCAGTGCGGAGCGCCGGACGGCGTCCTGAAATGGTCCTTGATAGAGACACTGCCCCAGCCATCCGACCCAGAAAGCACGCGTCCGCTCGGCGAGCTCGGTCGCGTCGCTGCTGCTCGGGAACTTTCGGCCGAGAGCGAAGTAGCGCTCGCCGAAACCGAGCGTCACCCAAACCTGCGGCCCAGGCTCCACGGTGAAGCGGAGGACGTAGCGCGGCCGACCGTCGACTTCCTCCACCTTGCCTCGAAGCGGGACGGTCGACGAGAGGATCACCTCCTGCGCGCCGCCCGAGGCGATGACGATCCCTTCGCGCTCGGCGAAGCTGGTGCGCGCCCGACCATAGGCGGGCGCCGGATCGAGCACGCACTCGACCTCAACCGGGCCGCCGCGCGCCTCCACGCCGCGGCAGATCCGCTTCAACGAGAGGAAGCGTTCGCCTTCGTTGAAACAGGGCATGAAGTCGGTCACGACGAGCGTCCCTTCGGGCCGGTGAAAGGTGGTGGTCAGGATATTGGTGTCGCTGACGTAGGCCTGCTCGCCCGGCGGCACCGGGTTGACGGGGGAGATTCGAAAGCTGCCGCCGCGCTGGCGGTCGAGGATGGCGGCGAAGATCGAGGGCGAGTCGAACCGGGGGTAGCAGAACCAGTCGACCGCGCCGCTGACCGACACCAGGGCGGCGGTCTCACAATTCCCGATCAGGCCGTAGGGATACACTGCTTGACCTTACAACGTCACGTGCACGCCGGACGTACGTTCCAAACGCGGCCCGGTTCGAAAACACGGCTCGCAGCTAGCGCCGACCCGGCGTAGAATAGAGCCCCGGTGCCGAAGTACGTCTTCGTAACCGGTGGCGTGGTCTCCTCGATCGGCAAGGGGATCACGGCGGCGTCCATAGGGACCATCCTGAAGGCCCGCGGCTTGAACGTCTCCCTCCAAAAGCTGGATCCCTACATCAACATCGATCCGGGCACGATGTCCCCTTACCAGCATGGCGAGGTGTTCGTCACCGATGACGGTGCCGAGACCGACCTCGATCTGGGCCATTACGAGCGGTTCATCGATGCCAACCTGAGCAAGGCCAGCAACGTGACCACCGGCAAGATCTATGCCGAGGTCATCGCCAAGGAGCGACGCGGCGATTACCTCGGCGGAACCGTGCAGGTGATCCCGCACGTGACCAATGAGATCAAGGAACGCATCACGCGGGTGACCTGGGAAGACAACCCGGACGTCGTGATCGTGGAAGTTGGCGGCACGGTCGGCGACATCGAATCGCTCCCCTTCCTGGAAGCGATCCGCCAGCTGAAGAACGACCTCGGCCGCAAAAACGTCTTCTACGTCCACGTGACCCTGGTGCCGTTCATCGAGGCATCCGAGGAGTTCAAGAGCAAGCCGACCCAGCACAGTGTCGCGGCCCTTCGCAGCATCGGCATCCAGCCCGACGCCATCGTCTGCCGATCGGAGCGGCCGGTCAGCGTGGCGCTGAAGGAGAAGATCGCGCTCTTCTGCGACGTCGACCGGAGGGCCGTGATCTCGGTCCCCGACGCCGCCTCCATCTACGAAGTGCCGTTGATGCTGGAAGAGTCGGGGCTGGGCAACGTCATCGTCGAGGCGCTGGAGGCGCCGGCTCATGCGCCGGACTTGAGCGACTGGAAGGAACTGGTTCACCGGATCCAGCACCCCGCCGGCACCGTGCGGATCGGCGTGGTGGGGAAGTACCTCCCGGCGCCTGACGCCTACATCAGCGTCACCGAAGCCCTCCGGCACGCCGGAGTTCACCACAACCTGCGGGTCGACATCAAGTGGATCGCCTCCGAAACGCTCGAGGCTGGGGACCTCGGCGCGCTCGACGAGGTCGACGGCGTCGTGGTCCCGGGCGGATTCGGTCATCGCGGCATTGAGGGGAAGATTGCCGCGGCCCGATTCGCCCGGACCTCGCTAACCCCCTATCTCGGGCTCTGTCTCGGGATGCAGTGCGCGGTCATCGAGTTCGGCCGCGATCTGCTGGGCCAGCCCGACGCCAACAGCACGGAGTTCAATGCCTTCACCAGCCATCCGGTCATCGACCTCCTGCCCGAGCAGCGCGACGTCGCCGACAAGGGCGGCACGATGCGGCTCGGTCTCTATCCCTGCAAGCTGCAGCCCGGAACGCTGGCGGCCCAGGCGTACGGGGAGCCGGTCGTCTACGAGCGGCACCGGCATCGTTTCGAGTTCAACAATGCGTATCGCGAGCCGATGTGGGAAGCGGGCATGGTCTTCAGCGGCACCTCGCCCAATGACCGCCTGGTCGAGATCATCGAGCTGCGTGACCATCCCTGGTTCGTCGCCTCGCAATTCCACCCGGAGTTTCGCTCCCGGCCGAACCGTCCGCATCCTCTATTTCGGGAGTTCGTGAGAGCCGCCGCCGTCAGGGCGGGTGTCCTGCCGGCGGGTGAGGCGGACAAGAAGCCGGCGGTTTCACCGGACCAAACAATTAGCGCGTGAAGTCCGAGGTATCCCAGCCCGCCTCGGGCGGCGTTGCTGCGCCGCGGACGGCCCAACCGAACCTTGGCCTCGAGCTGGTGCGCGCCACCGAAGCCGCGGCGCTGTCGGCCGGGCGCTGGATGGGCAACCTCGACCGCGACGGAATCCGCGCGACGGCGGCGAACGCCATGGCGGAGGCCCTCAAAGGCGTGCATATGAACGGCAGCATCGTGATCGGTGACGAATCGGCGTCCGCCCCGCTTGGCCTCGGGCAGCTCGCGGGTGACGGAATCGGCAACCCCTGCGATGTCGCTCTCAAGGCGATCGACGGATCCACCCTGGTGGCAAAGGGCCTGCCCAACGCCGTCTCGGTCGTCGCGACCGTGGAACGTGGTTCGCTGGTGCGGGCGCCCGTCGGCATGTACGCCGAGAAGATCGCGGTCGGCCCGGAGGCCCGGGGTTCCGTCGACGTGACGGATTCGGTGGAGAACAACTTGCAGCGGGTCGCGTTCGCCAAGAAAGTGCAGGTCTCCGACCTCACCGTGGTGATGCTCGACCGACCGCGGCACGAAGCGCTGATGGACCAGGTTCGCCAGGTCGGCGCCCGGATCACCCTCCTCAGCGACGGCGATATCGCCGCCGCCATCATGGCGACCCTCGAGGGTACCGGCATCGACGTGATGCTTGGCGTCGGCGGCTTGCCCGAGGCGGTACTGGCAGCCTGCGCCTTGAAATGCCTTGGTGGTGACCTGCAATGCCGTCTCTGGTTGCGCTCCCGCGACGAGGAGGAGAAGGCGCGCGCGGCCGGCTTCGACGACCTGCGACGCGTCTACGCGGTCGATGACCTGGTGCGGGGCGAGGACGTGGCGTTCGCGGCCACCGGCGTAACCGACGGCGAGTTCCTGCACGGCGTCATCTATCACCACTTCTGGGCGGAAACGGAGTCCATGGTGTTCCGCAGCAAGAGCGGAACGGTCCGCCACCTGAACACCAAGCACCACTACGCACTCAAGTCGGTCGAAGGCGCGCACCGGAAAGTTCGCTGAATGTCTGGACAAATTGTGCAAATGGTGGCGTTCCATTTGACGCCGCGACCAAAAGTGGGCTAGACTGGCGCCCGTTTTGTCGTTGGGGATTCCGCGACTCGCTGCCCACGGGTGGGCGCTCGCGGTTGCGCTACTGGTCCTGGCTTTGGCCCCGCTCGGGTTTCGGCAGCCCAATGTCGAAGCCCAGGCGACCACACCGAGCGCCATTGTCCCCTTCAAGACCAGCATCGATGACTCGGCGCTGCGCGCTCCCTCGACTCCGGCGCAGGCGCGACAGCCGGCGCCGCCGGTCCGTTACGAGGTGAAGGCCGGGGACAGTGTCGACAGCATCGCGTCGCGAGCGGGCATCACGGTTGACACGCTGGTGCAGATCAACCATCTCTCCTGGCCGCCCCTGGTCACGCCCGGCGAGCGCCTGGTGGTCCCACCGATCGATGGGACGATGGTCCCCGTCGATCCGGATCAGACCCTCAGCACGCTGGCGAAGACGTTTCACATCGACCTCTCCGCGCTTCGCACCGTCAACGGTCTCAGTCCCGACGCGAGGCCGCCGGCGCAACTATTCATCCCGGCGGTGAAAACGGATGACCTGGCACGAGCCGCCGCCGCCTCCGAACCCGGCGGCAACCGTCAGCACCTCGTCCGGTTCGCCTGGCCCACCCACGGCATCATCACCCAGGGCTTCTCCGACTACCACCCCGGGATCGACATCGCGAACGACGTCGGAACGCCGGAGTTCGCCGCCGACGCGGGGCGTGTCGTGTTTGCCGGCTGGGGGTCGTATGGCATCTACGTCGAGATCGACCACGGCAACGGCTTCCACACGATCTATGCGCATATGTCGGCGGTGCTGGTCACCGCCGGCCAGCTGGTGACGCAGGGTCAGCGGATCGGCCTGATGGGAGCGACCGGCCGGGCTACCGGCCCTCACCTGCATTTCGAGGTCCGCTTCCAGGGTGTCCCCCAGAATCCGATCGACCTGCTTTCATAAATCTTTCACCCAGGCCGGATAAGGTAATGGCGGTGAACCGCCTCCTGTACGCCACCAGCGAGGGCCGGCTGCGCGTTCATCGCTCACTGCAGGCGACCGCGCGAAGCGGCTGGGAGGTGGGCGTGGCCGATCGCCTCATTCCGATGCCGGCCGGCGCGACGCTCGTGCACCTCCCCGGTCGGACCCCCCAGGGGCGGACGGCCAGTGGGGAGATCGTTCCGGTGGACGACCCGGGCGCACTGGCGGTTGCCGCGGTCTTGCCGCCGGGGTACCTGCGGACCTGGCTGCCCTCCTACGCGGAGCACGGTCGCCGATCGGTACTGCCGCTCTATGGATACGCGGCGGTGGCGTCGGTTGATGGTGAGCCCCAGGTCGCCGCCATGCGAACCGATCGCTGGAGCGCCTGGGACCCGCAGGCGGACGACCGGCAGCACATCGACCGCGCGATCCGCGCCGCAAGGCAGGCGCTCCCCGGGAGCCGGCTGCTCGGGCACCTGGAGACGTGTGCGACCGACTACCGGTGCCTGACGGCGCAGAACGTCTTCCGGCGTCGCGGCGAAGGGGCGATCCCGGTGTCGCCGGCGTGCAACGCCGCCTGCCTCGGCTGCATCTCGGAGCAATGGGGCGACGTCGACTCGCCACAAACCCGCCTCACCTTCGCGCCCACCGCCACCGAGGTGGCCGAGCTCGCCGCCTGGCACCTGAGCGCGGGCCCGGCGAATTTCGTCAGCTTTGGGCAGGGTTGCGAGGGCGAGGCCCTGACGCGTGGCGCCGCACTCGTGGACGCCACCCGCCGCATCCGGACGGCGTGGCCCGACGCCACGATCCACATCAACACCAATGGGTCGCGTCCCGATGTGCTTCGTCGCCTGGTCGATGCTGGATTGAACTCGGTCCGCATCAGCATCTTCAGCCTCGACGATGAACGGTTTCGGGCGTATTACCGGCCGGTGGGCTACGGGCTCGAGCAGGTCGGTCAGTGCGCGGAACTGGTGGCGGACGCCGGCGGCCAGGTGACCATCAACCTCTTGACCTTCCCCGGGATCAGCGACGCCGCCCCGGAGATCGATGCGCTGGCCGCGTTCGTCCGGCAGCATCGCGTGCACCAGGTGCAGTTGCGAAGCCTCAACGTCGACCCTCACTGGTTGCTCGAGCGGATCCCCCGCCCCACCCGCGGCATCGGGATGCGGCAGTTCGTCAAGGCGCTCACCAGCCGATGCGCCGACCTGCAGCTCGGCAATTTCACTCGCCCCTGGCCGGTGATTGAAAGGTCGCCTGCCTGGGCATCCTCAAGATAGTGGCGGACCTCTATCCTCGTCCCGGCGACCCGAATTACGGCGGGGCCGACTACGGCTACGGCACGGAGCGGCCAGTCCAGGCTGATATCCCCGCACAGGCAGACCGGCCGGCCACCCCCGGGCGGGGTGGATTGGCAACCGGCGGCCTGGCGGTCCTGGGAATTCTGCTCAAGTTCAAGGGCCTTGCCTTGACGTTCGTGTCCACCGGAGTGACCGCCCTGCTCTACGCGCAGATCTTCGGTTGGGCCTTCGCCGTTGGCATCGTGCTGCTGATCCTGATCCACGAGAGCGGCCACGTCGTCGTCGCCCGCGTGCTGGGCCTGCCGGTCACCCTCCCCGTCATGATCCCGTTCCTTGGCGCCTTCGTCAGCATGAAACAGCAGCCGCGCACGGTCGCCCAGGAATCCATCATGGCGATCGGCGGTCCCGTCCTCGGGTCGATCGCCGCGGGCCTCTGCTACCTCGGCTACCTGCAGACGCCCACGTCGAGCACCGGCCAGCTCCTTCGGGCGCTCGCCTACTTCGGGTTCCTGATCAACCTCTTCAACCTGATCCCGCTCACGCCGCTCGACGGCGGTCGCGTCACGTCGCTGCTCTCCAAGTGGTTCAACGTGGCCGGGTTGGTGATCGCGGCCGGGCTGCTCCTCTTCGAGATGCAGACCGGGACCACGATCAGCCCGATTCTCTTCCTGGTGTTGATCTTCGGGGCCTTCAGCACCTATCAGCGGTTCCGCTCGACCATCGTCAACCCGGCGTATTACGCCGTTGACGCCCAAACCAAGGTCATCGTCGGGCTTCTCTACCTCGGGTTGATCTTCGCCCTGGGCCTCGGGATGCTCCAGACCTCCGCGATCTTGAGATAGAATGGGGAACCCGTGAAAGCCACCATCCATCCGACTTACTACCACGACGCGGTCGTGACCTGCCTGTGCGGGAATAAGTTCACGACCGGCTCTACCCAGAGAGAGCTCAAGACCGAGGTCTGCTCCGTGTGCCATCCTTTCTTCAGCGGCCAGCAGCGGATCGTCGACACCCAGGGCCGCGTCGACCGGTTCCAGCAGCGCCAGCAGCGGAAGAGATAAGCGCCCACGGCGTTGAGCCCCGTGTGGGCGTCGGGGTCGCGCGGGGACTAGGATGAGCGCGGCGGTGAGCCAGGACAAGTTCTTCTACGGTGGTCAGGCCGTCCTCGAGGGCGTGATGATGCGCGGCCGGACCACCTATGCGGTCGCCGTGCGGCGGCCCGATGGGGAGATCCAGGTCCTGCGCGAGCGGCTTCGGTCCATCATCTACACGCACCCGGTCTGGAAGTTGCCGCTGCTCCGCGGCCTCGCCGGCCTCTGGGAGCAGCTCCACCTGGGGATGAAGGCGCTGATGTGGTCGGCGAACATCCAGGCGGCTGCCGAGCAAGTCGAACTGAGCGCCAACACCATCCGCATTACCATGGGCATCGCCGTCGTCGGCGCCCTGCTCTTCTTCCTTGGGGTGCCACTCCTGGCCGCCGGGTTTTTAAGCCGCGGTCACGGCAGCCTCTTCTTTGGGGTAGTCGACGGCGTCGTCCGGATCGGGCTCCTCTTGCTCTACCTCTACGCGATCTCGTTCAAGGCGGAGATCGCGCGCCTCTTCGCCTATCACGGCGCCGAACACAAGACGATCAACGCGTACGAGGCCGACCTGCCGCTGGACGTGCCCAACGTTCGGACCCAGAGCACGCTGCATCCGCGGTGCGGCACGGGGTTCTTGCTCGCGGTCATGGTCGTCAGCGCCTTCGTCTTCGGGCTGGTCGGGCGTCCGGCATTACCCCTGCTCCTGCTTTCGCGGATCGTGCTGATCCCACTGATCGCCATGCTGGCGTACGAGTTCATTCGTTTCGCCGGCCGGCATCGCAACAACGCGATCGTGAAGGTGCTGCTCGTTCCCTTCCTGTTGACCCAGAAGCTCACCACCCGGGAACCGGACGACGGCCAGCTCGAGGTGGCGCTGGCCGCCTTCGCGGCGGCCCGCCAAGAGGAGAAAGAGGCCGCCGCCTGATGTTCGAACAGCTCGAAGCCGTTCGGGCGCGATACGACGCGATCACCCAACGGCTCGCCGACCCGGCGGTCCACACCGACCTCAAGGAGTTGCAGCGGCTCGGCAAGGAGCAAGCGCAGCTTCGAGACCTGGTGCAGCTCTACGAGGCCTATCGCCGCGCCGAGCGCGGGATGGCCGAGGCCCGCGAGCTGTCCGACCATGAGCGGGATCCTGAGATGCAGGCCTATGCGCGGCAAGAATTCGAGAAGCAACAGGCGGAGCGCGAGCGACTCGAGGGAGAGCTCAAGATCGCGCTGGTGCCAAAAGATCCCACCGATGACAAGGACGTGATCGTCGAAATCCGCCAGGGGACTGGCGGGGATGAGGCGGGGTTGTTTGCCGCCGACCTCTTTCGGATGTATAGCCGCTATGCGGAGTCGCGCCGGTGGAAGGTCGACCTGCTCTCGGAGAGCCCGACCGAGCGCGGCGGCTTCAAAGAGGTGGTCTTCGAGATTCGCGGCCGCGGCGCCTACTCGCGGCTGAAATTCGAGAACGGCGTCCACCGCGTGCAGCGGGTGCCGGAGACGGAGGCGCAGGGTCGCATCCACACCTCGACCGCCACGGTCGTGGTCCTGCCGGAGGCGGAAGAGGTCGATGTCGCGATCAACCCGGAGCGGCTCAAGGTCGACGTTTATCGCTCGGGTGGGCACGGCGGGCAGAGCGTCAACACCACCGACTCGGCGGTCCGCCTGACCTATACGCCCGAAGATGGCTCACCGCCGATCGTCGTCACCTGCCAGGACGAGCGCTCGCAACTCAAGAACAAGGCGAAGGCGGAAAAGGTGCTGATGGCGCGCCTGCTCGATCGCCAGATTTCACAGCAGCACGCGGCCCTCACCGAAGTGCGCCGCTCGGCGGTCGGTTCGGGCGACCGCAGCGAGAAGGTTCGCACCTACAACTACCCGGAAGGGCGGATCACCGACCACCGGATCGATTTCAAGTACTACAAGCTGCCCCAGTTCATCGAGGCCGGCGATCTCGATCCGGTGATCGATCGTCTGATCGCCTGGGACCAGGGGAATCGTTTGAGCGAGCCGGCGCCGAATGGCGCCCGCGGCTGACCGCAGCCGGGTCAAGGCGCAGCTCGCGACAACGCGAGCCAGGCTGGCGACGGCCGGCATCCCGTACCCCTGGCTCGACGCCGAGATCCTCGTGGCGCACGTCATCCACAGCTCCCGCGAGCGGCTGCACAGTCACCCAGAGCGCTTGCTGACCGCATCCCAGCGGCGACGGCTCAGCCGGCTGGCGGCTCGCCGCGCCGCCCGGGTCCCGGTGCCCTATCTGGTCGGGGAACGCGAGTTCTACGGCCACATGTTGTGGGTGACCCCGGCCGTGCTCATTCCCCGGCCCGAAAGCGAGTTGCTCGTTGAGCTGGCGGTCGATTGGTTGCAGGCGCATCGAGACGCACGGCGGGTCATCGACCTCGGCACCGGCAGCGGGGCGGTGGCGATTGCCGTCGCCATGGCCGTTGCGCAGGTTCGCATCGAGGCAAGGGATGTGAGTTCACGAGCGTTGCGGGTGGCTGCCGAAAATATTGCCCGCTACCGGCTCCGCCGCCGGATCACCACGGTGAAGGGCGACTTGCTGCACGGCGCCGCTCCGGCGGACGTGATCCTGGCCAACCTTCCATACATCCCCGACGCGCTGCGACGGGTGAGGCCGAAGGAGCTCCACTACGAGCCGGCGCTGGCCCTCGACGGGGGCAAGGATGGACTCGCGCTGATTCGCACCGCCCTGGCGCAAGCGCCCGCGTCGCTGCAACCCGGCGGTCTCCTGCTCTTCGAGTGCGACCCAGCGCAGACGCGCCGGCTCGTCCGGCTGGCCCAGGGGCATTGGCCCTCAGCACAGGTCACTGTCCACAAAGATCTTGCCGGACTCAATCGGGTGGTCAGGATTCAGACGTGACCGAGCGCTGGCCGGCAGATCCGCAGCACGTTGCCCAGGCTGCCGATCGTCTTCGGCAGGGCGCCGTGATCGCGTTTCCGACCGACACGCTCTACGCGGTGGGCGCGCGCGCTGCCGACCCGGCGGCGGTGAAGCGTCTTTATGAGGCGAAGCGGCGACCAGCGGGGCAGCCGATGGTCTGGTTGGTGACCGGTAGGGGACAGGTTGATGACTTCGCGATCGTGTCATCCGTGGCCGAAAATCTCATGCGTCGCTACTGGCCCGGGCCGCTCACGCTGGTGCTGCCGGCGCGCGACGCGGCAACGGGCTCGACACTGGCGGTCCGCGCCCCCGACCACGAGGTGGCTCTCGCCCTGCTTACGGCACTGGGTGAACCAATCGCAAGCAGCAGCGCCAACCCGGCGGGGGCCAGCCCTCCAGCCGACGCCGACCAGGTCCTCCAGGGAATACCCGACGCGCTGGACCTCGTGCTGGACGGCGGGCCCTGCCGCATCGGACAGCCCTCGACGATCCTGGACCTGAGTGGCGCGACGCCTCGGATCCTGCGCGAAGGCGCGATTCCGGCGTCGGAACTAATCACCCCTTCACCCTTTCCCTCCCCCTCTGGGGGAGGGCAGGGTGGGGGTTCGTGATTCGGCGATAATGGGCGGAATGTTGCAGGCCCGCACCGACCTGACCAGCCGGATCGACCAGGTCGATCCCGAGGTTGGGGCGGCCATCCGCGACGAGTTCGAACGCCAGCAGTACACCCTGGAGCTGATCCCTTCGGAGAACATCGCCAGCCCGGCGGTGCTGCAGGCGCTGGGCTCGCTGCTCAACAACAAGTACGCCGAAGGCTACCCGGGGAAGCGCTACTACGGCGGCTGCGAGAACGTCGACCGGATCGAAACGCTCGCGATCGAGCGTGCCAAGGCGCTCTTCGGTGCGGAGCATGCCAACGTGCAATCCCACTGCGGCACGACCGCCAACTACGCCGTCTACGCGAGCGTGCTCAAGGTCGGCGATACCGTCATGGGGATGGACCTCAGCCAGGGCGGGCACCTCAGCCATGGGAGCCCGGTGAACTTTTCCGGCAAGCTGTATCACTTCGTTCCCTACGGGGTCGATGCCACGACGGAGCGCATCGACTACGACCTGCTGGAGACGCAAGCCAAAGAGGTCCGGCCGAAGATGCTGCTCGCCGGCTACAGCGCCTACCCGCGCATCCTCGAGTTCGAGCGGATGGCGGCGATCGCGAGGGCGGTCGATGCCTACTTCTTCGTCGACATGGCGCATTTCGCCGGCCTGGTGGCCGGTGGCGCACACCCGAGCCCGGTCCCACACGCGGACTTCGTCAGCTTCACCACGCATAAGACGATGCGGGGACCCTGGGGCGCGATGATCCTCTGCAAAGCAAAGTACGCGGCCGAAGTGGACAAGAGCGTCTTTCCGGGCAGCCAGGGCGGCCCTCACAACCATGCCATCGCCGGTAAGGCCGTCATGCTGGCCCAGTGGAAGACTCCGGAGTTCAAGTCCTATGCCCAGTCGGTGGTCAACAACGCGCGCGTGCTCGCCGAGGGACTCACCCGCCGAAAGCTCCGGCTGGTCAGCGGTGGCACCGACAACCACCTGATGTTGATCGACCTGCGCCCGTTGAAGCTGACCGGAAAGAAGGTCCAGGAAACGTTCGACACCGTCGGCATCACCGTGAACCGCAACTCCATCCCCTTCGACACCGCGAGCAAGTTCAATCCCAGTGGCATCCGGCTGGGGACGCCGTCGGTGACCACGCGAGGGATGGGCCCGCAAGAAATGAGCCAGATCGCCGAGATGGTCTCGGAGCTGCTCGGCAACCTCGACGACCGGACGGTACACGAGCAGGTGCGCGCCCGCAGTCGGGCGCTGTGCGAACGATTTCCACTGCCGTACTAGTCGGCACCAGCTTCTTCAGCGACCCGACCATCTGGTCAGACTTTTCGCCGTCGCGCTTCGGCCCTGCGATCCTGCCCTTTCTCGTCGCGCTGGTTTGCACCACGATCGTCGTGCTGCCGGCCCGCTGGCTGGCCTTTAAGCTGGGCGCCGTTGCGGAGCCAGGAGAACGACGCATTCACCGCGAGCCAACCGCAAGGCTCGGCGGGCTGGCGATGTACCTCGGGTTCGGTCTCTCCGCGGCCCTGTTTTCGACCAACCCGGCCACCCTCGGCTTACTCCTCTCCGCGGCGGTGATCACCACCCTGATGGTCTTCGACGACCTCCGCGGCGTGCGACCGGTTTTCAAACTGGTCTTTCAGGTTGCCGCCTCGCTGCTTGCGATCGTTGGGTTCGGCATCTCGATCAAATTCGTTGGTCTGCCCGGCCACGTCGTCAACCTGATGCCCGCCGTGGCAATTCCGCTGACGCTGCTCTGGTTCGTGGGTCTGCAAAACACGATCAATCTGATCGACGGCGTCGACGGGCTGGCCGCCGGCGTGGTGGCGATCGTGGCCGCGACCATACTGTTGGCGGCCATTAATCGGGGCGAGAGTGACATCGTGATCCTCGCCGGAGCGCTGATCGGCGCCTGCATCGGCTTCCTCTTCTTCAACTGGCATCCCGCCCGGGTCTTCATGGGGGATAGCGGCAGCAATTTTCTGGGTTTCACCCTGGCTGCGCTTTCCGTGCTCTCGGTCGCCAAGGGCGCCATCGTGGTAGCCCTGGTCGTGCCGGTCGCCGCGCTGGCGATCCCAATCCTCGACACCGCCTGGGCGATCGTGCGCCGGCGGCTGCGGGGCAGGTCGATTGCCGCCCCCGACACCGAGCACCTGCACCACCGGCTGCTCGACTTCGGCCTGAGCCCCCGCGAAACGGCGCTCGTCTTCTACTTCGGCACCGCGATCTTCGCCGCCGTCGGCCTGGCCATTTACGGCCACAAGAAAGTGTTGCTCGGCGCCATCCTGCTGATGCTGCTCGGGATCGCCATCATCGTGCTGCGCCGCTTGCGGCGAACCAGCCGGGGTTGAGCTCGGTTCGGGCGGCCGCCCGATGGCGTCGCGAATTCACCCCCTGATACGATTGCAACGGTTGAGGCCTAATTTCTGGAGGCAGTGATGGCCCCGACGGATAAGCACAAGGACCCCAGCATGCTGGCGGCCTTTGGCCTCGCGTCCGGCGTCGGCCTCCAGCTCGCCGTCACGGTGTTGGTTGGGTTGGGTCTTGGCTACCTGGCTGACCGGGCCCTGCACACGTCGCCCTGGTTCCTCCTGGTGGGGTTGCTGCTCGGGATTCTGGGGGGCGGTTACAGTGTCGTGCGGAGGCTCATGAAGGAGATAGGTCGGAGTGGGTGAGCTGCGGCGGTTCGAGCTGACGAC
>Ga0209526_10000586_pt1 | contig 23836 bp, 17 predicted proteins | sample JacPinW_OM2H0_M1_FD_188566 | JGI IMG/M metagenome (GOLD analysis project Ga0209526, IMG submission 188566) | Forest soil microbial communities from Algoma, Ontario, Canada - Jack Pine, Ontario site 1_JW_OM2H0_M1 (SPAdes) (version 2) | ecosystem: Environmental > Terrestrial > Soil > Boreal... | reverse complement strand
TACAGCTTGCCGGAAAATTCCGCGAACCCTTCCGAGAGCCACTGGTCGTGATAGCTTTTCCAGCCTACGCGATGGCCCCACCACTGATGCGAGCTTTCATGTCCGCGGAAAAAATCGGTGAGTCCCACTTGGTTCTTTAGCCCCAACTCATGCAGTTGCGTGGCATCAAGAAATGTAAACCAGCCGAGATAGAGAAGGCCCGGCCAGCCCTGGCCATAGCTGCCAATGATGTTGGTGACCGCGAGGTGTTTATAAGGGTAGGGACCAAAATAACTTTCGAAAACCCGCAAAGTATTGCCCGCCTCAATGCTAATCGTCTTGCCCAAAGCAGCCGGTGTGAGGGTCCCTATCACCGCATTTACATGTTGGCCGCCTCCGGGCCCTTGCGCCAAATCATTGAGGGGGTTATCAAAGGCTCTTTGTATCGAAGATAGCAGGTCGTCCGGTTCGCGATTTGCGTAAACCTGTACCTCCACATCGCCGACCTTTTCCGTGATGATTTTATAGTCGCCGAAGGCAAATCCCGCTGCCGCCAGCGGGATGTCGCTCTTCCAATTGCTGATCGTCTCCTTGCCGTCGACGCTGTCGCTTATCTTGTTTCCAGTGGCCACCAGGCTGTATTTCTTGGGGTTGCGGAAGGTGAGATCGAAATTCGAGCGAAATGCGAACTCGTCCACCCCCAATTCGCTGGCGAATGCGCTTGGGTACCAGCCGAAGCTTTGGCAGAAGAAATTCCCGCTGCCCACCTTGATGACTACGTGTTTCCCGCCGTACTGAAATTCCAGGACCTCGTTTTGTCCTGCTTGTGTCGGTTCCTTAAGGGCCACTGCTACGTAGTTTCCATACGACTGCGAACGCTCTTTTCGCTCACGCGCCTGGAAAAATTCCAGACTGCGGCCCTGACCGTCTTTGACAGAACTGAGCCGTAGGTTGGAATCCAGCGCGAAAAGCAAAATGGATTCTCCGGAATAACGCGGTTGCACGGTGGCGTGCGCCGTGGCGTTCAGCTCGGCGTTGTCCGCAAGATGTGTGCTGATCTGATAGCTGGGGATCAGGAAATCCTGCCGCGCTGTCGGATCGTCATAGGCGTGCCGGAAGTCGCGGCCGCCGGCGGGAAAGTTCATCCAGACATCATGAACTTTGAAAGGCCCCACATCCGCCCAACGGCCGACGCGCACTTCCTCAGGTTGCAGGGCATCGTAGCGAACTTCAATCCATCCTTTTTCCTTGGTCTTCAAATCGGCCAGGAAGTAGGCAGTGCGCTCCCGACCCGGTGACAAGACGCTTTTGAACAACCGTGGCAGATATTCAGCGCCGACATCTTCCCTGTCCTTTTGGCGATTGGCATAGAGATCATCGGATCCGGGGCCGCTGGCTTGCCATTTCACCTGCTTGGCGACGTCGTCTAAAAGATTATCTGTGAACGAGAAAGTGGCATCAGTGAATGCCATGTTGAGTTTGTCTTGCTTTGTGAATAGGCGAAGCTGCTGCCATTCCAGGGGATTGGGAGGCGTGGCTTCGACGCGCCCAGCACCGTGAAATACGGCGGCGAAGACTAGGCCATTGACCGGCTTCGCAAACTGGATCGTGCCGTCGGAGAGCGTAATATGCACGGCATCCCGGACGATAGTGACATTTTCAACGTGCGCGGATTTTGTTGGATCCATGGCCGGACCCGAGAGCGCGTTCCAGACCGTTGCGGCACCGGACTGCGCGGGAGTTTGCGCGTATCCCAAAGTTGAAGTAAGAGCCAAAAGAAGGGCGGCAAACGAGACTCTGCTGGACATGGCTGGCGGCCTCCACAGGGTGACACGAAAATATCGCGCCGCTAGCTCGGAGGCAAGTGACAATTTGTATACAGCCAAGCAGGGATGCGGTTCGCTAGCGCGAGAGCCGAAGCAGCTAAAGGAACCAGACTGCGGTAGTCTAGGCGCATCGTGATGACCGGCTCGGTGGTCGAGGAAGTCTTTGAGAAGAAGCGCGCCGCGTTGCTAAGTGTGGCCTCGGCGCTTGTACTGGTTTCGCTCAAGACGTTTCTGGTGATTCGCACCGGCAGCTTGGGTGTGCTGTCCGAAGCGCTGCACTCCGGCTTGGACTTGGTCGCGGCAATTATCACTTTTCTCTCCGTGCGGATGTCCGATCGGCCCGCTGACGAGAAGCATCCGTACGGGCACGGAAAATTCGAGAGCTTTTCCGCATTCGTTGAGACCGGGTTGCTGTTGCTGACTGCGCTGTACATCATTTATGAAGCGTTTATTCGGCTTTTTTTCCGCAGCGTGCATATCCAGCCGAGCATCACGGCCGTCGTGATCTTGTTTTGCGCCCTCGCCATTGACCTCACTCGCGCTCGGGCGCTTTCGCGCGTGGCGAAGAAATACTCCAGCGAAGCGCTGGAAGCGGACGCGCTGCATTTCTCAACGGATATATGGAGCACGGCCGTGGTCATCGCCGGATTCGGCTTGGTCTGGGTCGGCGAGACGTGGAACTTGCCGTATCTCGTTTATGCCGACGCGCTGGCTGGGCTGGCGGTTGCCGCGGTGATCCTGTGGGTCGGCTCGCAACTCGGCCGTCGTACGATTGACGCGTTGCTCGATGCTGCGCCCGAGGGATTGCAGCAAGAGATCGCCCGCGCCATTGCCCGCATGGACGGCGTCTTGGACGTGGATCGCGTGCGCGTGCGGCGAGCAGGCCACCACCATTTCGTGGACGCTACCGTGAGCGTGGCCCGCACTGCGAGCCTCGAGCAGGTGCACGCGCTCAGCGACGCCATCGAAAAGCGCGTCGGCGAGATCGTTCCTTCGGATGTGATGGTGCATGCGGAGCCACGCGCGCCGCAGGGCGAACATTTGTTTGAAGCCATTCGCGCGGTGGCACAGCGCATGGGACTGGCCGTCCATGACCTAAGCGCACTCCAGCAGAGAGGGCAACTTTTCGTCGAGCTGCATCTGGAGGTGGACGAGAATTTAAGCTTGCGCGATGCGCACCGGCAAGCCACCGATCTTGAAGAAGGAATTCGCGAGCTGCGCGACGGCCCCATTGATGTGAATATTCACATTGAGCCGCTCGGCCGCCACATCGCCACTCCAGATGCCGGAGCTGGCGAGATGAAGCAGCTTTCGCGCGCCGTGGAACAATTCTTGAATTCGTTGCCTGCGGAGTTCGATGAGCTAGTGAACTGCCATGACGTACGTACGCGCCAAGTCGAGCACCACATTCTAGTGTCCTGCCACTGCACGATGAAGGGCGCGCTGCCTATCACGCAGGTTCATGACGTGTTGGCTGCGCTGGAAGACCGCGTGAAAGAACGTTTCCCTCAGATCCACCGCGTCACGATTCACCCTGAGCCCGTCGAAGGCTAGTCCGCAGGTTCGCTCCCGCCAAAAACCTGTGCGGCTAGCGCCACCAGCGCTGGATAACACACCAGCGCGTATCGCGGCTCCGGCGTTTCGAGGGTCGTAAGAAACGCGGTTCGCAGCAGAATGAATGTTGCTAGCAGCGCGATTGCTCCCCGTGCCGCAGGCGCTCGCTGCCACAAACGCGCTGTGCCCCAAAGCGCCAATCCGATATAGCCGATATTGAGCAGGAAGAGCCCTGCAGTCACCGATTGATCGATGCGATCGTCTTCCCAGGACTGCGCTAGCGGAAAGACCGTGCCCGAGAATGGGAGCAGCTCGATGCGCGGCGTGAACCACAGCGTCACTGCTCGTGCGGCAGGCAGCCATAGATAGGTGCGCAGCGGACGGCGTGCCGTGCGTTCCCGCGCAAGCTGCGCGAAAGCGGCGTCTTCTTCAGGGGTGAGCGTAAGGTCCTCGTTGTATTGTTCGAGGATCATCGCCACGCGCTCTTTTTCGCCGGGCGTGTCAAAAGCGCGCGCCGGAATTTCATTCACGTCAATGACTTCTTCGTTTAGCTTCCATGGCACCAGATAGACGTCGCGAAAGCGATACAGCCAGGTCTTTTCCCAACTCATCAAGCCGTACGGAACCAGCTCACCCGGCAAATTGGAATTTTTCGGAGCAAGTGGCTGAAATTCGTGAAGCGTGATGGCATTGCGAATTGTCCAGGGTACGACCGGCACGACGCAAAGCGCGGCCATCAGCGCGGTAGTCTTGAGCCAGCGCAGGCTTTCGTGTTGGCGGATGAGAATTACGCCTAGCACCAGCCACGCTGCCAGCAAAAGCAGCGGCGCCTCCGGGCGAAATAGTGTGCATAGGCCGACGAGCACAGCCGAGCAACCCGCCAAGTACCAATAATCGTTGCCAAGAATCCAGTGCCTCTCGGCAAGCCGCCACCCGAGGTTCTGTGCGCGAGTCACCAGGAGGCACAGCGGCAGCAACGCCGCCGTTGTGAAAAACGTCGCGAATACCTCCGTGAGCGGCACGGCTGCGTAATTTGCAGTGAAGGGACACAGCGCTGCAAGCCACAATGCCGCAAGGAACACGCGCTGTGGGCGCGCCTGATCGTTGCCGACAACCAAGAGAAGAGCCGCAAGCCCGGCAATCAGCAAGCAAGTCAGCAAGTCCGCAACGACCTGCGCGAGCATCACCCATAAGCGCGCGGCTTCTCCCATACGCCCAGTGAGGGCATATAGCAGCGCTAAGAACGCTGGGTAACCCGGCATGCGCATGTCCACCGGCGTAACCAGATCGTGGACATTCATCGCATAGACGTGATGCCGGAGCCAATTTGTAGCGATCTGCTCGTATAGGACGGTGTCGCCGGAATTCGCCGGATACCTCAGGACGAAAAAAAGCCGGAGGCAAAGTCCGGCTAACAGCGCGACAACGGGACTAGAGAAAATTCGCTTCATCTATGAATCGCATCTTACAATAGAGCGCAGGGCGATAGAGCAAACGCAGTCGAGGGAGATTGGGACCAGCCCGGCACGTATCCGCCCCTGCCTTGCCGCCGGGCTGAAAATGTTCATGAAGGAACGTCGACCTATATTCTATGACGCGGAGCGCGTCCGCTGGCGTCGCACGCGCCGCGTGCTGGAAATTTCTGGCGCGCTGCTAACGCTTCTGCTGGCGTATTTCTTTGTGACTATCGCGGTCAGCGTGGAGCTTCCCGCCGGCTTGCTACCAGATACCCGCCCTGCCTACCGCGCCCTCAAGATTAAGAGCAAAAAAGTCCCCGCCCGCGAAGGCCGCCACCGCCGCATCTCGAATATCGGCACGGTGCCGGCCAGCTACGACCCTCTGCGCGCCGCCTTTTTCGTGAGTTGGGACGCCGCCAGCTTCGCTTCTCTAAAGAAGCATTATAAGGACATCGACGTTCTCATTCCCGATCAACTACACGCCGTGACGCCCGACGGTGCGCTGACTATCGTCGACTACGAACGCTATCAAACCGTCAAAGCGAGCCCAACGCAGGCCGTCTCGCTCCTGAAAGACGACAAGCTCCATCGCTGGATGAAATCGGCCAACGTCGAACTCCCGCTTATGGGCTTGCTCGACAATTACGATGGCCGGACCTGGCGGGTCAAGGAAATGGCCGCCATGCTCGGCAACAAAACGGCGCGCCAGAACTTGGTTCGCGACGTCGTCGACTACACCGTCGGCTCGCACCAAGCCGGCGTGGTGGTCGACTTCGAGGAAGTCCCCGACGCCACGCAGCCGCACTTTCGTGAATTTGCCGCAGAGCTCGGTCCTGCGCTGCATTCCGTCGGATTGAAATTGATGATCGCGCTTCCCGCCCGCGACGATGCCTACGATTACAACTTCTTCGGCAAAGAATGCGACGCCGTCGTACTCATGAACTACGACCAGCACTGGCTGACTTCGCCGCCAGGCCCGGTTGCCGCCCAGGACTGGTTCGTCGAGAACCTGCGCCAGGTCCTAGAAGACGTCCCGGCGCAAAAAGTTGTCGTAGGCATCGCTAATTACGCCTACGACTGGTCCGAAGCTCCAAAAAAGGTGAACGAACCTGCGAAAGAGATGAGCGTGCAAGAAGCCCTGCTGCACGCTTACGAATCCGAAGCCGACGTCGAATTCGACCCGGCATCACTAAATCCGCATTATTCCTATTCCGACGAGCACAACCACACCCACCAGGTCTGGATGCTCGATGCCGTAACTGCCTATAACCAGTTGCGCGCCAGCGAGCGCCTGGGCGTGCAGGGCACCGCCCTATTCCGCCTGGGATCTTCAGACGGTTCCCTCTGGCCGGTATGGGATTCGCCCCGTCCCGACGATGCCGTTCGCGCAAAGCTAAAAGACATTCCGCCAGGCCCAGATTTGATTCTCGAAGGCGACGGCGACGTCTGGCACTTCACCGATACGCCCAAGAGCGGTGTGCGCAGCTTCGTTTACGACGCGCCCAGCGATCTCCTCACCAGTGAAAAGTACGAAGCCTATCCGCTTTCCTACAACATCGATCAGATCGGCGCGGCCGACAATAAGGCCGCCCTCACTTTCGACGACGGTCCCGATATCCGCTGGACTCCGAAAATTCTCGACATTCTGAAAGAGAAGCATGTGCCGGCAACGTTTTTCGTAATCGGTGTAGACGCCAGCCAGTTTCCGCAAATCGTAAAACGCGAGTATGCCGAAGGCCACGAGATCGGCAATCACACTTACACGCATCCCAGCTTCGACGATATCTCGAAAACCGAAATTCATTGGCAGTTGAATCTGACCCAGCGGCTGATCGAGAGCACCATCGGCGTGAAGTCCATCCTGTTCCGTCCCCCATATGGCATCGACCATCAGCCGGAATACGCGGAAGAGGTCGCGCAACTCCCGCTCGCCCAAGACATGGGCTACCTCATCATCGGTCAGAAAATCGATGCCCACGATTGGCGTCAGGTGGACGGCAAACAAATACCCGCCCAAGAGATTGTTAACAACGTAGTTCGCCAAGCGGGAATGGGTAATATCGTCCTGCTTCACGATGGCGGCGGCGATCGCGCAAACACCGTCGCTGCTTTGCCCCAAATTATCGACAAGCTTCGCGAACAGGGCTATCAGCTTGTATCCGTGCCGGACCTAATCGGTAAGAAACGCGCTGACGTGATGATGCCGCTGTCCGCCCAAGAAAAGCTCGAAGCACGCGCGGACGCATTCATCTTCGGCATTTGGCACTGGTTCCGCGTCAGCATCGCCACCATTTTCATTGTGGGTATCGTGATGGTCAGCGGCCGCGCGCTGATTATCGGCATTTTGGCCCTGATCGAAAAGTTGCGGCCCGACAACATGGTGCTTCCAAGCCCCACGCCCGAAGTTTCCGTGCTCATTCCCGCACACAATGAAGAAACCGTAATCGTCCAGACGGTGAAGTCCGTGCTCGCTTCCGATTTGAAGGATTTGCACGTCATTGTCGTGAACGACGGCTCGAGTGACCGCACCGGTGATCTTCTCGACGGAAATTTTGCGCAAAACCCGCGTGTGACCATCCTGCACCAGGTAAATCGAGGAAAAGCCGCGGCGCTCAGCCGCGCTCTCGGTGAAGCGCAAGCCGAAATCGTGGTCACCATCGATGCCGACACCGAAATCGAGCCGGACGCCATCAGCAAGCTGCTGCGCCACTTCTCCGACGAAAAGGTCGGCGCCGTGGCCGGCAACGTAAAAGTTGGCAACCGCTCGCGTTGGCTAACCCGCTGGCAAGCGCTCGAGTACATCACCAGCCAAAACATGGAGAAGCGCGCCTTCGACCTGCTCAACTGCATCACGGTCGTCCCCGGCGCCCTCGGCGCCTGGCGCAAGAAAGCCATCGAAGATGCCGGAGGAATCACGGCAGACACCGTAGCCGAAGACGCCGACCTCACCATCGCTATTCGCCGCGTCGGCTGGCACATCGACTACGAGGAAGAAGCCATCGCGTGGACCGAAGCTCCGGAAACTCCCGGCATGCTTATCCGCCAACGATTCCGCTGGACCTTCGGCACCTTGCAATCCTTTTGGAAGCACAGCGACACGCTGTTCCGGCCCAAGTACGGCACGCTCGGCATGGTCGCGCTGCCAAACATTTTCGTCTTCCAGCTTCTGCTTCCGCTAATCTCCCCAATCATCGACTTGCTTTTTCTCGGCTCGGTTATCGCCTGGGGACTCGCGCAATATCATATCGTGCGGCTTCCCTTGCTTTCCGCCACCGCAACGGCGGACCTCCAGCGCTCCATCTTATTCTTCCTAGGCTTTTTGCTTATCGATATATTGACCTGCGTCTTGGCATTCGCGCTCGAAAAGAAAGAAGATTGGACCCTGCTCGTCCCGGTGCTTCTGCAGCGCTTCTACTATCGCCAACTGATGTACGTAGTCCTATTCCGTTCCGTGAAGGAAGCGGTCAGCGGCCGCCCGGTCGGCTGGCGCGGCGTAGAACCGGAAGCCCCGCGCACCGTCGCCCCCGCCTGAGTTTCTACTGCTCACCAACCCGCTCCGCCGCCGTCTGAAATCGCTAGGGTGGCTCGCCATTTCCGTGTGGAGGTGCTGGTGCTCGCCAGGCTCACCGCTGCTGCCTGTCTGTACTCCGCCGCAATCATAATGAGGGAGGCCTTGCATACGCCAACTTGAGAACACAAATTGATATTCGCGCGAAGCCACGGCCTGGAGTTTCACGCTAAACCGGAGTTGTTGTACGATATCGCTCTACCGCTAGGAGGACGTATGGCCACCACCTTTACCCTCAACGGAAAGTCCCAAACCGTCGACGTCAGCCCGGACATGCCCCTGCTCTGGGTCCTGCGCGACACCTTGAACATGACCGGCACGAAATTCGGGTGCGGCATGGCGCTTTGCGGCGCCTGCACCGTGCACATCAACGGCGAAATGACGCGTTCCTGTATTACGCCGATCTCCAGCGTCGCCGGAAAGAAAATCACCACCATCGAAGGCCTATCCGCCGATGGCAGCCATCCTGTCCAGCAGGCCTGGATCGCCGAAGACGTTCCGCAGTGCGGGTATTGCCAGTCCGGCCAGATCATGGCCGCCGTCGCCCTGTTATCCAAAAAACCCAATCCCACCGATGCCGACATCGACGACTTCATGAGCGGCAACATCTGCCGCTGCGGCACCTATCAACGCATCCGCAAAGCCATCCATCGCGCTGCGGCCACCCCCGCAACCAAAGCCAAATCCGCTTAACGCGCAGTCTTCCTGCCCAAAAGAAAATCGAGGTGCGTCATGACTACTGCCCCCGTTCTGAATCGCCGTGACTTTCTCAAGACCGGAGCCGCGGGAGGCGCCGCGCTGGTCATTGCCTTCCATCTTCCAGCCTCCGCGCACGCCGCGGCAGAGGATCAGGAAAAAAAGCCCGCGAACCCCCTGAACGCCTGGGTGCGCATCACGCCGGACAATCGCGTCACACTCATCCTCGGCAAATCCGAAATGGGCCAGGGCGCCATGACCGCGCTCCCCATGATCCTCGCCGAAGAGCTGTATCTCGATTGGAAGCAAGTCAGCGTCGAACAAGCACCCACCGATCCAAAAATTTATGATCACGGCACGGGCGGAAGCGGCAGCGTTGCCGGTTCCTGGCTGCCCCTGCGGCGTGCCGGCGCGGCCGCGCGAGAAATGTTTGTCACCGCCGCGGCGCAGCACTGGAACGTCAGCCGCGATACTTGCAAAGCGCAAAATGGCGGCGTCCTCCACGGTGCCCGCAAGCAATTCTTGACCTACGGCGAACTAGTCGAAGACGCCGCCAAGCTGCCGGTCCCCGACTTCAATACCGTTCCGCTAAAGAATTCCGACGACTTCACCATCGTCGGCCACGATCGCAAGCGCTTCGAGGCCGCCGCCAAATCCACCGGCGCGGCAAAATTCGGCATCGACTCTCGCATGCCGGCCATGGAGTACGCCGTCATCGCCCGCTGCCCGGTTTTCGGCGGCAAAGTCGCAAAGTTCGATGCCAGCAAGGCCAAGGCCGTTCCCGGTGTGCGCGATGTGATCTCGATCGACGCTGTCGGCGAAGGCGCCTTCACCTCCGGCGGCATCGTCGTCCTCGCAAATAATTCCTGGGCCGCCATTCAGGGCCGCAAGGCGCTCGAAATCACTTGGGACGAAGGCCCCAACGCCAGCGAATCCAGCGAGTCGCTGCGCAAGCACTTCATCGAGAATGCCGCCAAGCCAGGAAAAGTCGTACGCAATGATGGCGACGCCGATGCCGCTCTCAGCTCCGCCGCAAAGAAAATCGAAGTCGTCTACGAGCTGCCCTTCGCCCCCCACGCCTGCATGGAGCCGATGAATTGCACTGTGCATATCCGCCCCGATGGCGCGGAGGCGTGGGTTCCCACGCAAGCCCCGCAATGGGCGCAAGCGGTAATCGCCCAGGTGTCCGGGCTTCCCCCGGAAAAAGTGAACGTGCACACGACGCTGATGGGCGGCGGCTTTGGCCGTCGCTACCAGGCCGACTTCGTGATGGAAGCGGCGCAAGTCGCGAAAGCGACGGGCAAACCCGTGCAAGTTCTCTGGACGCGCGAAGACGATATGCAGCACGATTTCTATCGCCCCGCCTCCTACCACAAAATGCAAGGCGCGGTGGACGCACAAGGCAAAGTCGCGGCCTGGAAACATTTTCAAAGCTCCACGTCCATCGCCGCCGTTTGGGACAAGAACGGTAAGGACAAGCCGGAAGCCAGCGAGTTCGCCACCGCCGCGTTCATCCCCTATGAGACGCCGAATTTCCGCGTCGAATACGCTCTGGCGCATTCCGGCGTACCGCGCGCCTGGTGGCGCTCCGTCGAACATTCCAGCAGCGGCTTCGTGGTCGAAACGTTTGTCGACGAGCTCGCTGCCGCAGCAGGCGCTGACCCGCTGAAATTCCGTCTGCAACTGATCGGCGACGCCCGCAAGATTCCCGACTTCACGAATCCGAAGGAAAACAAGCCGCTCGATACCGCGCGACTCAAAGGCGTCCTGCAGCTCGCAGCGGAAAAAGCCGAATGGGGCAAGCCGTTGCCGAACGGCATCGCCCGCGGCATCGCCGGATACTTTTCCTTTGAGTCGTACACCGCGGCGGTTGCCGAGGTGAGCGTGAAAAATGGCGTGGTCCACGTGCACCGCATCGTCTACGCCGTCGATTGCGGACGTCCGGTCAATCCCGCCGGAGTTGTAGCGCAAGTGGAAAGCGCCGCCGTTTACGCCCTGTCCGCCATGATGAAAGACGCCATCACCATCGAGCGCGGCCGCGTAAAGCAAGCCAACTTCAACGACTACGACATGCCGCGCATGAAAGAAATGCCGAAAATCGAAGTCCACGTAGTCATGAGCAAGGAAGACCCCACCGGCATAGGCGAACCCGGCCTACCGGTAGTAGCCCCAGCCGTAGGCAACGCCGTCTTCGCCGCCACCGGCAAGCGCCTCCGCCGCCTCCCAATCCAAGCCGCAGATTTAGCGTAGCTTGCAGCATTCCGCTTTTCGTTGTAGCCGCGCAGCATGCTGCGTCCTAAGTGGCACAGGGATTTCTGCCTGTGCTCCAACGACCGCACCCGGAGTCAGGCCGCACTCGACGCCGGACCGACCAAAAAAATGCGCGCCTCCTAGCCGCCACCCATCCATCCAATGCAAAATAACCTGTGCCCCTCGCCCTCCTCGCGATAGCGTCCGTCTCACTGTCCATCTGGCTATATCTAGCCGTCGCGCGAGGTACTTTTTGGCGCCTGTCCAAATTCAACGATGACGTCGCCGCGCACGAAGCACCAAACGCCTGGCCGAGCGTAATCGCCGTCGTCCCCGCCCGCAATGAAGCCGCAACCATCGCGCAAACGCTAGTGAGTCTGCTAAAGCAAAATTACGCCAGCGAATTCTCCGTGATCGTCGTAGACGACCACAGCGAAGACAGCACCACACAAATCGCGCAGCGAGCTGCCCGCGAGCTAAGCGCCGAATCTCGAATCGAAATCCGCAGCGCGTCCGCGCTTCCTCCGGGCTGGACCGGCAAGCTCTGGGCCCTCAACGAAGCCGTGGCATCAAGCAACAGTAGCGGCGCAGCACCGCTGCGCCCCAGCTCGGCAACCAACGAACGTTCTGAGCCAACCTACTATTGGTTCACCGACGCCGACATCGTCCACGCGCCAGACACCCTGCACCGCCTAGTCGCCCGCGCCGAACGCGACCACCTCGACCTCGCCTCCCTCATGGTCCTACTGCATGCCAAAACGCTCCCCGAGCGCGCCCTAATCCCAGCCTTCCTCTTCTTCTTCCTAAAGCTCTATCCCCCAAGCTGGACAGCAGATCCGAAAGCCCACACCGCCGGAGCAGCCGGCGGCTGCATTCTCCTGCGAAGCGAAGCGTTGCAGCGCATCGGCGGCCTAGCCGCAATCCGCAGCGAAGTCATCGACGACTGCGCCCTAGCCCGCGCCGTAAAGCGCAGCGGCGGCAAAATCTGGATGGGCCTAACCCGCGCCAGCATCAGCCTCCGCGCCTACACTACCTTCGCCGAAATCCGCGACACGATCGCCCGCACCGCCTTCACCCAACTCCAATACTCCCCGCTCCTCCTACTCGGCACGCTCCTAGCCATGTTCCTCACCTACATCGCCCCCATAGCGCTCCTCTTCACTCACCATCCCGCCGCGCGAATCCTCGCCGCCTCTACCTGGCTCCTGATGTCCCTCCTCTATCTCCCAACGACCCGGTTCTACCGCCTATCCCCAGCTTGGGCCGCAACTCTCCCGCTCGCCGCCCTCTTCTACACCTACGCCACCTGCCTCTCCGCCGCCCGCTACTACCTAGGCCGCGGCGCCCAATGGAAAGGCCGTAATCAAGCCTCCTCTTTATAGCGCGGCACCAAATGATGTTACATTCGCGAAAGTTAAGGTCTCTAGGCAAAAGGAATCTCGTGGAAGCCATTAGCACGGAAGATCGAATCGTCGGTTGTTTACTAGGCGGAGCACTCGGTGACGCTTGGGGTGGGCCATTCGAAGGCGCGACCTCTCCTGTACATTTTGAGATTCCTACGCAGCCAGCCTTGTCTGATGATACGCAGCTTACTCTCGCAACCTGCGAATCGATCCTCGAACGATGCTGCGTTGATCCCGAGAACATTGCCTCTCATTTCCTGAGATGGTTTCGCGAGGGAAGAATTCACGGAATCGGATCAAGCACTCTAAAAGCTATGCGGGACCTCGCAGCCGGCGTGCATTGGGCCCTCGCTGGAGGCCGCGGCGAATACTCAGCCGGAAACGGAGCCGCGATGCGAATTGCGCCGCTGGCCTTCCTGCTGAATACCTCCGAACCCGGCGACCGCAGTTTGATTCGGGATGTTTGCCGGATCACCCATCATAACGACGAAGCGTATGTCGGCGCACTGGCTATCGTTATGGCTATACGTTCGGTTATCGAAGGCACGTGGCCGCGACATCGGAATTTTTTGGATGTCGTGGTGAATTCAATACCAGACTCTGCCGTTCGCGACCGGGTTCAGCAACTTCTTCCGCTGCGGCTCTCAGCAATAGAAGTCGCGTCGCATTTTGGCGCAACCGGCTACGTGGTTGATACTGTTCCTTTGGCTCTCTATTGTGCGCAGTCCATTGCAGCGCAGCCACTTCAGGCTGTGCTCGCTGAAACCATCGGCGCTGGCGGCGATACCGATACAATCGCGTCGATCGCTGGACAGCTAGCCGGCGCCGTCGTGGGTGCCGCCGGCATACCGGACGACGTGTTCGCGCGTATCAAAGACAGCGACCAGGTTCGCCTGTTGGCCCAAGAGTTTGCAAAATTCATTGCTACACAGGGCCTGTATGCAAGTCCGCCCTCAACTATACCTACACCACCTACCTTTCCCCCTTCCGCTACCACCTAAACCGCGGCGTCTCAAACAAGCCGCCATCGTATCTCGGAATTTTATTGACACAGTACTCCCTTTCTAGTACACTCCTTTTGTAAAGTACTGCGCCTCGCCTCCGGCGGGGCTCCCCCCAAAAATCCAAAATCAAAATCTTCTTTCTGGAGACTTCCATGTCCACCAGTCGCTCCAAGGACCGTTCGTTGTTGTGTTCATTCACGTTTGCCGATGGCCGCCAATGCCGTATGCACCGCCGCGACGGCCATCCATATCTCTGCGCGTTTCACGCCCGCAAGGAAGCGCAGGCCCTAGCGGGCCAGGAGGCCGGCGCGGATATCGCCTATCACCTCTCCGGCAGCTTTATCTCCGCTTGTGATCTAAGCTCCGCCCTGGGACGCCTCTTCTCTGCCGTGGCCCAAGGGCAGATGAAGCCCAAAACCGCGTCCACGCTCGCCTACTTGGGCCAAACCCTCGTTCAAGCTCTGCACCTCGCTCAGGGCGAATACATCAGCGCTTTTGGCGCGAACTATTGGCGAGAGACCGTTCGCATCTCTCACGATCAATCCGCCGAGCGCCTCTCGCCTACTCCCGAACCGCCGCCTTCAGATCCAGCCCCAACGTCTGCCTCAACTGCCTCTACGGATTCCGAAGAAGCATCAATTCCTGCCCCCGTAACCCCTTCAGAATGAACACTTGCAAAAGTGTATGAAAACAAGCCACTTTAACTACCTTCAGAATCAACACTTATGCAAAACCGGGGGGGGCCATGCAGTCAGATTCCATGTGAGCACGACCCTGTAGGCAGAGCGGAGTCTGCGACCTTGGGCCGGGCAGCAGCCGGACAGCCCCGCGCCTTTTCCTTCCCACACTCTAGTCAGTTTCCATCCACGGGCGCCTGTAGCTCAGAGGTTTCTTGGGCTCAAACTTTGCCCGCGAATTGATATTTTGCTCGACCGAATCGAAATTTGATATTCTTGGTGTGCAAGGTACAGGGCTGTATCCCGATTTCAGGGAACGGTACCGGAGGCCACCATGAGTGCTGTTCCGCACGCGGGCAACGGCAAGATCACCGTGCCCGAACTCCTGCAGCGTAAAGCATCCGCAGCTTCCCCCGAAAATTCCAAAAAGATTGTCTGCTTGACGGCATACGACTACCCGACCGCGCGCCTGCTCGACGAAGCTGGCGTCGACGTAATCCTAGTCGGCGATTCGCTCGCCATGGTAGTTCTCGGCCATGACAGCACGCTGCCCGTCACGATCGACGAAATGCTGCATCATACGCGCGCCGTGCGTCGCGGCACCAAACGCGCGCTCGTGGTCGCAGACATGCCCTTCGGCAGCTATCACTCGGATACCGCAGAATCTTTGCACAACGCCGTGCGCTTCGTAAAAGAAGCCGGCGCCGAGGCCGTGAAAGTCGAAGGCGGCGAGCGCCGCCTCGAGCTAATCGCGCGCCTCACCGAAGCTGAAATTCCCGTGATGGGCCACATCGGCCTTACCCCGCAATCCGTGAACGCCCTCGGCGGCTACCGCGTACAAGGCAAAACGGTCGACTCCGCGGAGCAGTTGCTGCGCGACGCCCGCGCCGTGGAAGCCGCGGGCGCCTTCGCCGTCGTCCTCGAAGCCGTCCCGCGCGAGCTCGCCGCGCAAATCACCCACGAGCTGCGCATCCCCACCATCGGCATCGGCGCCGGCCCCGACTGCGACGGTCAAATTCTCGTCGTGCACGATATGCTGGGGCTCACGTTTGATCAGACACCCAAGTTCGCGCGCGAATACGCCAATGTCGGCGAAGTCATTTCCAACGCCGTGCGCGGTTATTGCAACGATGTGCGCAGCGGCGCCTTCCCGTCGGACAGCGAGTCCTATCACTCCGGTTCGTCGGCGAAGGCAGACCAAGACAAGCCGATTCGTATTTCCATTTGCTAGGCCGCGCAACAAAAGATCGCAACGACAAAATCATCAGCGAGGGACCGCCATGTCTCCTGAAGAAATGCGCCTGCTGTACGACTACAACGCCTGGGCCAATCGTCGCTCGCTGACCGCCGCCGCCGCGCTCACGCCGGAGCAATTCATCAAGCCCCTGGGCTCGAGCTTCTCCTCCGTGCGCGACACGCTCGCCCACATCTTCGGCGCAGAATGGATTTGGCTCGAGCGTTTCCAGGGCCGCTCGCCTTCGTCTCTACCGGACACCAGCCAGTATTCCGACATCGCCACCCTCGGCGACCGCTGGGGCGAATTCGAGCCGCGCCTTCTAAATTTTGCTCGCAACCTGACCCGGAGCGATCTCGACCGTGTCATCGAATACAAAACCCTGAAATTCGGTGTCTACACCAACCCGCTATGGCAATCCATGCAGCACGTCGTCAATCACGGCACCTATCACCGCGGGCAAGTCACCACCATGCTGCGGCAGCACGGCGCGCAGCCAATCCTGACCGACCTCATGCATTTCTATCGCGAGCGCACTGTCGCCGCCAAAGCCTAGCTCGCATCTCGCCACCACTCGTGGAAACAATCCGAACCATCGCCTGGATGAAAGAAGCTGCGCGGCAAGCGCGCGCGCAAAGCCGCGTCATAGGCTTCGTTCCTACCATGGGCGCTTTACACGCCGGGCATACCGCTCTGGTTCACCGCGCGAAACAAGAATGCGCCCCCGTAATCGCATCCATTTTCGTGAACCCCAAACAGTTTGGCCCCAACGAAGACTTCACAAAATATCCCCGCAGGATCGAGTCGGACTCCGAAAAATTTTCCGCAGCCGGCGTCGATGCGCTCTTCCTGCCCGACGCCGCCGAAATCTACCCTGCCGGCTTCCGCACCTACGTCACCGTCGAAGGCCTCAGCGATCGCCTCGAGGGCCGTTCCCGCCCCGGCCATTTTCGCGGCGTAGCCACGGCAGTGCTAAAACTTCTCGAAATCGTCCAGCCGAACTTCGCCTATTTCGGCCGCAAAGACGCCCAGCAAGTCCGCATCATTTCGCAAATGGCCCGCGACCTGAATCTCGATGCCGAAATTGTGGTGTGCCCAATCGTGCGCGAGCCAGACGGCCTGGCGCTTTCCTCGCGCAACGCCTACCTCAGCGCAGACGAGCGTCGCGCCGCCACCGTTCTCTATCGAGCCCTCGAAGTCGTCCGCGCGCAGCTAACCGCAGGCGAGCGCGATTCCCTGCATCTCCAAACGACCATACGCAAAGTCATCGAAGCCGAGCCCCTAGCCGCCATAGACTACGCGGAAATCGTCGACGCCGACCTCTTCGAGCCGGTAACCCGCGTCGCGCGCCCCTGCTATGCTGTCCTTGCCGTGTTTATAGGTAAGACTAGGCTTATAGACAACCTGTACCTCGAGCCAGTTGGCGGTTCCGAAGATCTCGCCTACCATCTTTAAGTATTGCGATGTTTTGCCGCGATGCTCCGCCGGAATATCGCGCCCATTGTGTTCGGCCAAATTTAGCAAACCACTTGGAGGTGGACGGAGATGAATTCTCGTACGCGATTTTCAGTGTCTCTACTAGCCCTTTGCTTCGGCATCACGACTTTCACCCACGCAGCTACCTCGGTTCCGACGGGCACGGGCATCAGTGTGACCATCGATCAATCCATCAGCTCGAAAACCGCGCACGCCGGCCAAGGCGTTGTAGCCACCGTCGCGCAAGACGTGACCGCCAACGGCAAAGTCGTAATCCCCAAGGGTTCGCACGCCAAGCTCGTGGTCAGCAGCGCGCAAGCCTCCGGTCGGCTTTCCACGCCCGCGAAACTTTGGCTGCGTCTGAAGAGCGTCGAGGTCCACGGCAAGACGTACACCATCGCAACAAGCTCCTCGGGAAGAACTATGGGAGGTAAGGGCAAGCGCGACGCCGGATTCATCGGTGGTGGTGCGGGCGCTGGCGCTTTGATCGGCGGACTCGCCGGCGGCGGCAAAGGTGCGTTGATTGGCGCAGGGGCCGGTGCAGGAGCCGGCACGGTCGGCGCCGCAGCCACCGGGAAGAAAGAAGTAGAGTTCCCCGCCGAGACGCGGCTAAGCTTCACGACCCGCGCCCCGGTCAGCATCAACTGATTACATCAAGTTCGTTTAGCGGCGGGTGAAGCGCCCCCGCTATTTTGAGAGGCCACGGCAAGTGCTTCGGCAGCGTGGCCTTTCGCTTTCACATTGTCCCAAACGTGCTCGATTTTTCCGTCGGCCCCAATCAGAAACGAGCTGCGCACAATTCCCAAAAACGATTTGCCCAGAAATTTCTTCATGCGCCGCGCCCCGTAAGCCTCAATCATTTTGAAATCGGGGTCGCTCAGCAGCGGGAAATTCAATTTATACTTTTCCTTGAAGCTCGCTAGCGCCTTTATAGGATCGCCGCTCGCCCCCAGGATCGCCACATTCACCTTCTCAAATTGCTTCTTTGCGTCACGAAACTCGGACGCTTCGACCGTTCAACCGGATGTGTTCGCTTTCGGAAAGAAAAAGAGCAGCACGCGCTTCCCGCGAAAATCCGACAGCGCAACCTCTTTGCCCTCATCGGCCTTCACCCGAAACTCCGGAGCCTTATCGCCAGCTTTGAGCATCAATCACCTCAGATTCCCTTGGAGTGCGGCAGTCTTGTGTTTACCCTGAGCCTCGAAGGGCTGCCGCTTTTACGGCCTGCACATCACTACAACCTCGTATTACGTAAGCAAGCCCCGCAAAATATCATTCACCGCCTGCGGATTAGCCTGCCCCCGCGTAGCCTTCATCACCTGGCCGACAAAAAACTTGAAAACGCCTTCATTCCCGGCCTTGAATTTTGCCACGTTCTCTGGATTTTTCGCGATCACATCCCGCGCCGCCTGCTCGATCGCGGAAGTATCGCTGATCTGCGTCAGACCTTCCGCCGCGACAATATCCCCGGCCCTGCGCCCGCTCTCAAACATCGTCGCAAAAACTTTTTTCCCGACCGCGCCGGTAATTTTTCCTTCTTCTATCAGTTTCAATAACTCGGCCAGCGCCGCGGGAGAAACCGGCGAAGCGTCGATCTCTTTGCCGGAATCATTCAACCGCCGCAACAGTTCCGTCTGCATCCAATTCGCGGCATTCTTTGGCGACGCGCCCGCTTTTGCCACTGCCTCGAAGTAATCTCCGAGCGCTTGCGTGCCGGTCAGCACCTCGGCATCGTACGGCGTAATTCCATGTGCAGAAACAAAGCGCGCGCGCTTGGCTTCTGGAAGCTCTGGCAGCGCGCGGCGAATGTCTTCGCGCCACGTTGCGCTCACGTGGACTGGCAACAGGTCCGGTTCAGGGAAATAGCGATAATCGTGGGCCTTCTCTTTCGAGCGCATGGGGTCGGTGCGATTTGCGGTTTGATTCCACAGCCGCGTCTCCTGCGAAATGCGCCCGCCGCCTTCCATCACGCCGATGTGCCGTTCAATTTCGTATTCCAGTGCTTTTTGCAAAAATCGGAACGAGTTCAGATTTTTTACTTCCACCTTGGTTCCAAATTCCCGCGACCCACGCGGGCGCACGCTCACATTCGCATCGCAGCGCAGCGAGCCTTCCTCCATGTTGCAGTCGCTAACGCCGGTGTACAGCAGAATCTGCCGCAGCGTAGTCAGATACGCGTAAGCCTCTTCCGGCGCGCGTATGTCCGGCTCGGAAACAATTTCGCACAGCGGCGTGCCGCAGCGGTTGTAATCGATGTACGCCTTCGTCGCCGATTCCGAAAAACCTTCGTGCAAATTCTTTGCGGCGTCCTCTTCCAAGTGCAAACGAGTGATGCCAATCCGCTTCTTCGCGCCGTCGTGTTCCACTTCAATCCAACCGCCGGTAGCCAGCGGCAGCTCATACTGCGAGATTTGATATCCCTTGGGCAGGTCCGGATAAAAATAATTCTTCCGCGCAAACCGCGAGTGTTCGTGCACCGTGCAATTGATTGCGAGCGATGCGCGTGTGGCCATCTCAACCACGCGCTTGTTCAACACCGGCAGCGTACCCGGCAGCCCCAGGCAGATCGGGCACGTATTGCTGTTCGGCGCATCGCCGAACCGTGTCGAGCACGCGCAAAATATTTTGGAATTAGTCAGAAGCTGGACGTGCACTTCCAACCCGATCACCGGCTCGTACTTAGCCAGCACGTCGGGAGCGATACCTGCCGCTTCCTGGGCCGATTTCACCATCAGAGAAGGAAATTATAGCATTGGCGGGTTAGCCGCAAACGCAACCGTTTGGGTGGTCCTGTTTCTTAGCTTGTAGCGCGCTGCATCTACTGCGACAGGATTTTCTCGAAGAACGCAAGCGCCCGCGGATCGTGTGATTGGCCCAGCCAGAACATGGCTTGCTTACGGACTTCGCGATTGCGGTTGGTTTGCGCCACTTCGATCAGTTTGGGGACGCCTTCGTCCTTCGGCAGTTGGCTCAGCGCAAACACAGCTTTCTTCTTCACGTCGGTGTCAGGATCATTTTCGATAGCACCGGTGATGGCGCCAACGGCCTTTTGTCCGGCCTTCTGCGCCAGCCAGAACAATGCTTGGCCGCGCACGTGCGGGCTCTGGTCGTCGTGAGCCATGCGGATCATTTCTTCCACCGCGCCCTGCTCGTGGCTTACCGAAAGGGCAAAGGTCACCTGCGCGCGCACCTCCGGGCTGGGATCGCTCTTGGCCATTTTCTCAAGCACGGCGAGTCCCGCTTTTTCTCTGGCCGCCCCGAGCCAGAATGCGGTTTGCTTTCGCAGCGATTCGGGCTCGTTAAGTCGCGTAAAAGATTCGAGCTCGCGGTCCGCCGCAGGGTCAGCATGGAGCGCAATGGCGGTCAGCGCGCCGTGCGAAACGTGATCGTCATCATGAGCTTCGAGGTCGGAGCCTTTCACAAACGTTTCCAGCAACGCAACGCTCTCCGCAGGCTTCACTCCGCTCAGCCACATAAAGGGCAGTCCCCCCGCATCGAGCGAACAATCCATCGACACAACCCGAATCTTGGTGATCTGCTTATGATTGGCTCGGAGCAGCACGGCAATCGAGCGCGGCGCTTCCAGTTTGGTTGTGCCCCGTTCCTCCTTCGATGTCATGTTCGTTCCGCTTCCGTGATCCTCCAGCCGGCAATGCCCGCAGCCATTGCGCCAGGAACCGTCATAGTCCCCACAGCACATCGCCCGGTCGCGCCCCATCTGCGGCACGGCGTAGCCCAGCCACTGCGGCTGCTCTGCCTTTGCTGCCCATGCCTTTACTTCCGCCGCAAGCGGACCGGCAAGCGCCTTCTTTTCCACGCGGGCATTCTCCACCTGCGGTGAATCGTCGGTCTGCGCCACGGTCCTTTCCGCAGAGAATACCGTGGCGATCAGAATTGCGGGAATCAGAATCATTGCGCGCATCGTGATTTCTCCTTTAAAAGAATTCGGTCTTGCGTCTTTCGCTATTCGTAGCGCAGGGCTTCAAGCGGGTCGAGCTTTGTGGCGCGGCGTGCCGGAATGTAAGAAGCGGCAAACGCCGCCGCCGCTAAAAGTCCGCAGATGATGCCATAGGTGATCGGATCGCTCGCGCGCACACCAAAGAGCAGGCTGGTCATCGCGCGAGTAGCCAGAAAGGCGGCCACAGCGCCAACCGCAAGCCCGGCAGCGGCCAATCGCATTCCGCTTCCTACTACAAGGCGCAGGACATCGCCGCGTTGAGCGCCGAGAGCCATGCGCACACCAATCTCGTGAACGCGTTCGGTGACGGCATAGCTCATAACGCCGTAGATTCCAACTACGGCGAGCACCAATGCTATGGCTCCGAACCCACCGATCAGCCAAAGAGTGAGCCGCCGGGTGCTTATTGTTTCTGCAACGACCTGTTCCATCGGGCGCATGTCGTGTATCGGAAGCTCAGGGTCGAGTTCGGCGACCAAGCGGCGGACTTCGGCATAGACTGCGGAAGGGTGATCGTGGGTGCGGACGGCGAGTGCGACGTAAGACCATGGGTTCTGCGCAAACGCGATATAGCTTTCAGGGGCAGGCGTTTCGGTCAGGCCATTGTGCAAGACGTTATCGACCACACCGACGACCTCGGACGCTTTGTCGCCTAGGGTGTCGAAGTGCTTGCCGAGCGGATCTTGTCCAGGCCAGGCGAGGTCCGCAAGTTTTTGATTGATGACCGCGACGGAATGCGAATCGGCGGTGTCAGAAGCGCTCAACTCGCGGCCGCGAAGCAAACGTATGCCCATGGCGCGGAAATACCCAGGGTTTACGGCGTGCACACCCATCAACGGCTGATGGCCGCGCTCGAACATCTGCCGGCCGTCGACCGTGGCCACGCCGGTCGTCGTGTCGTCACCTTCGAGCGGCAGGTCATTGGAAATGGCCACGCTTTCGACGCCGGGAAGCGCGGCAACACGCGGAAGAAGTTCCTCGAGTAAACGAGTCGAACGGCCCTTTTCGGAATACGCCGCGCTCGTGAAATTCATCCACATGGTCACCATACGGTCGGGGTTAAAACCGGGCGCTACTTGAAGCAGGCGGATAAAGCTGCGGACCAAAAGTCCGGCACTGACCAGCAGGACGAGGGAGAGTGCGACTTCTCCGATGATCAGCAGGCCGCGCAGGCGATTGTGGGCGAGCCCTGATGTGGAACCTCGGCCTCCTTCCTTTAGGAAAGCGCCGGGACTTTGACGCGTCGCGGCGAGAGCAGGCGCCAGACCAAACAGTAATCCGGTGAGAATCGAAATTCCGAGGGTGAAGGCCAGCACGCCCAGATTGACGGAAATTTCCTCAACACGGGGCAGGTCGCGCGGGCTTGCAGCTACAAGCAAACGCACCAAACTCGATGCGAGCGCGACCCCGGCAATGCCTCCGCCAAACGCCAGGAGCATACTTTCGGTGAGCAGTTGCCGGACGATTCGCAGCCTGCTGGCGCCAAGAGCGGTGCGCACGGCAAGTTCCCGACGGCGCCCAATCGCGCGAGCAAGCAACAGGTTTGCGATGTTAGCGCAGGCAATAAGAAGCACCAGTCCCACAACACCTGACAAAAGCAGCAGTGTTTGCCGAATGGGGCTCGCGGAAAGCTCGCGCAATGGAATCAATCGAACCGTCTGGCCCGTTGTAACGGGGTATTGCTGATGGATCCGGTCCATGATGCTGCTGATATCCGCCTGAGCTTGGGGAAGCAAGACGTCCGGCTTCATGCGGCCAATGATATTGAGGTAATGCACTTCGCGGTCGGTGCTTAGCTTGCGCTCCCAATCGGCCGTCGCGTTGAACACTTCTGGAACGATGTTGACGGGATTGACCCAAACTTGGATGTCGCGGCCATAGCGAAAATTGGCTGAGAGAACGCCGACTATCTTGACCGGCCGGCTATCCAGCACGATGTTTTGACCGACAACGTTGGCATCGCCACCGAAGTGACTTTGCCAGAAACCGTAGGTCAGCAAAGCGACGCGCGAGGCCCCGAAGATTCCCTCCGATTCGATAAACGCGCGCCCGAGGATTGGTTGGACCCCGAAAACAGAAAAAACGTTCGGCGAAGCTACCATTCCCGCGATGCGCTCCGCTGGTCCGCGGCTCGTAAGATTGAAGCTCAAGCGCCGGAGCGCAGCCATTTGCGAGAACGACTTGTTCTGAGATTGAAAATCGAGGAAGTTAGCGGCGGGAGGCGATTCCAGAAACCAGACGAGTTGATTCGGTTCCCGGTAGGGAAGCGGCCGCACTAAGACGGTGTCGACGACGCTAAAGACAGCCGTATTCGCGCCGATGCCCAGGGCCAGTGTTGCAATCGCGATCGCTGCCATTCCGCGGCTCCGCAGGAGCGTTCGGATGCCAAAGTGAAGGTCTTGGAAAAAATCGTGCATTGCATTCCTCCGCCGCGGCCAAGCTATGGTCCAAGGGCGTTGCAGGAAGGCCCTTGTTTTAGTTCTTTTGTAGAATCTCCATCAAATAGTCCGTGGCTTCCTTGGAATGCATGATCGAAAGCTTGGAAACCGCGGTCTTCTTCAGCTCGGGATCTTTCTCGTTGCGGGCGATGGCCACGATTGCCGCAGCGTTATTTTGAATAAAATAGGCGTTTAGCACTTCTTCCTTGATTCCGCGGTCCGCTTCTTTCGCATAAATCGATTGCAGTGCCTTAGCGGAGTCGTCGGAATGGATGAGGCCGAGGTTGCGAACGGCCGTGCGGCGCAGTTCCGGGTC
>Ga0209526_10000585_pt1 | contig 23878 bp, 20 predicted proteins | sample JacPinW_OM2H0_M1_FD_188566 | JGI IMG/M metagenome (GOLD analysis project Ga0209526, IMG submission 188566) | Forest soil microbial communities from Algoma, Ontario, Canada - Jack Pine, Ontario site 1_JW_OM2H0_M1 (SPAdes) (version 2) | ecosystem: Environmental > Terrestrial > Soil > Boreal... | reverse complement strand
TGCTGATCCAAGATTCCAGTTTCCGCGTCCTGGCTGATGCCAGGCTCGAGAACGTCCCACGGGGTGAACGCAGAGTCTCCGTCGAGAATCCTAAAACTTGCGCTGGCAAATGCGCGGTCATTACTGGCCGGCCGATTTACCGTCAGCGACAGCAAGTAACTTCCGAGGGTTTGCTGCTCGAGGGACAGTTTCTTGCCGGTTACAATATCGCCCGTAGCATCGAACTGCTCCATGCTCAACTCGTCGGTAACGCGTGTGACGCTGCCGGAGGCCGCCGGCTTTCCCAGCGCATACTCGACTTGCAGGCTCTGTCCGGCATACTGACGGGGGTCTCTCGGAGGCGCCCAGACTTGATACATCACTTGTAGGTTGCTGCCGGGGGCGAGGGTTGGAGAAGGGATGGGCATCGGATTGAACTTCACTCCGCCGAATGTAAATGGTGTTAAGTCCGAGAGTGCCGGATCCACTTCTTCAGCGGACAAGAACGGCAAAATGGCGGGAATGATCAAACGATCCGTACCGGCCGCTGGAATGCTGACTTCGCGATGTGTGTGGTACGCCGCTTTCTTCGACCAGTCCGTAAATTGAAAATCCAACTGATACTTGCCCGGGGGCAGCGGCAAACTGCCTTGGTAACCAAATACCTTGTCCTTGATGCGCTCCAAGGTCTTCTGGTCGATGGAATCCGTGAGCGTCTTTTGCTGCGTAAAAATAGGCTTGTTTTCGGGCGAAAACACGATCACGCGAACTTCAATGGAATAGCGGAATCGACCGCTGTCTTCCGTCGCCAAGGCTAGGTCACTGGGGTTATGCAAACGAACCGCATAGTCGAGCCTCGTCAAGCCGCGCGAATCGCGCGCCGGAAAAGTCACGATGTCGAGATTCTTTCCCTCAAGCAGCAGCCGCGAAGTCACGCTTTCCTTCAGGGACCTCCGGCGGGCTATTTCGCTGCGGCTTTCGGGCAGGTTGGGGAGACCCTTAATGCGGCCGAGCAAAATGTCGGATTCCAAGCTACGCTGCCCGGAATTTAGGTCCACCGGTTCATCGGGAAGCAGACTGAGAGATATGCGCGCAACTTCAGGCCCGGCGGAACTGCTGATCAATCTTAGGGCGTTTGACGGTGAGTTGATGGCCTCGACGCCGGTGACGAGCTTGTCCGGTCCATCGATGTACGGACTGTAGAAGCGGTAATCGCCGCCACCGTCGCGCTGGTAAAACACCACGTAGAATGCTTTCGGCAGCGAGGGGCTGGGATTGGCATAGAACCAAATCTCCATGGGATAGAGGTTTGCCGAATTCCGCAGCACTTGTTTTTGCTGTGGTTCACCCAAAGTGATGTAGGTCCGGCCGCGATCGCTGCGCCAACCTTCCGCACCCGAGCCAATGCCGAAACGCGCGTTTGCAAAAGCGATGCGGCGGTAGATCTCGTCCTTGTAGGAATTGGTGGGACTACCGGATTCGGGGTTGCGGACTTCCCAAAATTGCTCGATGAATTTGTCGCGCTCTTGGTCTGTCGTTAGGCGAACGAATTCGTCGCGCTCGTCCTTGGTGATGATGTAGGCTACGTCGCGCTCGAGCCAGTCGCGAAAGTTTTTCTCTAGCTTTTGCTTCTTTTGAGCGAAACACAGACCGCCGCTGACGCCCAGCAGCATGGCGAGGGACAAGGCGAGACCTCTTCCGGCGATACCTGCAAAGAGGCGCGGATTCCGATCGCAAAAAAACATGGAGCGTACTCCTCGGGCGCGGCTAAACCATTCCGCACGGCCGACCCTGCTTGCAAAGTCTCATCGCTTAGCCCTGGTGGCGGATCCGCTCGGCGAGCGCCCGGGCTCGCTGGCGACCGATCTCGACAAACCGGGAATCGCTGGCGATTTGATCCAGCGTGGGCAGGGCGCGTTGCGGCTCAGGCAGCAGCTTGTGGTTCAAGTCCGATTCAAATTGTAGCAGCGCATCGTTAATGCCCAGGCGGTCGTATTTCATGCGTCGTTCCAACAGCATCAGGAGTTCCTGCTGGCGCGCCAGGCCCTCAAAGATCTGCAGCAATTGGCTCGCCGATGAGTTCAGGGTGTAATTGAACTTGGCCTCGTGGACCTCGCTGGCTTGTTCCCAGCGAAACGTCTTTTCGCCGAGATTCGCAATCTTGCGATGCACATCCAGATCTTGACCTTGGAAGTGATTCAACTCGCCGGCAAGGTCGAACATTTTCGCGCGGAGCGCGGAACTGACCTCGAACGGCGCGGCACCCGGGTCGTCCTCCAGTTGGCGGATTTCGTAGGTGGCGCTGTCGGAATCCACTCGGACGGTGATCTCGATGAATTCGGGGGTGCTGGATTTGAAAACGCGACGGAACGTCAGTTTGGCTCCACTCGACGCGGCAGGTGCGGAATGGGCCGTCGAGGCGAGGAACGGCAGGCCGCCTGAAACCCAGGCTGCACAAAACAGCAGAGTGAACCGCAGTACAGGATATTTCATCGTGATGATTCGATGCGCGTGAGGTCCACTCGCGTTACCCGACCCCGTGCGGCGATCGCGCCCACCGGCACACCGCGCGGCCGTGTCAGGGTCCGAGGATCCGGCAGCGCAAACCGCAACCGCGCTTGTTCCCCTTGCAGGTGGCACAGCGCGACCGCCAACGCGTCGGCAGCGTCGGCAGGCTCCGGCGTCTCCGCCATGGACAGCAGGGCCCGCACCATCAATTGCATTTGTCTTTTGTCCGCTTGCCCATAGCCGGCCACCGAGGCCTTCACTTCGCGTGGAGAGTAGCTGTAGACCTTAACGCCGTGCTGCGCCGCCGCCAACAGCACCACCCCGCGTACTTCGGCCAGCCGCAGAGCGGTCCGCATGTTCAGCGCCGTAAATACGGATTCTACCGCTACGACGGTCGGCGAAAATTCTTCGATCAGCCGACACAGCAGGGCATGCACATCTTGCAGCACCGAGCCCGATGATTCTTTCTGGCGCTTCCGAGGCACGCGCAGCGCGCCATAACCGAGCATCTGGCAATGGCGCCCGTCGCTTTCGACGATGCCATACCCGGTAGGTCCGGCGGCAGCGGGATCGACCCCCAGCACTCGGATACAGCCGCTGGTCTCCTTGGCTTCGCGCATCGCCCCACAGTCTACGGTGTTCGCGCTGCCGCTGCCAGGTGTTTGTCTCGATGTTCCGCCGCTCCACAAAGCCGGCGGGCTCGCTGGGATGCCGGAACGGGAGAAGGCCTTCAGTTTGCGCCGACGGCCGCCTGAATCTCCGATTCATCGATGTCGAAGTTCGCGTACACGTGTTGCACGTCGTCGTGTTCTTCCAAGGCTTCGACGAGCCGCACCATTTGCGTGGCCTGCGCGCCGGTGAGCTTGATGTAGTTTTGCGGGACCATTCCAATTTCGACTGAGGTTGGGGTGATGCCAGCCTTGGTCAAAGCTTCTTTCACCTTTTCAAGAGCCTCGGGCGGGGTTACCACATACCAGCCTGAGCCGTCGTCCTTGAGATCTTCCGCGCCGGCTTCGAGGACGATATCGAGCATCTTGTCCTCGCTGGCTTGCTCCTTGGGTACCACGATCTCGCCCTTGCGATGGAACATCCAGCCTACCGCTCCGGCTTCGGCCATATTGCCGCCGTTCTTGCTCATCAAGTGGCGAAATTCGCCGACGATGCGGTTGCGGTTTGTGGTGACGACTTGGATGAGCATGCCGACCCCGCCCGGTCCGTAGCCCTCGAAGGTCACCTCTTCATACTGCTCGCCCTCGAGCTGACCGGTGCCGCGCAGAATGGCGCGCTCGATGTTTTCGTTGGGCATATTCTCGTTTTTTCCCGCCAGGATGGCGGTGCGCAAGCGCGGATTGGAATTGGGGTCGCCGCCGCCGATGCGTGCGGCGATGGTGATTTCCCGGATCACGCGCGTGAACACGCGACCGCGCTTGGCGTCAGTGGCAGCCTTCTTGTGCTTGATGGTGGCCCATTTGGAGTGCCCGGACATGACAAATTCCTCTTTTTCGCGTGACCGCAGAAGGGGTCCGCCTATTCGCGGCCGCCCGGCGATCAACGGGGGTGAATTTTCGAGCCGCCCAGCGCCGTACTGCCGACGCTCGGGCTGCACGGGTCACTGTGCGGAGACCTACGGTGAACTGGACCGCCTACGCTGCGAAACCTCCGGCAGTTTAGCACAGCCCGTTCCCTCGGGAAACCAGGGTATACTTCCCCGCGGGGCCTCTCTTTGAGCCGGAAAGATCTTGCGGACTCGACTTGGTCGTTGAGCAACGATACAGAGTCGCCCCATGCCTGACCGCCGTTTTCGCGTCTTGGCCGTCGCGACCCATCCGGTCCAGTACAGCGCCCCACTTTTTCGCCGAATGGCGGTGTGTCGGCAGCTGGACTTCCACGTCGCTTACTGCGGCCTGCGCGGAGCGACACCCGGCCACGATCCCGAATTCGGCCGGACCCTGCAATGGGATGTGCCTCTGCTCGACGGTTATGATTGGACTCATGTTCCGAACCGGGGATCGGACGCCGAGTCCTTCCTGGGCCTTTGCAATCCAGGGCTGTGGAAGCTCATTCGCCGGGGTCACTTTGACGCTATCCTGTGCTACGCCGGCTATGTTCGCTCCAGTTTTTGGATTTCCTATTTCGCTGCTAAGAGCTGCAACACCGCCTTTCTGTTCGGCACCGACAGCACTACGCTGACTCCTCGTGACTCGCGATCCTGGAAAACGGGGCTCAAGAGATTTCTCTGGCCGAGATTGTTTCGCATAGCCGATCAAGTGATTGTTCCTTCCTCTGGGACGCGTGACCTGATGCTGTCGCTCGACATTCGCGAGGATCGAATCACGCTGACCCCTTACACCGTGGACAATGACTGGTGGATCGAACGCTCGCAGGAGATCGAGCGCGAGAGGGTGCGGGCGTCCTGGGGTGCTTCGGCCACTGACGCAGTCATTCTCTTCTGTGCCAAGTTGCAATCGTGGAAGCGGCCTCGCGATCTCCTCCAGGCCTTCGCGAGACTTTCCTCGGCGAACGTCCGCCTGGTTTTTGCTGGCGATGGTCCTCTTCGGTCCCAGCTCGAAGCCGAAGCCTCCGCCCTGGGGGTTACTGCTCGGGTCCGCTTTCTGGGTTTTGTCAATCAGTCGCAGCTGCCTGCGGTTTACAAGTCCGCCGATCTGATGGTTCTGCCTTCGGCATATGAACCCTTTGCGGTGGTCGTCAACGAAGCGATGTGCTGCGGATGCCCGGTGATTGCCAGTGATCACGTGGGTGCGGCGCGCGATCTCATTGCCCCGGTGTGTCCCGAATTCATTTTCCCCTGCGGCGACGTAGATGCACTGGTGGCGCTGCTTCAGAATGCTGTCGCTGACCCCTCGCGTCTCGCCTCGCTCGGCGAGCGAGGCGTGGCGCACATGCGGACGTGGTCGCCTGAACGAAACATCACGGCAACAATGGAGGCCATCCGGAGCGCGGTCTCACGCCATCGGCCCGTCACGGCGTCCGATGAATCTGGGGTACCCGCCGCAAAATCGTCGCTTCCCGGTGCGAGGCGGTCATGAGATGGCTGCTGCAAAACGTACGTCAGCGGGCCACCTATGCATTGCACCATCCCCGGTACGTCGCCGACAGCATCCTTCGTGAGTTGACGCTGGCGGATGAAAGATTTCTCGCGCACATCACGGGGATACCAACCTGGCGCGTGCGTTCGTTCCTGGACGAGCCGATCTCCACTCCGGCCTTTGCCGAAGCGCTCCATCGAGGGGAAAAACGGTTTCGCGCATTGTCCCTCGAGAGTGCGGATCTGTTTGCCAAGAAAGTCCTGACGCAGTACGCAGCCGTGCGGGCGTTGGCCCCGGCGTGTGTCGTCGAAACGGGTGTCGCGAACGGCGTATCTTCTGCTTATCTGCTGCTTGCCCTACATAAGAACGGTCAGGGCCGCCTGCACTCCATTGGTCTCGAGGACCCTACCTTCCTACCCCCGGGCGCAGCGCCGGGCTGGCTCGTTCCCACGTGGCTACGCGGTTCGTGGCGAATTCACCTGGGCGATGCCCGCGAGATTCTCGGGTCTTTGCTCTCGCAGCTCGGCAGCGTCGACATGTTCATTCATGACAGCCTGCATACCTACGAGCACATGTCTTGGGAATTTCAGAACGCTTATCCCGCCCTGCGGTCGGGCGGGCTATTGGTTGCCGACGATGCTCTGTGGAATGACTCGTTTTACGATTTTGCGCGGAAGATGCGCGAACCGGATGCGAAAATCCTTCGTGGAGTCGGGTTTCTGCGGAAGAGGTCCGCGTGAAGTCGCTGGTCGCACCGAGCGTCGGGGGCGTGGGCCGAGAGCGTTTGGCCGCTTTGCGATGGGCATGGTCGTGACGCCGTCGACTGGGGGGAAACCGCCGGGTTGGCTGCCCGGTTGCGCCGGAAAACCGTGGTATCGTTGGGCTTCCATACGCATGTGTTCTGTGAACCTGTTTTGAGCTACTGGCCCTCCAATTCGAGCTCGAAGGCGCGTTCATGAGAGTGTTCGCACTCTCGCATTCCGGCCCGCTTCGACGCAGTGCCCTTCTGACGTTTGGTTTTTTCGTGTTCGCCTTGGTCGCCGCCTACGAAGTCTCTGCATATGTAATTAGCGGTGATTTTCAGGGGCTCGCGCTGATCGCTATGGTCTTCGTCGGAGGCGCTTTTGTCGTCGCGATGCTCAACAACTGGCGTAACGGCCTCTATTTTTTCCTCGCGTGGCTTCTGTTTGAAGACTTTGCCCGCAAATTTCTCGGCAACAACATGGCGATTTACTTTGCGAAAGATTTTCTCGTAGGGGTCGTCTATCTTTCCTTTTTCGTCGCCTATCGACGCAAGGACAAAGACATACAAAACTTTCGTCCACCGTTCCGCGCGGCACTGCTGGTGCTCATTTGGTTCGGCGTCATGCAGGTCTTCAATCCCGCCTCCACCAGCATTTTCTACGGTCTGCTGGGCATGAAGCTTTATTTTTATTACATGCCGCTGATTTTTGTCGGCTACGCACTGATCAATTCCGAAGCCGAACTTCGGCGATTTTTCTACATTAACCTTGGTCTCATGCTGGTCATCGTGGCGCTCGGGATCGCCCAAGCCATCCTTGGCCCGGGGTTCCTCAATCCGGAAGTCATCCCCGAGGATATTCGCTTATTGAGTCAGACGTACCGAGTAGCGCCTATTTCTGGAGTGGTGGTCTACCGGCCAACCTCCGTGTTTGTCAGCACCGGCCGCTTTTCGGACATGCTCATTGTGACCTGGCTGGTTGTGTTTGGGTTCAGTGGGTATCTGCTGCTGCGCCATCGCCGCGGAAGGCTGTTTGCCTTCCTGGCTCTAACGATGACGGCGGCCGGGTGCGTGATGTGCGCCTCACGCGGTGTTTTTATGTGGGCCCTCGGGAGCAGCATCGTGGGCGCCGCGGCCTTCATTTGGGGCGCTCCCTGGCGTCAGGGCGAAGCCTTGCGCGTTATACGTACCCTGCAACGAGCCGTGCTAGGTATTGCGCTGGCGATGGTCGTGCTGCTGTTTACCTTTCCGGATGCTTTGCTCAATCGTCTGGCGGTGTACTCGGAAACCCTCGATCCTCGGAGTCCGGCCAACGAGTTGCTTCATCGTACCCGCGACTATCCCCTAGCGAACCTTCTGGCGGCCTTCGACTCTCCGCGCTGGCCGTACGGCTACGGCATAGGCACGATTTCTTTGGGCGGTCAGTACGTCTCTCGGTTTTTCCATGTCTTGCCTCCCACTCAAGCAGTCGAAAGCGGCTTCGGCTGCCTCGTCCTGGAGCTGGGGGTGGGCGGCCTGATTCTCTGGATCATCATGAGCTTGGCGGTGGCCATCTCGGCTTGGAAGGTGGTGCGCAAGCTGAAAGGTTCTCCGTGGTTCCCGCTCGGATTCATGATTTTCTTGTATGCGTTCCTGCTGCTGATTCCTTTCACGTTCATGGGGATTCAGGCCTACCAGGATTTTATCTTGAACGCTTATCTGTGGCTCTTGCTGGGTGTCTTGTTTCGTCTGCCAAAACTAGCGCTTTCCGCACAATTCGCGGCGGAGGCTCCGGCCGCACGACCTGGCAGCCCTTGGATTCGCTGACTTGCGGCTCGCCGTGGTTTCCCCGTTTGTCGACCGCCGCCATGGCACCGAGCGCGCGTTGGCGGAACTACTCGAGCGCCTGGCGCGCCGCTATCATTGTCAAATTCATCTCTATTCTCAGCGCGTTGAGGATATCGTCCTGGATCATCCGGATGCGCCACAAGACGCAGGCGCCGGCGCCATCTGGTGGCACAGAGTCCCGTCGGTAGGCGGCCCACATCTCCTGCAATTCGTCGGTTGGATGGCAGCCAACACTTTTCTGCGCTGGTACCACGGTCTTTTTCGCTCCACGTCCTGCGATCTGGTCTTGTCGCCGGGGATCAACTGCCTGAACGCCGACGTCATCCTCGTTCACGCCCTGTTTCATCGGCTTCGGGAACTGGGGCGCGAAGAAACCAACGATGCCACAGCCGTTGCTGGATTTTATCTCCGCCTCCATCGCCGCGTCTATTACCGGCTCTTGGCCGCTCTGGAGCGCCGCGTTTATTCCGATCGAAACGTTTCCCTAGCCGCGGTCTCCGAGCGAACCGCCGATCTTCTCGGGCAATACTTTCTACGGCGGGACGTCCGCGTAGTTCCCCATGGCGTTGACACCGGCCAGTTTTCTGGCTCCGAGCGTCTGGCACGCCGCCCGGAAGCTCGCCGCCGCCGCAATTTTCGCGACTCTGATTGCGTGTTGTTGTTGATCGGAAACGATTGGCGCGTGAAGGGTGTTCCCGCCATTCTCGCCGCTATGGCCACCGCTCCGGCTCTTCCATGGCGTCTTCTCGTCGCCGGCAGCGACGCCCGAGGCCCTTTTCGCGAAATGGCAAAGCACCTGGGCCTCCTCGATCGTTGCCAGTGGGAGCCTCCCCGTCGCGACGTCCTCGATCTCTACGCCGCCGCCGACATCTATGTCAGCCCCAGCCAGGAAGACTCGTTCGGCTTGCCGGTCGCAGAAGCCATGGCTTGCGGCCTTCCGGTAATTACGTCCGTTTGCGCGGGAGTGTCCGGCCTAATCCACGATGGGGTCGATGGCTTCGTCCTCCGCGATCCGCAGGACGCGCGGGCGCTGGCCGCGCTTTTGGAGCGGCTCCATGTCGACGAAATCCTGCAGAGCACTGTCGGCCGGGCTGCCGCTCGAGCGGTGCAGGAATGGACCTGGGATCGCCATGCCGCGGCCCTGTGGGAACTCCTCAATGACGCGCTGGCGAAGAAGCGCAATTCCGGCACATCCGAGACCGGCGCGATGGCCTCTAGCAGAGCCGGACCAGCCACTTAGAGAGGCAACGCCAAAACGTGGGTTTCATCCGACGCTCGGCAAGCATAGCCGATACGGGAAAATTCGTCGACCAGGACCCGTCGATTTTCTTCGCTGTGCATCTCGCAGAGGATCCCCGGCCGTTTTTCTCGCAACAACCGACCCGCGCCGCGAAATACCTCGACTTCAGCACCCTCGACGTCACACTTGAGAAAATCCGGCGCTGGAAAGGCTGCGGTATAGTCATCGAGCGACACCCCTTCCACTTCGATGGTATCGCTGCTCGCGGCACCGACGACGTGTCCAAGTCCGCGATCGGGCGAAACTCCGGGATCGGTGCGCAAGAACGTGACCCTGCGGCGCTCCGACCACACGGCCTTCTGCTCGACAGTGACTCGGGAAAAATTGTTGCGTGCAATGTGTTCGCGAAGACGTCCGGCGACTTCCGGGTCGGCTTCAAACGAGGTGACGTGGCCGTCCGGCCCGACCAGACGCGCCGCCAGCAGCGAGAAAAACCCGATATTGGCGCCGATGTCGTAGAAATTCATGCCCGGACGAAGATGTTCTTCGAGGGCGCGCTGTACCTCGGGCTCGCCGCGGCCTGCAAACGCACTACCACCGGTCCGCGGATTCAGCCGCATCCAAATGCCGGCTGCCGGACCTGTCTGCACTTGCACCCAAGCTAAGGAGTCGCGTGGAACCAGCCGCAGGCTGGCCCAGCGTAAACACGATCCCACAATCGGAACCCGCCGCAAACCCGCCAGTGGGGACGCATAACGCAGGAAGAGCTGAGCCAAGCGGCGGTTCGCAGCGCGCACGCTATTTCTCCAGGAAACCGGGGCGGGTGGATACATGGGGCCCTGCGGGCCGCTTCGCCGGAATTTCTGATTCCACGCTGCCGGTGGCTGGTCTCCAGCTAACTTTTAGGATTCGGTCTTCGACCGCCTTCCGGGTCGCCTGCAGAGTAAACGTCAGCGATTCCCTTGGCACGCTGGTCACGAATGGCCTGATCAGCCATCCGAGTCCGGTCGGGATGTCGCGGGTCAGCGACACCACCTCGCTCTGCACGTACACGCCCCCATCGCCCTCGATGATCCTCCACCAGGTTTCCATACGCCACAGGAATCCGTCATCTTCTCCCGGGGTCTTCTCCCGTTCGTCGTTCTTTCCCGGGTTCTCCACTTCCGCGACGCGTACCGCGGAGCTGCGGCTATGCGCGCGGGTATCGGAGTCGTGAAAATACCGCACCTCATGCTCGGTGTTTAGCACCACGGTAATCACCTTGCGGCGCCTAAACCGCAAGAACACCCGGAAGTGATCGCCATCCCGCGACTCGGTTTTCGAGCGTTCCACGTCCGGCGCGTAGTATACGGCGTGCTGGTTATAGTCCTCGAGCACTGCGAGCACATCGCCTAGCTTCGCGCCCGGAACGAAAACGAGACCTACCCAATGATGAATCATCCCATCCGGACACTCGACGATCGCTCCCGCGTCGCGGATCTGAACTCTCTCGATCCACACTTGGCCGCCCTGCAGCTTCCGGTAAGCTTCCGCGCGTGGCGCTTCCGCCAAAGCATCGACCTCGAGAGGAGCAGCGCCGTGCGGAAGGTTCGCGTCATTGCGCGCATCGGTCAAGCGCACGTAGTGATTGAAGGCCTCGACGGTCGCCGATTTCAGCCTCGCCGGCGCCGGGGCGTTGTTCGCTCCGGCAGGCAGCCCCAGCGCGTTCCCGAGCAACGTGGCAATCAGCACGACCCGGCCGGGTCGGCGGTTGTCTCCGAGATGCCTCATGTGTCGCGTAAATCCTTCATCCAGCAATGCCTCGCGTCTTGCAAACTATTCATTGCACAGCGCTTGTACGGCGCGGCGCGAGAAGGCTGGGCACTACGGTGCAAAGCCATCGCCTATTGTTTCATGAACTTGGGTGGAGCACGAAAAAATGCCGGGCGGGCGGCCCGGCATGGACTGAGAGGAAAGAATCTGGCGGGTTGGGTAGCTCGCACACGACCCCTTGCGGAGCCGCTGTCCCCGCGCGGCCCCCAACCCGTTCTCCACACATTAGGGAACCTCGGTGCGTGGCTCAATGGGCCGCCGGACACATAAAGCGGAGTACCCGGGTCGTGGTACCTGCTGGGGCCGCTCGAGCGCCCCCATTACGGCTCCAAACCACTCATTCATAGGTAGTTACACGATGGGAAGAGCGCCGGTCGCGAGCGCCCGAAGACTAGTACTTATATGGGGTTGTTTATTCCGCTCAGGAACCCGCCAAGGTGCCCGGTTACCGACACCAGCAGCACGGCCAGTAGTTCGATCCCTACACGGTAGTTCGGCAAGACCTCGTCGCGGCTCCGGTGCCGAAAATGAATCCACCAGACCAGCCAAATCATCGCGCTCGAGATCCATGCGAATACCAGATGCAGCAGCAAGATGCCTTTCAGTTTCTGCCCCTCGAGTTGGAACTGCCAGGCCAGGAGCCCGGTGGTCAGTACGGGTAGGGTGGAGACGGCCGCGACCAGCAGGTTGTAGTAGGCGGCCTCTGCCGAGCCCCGGCGCTTGGTCCACTGCGCGATGAGATCGAAGGCTACACCCGCGATAAATAGCGCGATCGGGAAATGGACCAGCACCACGTGCTGCGCGTGCTTAGCGAGCAGCACGGTCCTCCACGCGAAGGGGTTTAACACGAGCCTCTCACTGCGCCTGCCCTGCTTGCACCGAAACCTTGCCGGTCATCTTCGGGTGCACCGAGCAAAAGTACGGATACGTGCCCGGCGTGCTGAACGTGTAGGAGAACTTTTCATCCGTGTCGAGCACCTTGGACTTGAAGGATTTATCATCGGCGACCACGGTGTGCGGAATATCGTCGCGATTCGTCCACCTCACCGTCGTTCCCGCCGCCACCGTTATGGCCGCGGGCGCAAAGCTGAAGTTGTCGATTTTCACTTCCGTCACCGGGCTCTGTTGCGCGTTCACGCGGAAGCCATGCGATCCCGCAGTCAGCCAGATTGCCGCTGCCAGAATCGGCGTCGGCAGACCTATCCACACACCTCTCCTCATGGTCGTTCTTCCTTTCTTCGGGTTGTGATCTGTGGTTTTTGCGCCGAGCCAGTTTTGCCCAGCTCACGCGAGCGTCGAGTCCACCACGGCCAGCGCCTGCCGGCCCTTCACATAGCTCACGTTGGTTATGCCCAGAACGCTGCGCAGCTGCTCGGCCGGGACCTTCATGGGTCCCGGCGAGTCCGCCTTGCCGGGTTGCGGTTGCGGAAATGCAGTGGACGCCGCGGTATGGAACGTCACGTGGTCTTCCACCTTCTGCATGGTTTGATGAATGTGTCCGTTCAACACCGTCACGGAACCAAACTTTTTCAGGTACGCCAAGGCTTGCGCGCTGTCCTCGGTTCCCCAGCCCCATTCCGGATACACCGTCCACAAGGGAATGTGCGCGAACACCACGATCGGCGTGCTCGACCCCAGGTGCTTGACGTCGTCTTCGAGCCATTCGAGCTGGTCGTGACCTAGAGTGCCGAGCCCTCCGGCCTTCAGATTCATCACGTTCACCAGCCCGATGAAGTGCACGCCCTGCTTGTCGAAGCTGTGCCAGCCTGCACCCTGGGATCCCTTTCCGTAACGCTCCAGAAATTGCTTGCCGTCATCGTTCAAGACGTCATGTTCGCCCGGCACGAAGAACACTTCTTTGCCGGTGCTCTTCAGAATTTGATCGACAGTGTCGAATTCTTCGGGTTTCGAGAGATGACTGATGTCTCCGGTGTGCAGCAAAAACTCCGGGGGCGCCGGCAATGCTTGGATCTTGTCCACCGCGGCTTTTAGGGTCGCAGCCACATCCGGATTGGCCGGCTTGTTGAATCCCATGTGACTATCGCTGATTTGCACGAAGCTCAACTCTCCCGCCTTAGCCGCTGTTCCCGACTCCGCGAGCCGGCTCAGGCCGTAGGATTTCAATACGCCGCCCTGCATCACGCAAAGTGCGCCGGTGCCCGCCCAGGCCATGCACTTCAGAAAACCTCGCCGGTCGATTCCATCCTGGTTATGATCGTGCAGAATTTCGTCTTTCCTAGTTTTCGTCATCGTTTTCTCCGTCACGTCCGGCCATCCGGCGGTTCGCTTTGCGGCCGATAGTAAACGGAGCGGCGCGAGTTTGGTCGGTCCAGGGTGCCCACGCCGCTCCGGGACGTGTTTCGTTTTTCCAGACCGGGGAACGGGTCTCCTTATTCCATTCCTTCCCTTATTTTTAATCCCTACGGAAAATGGCCGATGGGGAATAAAATCTCCCTGCAAATGGTCTCCCAGATGAGTTCAGGTGGGCACCAGGAAGGTTCGGACGTGTTGGATTCGCAGGACCGGGCGCGCTTTGACCAGCTCGTGCTGCCGCATGTAGACGCCGCATTTAACCTCGCCCGCTGGCTTTTGCGCGGCCGTGCGGACGCCGAAGATGTGGCGCAAGACGCCATGCTGCGAGCGTTCCGTTTCTTTCGCGGGTTTCACGGCGGCGATGCTCGGGCCTGGATCCTGCAGATCGTTCGTAATACCTGCTATTCGTGGCTGGAGAAGAATCGTCCCTTGGAACTAACGACCGAATTCGACGAAGAGCTTTATTCCCAGCCGGGCGCCACTCCGGAGACGCTGGCCATTGCGGGGGACAATCGCCAACGGCTCACGCGTGCCCTCGAGGATCTTCCCCCGCGTTTTCGCGAAATCCTCGTCCTCCGGGAACTCGAGGGCTGTTCCTACAAGGAAATTGCTGCGGTCACGTCCGTGCCCATCGGCACGGTGATGTCCACGCTCGCTCGCGCACGGCATCGACTACAACGCGTGCTGACCGAAGCCGATCCCAAGAAGAACCAGGAGGCCAACCGTGGGTTGTGAGCTCACGCAATCGGTCCTCCACGGGTATCTCGACGGGGAGCTCGACGCCGCGCGCGCCGCGGATTTCGAGCGTCATCTGGTCTCCTGTTCGGAATGCGTAGGCGCTCTGGAAGCCCTGGAAACCCTGCGCGCCTCGCTCCAGCGTGCTGGTCTTTACGAACGCGCGCCCTTGGCTCTTCATCAAAAAATTCGCGCGGCTCGGGAGGCTCCCGCGGCCGTTGGGGCTCCGATCACCGGGATGTCCCGCCCTGCCTCTTGGCGCTGGCTGGCTGCCGCCGCGGCTTTTGTCCTCGCTGCTTTTCTGGGTTGGAGGCTCATTCCCGGGCTGCGCGGCGGGGGCACCGAGACCAGCTTCGCTTCCGCGATCGTGGACGCCCATCTGCGCTCGCTGCAGCCCGGTCATCTCGAGGATGTCATCTCGACCGATCAACACACGGTGAAACCCTGGTTCGCTGGCAAGCTCGATTTTGCGCCTCCGGTCCAGGATCTGGCGAGCGCGGGTTTCCCGCTCGAGGGGGGCCGATTGGACGTCGTGCACGGCCGCAGCGTCGCCGTTCTGGTGTACGCCGACCGAAAACATCTCATCAACGTTTTCATCTGGCCAACGACGGAGAGAGGCTACCTGGTGCGGTCCGGTTCGCAGCTTGGCTATCATTGGGTGGATTGGCGCAAGGATGGAATGGAAATGTGCGCCGTTTCCGACGTCAATCCCGCGGATCTCGACCAGCTTCGGCAACTGTTGACGGAATAGGTCGCACTTCTGATCTACTTGTGGTTGTCTTCGTAGGTTCTGGTGGCGGTAAAGGCCTTCGGTATTTCCTTGGCATAGATGAGTCGCAGGGTGACGTCCTTGGTCTTCCCCGACCGCACCAGCACGTTCTTGTTCCATTCACTGAACACGCCTTTGCCCGACGCCCGCAATTCATAGCTGTCAGATCGCAGCCGGGCGATGGTGAAGCGCCCTTTGGCATCCGCGTGCACCGCGTGGGGCGCGTTTCCCCCCGCGGACTGATAGGTGATGACGGCGTGGGCTACCGGTTTGTCGTCCGGCCCGATCACCACGCCACTCAACGTCCCAGATCCCTTGCTTTGTGGCTCCGCCAGCACCGATCGCGCCGCGAGGAGCCCAACAAAAAGGACCATTCCAAGAATGGTTGTACGTCTCATAGGTTCCGCCTTACGGTCTGAGAACCAGTGTAGACGGAAACGCCGCCGATGATGGGAACCGCGAGAAACGCTGTGTTTGACCGGAACCTGCCTGCTCGTACAGCGAAGGAAAACCACAAGGCCGCAGGAATTTTATTCGTCGCGCAACGCCTCGACCGGATCCACCCGCGCAGCGCGCAGCGCAGGGATCACGCAAGCCGCCATGGCTACGAGCACTAACGATCCGGCCGCGCCCGCGTACACCAGCGGCGATGCGGGAGTCACGCCGTAGAGCAGGGAGCGCAACAATACGCTCAGTCCGGCAGCCAGCACTCCGCCCGCGAGCAATCCGATTCCGCTCAGCTGCAGTCCCCGGCCCAAGATCATTCCCGTGACATCGGAAGGCCGCGCTCCCAAGGCCATGCGGACTCCGATTTCCCGCGTCCGCTGCGCCACCGCGTAAGCCAGCACTCCGTACACGCCGATCGCCGCCAGCACCAACGCCAACCCCGCGAACGCTCCGAGCAAGATCATCGGCCGCCTGCGGTCCGCGACATCCTCTTCCATCAATTGATCCATGGTCCGAATCTGCGTCACCGGTTGCTGTGCGTCTACCGACCACACCGCTCCTTGCACCGCTTTCAGCGTACTGGCGGGATCTTGCGCGGTGCGCACGACCAGGTAGGAATAACCTTCCACCTTGTTCTGCGTAACCGGCAGATAGATCGCAGGCTTCATGTCGAACAGCAAACCACGTTCGCGAATGTTCTTGACCACTCCCACGACCGTGCGCAACGGCTGTTTCTCATCATCGAAACGAATTCGCTTTCCAATGGCGCTCTGCCCCGGCCAGTGCCGGTTGGCGAGGAACTCGTTGACCACAACGACCAACGGCCCGTCCTGTCGGTCTCTCTCATCGAACAGCCGTCCCTGCTTCGGCTGGGCCCCGACCGTTTCAAGGTATCCCGGGGTCACTTCACGCCACAAGGCATCGTTCATCTCTCCCGGCACGAGCGGCGGCTCCCCTTCGACCAGGTAAGCTTCGGTATCTCCGGTGGACGTAAACGGCGCGTCCGAGGAAAAGCCCGCGCCTCTTACGCCCGGCAGAGCGCGCACCGCCAGGGTCACGTCGCGGAAAAAGGCCCGCAGCTTGTCGTCCGAGTCGTATTTCGTATTCGGCAGCGGCACCGCCATCGTCAACAAATGGTCGGCGCGAAATCCCAGGTCCACCTTCCGCAGATTCCAGATCGTCTGAATCATCAAGCCCGCGCCCGCCAGCAGCGCAAACGCGAACGCAAACTGCGCCACCACCAATCCGTCACGCAGCCGCAAGCCGCTTCGCGACTCGCCGCCTCGTCCCCCTTCCTTCAGGGTCTCCTGCAGCGACACGTGGGTCGCCTGCAGCGCCGGCGCGAACCCGAACAAGATCCCTGCCGCAAGCGAGATGGCCGCGGTAAACAGCAGCACCTGCCCATCGATCCGAAACCCGTCGTCTCCCACCCGTGTTGGAATGAGCCCGCCGAACACGCGCCAGGACAGTTGCCCGATCCAGAGTCCCAGCACACCACCGGCAAGCGAGAGCAGCAGGCTCTCGGTCAAAAGTTGTCCGGCAATCTGCCCGCGGCTCGCCCCCAGGGCGATGCGCACGGCGATCTCCCGTTTCCTCCCCGTAGCGCGCGCCAGAAGCAGGTTCGCCAGGTTCGAGCACGCGATCAGCAGTACGAAAATCGACGCCACCTGAAGCACCACCAGCCCGCTGCGCGCGTCGCCCGCGTAGTCCTCTTGCATCGGAACGACCACCGCACCGACTTTTGCGTTTGATTCCGGGTACTGCTGTTGCAGCCGGCCAGCGACCTCCTGCATGTCCTGCCGCGCACGCTCCTCGGTCACACCGGGCTTCATCCGCGCCACGACATTCAAGAAGTGCGACTGCCGGCGCGCCCACTGTTCGGACGTAAACGATAGGGGCGTCCAGTAGTCCATATCCCGCTCGCGAAAGAAAAACTCCTTGGGCATCACGCCGAGAACCTTCGTCTGCACTCCGTTCAGAAGCATCGTTTTGCCGACAATCAACTTGTCGCCGCCCGAGCGCCGCTGCCAGAGGTTGTAGCTCAGCACTACGACCGGGCTGTGTGCGCGGTCTTCCTCCTGTGTAAATGGCCGCCCTAGCGCCGGTTGCACTCCGAGCACGTCGAAAAAGTTCGGCGTCACCTGCCGCCCGGAGAGTTGCTCGGGGGCTCCCTGGCCGGTCAAGCTCGCGCTGGTGTATCGCGTTGCCGCCATGTCGGTGAACACCTGGTTCTGCGCACGCCAGTCCACGTAATTCGCCGGCGCCGGGGTGTTGAGCGCAAACCCGACAAACGAAGCGTCTTCCCAGACCATCACCAGCCGGTTTGGCTCGGCGTACGGCAAAGGACGAAGCAGCACCGCTTCGATTGCGCTGAAAATAGCGGTATTTGCGCCGATCCCGAGGGCCAGCGCCGCCACCGCCACCGCGAAAAACCCGGGATTGCGCTGGATCTGCCGAAAGGCGGTCCGTAGATCGGTGGGGAAGTTTAGGAAGTCCATACGGTAGAAGACGAGGACGGGGGGAAAAGGTTCCGTTCCCTGGTGTGGCGGGTGCCGGCCGTCTAGGCGCGCCGTTCGGCGCGCTCGAGTTCTACCAATTCGCCGAGAGAGGTCACCCGCAAGTCAGGCGCGACATCTCCGCTGGTTTTCGGAGTCGCTCCGCCGGCCCGACCCGCGCGTCGGTCCACCCACACGGTACTCCAGCCTAATCCCTTCGCGGGCACAATATCGTGGTACAAGCTCTGCGCCACGTGCAAGATCTGCTGGGGCGGAACGCCCCAATCGCGTGCCACCGCGCGCGCCCGATCGAACATCCGGCGATCCGGTTTGTACGCACCCACTTGTTCCGCGCTCACGAATCCATCGAGGACAACACCCAACTTCGTCGCCGTCCGCGCGAACGAATCCCCGTCTACGTTTGAAACCACCATCAGCTTGTGCCAGTTCTTCAAGGCCCGCAGCGCCGCTGGGGTATCGGCGAACACCGGCCAATCTCCGACCGATTTCGCCAGCGCCTCACGTTCCTCGGTTCGCGCCGTCTTTCCAAAGCTCGCGGCAATGCGCCCCATCGACTCCCGCAAAATATCCTTGTAAACCGTCTGCGGCCTCTCGCGCTCGACCGCGCTCTCGGCGGCTCCAAATGCCGCCAGCAGTTCTTCGGGCCTGGCGGCAAGCTGATGGGCCGCCGCCCAGGGCGTCAGCACGCCCAGAATTCCGGTTTCCCAATCCACCAGGGTCCCGTAACAATCGAAAGTCAACAGCCGGAACTCGCTCCATGACAGCCTGCCCGACATCGTCTGGTTCCACCCTCGAAGCCAGACAGTATACTTACGCCGAAAAGCGTCTTCTGCAAGGGAGCAATGCGAGATAGGCCGTCGGGGAGGGAACTGTCTCGGGCGATGGCGCCAGAACTCACGGCTGGTCCGCGGACGTGGCTGGCGCCTGCGGCTCGTCGAGAATTTTCCGCACGAGGCGCCCTAGCGTTGTGGGGCTGTAGGGTTTGTGGAGATAGCGGGACTTGGCGTCACAGACAGGCATGCCGCCGGAGCCCGCGGAATACCCGCTGGTGAATAAAACCGGCATCGTCGCAAAACGGCCGGCCAGCGTTGCGGCCGTGGCCGCACCTCCGAGCTTCGGCATGACCACATCGAGAATCGCCAGCGCGGGCTGGTCGTGTTCGCAGAGCCGCAGAGCCTCCTCGCCGTCCCGGGCGGAAAGCACCCGGTAACCCAGGCTGACCAGCGTCTGCCGGGACATTTCGCGGATGGATTCATGATCGTCAGCAAGAAGAATCGTTTCCGTGCCACGCATTTCCGCAACCGAGGGCCTGGGCGCTTTCGCGGCGGCTCCCTCGGTCGCCGCGCTATCCATGGCCCGAAGATACACGCGAAACAAGCTGCCGTGCGACGGTTCGCTGTAGACGTGGATGAATCCGCCATGCTGCTGGACGATGCCGTACACCGTCGCGAGGCCCATGCCGGTGGCCTTGCTGCGCTCTTTGGTGGTGAAGAACGGCTCGAAGATTCGCTCCCGCGTCTCCGTGTCCATACCCATCCCGGTGTCGGAGACGGAGATGACCGCGTAGCACCCCGGTGTCACGCAAGGATAAAAGCGGCAATACGATTCATCGAGCTCGACCATCTCGGTTTCGATGACCAACCGTCCACCGTCCGGCATCGCGTCCCGGGCATTCAGGCACAGATTCATCAACATTTGCTCGATCTGCATGGGATCGGCCTTCACAGAATCGAGCTTCGCTTGCTCCAGCTTGAGCTCGATGTGCTTCCCGATGATCTTGTCGAGAAGACTGACGAGGCCGCTGGTCACGTCGTTGAGGTCTACGGCGCGCGGCTGCAACACCTGGCGCCGCGCAAACGCGAGCAACTCGCGTGTCAAGGCCGCGGCGCGCTCGGCCTGCTCGCGGATACGGCTGAAACGTTCAGCGACCTTGGGGGTGCCGCGGTTCTGATCAAAGCCGAGTTCGGCCCATCCGAGGATCGCGCCGAGGGCATTGTTGAAGTCGTGCGCAATGCCTCCCGCCAGCTGGCCGATGGCCTCGAATTTCTGCGACTGACGCAATTGGCGTTCCATCGCCCGCACCTCCGTCACATCCTCGGCCATCACTTCCAGTGCGTCAGGATGGCCCGCACGGGACACGCAGCGTAAATGCAGGCGTACCGACAGGTTTCCGCCGTCGCGGCGGCGCCACTCCGCTTCCGCGCCGTGAATCTGGCCGTGTTCGCGGCACGCGGCCATCAGCTGCGCGTGCTGTTCGGGAAAGCGGAACAAGTCGCTCGCCAGATTCAGGGTTTTCAGCTCGTCCCCCTCGGCACAACCGAGAATGCGAAAAAGCGCGGGATTCGCGTCCAGCAAGTTTCCATCCGTGGAGACCCGGAAGATGGCGTACACGGAATTCTCGACGAGATCACGATTGCGCGCTTCCGATAGCCGCAGGTTTTCCTGAGCCTGGGTGTTTTCATCGCGCAGAGCCTTCTCCGTCAGGGCCCGCATCAAAGCAATGGGCAAGCGCGCGAGATGGTCTTTGAGGATGTAGTCATTCACCCCTTGCTTGAGGCATTCCACCGCGGCTTCCTCGCCGAGCGTCCCGGTGATCAACAGAAAGGGGATGTCCTTCCCGGCTTGGCGAAGCGCACAAAGCGCGTCGATGCCCGTCCAGCCAGGCAGCCGGTAGTCGGCCAGCACCACTTCGTAGTCGTTCTCTGCCAGGGCGGTGCGGAATTGCTCTTTCGTTTCCACCAGCGTGTGATCCACGCGAAAGCCCGATTCGGAGAGTTGGAAAAGGATCCGCTCGGCGTCATCGCGAGAATGCTCGACAAGCAGCGCGCGCAACGGTCTGGTAGCCTGTGGAGTGCAAGCCTGCTCGAGCGTTACCGATTTCACCTCGATGCTCCCGCTGCCGTAGGGCCGTCGCCGTCCGCCAGAAGACCTTCGACTTCCTGGAACCTCATCCCATCGCCCCGATGATCTCCTCCGATTCCGGGGAATGATGGGAGCAGATAGGAAGGCTGAAGTAGACGGTCGCGCCCTGGCGCGGCACCGATTCGGACCACACGCGCCCCCCGTGCTTGCGGATGATGCGCTGCACGGTGGCCAAGCCGATGCCGGTCCGCGCGAATTCCTCTTGGCCGTGCAGTCGCTGGAAAACGCCGAAAAGTTTATCGGCGTCACTCGGATCGAAACCCGCACCGTTATCCCGCACGAAGACCACATTCATGCCGTTTTCTTCCAGACTTCCCACTTCGATGACCGCGGTGTGCTGCTGGCGAGTGAACGTCACGGCATTGGTAAACAGATTGGCCAGCGCTTGCCGCAGAAGCGGGGGATCCACCTTGACCTCGGGAAGCGAATAGATCCGCCAGACGATCTTGCGGCTTTCCGATTCCTCGAGCGCTTCTGCGCGGGCCTCCTCCACGAGTTGGCGGAGCGAACACCGCGTGCGCTGCGGCAACTGGCGGCCAATGCGGGAAAGCCGGAGCAGATCTTCGACGAGCTCGGACAGGTGCGTCGCCGCGCTGCCGATGCGGTTCAGGTATTGTTGCGCTTTGTCCGGTAGCTCGGAGCCGTGTTCCTGCTGCAGGGTGCGGGAGGAACGGTCGAGATCTCGAAGCGGTGCGCGTAAATCGTGCGAAACGGAATAACTGAAGGCATCCAGCTCCAGGTTCATTTCCTGCAGCTCCGTCGTGCGCCGGCTCAATCGCTTTTCCAGATCCGCGTTGAGATCGCGGAGGGCGTCTTCGGCTTGCCGCCGCGCGCAAATTTGCGCGTGCAAATCTTCCATGGCCTGGCCGAGTTCCGCGCTTTGTTCTTCGTACTTCACGCTGAGAAGTTCCTGCGCATGGCGCAAGCCCCTCTCGACCGTCGCACGCATTTGGAATTCCCGCTGGATGAGATACCCGCTGGCAAGAAGAAGGAGGACCGTCAGCAGCCCGGCGATCGCCAGAACGGTCTGCGTTTGACGGGCGTTGGCTTGAACGGCTGCCGATCGCTTAGCCAGCTGCGTGCGTTCTTTGGCCTCCAGACGATCAAGCAGCGCAGGCAGACGGTCCGACGGCTCCTCGGATTCCTGCCGGTCACCCGATGCGCCCGGTGCGATAGCCGCCGGAGCGGCCGCTGGTTCCCTCGCTTTTTCGGACTGCCCGGTACTGAGGGCGCTCGCTTCGGCAAGAATATTTTGCGGCAGGGGATCGTCAGCCGTGAGCATCCGCAAGCGCCCCATATCCTCTTGCAAATCGCGAAGATCGGATGGGAATCGCCCCGTAAAATCCGGATTCCGCGTCGCGCGAACTTGCCAGACGCCATCTCTCAGGCGCTGCGTTTCGAGTTGCACGCGCGCGACCAGGCGCAAAATGTCTTGCGTCTGGGTTATCCGGCGATGCACCGCCTCGGCCTGAGCTGCGCTGCGGAACGCGAACAGAAACGCGAGACACAAGGTGACCGTGACCACCGCCCCGGCCTCCGTGAGCCTCCTCCGGTATTTCCACGCTTGAATCATGGAGCGGTCACCCATTCCGAACTGCAGCATTCCGCGCCAGGCTCTGCAGTTCGGCCTCTTCGGGAACCAACCGCAGGTCCGCCTCGACGGAATCAAGAAACTCCCCGAAGGCCCGGCCGTCCTTGCCGAACCACACACCGGTGCTCAGGCGCAAATCAACCGGACCCCACGGCGAACGCGCGTCATTCTGCGCCGCCAAGCCTTCTGCTAACCGTTGGCGTAGCAAGAACTGGCTTGCCGCGTCCGCGTCGACCGCCAACAGCGCGAATTGCGCTTCGCCGAGCCGCGCCACCAAATCGCTGCGGCGGCAGCACCCTGCCAACAACTCGGCCACCTCCAGGAGGGCGCTGCCTGCGGCGCCGGGACCAAATCCCTCGCGCAGCGTGTACAAATTCTCGAAAAGGGCACAAAGAAGAACTAGCGTCCCGCCGGTGCGCTGCGCCTCTTCCTGACAGCGCGCGCCAAGGGTGAGCAGACCGTCGCGCGTGTACAGACCGGTGAAGGGATCACGAAGAAGATCGACCAATCCTTCGAAGGTGTTGCGTTCCAGCGCGGCCCGCAAGACGCGATCGAGCGTGCGCGAATCTATGAACCCTTTCAACATATAGTCCATGGCGCCCTCGCTCAGACTTTGCGCGGCATACTGTTTCTGGGCAGGATCGGCGAGCACCACCAGTGGAACGCCCGGCGCGGACCGGTGCACCACGCGCACGGCATCGAGGGGGTCGCGGGGGCTGAGCCCTAGATCGAGAAGAATAATTTCAGGATCGACGACTTTGACCGTGGGAATCAGGGTGGCCAAAGTCGATACCACGGTCAGTCCGAGGTCTTTTTCAGAATCCGAAAACAGTGCCCGCAGGATTTCGGCGGTTTCGCTCGGACGGCTCTCTGCCAGCAGAATACGAAGTTTCACCTGGGTCATGCCCCTCGCCTCACTTCCGCGGAGCCTACGGCGACGCCACACCAAAGACAGCGCGAACGCCCGTCGCCATAGCACCGCAAATCGAGACTGGAGAGGGCAGTCTTCTAGAACGCAGACCACTAAGAAGGGGGGTGTCCATTGTCGCGCAGTGGCGGAGATAGTCAAGCGCACTCGGCGCTGGAGGTACGAGTGCGTTACTCGATGGTCCGCAAGGCTTCCGAGCGCCGCAACAGGAACGCCGTAGCACCGGCGATCAGCCCGCCGGCGATGATGATGCCTTCCCAAATCAGTCCGGCGGCGAGCACCAGATGCCCGGGAGCACCGAACGGCGCGAGGAGGGCGACCAATGCGGCTTCGCGGACTCCGATTCCGCCTTGCGTAAGGGGAAGCAATGCCGCAAGTTTCGCCAGGGGCCAAGCAAAAAACCACACCCGCAACGGCAAAACGAGCCCGCAGTACGTCGCGAGCTGCGCGGTGAGAACTAGGAACGAGGCCTGCACAAAGGTACCAGCGAGCCAGCCGAGGA
>Ga0209526_10000584_pt1 | contig 23887 bp, 20 predicted proteins | sample JacPinW_OM2H0_M1_FD_188566 | JGI IMG/M metagenome (GOLD analysis project Ga0209526, IMG submission 188566) | Forest soil microbial communities from Algoma, Ontario, Canada - Jack Pine, Ontario site 1_JW_OM2H0_M1 (SPAdes) (version 2) | ecosystem: Environmental > Terrestrial > Soil > Boreal... | reverse complement strand
CATTCACGTCACCCGCCGCACCGTCGCAAAATATCGCGAAGACATGCGCATCCCCAGCACCCACCAGCGCCGGGTAAAAAATTAAAGGTGAAACAGACAGCGAGACGCGAAGCGCGCCAGCTCGTCATCCTCACCGGACTTTCCGGCTCCGGCAAAAGCACCGTACTCAAGGCTTTCGAAGACATGGGCTTTTACTGCGTCGATAATCTCCCCGTCGATCTCATTCCCATTTTTGCCGAGTTGCACTCGGCCGGCGAAGGCGACTTCGCGCGCGCCGCCTTGCTCGTCGACGCCCGCGAGGGAACGCAGCTAGAAAAATTGCCGCCGCTCTTAAAACACCTGCGCAAAGATCATCCCATTGCCCTGGTGTACATCGACGCCAGCGAAGATTCGCTCCTGCGCCGCTACAGCGAGACGCGGCGCCCGCACCCGCTCGGCAAAGATGTTTCGGTGCGCGAAAGCCTCCGCGAAGAACGCCACATGATGCAGCCCATCCGCAAGCTTGCGGACGTGGTCATCGACACATCCCAATTCAACGTGCACGAACTTCGCCACTTCGTCACCGAGCGTTTCAAAAATCCAGACAAGCGCCCGATGCTCGTTTCCGTCGTGAGCTTCGGATATCGCTACGGCGTGCCCACCGATGCGGACCTCGTTTTCGACGTTCGCTTTCTTCCCAATCCCCATTTTGTTCCCGGACTTCGCCGCTTCACCGGCAAAGATCCAAAGGTGCGCCGTTACATCCGCTCGTTTCCACAAACCGGCGAGTTCCTCAAGCGCATCGAAGGCCTGCTCACTTATCTAATTCCGCATTACATTCGGGAAGGCAAAAGCTATCTCACCATCGCCATCGGATGCACCGGAGGCAAGCATCGCTCCGTAATGCTTGGCGAAGCCATAAAGAAAGCACTGGAAAAGCACGCCTATGCCGCAAAGGTAGTGCACCGCGACATCGATAAATAATTAACAACACGCAGCGCCTCCGAAAACTTGACACACCGTCTCACCGCGAATAGCGTACCAAGTGCACAGCCCGGGGGACCGAGAAGCGTGGCATCGCTGTTCTCACCACAATTAAAAAGGCTTTTCAGCTACGTGCGGCCGTACACCTTCCGCCTCGCCGTCGGCGTCCTGCTCGTAGCTTTCGTCGCCATAGCCGATGGTCTCGTCGCCTTCATGGCGCGCATCGCATGGGACTACGTGCTGACGCCCACAGCGGCGAGTTCGCAGCTCCCTCTTTTTACGATTCCCGGCGGCCGGACCATCTACTTAAATCAGTTCTTTCCCGCGCGCATTCACAACGTTTGGACCATTTTCAGCCTGACCCTCGTTGTGCTTTACGTTTCCAAGGGCATCGCTGAATATTTCGGCGTAACCGAAATCCAATACGCTGGGCACGCCGCCATCACCAATCTGCGTAACCAGGTCTACGCAAAAATCATTCGCCAGCCCATTGGCTTCTTCCAGCACAACCCTGCAGGCCGGGTCCTATCGGCGGTAATCAACGACATCGAAAAAACCCGCATCGCCCTCTCCGAATATCTCTCCGACCTCTTTCAAAAAAGTTTCACGCTCATCGTCTTTCTCGCCGTCATGTTCTACATCGATTGGAAGATGACCCTGGCCGTAGGCGTGGTGCTCCCGCTTGTCGTCCTTCCCGTCGGCAAATTTGGCAGAAAAATCCGCCACTCCGCGGAAAGCAGTCAGAGCCGCCTGGGCGAGCTCAGCCAGATCTTGCAGGAAACGGTAAGCGGCAACCGCGTGGTGAAAGCTTTTGGCATGGAGGATTTCGAGATCCGCAAATTCCGCGATGCGTCGCGCCGCTTGCTGCGCGAGAGCATGCGCTGGGTGCGCGCCGCAGTGGCCACCGCGCCGCTGATGGATCTGCTCGGCGCCATTGTCATCCCGCTGCTACTTCTCTACGCCCGCGACCAGATCAAGGCTCACCAGATGACCCCCGGTATTTTCCTCGCCTTCCTCTACGCCATGTTCAATGCCTACATGCCGCTGAAACGCATCGGCCAGGTGTATCAGCAGTTTCAATACGCGCAGGGCGCCAGCGCTCTGGTGTTTTCTTATTTGGATCAGCAGGAAGAAAAGAGTGAGCAGCCCGGCGCTCAGCAGTTGCCGCCGTTCGCTCACGAAATCGAATTCGACGACGTAAGCTTTTCCTACGGCAGCGATGCCGCGGTGATTCTGCAAGACATTCGCCTTCTCGCACGCCGGGGAGAAGTGATTGCTCTGGTTGGCTCCAGCGGCGCAGGAAAAACCACTTTGGTAAATCTCCTGCCGCGCTTCTATGAGCCAACCTCGGGCTCGATCCGCATCGATGGCATCGATATTAGCGGCGTCACCATCAAATCCTTGCGCGAGCAGATTGCCATGGTCACTCAGGAAAATATATTGTTTCACGACACGGTGTGGAACAACATCAGCTACGGCCTGACCAATATTTCCGAGGAGCATGTGACCGCCGCGGCAAAGGCTGCCCTCGCGCACGATTTCATCATGGAACTGCCGCAGACCTACTACACGCTAATTGGCGAGCGCGGAACGCGCCTCAGCGGCGGCCAGCGCCAGCGCATCGCCATCGCCCGCGCCATTCTGAAAAATTCGCCCATCTTGATTCTCGATGAAGCTACCTCGGAGCTCGATGCCGAGTCGGAGATGAACGTGCAGCGCGCCCTGGGCAATCTCATGATTGGCCGCACCACGTTTGTCATTGCGCACCGCCTGGCCACCATCCGTCGTGCCGACATTATTCTTGTCCTGGAAGACGGCCAAATCCGCGAGCGCGGTACGCACTCTGAGTTGATGTCTCGCGGCGGCACCTACGCCCGCCTCCACGACTTGCAGTTCGCGGACGACGACATGTTGGCGCCGGCGCAAAACATCCGGCAAGATAATTCCGGAGCAAGTGAACCGCTATGAGCCAAAAGTCCTCCGCTCACGCCAGCCAAGCCGCGGCCACTAAAGCCGAATGCGTCTCGATGACCGGCTACGCGCAAGCCCGCGGCGAGCAAAACGGCTGGGCTATCCGTGTGAGCGTGAAAAGCGTGAACCATCGCTTCCTGGATGTGCGATTTCGTTTGCCGGAAGGCTTCGACGTATACGAGCTGCGCCTCCGTCAAATCGTGCGCGAGCGAATTCACCGCGGCCACATCGACGTGAACCTAAACGTGCAGCCAGGCGCTGCCGTTCCGGTCCAGGTCAACCGCGACCTGCTCCACGCCTACGCGCAATCTGCCGAAGAGCTCCGCCGCCAGTTGGGAACAGATGCCGGTCTTGACGTTGTCTCTCTGTTGCGCTTGCCCGGAGTAATCGGCGGGCTCGCGCCGCCTTTGCCGGAAACGGACGAAGAGCAGGACCAGCTTGGCAAAGCGCTGGACGCCTGTTTGCGCGAGGCCTTGCACAAGCTCGACGACATGCGCCATGCCGAAGGCCGCCATCTCGCCGAAGAATTGCGCACGCGAGTGGCGCGCATTGGCCAGCAAACCGACCAGGTCCGTGATCTCGCTAAAACGCTGACGCCCGCTTTTGCGCGTCGCCTCCAAACGCGCCTCAAGGAGCTGCTCAATGGCACCGGCATCGAGCCCGCGCGCCTCGCGCAGGAAGCCGCGCTGCTTGCGGAACGCAGCGACATCAGCGAAGAACTCGACCGCCTGCGTAGCCATCTGCAACAGTTCGCCAAGCTGCTGGACGGCGCCGGCGAGCTCGGCAAAAAATTGGATTTTCTCCTGCAGGAGATGCACCGCGAAGCAAACACCATGCTTTCGAAGACGCCCGGCGTCGAGAGTGAAGCGCTGGCGATCACCGGCCTGTCGCTCGAAATTCGTGCAGAGATCGAAAAGCTGCGCGAACAGGTGCAGAACATCGAATGACTGCGCCGAACGAGGTGGCACCGCTGCTGCTGATTGTGTCAGGCCCATCAGGCTCGGGGAAATCGACGCTGGTGCAAAAACTCTTGGAGCTGCCCGGAACGATGCCTTCGGTCTCCTGTACCACTAGGCCGCGTCGCGCGACCGAGGCCAGCGGGAAATGTTATGATTTCGTTACCGACGCGGAATTCGGGGCCATGGTCCAAGGCGGCGAATTCTTAGAGTACGCGCAAGTCTTCGGCAAGCATTCCTATGGCACTCCGAAAAAGTGGCTGGAGGAATCGCGACAAAAGGGACTCGACCTCGTGCTGGAGATCGATGTGCAAGGCGCCGCGCAAGTAAAGCAAAAGCTTCCGGAGTCCGTGGCGATTTTTATTTTGCCGCCGTCACGCGAAGAATTGGAGCGCCGGCTGCGTAGCCGCGGTCAGGATTCGGACGAAGAAATCGCAAGGCGCTTGGCAAGAGCACGCGATGAAATTGCGCAGTTCGGCAAGTATTACGATTTTTGCGTGGTAAATGACGATGTCGAACGCGCCGGGCGCGAGGTGCAGTCCATACTGACTGCCCTGCGCTGCTCGAGCGCGCGACGCCGTGGGCGAGTCGAGAAACTTCTGGCATCGTTTGGAGGGAAAGACTGAAATGATGACTGTGCTGACGAAAGCTCCGGAGAGCCAGTTTGCCTATGTGGTGCTTGCGGCGCGTCGTGCGCGCCAGATTATGGCGGGAGCCCCGCCGATGCTCGAGAATCCCAGAACGCTAAAGGCCACGCGCATCGCCTGTGAAGAACTCGAGAACGGCCTGATCGAGTACGACTTCGTCGAACCGGCATCGATCGACGAAGACAAAGACGGCAACAAGCGCCGCAAATAAGACGTCAGGGCACGGCTTTAGCCGTGCCGATCGACGGCGAGAACTCATGGGGCTTTAGCCCCTGAGGGCACAGAAACAGCGGATAGAGATAATGCGAATCACCCTAGGCGTAACCGGCGGAGTGGCGGCCTACAAAGCCGCCGAGCTGGTCCGCCGCCTCCAGCAAGACGCCTTCACCGTGCAAGTCGTGATGACGCGTAGCGCCCGCGAATTCATCACTCCTCTAACCTTTGCCGCGCTCACCGGCCAAAAAGTAATCTCCGATCTCTTCGCCGAATCCAGCGGCGAAGCCAACCTCGAAAGTGCCATCGAACATATCGCCGTCGCGCAGCGCACCGATTTGCTCCTGGTCGCGCCCGCCACGGCTGACGTCCTCGCAAAATTCGCCCGCGGCATCGCCGACGATTTCCTTACAACGTTGTATCTCGCAAGCACCGCGCCTGTAGTCGTAGCTCCGGCAATGAACGTGAACATGTGGAATCATGCGGCCACGCAAGAAAATGTTGAAATGCTGCGCGCCCGCGGTGTAAAGATTGTCGATCCAGATGAAGGCTATCTCGCCTGCGGCATGACTGGTGCCGGACGCCTTGCGGGCCAAGCAGCAATCGTTGCCGCCGTGCACGAGGCGCTGCGTGTCGTGCGCGATCTCGCGGGAGAGCAGGTGCTTGTGACCGCCGGTCCGACACACGAAAATCTGGATCCCGTGCGCTACCTCACGAATCGTTCTTCGGGAAAAATGGGTTACGCAGTCGCCGAAGCCGCCGCCCGCCGCGGGGCGCGCGTAATTCTGGTGAGCGGCCCCACTTCACTGGAAGCGCCGGCCGGTGTCGAGCGCATCGAGGTGCAAACCGCGGACGAAATGCATCGCGCCGTTCTGGACAAAGTTGCAGCGTGCTCTATCGCGATTTTTGCCGCAGCTGTTGCCGATTATCGTCCCGCCGAACATAACGGCCAGAAAATCAAGCGCAGCAAAGAATCCATGAGCCTTTCACTCGAGCCCACGCCCGATATCCTCGCGAGCGTGGCCCGCAACAAGGGCGAGCGCTTCATTGTTGGCTTTGCTGCGGAAACCGAGCACGTCGCCGAAAACGCGCGAAAGAAGCTTGCCGACAAGAATACCGACCTAATCGTCGCCAATGATGTCACTGCGGAAGGCGCCGGCTTCGACCACGACACCAACATCGTCACGCTGTTCGCGCGCGACGGCCGCGACCTGGCTCTTCCACGTATGGGCAAAACCGAAGTCGCGCAACGAATTCTCGACGAAGTCGTGCGGCTGCGCTCGAAATCCCGCACCGCCCAGCGCTCCGCCGTCTGACCCATGGCCGACCGCATTCCTGTAGCTCTCGAAGAAAAGTTTAGAAAACGTCTGACGTTTTACCAGGACATCGGAATCGATCTTTTTTATCGCGACCGCTTTTCGCAACAACGCGCGAGTGTCACCGAGGAAATCAATTTGCCCACGCCCATTCCAAAACCACAGCCCGTGAAATTAACTGGTACAACACCGCTGCCCGCGCCGAAACTCAATATGCTTCCGCGTTCCTCAGATGTTTCTCTGTTCGATTCCATGAACAAAATCGCCGACGATTCGCTGCCCAAAATTCTCGCCGACATTGGCGACTGCACTCGCTGCAAACTGCATCGCGGCCGAACAAAGCTAGTGTTCGGGGACGGCAATCCCCAAGCCGAGCTCGTTTTTGTCGGCGAAGGCCCTGGCCGCGACGAAGACGCCCAGGGTCTTCCGTTTGTGGGCCGCGCAGGAAAACTGCTGACGCAAATGATCGAAGCCATGGGCCTGCTACGAAAAGACGTTTACATCTGCAACGTGGTGAAGTGCCGCCCGCCGGAAAATCGCACGCCGGAAAAAGACGAAGTCCAAACCTGCTCGCCATTCTTGCTGCGCCAGCTCGACGCCATCGCACCAAAAGTAATTGTTTGCCTCGGAAGCGTCGCCGCGCAGACTCTGCTCGAAACCAATCGCGGCATCTCTCATTTCCGTGGCGAATGGCTCGATTTTCGCGGAAGAAAACTGATGGCCACATATCATCCCGCCTACTTGCTGCGCAATCCCAGCGCAAAAGGCGAAGTCTGGAAAGATTTGCAAAAAGTGATGGCCGTTCTCGGTTTGCAAGGTAAGAAGGGCCTGCCCGCAGGGGCGGGCCAGTCCTCGGGTAAGCCCTCCTAATCCATCATGGGAATTCTCCTGGGCGTCCTGACGGCGCTGACCTGGGGCAGCTCGGATTTCCTCGCGCGCTTCGGCACCGAGCGTATGGGCACGCTGCGCACCTTGCTGTACATGCAGTTGATCGGATTTATTCTGCTCACCCTGGCTCTACCGTGGCTGGGCGGCTGGGGCCATCTCGCGGACGGCTCCGGCTGGCATCCCTGGGCATGGGGAGTGCTGGCCGGCTGTGTCAATGCCGTTTCCACGCTCGGCCTGTATCGTTCCTTTGAAATCGGAAAAATGGCCGTGGTCGCGCCCCTCTCCGCAAGTTATCCGGTATTGACCGTCTCGCTGTCGCTTCTTTCCGGCGAGCGCCTCAGTGCTGCCCGAGCCACGGGAATTGTTTGCACCATGATCGGCGTGCTGCTCGTGGCCGGCGGCGAGAGGCCGCCAGACGCCAACGATGCGGAAGCAGTGCGGCGCAGCGGCAAAGGGATCGGTTGGGCGCTGGCTTCTGCTGTCGGATTTGGATTGCTATTTTGGCTGCTCGGCAATCGCGTTATTCCGCGCGTCGGCGCTCCGCAAACTGTTTGGATGATTCGAATGACCTGTACCGTCATCGCTGCCGCCGTAATTCTGGTAGCCAGGCAACCGATTCGACTGCCGCGTAACACGCGATGGATTTCCCTCGGCATGGGCGTGGGAGACACCAGCGCTTTTGTGTTCAGCAATCGCGCCATGCAAATCGAGCAAGTCGCCGTCATCAGCGTGCTCGGCTCGTTGTATGGCGCCGTTACTGTCGCCCTTGCCGCAATCGTCCTGCGCGAACATGTTTCCCGCTGGCAATGGGCCGGCATTGCCGCCATTTTCGCCGGCATCTATTTAATGAGCCGCTAGAATTCATGCCGATCACCCTGTCGCAGCCAATGCTCAGCCCCGTGGCGCTGGCATCCTGCCGGCGTACCCTCCTCATTCACATAGCTGGAATCGGGCTCTGCTCAGCCATGAAATGCGGCGTTAGCCTCGCCTGATACACTACACGCCGAGATGAGCCTTCCGTTTTGCAACGTAGCACTGCCGGTGCCCCTGCGTACCACGTTTACTTACGCGATTCCCGAAGCGCTCGGCGAATCCGTGCAGCCAGGCAGCCGCGTGCTCGTGCCATTTCGCAACAAGTCGCTGGTCGGCGTAGTCGTTGAATGCGTTCAGCATGCGCCCCCAAACACAAAAATTCGCGAAATCACCAAGGTCATCGATTTTCTTCCGGCACTCACGCCCAAGCTGATTGAATTGGCCCACTGGATCGCCGGCTATTACCTCGCGCCAATCGGCGAAGTGTTTCGTGCAATGCTTCCGCCCGTCACGGAGCTGCGAACCGAACGCCAGATTGTGCTGACAGAATCGGGTCGCGAAGCCGCCAACAAAGAAACGGCGTCAACGCGCTCACCGGGTCCACAACAGCACGCTTTCCTTGCCCAACTCTGCGAAAAAGGCGGTGCGATGCCGTTAGCCTCGGCGTCCAAGCTCAGCCTCGATGAGGCTGCTCTGCAGCCGCTCCGGCGCGCAGGACTTATCGAAATCCGCGATTCGGTGCTCGGGCGAAAAGCAAAGACGCAGCGCGTCATTGCGTGGAAAGAAAAAGAGAACCCAGAAGCACAAAATGCGCAGAGCGAAGGCGGAGAAGACAAGGACAGCCGAGCGCGAGCGCTTGGCGACAAAATCAGCAGCGTGAAGTCAGCGCTACAAGCGCGCGGGCCGTTGCCGTTGGCACAGTTGCTCCGCGTTGCGCAAGTTTCGCGCAGCGTGATTGAGCGGATGCTGCGCGATGAATTGCTGGAGAGTTGGGAAGAGCGCATCGATCCCGCGGAGGATCCTTTTGATTTAGGCTACGTTGCGCCCGCACACGAATTGAATGCGGAGCAGGAGAGCGCGCTGAAATTGGTTCGCGCGCGATTTGAACTTGGAGAGTTCGGCGTGCTCCTGCTGCACGGCGTGACGGGCAGCGGCAAAACAGAAGTGTACATGCGCGCGGTGCAAGAAACTTTGGCGCGCGGAAAAACCGCGATCATTCTCGTTCCCGAAATTGCGCTCACGTTTTGGATTGGGCGCCAGTGCCGCGCGTGGTTCGGCGCGCGATTCGAGGGCGTTGCGGTGCTGCATTCCGCGCTCAGCGATGTGGAACGCGCGCGCGAATGGTGGCGCGTTCGCAACGGCGAAGCCCGCGTCGTGGTCGGCACGCGCTCGGCGATTTTTGCGCCGCTGGAAAATCTCGGGCTCATCATCGTCGATGAAGAGCAAGAGAGCAGCTATAAGCAAGAAGAAACGCCGCGCTATCACGGACGCGACGTGGCCATCGTGCGCGCAAAAATGGAAAACGCGGCGGCGCTGCTGGGCTCCGCAACGCCTTCGCTCGAAACGTATCATCACGCGCGAAGCGGAAAATACGAACTGCTGACGCTGACCTCGCGCGTGCAAGAGCGCGCAATGGCGAGCGTAGAAATCGTTGACCTGCGCGAGGACTTCGCGAAAACGCATCTGACCAGTCCTATCAGCGCCGCCCTGCACGCCGGAATTCAGGAATGCCTCGCGCAAAAAACGCAGGCGCTTGTGCTGATCAATCGCCGCGGCTATTCCTGGTCGGTGTTGTGCCGGAGCTGCGGGGCTTCTGTGCAGTGTGAAAACTGCAGCATTTCGATGACGCATCACAAGCAGCGCAATCGGCTGGAATGCCATTACTGCGGCTCGATCCAACAAATTCCGAAACAATGCCCGAAGTGCCAGTCCAAATACGTTTATTTCTTTGGCGAAGGCTCCGAGCATCTGGAGGAGCGCTTGCGCAAAGAATTTCCCGGCGCGCGCATTGCACGGCTCGATCGCGATACGGCGCGCACAAAGCGGCAGTATCAGGAGACGCTCGGCGCGTTCGCCGGCGGCGCGCTCGATATTCTTGTCGGCACGCAAATGCTCGCGAAGGGTCACGATTTTCAGCGCGTCACGCTGGTCGGCGTGATCAGCGCGGACTCGTCGCTTAGTCTCCCGGATTTTCGTGCGGCGGAGCGCACATTTCAATTGCTCACGCAAGTCGCCGGGCGCGCAGGCCGCGGGGAATTGCCAGGGCGCGTGCTGATTCAGACATTTTATCCGGAGCACTACGCGATTCAGGATGCCGTGAAGCAGGACTATCCGGCATTCTACGAACGCGAAACGCAATTCCGCCGTGCGATGGCATATCCTCCGTTTTGGTCACTGGCCAATGTGATCGTGCGCGACACGAATGTGGAAAAAGCGATTCGCTGGTCGCGCCAACTTTCCGAATATTTTTTCCCATACGACGGCAAGGGCCTGCGCATTCTGGGCCCGGCGACGGCGCCGATTGCAAAGTTGAAGCGCGAGCATCGCTTCCAATTTTTGCTGAAGTCTCCAAAGCGCTCGCTACTCGCCAGAATCCTTGCCGGCGCCATGACGTATCTTGAGCTGAAGGAGATTCCCGAGACCGCCGTATTGGTTGATATGGATCCGCTGAGCTTGATGTGAGAGGGGAAGTGACCCCTCGCAGACGGCGCGCGGTCAACCGCTGGATTCTAGAGAAAGTTGGTATTAGAATTTCGGGCTGTCACGGTGCTTCACCGCGACGATTTTTCCAAGGGTCTTTGACGTTTCCTTCAGAAGTTAATTTCCGCAAAGTTCCTGTTAGAGGGAGAAAGCCAAACATGAAAAAACTTGCTTTCCTTGTTTTGGTCGTTCTTTGCTTTAGCGTCGCTACGGTTGCCTCTGATGACGATGCCAACACCTTCAAAGCCAGTCTTCGCGGCTTGGGCGAAGCTCCTCCAGTCGCAACTCAGGCGAGCGGTTCTTTCACTGCCACACTCAGTTCCGATGGCGCCACTCTCAGCTACACAGTCACGTACGCCAATCTGAATGCTCAAGTCCTTTTCTCGCATATCCATTTTGGCTTCACCAAGGAAGTCGGTGGGGTAATGGTATTTCTCTGTGGTCCCGCGGCGGGTGCACCTGGCGGTCCTCCCGCCGGCTTTCCAAACCCGCCGGCGTGCCCGGACGCCACCTCCGGCACAGTATCTGGCACGGTTACGGCGGCCAACGTAGTTGGACCCAACAGCCAAGGCATTACCCCCGGGGCGGACTTTGCAAAAGTTGTGCAGGCAATGCGTGAAGGAGCAGCCTACGTCAATGTCCACAGCACTCGCTCCCCAGGCGGCGAGATCCGCGGACCGGTCCGCGCAGGGGAAGGAGATGACCACTAAGTTCGGTTTCAGTTCATGAAAAAAAGGCCCGCTTCGGCGGGCCTCCTTCCCGAACGCTCGCAAAGGAGAAAACGCGAAATACGTCCGCGTCGGCGAGAGGTGCTAGCTTCCTTCTTGCGTGCTGGATTGGCCGTTACCGGCTTGTTGCAGCTTCAGCTCTGAACGCGCTCGTGCTACGAGGGAATCCAAATCATCATGCTTGGAGAAGACGGCACATATGCCGGAGCCGCGGGCTGCCAGCTCGAGTTCCCGGCTGTAGTGCGCGGTGAGGAGGAAGAGAGGAACGTCGGGCATCATGTAGCGGAGGGCGGAGGCCGCTTCCAGGCCGTTCATTTCGGGCATGGAGAGATCGAGAATGATGAGGTCGGGGGAGAGTTGCTGGGCTTTCTCGATAGCGTCAACGCCGTGAACCGCTTCGCCACAAATGGTGAATTCGGGGTACTCGCGGAAAAGGGAACGGAGCTGCCGACGAATGACTTCGTGATCGTCCACAACCAAAATTGATCTCGGCACCGGTGACCGCCTCCCGAGAAAGTGCTGACGTTGTACTGGTTAGATGCAGGGCGCGGCAGAAGGACTGAGGTAGGTGGGGCGTGGATTTCCAACTTCCTTGAGGGGCAGTAATCCGGCGGAGAGGGGCGCTAGAAGGCAGAGGGAGAGGGTTCCTCGAAGATTAGCGTTTTGTCCATGTCGAGCATTTGCTTTCGGTATTGGCGGAGGGCGAGGAGAGCGGCGGCGAGTAGGGGAGCGAACACGATGGATTGCCACGGGTTGAGGAGCGACCAATGCTCGATTTGGGGAAGGTAGTCGGTGAACAAGACCAAGCCGAACAAGTGGGCGACGAAGATGAGCGCGGAGTGGCTTTGGAAGGAAGGATAGGAGCAGGTGAAGGGAATTTTGCGGAAGCGGATCAGCACGAGCTCGACGAGCACGACCGTGCAAGCGATCAGAATCGCAGTGTGAAGCAGAGCGGTGGTCCATCGCCAGAAAAACAGAATGGAAAAGAATGCGGCAGGGGCGAGCCAGGGCAGCGAAAAGAGCAGGAGAACGCGCCGGGCGATGGGTCTGGCATCGTGCTGACTGGGATCGAGCCAGTAGCGGAAGATCCAGTTTGCGCGCAGGTTTGCCGGCATCTCGAAGGCGAAGCGAATTCCGACGATGATGCAGAAGGCCAGGATGAAAAAGACTGACAGGAATTCGGCAGGAGGGCTTTGTCCGGTAACGAGGGCGTGAAGATCGCGTGCTGAGGAGAGCGTTTCCGCGGAAAGGACTAAGCCCAACGCGGCAAAACCCAACAGGATTTGAAGGTGGCCGTCGCTGCGCAAGAGAGTTCGGGAAACGAAGTGATAGCAGGCGCGCTGCGAGGCGCTCCGAAGGAACGCTTTGTGAAGGGGAGCTAGTGGCGAAACGGAATGCCGGAAGCGAGGCAAGGGACCGGCGTCGGCCATTTCTGGAATGCGAATGAAGGAGCGGCGGAAACTTAGCGCATAGGCGATGAAAGCTACGAGAACGGTGAGGCCGGCTGCGGACAACGCGGCCTTGCTCATGGTGGCTGCGAAGGGGTCGGCGCCTTTGAGCCAAACGGTTCGCGCGAGGCCCAAGAAGGAGACGGGTGGGAGTAAGGCGATTTTGTGCGCGGTGGGGACGGAAAGTTTCGTGAGCAAATAGGGAACAGTGAAGCTGCTGGCGAGCAGGGCCAGAAGGACTACGGCGAGGATGAAACGAGCGGCGTGAGACACTCTGCGGAAGACAGCGGCAGGGAGCAGAGCCATCAAGAGCCCGGCGAGGGCAAAGACGGCGAAGAAGCTGAAGGCGCTTGCCGTGAAGACAGCGACGGCGTGACCGAGAGTGAAGCGAATCCAAACGGCAAAGGAATTTTGCGAGCCGACGACAGCCATGGGGAAAAAGACCAGGGAAGCTGCGTTTACCGCGATTGTGAGAAGAGTAGCGAGAGCGAGGATGGCAGACAGGTTGGCGAAGAAAATGGCGCGCAGCGAAAGCGGGAGAGGAACGAGGTTGGTGTAATCGCGGCGATCGAGAAAGAGGGCGTCCCAACGCCAGAGCGCGGCTGTTCCGGTCACGACGAGGGAAAGCACGAGGAAGAAGTATTCGTCTGGCATGGTGGCGGTGTAGGGGTCAAAGATTGGATTACCGCGTAAGAAGCGAATCAGCGAGCCGTATTTTTCAAACATCAGGAGAGAGACCAGCACACCGGGCATAGCGAGCATGATTACGATCACGCCGATGCCGAGGTCCAGTTCTTCGGCGCCGGGTTCGTCGCCACCGTGGAACATACGCGCGACGAAGAGGCGGAGGAGGCAGCCGAAGGGAGTACGGGAGAAGGACTCCCAGTGGGCTTGCAGAAATTTCCGCATACGTTTTCGCGTCGATATCACGCAGACACCACTACGTCGACGATTTCGTGCGCGGTTTTGGTAACGTCTTTTTCTTCGACTAGGTGTAGGAAAACGCCTTCCAAGGAAGAGGTGCCGATGCGCTCGCGGAATTCGCTTGTGGCGCCGTGAGCGATGACTTGTCCTCTTCGGAGAACGATTAAGTGCGAGCAGACTTTTTCGACGACTTCGAGGATATGCGAGCAGTAGAAAATGGACTTGCCACGGGCGCTCAAGGCTTGAATGAGATTTTTGATTATGAGAGCGGAGGTAACATCGAGGCCGGAAAGCGGCTCGTCCAAAATGAGGAGATCGGGGTTGTCCATCAGGGCGGCGATGAGAAGGATGCGCTGGCGCATGCCCTTGGAGTAGGAGCCGAGCGTGACGTGGCGATGCGGCCAAAGGGTAAAGAGCTCGAGGAGGGAATTGATTCTGGCGTTCTTGCGCGAGTCTGGCATAGCGCGCAGCGTTCCGACCATGTCGAGGTATTCCTGGCCCGTGAGATAGGGATAGAGATTGGCTTCCTCGGGGACGTAGCCGAGACGCCGGCGGTAGGCGGCGAGGTCTTTGTGGATGTTCTGGCCGTTGTGGGTGACTTCTCCATCGGTGGGCTCGAGCAGGCCGGTCAGCATTTTTACCGTCGTGCTTTTGCCGGAACCGTTGGGGCCCAAGTAGCCGAGCACCTGGCCGGGCTCAAGGGTGAAGGTTACGTCTTGGACGGCTGGAACGGAACCATAGAATTTGTAGAGTCCATTTGCTGCGAGCATTGGGCCTACCTTGTTGCGAGTGGATAGGTTCCGGCCGGGTTTTGTGGATTCTTGTTTGACACCGGGGAGGTAGCCTGAGTTCCTGGAGGCGTGCATTCGGTCAAAATCCAACGTCGAATTGCTTGAAAAGTGGAAACAGCAGGAGTGATGGGTGCACTGCTTGACCCGTAAGGGGAAGGTGGAGGAGCCGGGATCCAAAAGAAGGCGGCTATGGCAGGTCAGATGCCAAGTCGGACACGAAAGTAGTCACAGGAGGGCTGAATCGAATAAGGTAATCGCTGTATTGTTGTCCGTCCCACGCGTGCTTACGCTCTGCCCAGCCATGTCCAACGGCATCCTCATTGTCGATGACAATGCGAATATTCGCCGCCTGCTGCGTTCGTTCGTGGAGACCAATACGGGCTTCAAAGTTTGCGGCGAGGCCGAGAACGGGGCGGAAGCCATCGAAAAGGCAAAGGAGCTTCAGCCTGATTTGATTTTGCTCGACCTGACCTTGCCGGGTATGAGCGGCACCCAGGCGGCCCCGATTCTGCGGAAGTTGATGCCGAATGTGAAGATCATTCTGTTCACGATGCATGCGGACGGCGTCAACAAGGCGCTGGCATCGGCGTTTGGCATTGACATTGTGCTTACGAAAGCGGACAGCATTACTACGCTGCGAGAACACTTGACGGCGCTCCTGATGCCAGTTGACGCGCCGACCCGAGCAGCGGACCTGAGGAAAAACACGAACCTAAATTAGGAACGCGCCGGAACTTTGGTGGCAACGTGATTCAAGAATCTACGAGCCACTCAGGGTCCGGAATGCGCGCATGCCGGTAAGATAGGCGGCCGCGATCGGTTTCATGTGCAAGGGAGCATTCCTGCACATGTCATGAGTCAGGTTCGCCCAGTTGGATGCGTTTGCGCGGTTCACCGAGATCGAAATCGAAGGCGAGAGCATTTTCGCCGTGTGCCATAGTCCGCCCGGAATAAAGAGGATCTCGCCCGGATTGAGGCGGAAGCGCATGGGCACAGCCCTGGCGAACAGCGGAAATTTCTCGAGGTCCGGATGCTCAATGTCAGGGATCAGCGATGCGTTGTACTGTTTTGGACTCACGTATAGCAAGGGAGATTGGTCTTCGGAGAAAGCGGTGTACTCCTTGGTGCCGTAGACCTGAGTCAGGAAGGCATGAGTGTGATAACTATCAAAATGCAGGAAAGGAAATTTTGCTCCGCTGCCGCCAATATAAAGTTCGGGAGAGCCATTGTGCAGCCGAGAGCGCAGCACGCCTGAGAGCTTACCGTCGAGCCAATTTGGGAAGAAATAGCGAGGTAACGGCTCAATATCCACAAGCAGCTCCGGCAAAAACTCTTCGACAATCGCGTTGCGAAGATACGGTGCGGGATTTTCAGGCCTCGAAGAATTCACGCGGTCGACGAAATCAGCCATCGTGTAATTCGTCCCGTCGATACTCAAACTCTTCGATGCGTATTTTTCCTTGAAGTAATCCGGAGTCCACTTGTACAACGCACCCCAGCCATCGACAGCGCCGCTGATGATTACCGGCTTGTTCGGGAACAGATACTCTTCGGCAAACTCCTCGTATGCAAGTTGGTGACGCCGGTCAATGGTGGCAATTGTCGTTTGATCCATTAATTACGCCTCCCATGACCGCTGTAAGAACCCCTACTAGCAAAACACTTAGCCAGCCCTAGTTTCCATCGGGTACTTACTTGGTTTTGCCAGCGAGAAATACCCCGGAAACCTCTGCAAATCTTGGATTTTCTGTAGAAGCGCTCTCTGGTGGGTTAAAGGACGGGATCGGGCAACTAGCTTATGGCTACATACCCGGGCATGGGCGCGCCCAGTGGGTTAACCCTCGGTCTGTAGGGGATGTGGGTGGGTAATTTCTGATGGGCGGCCGCACATTTAGAGGGAGGCGGGCGCCCGGCGGTGCCACAAGAAATAGGCGGGTAGACCGAGGGCGAAGAGGAGGATGGCCACAGCGAGGTTGCGGAATTGGGCGGGGTCGTGGAACGCGAGGTAGATGGCGTTGGCTACGATGGCGGTGGCGGCTAGGACGAAGACCAGGGGAGTCCAGGGGTAGCCGGGGACGCGGTAGGGGAGAGTCTTACCTTGTGAGGCGCGGCGCAGGGGGAAGATGGCCGCGGCGCCTAATCCATAGAAAATCCAGCCTATGAAGATTACGCCGCCGATTAGTTCGGCGAATTTGCCGGCGCTCGCTAGGACGGCGGACCAGATGCCTAGGGCGATTACTGCGTTTGCCGGGGTGCGAAAGCCTGGGTGGACCTTGGCTAATTTCTTGAAGAAGAGATTGTCGTTGGCCATGGCGTAGAAGACGCGCGGGGCGGTGAGGACGACGCTGTTGGCGGCGCTGAAGGTGGAGATGAGGATGGTGCAAGCGATGGCGCGCCCGGCCCAAGGGCCGAGGACGGCGGTCGCTGCCGTGGCGGCGATAGCTTCGCTGCTCGTCGCGGCGGCGGGTCCGAGGGCGTTTAGATAAGCGACGATTGCAATCAGATACAGACCGGTGAGAGTTAGCGAGCCTAGTAGGAAGGCGCGCGGGAACGCTTTTTGCGGGTCGACGACTTCCCCGGCGCTGTAGGTACCGAACTGCCAGCCTTCGTAGGCCCAGAGGACGGCGATCATGGCCAGGCCGAAATTGGAGAGAAGAGAAAAGCCGGTTTGCGTCGAGCCGAGTGAGGCCGGGATTTCGCGGACGTGATGGCCAAGCGAGAGGAGGACCGCGCTGAGCACTATGATGATGCCGAGCTTGATGACGGTGGTCCAGTTTTGCAGGTCGGAGCTTTTGCGGGTGCCCCAGACGTTGACGGCGGTGACTACCCCGATCATGACTATCGAGACGATGGTGGCTTCGAACGGAGTGAGGGGGATGATCTCGGCGAGATAGCGCGTGAAGGCGCGGGCCAGGGCCGCGACGGAGCCGCTGGCGATTACGAGAAAGAGACACCAGCCGTAGAGGAAGGCGAGCATGCGGCCGAAGCCATCGCGGATGAAAACGTACAGGCCGCCGGCTTGGGGGTTGGCGGCGGCCAGCTCGGCGTAGGTGAGCGCGCCGAGGAGGGAGAGGATGCCGCCGATGATCCAGACGAGGAAGGAGTAGCCGACGGAGCCGTCGAGTTGGCGGAGGATTAGGCCGGGAGTGAGGAAGACGCCGGACCCGATTACGGAGCCGATGAAGAGGAGGAAGAGATCACGTTCGCGAAGGGTGCGGATTAGAGAGGGACGGGCGATGGTGGGCGGGGCTTCGGTGCTTGTCGGGGTTCCGGCCATTTTGGCAGCACAAGAGTGCCTGCGGCGCGGTGCGAGGTCAATCAGAGTTTGCGGCGGGGTTTGCGCGGACAGACAAAAATGGCCGTCCCACTCGGCCGTGCTGCGAGGCTACTCGAGGAACGGGGCTGGCATGAAACAGAGGACGAAGATGACAAGGGAGAGAAAAGCGGCGGCGTAGCGCACGGGGCCTAGCGGCTCAGGATTGTAGATGGGGAGCGTGCGAAGAAAGCGGATGCCGATTAGCAAAGCGGCCCAGACGTACCAGCCGGGCCAATAACGGAACCCGAGGAACGCCAGGAACACGGGAAGGAGAATCGAGGACACGCGATGCGCGTGCTGGCTAATCGAGCGCACGATGTGGCCGCCGTCGAGTTGCACAGCGGGGAGAAGATTGAGCGACGTGGCGAACAGTCCTACCCAGGCGGCGCGGCCGACGGGATGAAGAAGAAGCGTCGCGGCTTTTGCTCCGTGGTGAAAGATTGGCGCGAGGAGGTGCAGGATTAGCGGAGAGCCGAGGACGATTCCGGCGTGCGCGGGGTCGGCCAAGCCGGGAACGAGTTTGGCGTGGACGATGCCATAGACCAGGGCGGGAATGGCGACCAGGAAGCCGACGAGCGGGCCGGAGGCGCCGACGTCGAAGAGAGCCCGGGTCGTGCGAATGGGGGAGCGGATGAGGATGAAGGCGCCGAGCGTGCCGATCAGCGTTGGGAAGGGAATAAAGAAAGGATAGCTAGAGTGAATGTGGTGATGGCGGCAGGCGAAGAAGTGACCGAGTTCGTGGGCGAGCAGGATGGTGAGAAGCGTTAGGGCGAAGGGGAGTCCGGCCGCCAGGGCGAGCGGTTGGCGGTAGATCAGGGTGAAGGCGTGGATGAATTCATCCCAGGAAACGGCTTCGTTGTGAGCATAGGCGACGGCGAAGTGCGTGCCCGCGACGAGGCAGGTGCCGAGGGTCACCACAAAAAGCGAGCAGGCGAGGAGCAGAGATTTTGCGGAGGGTCGGCGGGAAACGCGGAGAGGGAAGTAGGGCAGGTCGGAGTCCGCGGGCCAGCGTGGTGGCCGAGGGGGCGCCGTCGCGGTGCTATCTGGAAAGGAATTCGACACTTTGTGAAGAAGGCCCAAAAATTTGCAAATGCAAGTACACCACAGGTTGCCAAGTTGCGCCAGTTGCCGAGTGCCGCTCGCGTTTCGCCGACATCTGGGCTACTGGCGAGAGCCGGTGTATCGGCTAACGCGAGGCCGTGGCCAGGCGGCGCGTGACGTAGTCGGTGACGTGGGCGACAAGAAGCTCTTCAAGTTGGTGTGTGACTTTGCCGGGCGCGGAGGCGATCTTGTGTCCGGCGATTTCCCCGACTCCGATGATATTGCGGTTGGTCGAGGAGATGAAGACTTCGTCGGCGGAGTAGAGATCTTCTGGACGGAGGGCGTGCTCAAGTACAGCGATGCCAGCTTCCGGGGCAATTTCAAAGAGGATGCCGCGGGTGATGCCTTCGAGGCAGCCGGAGTTCAGCGGCGGCGTGTGAATCTTGCCGTTCTTGATGGCAAAAATGTTGGCGGCGGTGCATTCAGCGACTTCGCCGCGTTCGTTGAGCAGCACGACTTCGTCGAAACCCTCTTTTTGTGCTTCGGCTACGGCCCACACGTTCGGAAGCCAGGAGATGCTTTTAACTCCGGCAAGGGGTGAGGCGGCGTGCCGACCGTGCGGGCGGAGGCCGAGACGAACGGGCTCATGATACTCAGGGAGCGGCGCGGAGTAGATGATGAGGTCGACCTGAGGCTGCGGCTCGTCACTGCGCCAGAAGCCGACTTGGTTATAGACGAGATAGATGCGGGCGGAACCTTCAGTGACATTGTTGGCGCGAATGACCTCATGAAGATGCACGCGGATTTTGGCCGCGCTGTACGGCATGGGCAGGCGGATTAGGGCGGCGTCTTTTTCGAGGCGGCGCCAATGGCGCTCGTAAGCGAAGGCTTCGCCGCGCGAGATGCGAATCGTGGTGAACAGGCCCCAGCCGCAGAGAAGGCCGGCCTGCCCGGGGGATAGGCGGACCTTTTCGATCGGCAACAAACTGTCGTTATGAAATACGTGGCGGTGAATCAATGCGAGTTCCTCGCGCTCTATTCTAGCGAAAAGAACAGAACGAGAGAAAGATAAGGCGGACAATAATTTGAAGCTTTACTGCTTGCAATTGAAGGGCAGAAGGAGTTGCTGGCCTTCGTAGATGCGGTTGGGGTCGGCGATTTCGGGGTTGGCTTGCGCGACGCAGTGCCACGCGGCTGCGCGGCCGTAAGTTGCTTGTGCAATCTTCGTAAGCGTATCGCCGGGCTGCACGGCAACGCGCAGATCGGATTTCAAGCCCGTGATTTTGGCGGGCACCACGATTTCTGTGCCGGCGGCGAGGCGGGTGGGGTCCGCGATCCCGGGGTTGGCGGTGAGCAGTTCTTGCCAGCGGGAACCACGGCCGAGATTTTGCTGCGCGAGTCTCCAGAGGGAATCGCCAGGTTGCACGACCACCGTGTGCAGCGGCGAAGAAGAAGTGTTCGCGACAGCCGAAGGACGCACCATCTCAAGAGACATACTCGGTCGCGGCTCAACTGCGGGTAGCGCGACCACCGGAGCCGGGTTTGGCTGCTCGGCAAGCGGGGTAAAGTTGCGGGACTCGAATTTCGGAACATCAATCTTTGTTGCGAGACTTGGTTGCCGAACGGCAGGGGCTGGTGCCAGACGGGAAACCGGTGTATGGGCAACAGGTACGGCTGGGACCGGCGCAAATTTAGGAGACCCAAGTTTCGGAGCTGCAATCTCGGCAGGAAGATTCGGCTGCGGCACGGCCGGGACTGGTGCAGGACGCGAGACTGACGGTTGTGCAGCGTGCGGGGCCGCCGCGATCCGTGTGATAGAAGGTGCGGCGGGCGTGGCGCGCCGTGCGAAAGGATCCACGCGGTGCAACGGTGCTGGGCTAGGAATTGCCGGCGCGACTATGACCTTCGGGCGAGTCGGCGCGAGATTCGGATGCGCCGGCGAAAAGCTCGGAAGAGGAGGCGCGAGTTTTGCAACCGAGATAATCGGTGCCGCGAAGGTCGGTTCATCGAATGGCAGATGGAAAGGCGCGGGAGCATGCATGGCGAGCTTGGCGTTGCGGTACCGCCGTGCAATATCGCCGAGCGGGAGTTGCGGGATATCGACGCTTGCGTCCAGCGGCGCCTGGGTCTGTTCCTCCGCCGGAGAGGATTGCTGCTGACGCTGGGCCGCGAAACGCGCTTCGTCTTCGGGGGTCAGGATTTTCGCGCGCCCCAAATCGTCTTCGGTGTACACGTGCTTTTGTTGCTTCGGCTGCTCTTTGCGGGCGCGTTCCTGGCGTGCAGCTTCCGCGGCATCCTGCGTCTCTTGGGCGCGACAATGTGTTGCTCCGAAAAACAGGCAGGAGCAAAGAAGGATGGTGAACCCGCAGCGAAGCGGCTTGCGGAGCGGCACCCGCGTGTGCACGTGCTGCTTACTGGAACTGGAGAGGTCAGTTTTTGTCATTGCCGACCGACTGTTGGGGGACATCCGATGGCGGAATACTACTGGAAGCCAGGCTTGGTGGCAACGGCATTTTTCTAGGAAAAAGGTACTGAGCGCAGGGTACTGAGAAAAGAAGTACCCGATCAGCGGCGGCAAGCCTGAAGCGGCTGTTGCGCTATGATGTGCGTCGTTAGGGTGGAAGATCTTGCTGCAAGGAGGGCGATCATGAACGTGAAGAAGAGGCTTTCGCGCAGGAAGTTTGTGTCATCGGCGGTTTCGGCTTCGGCGATCTCTGTCCTGCCCGGCGCGCAAAAACTCCTGGGTGGATTTACAGGCACTGTTGATGCCCGTGAGCTCGAGCAAAATTCCGTTGCGCTCATCACAACTCCCGCGTGGCGGGACCAGGGAATTCTGAACCTGGCGAAGTCGCCTTACGCGAAGCTGCACAGCGTGCCGGTGCATGCGGTAACTATTGAGAGCGGATTCTGGTCGCCGCGCCGCGAGACCAACGTCAACGCGAGCATTCCTTCGATGGGCAAGCTGCTGGAAGTCAACGGCCGCATGGACAATTTCTTGCGGCTCACAGGCAAGAGCACGGCGGCGCAGCGCGGTCCAGTGTATTCGGATTCTGACATTTACAAATGGATTGAGGCGGCGGGGTTCGCGCTGCAGTCGGGCGACCGGCCAGAGCTGCGTGCCACCGTAGATAAGGATATTCGCGAGATTGTGGCCGCGCAGCAGGCCGACGGCTACTTGAATACGTACTACGTGCTGGAGCACGCTTCACAGCGCATGGAGCCGAAGACGCAGCAGCATGGGCACGAGCTCTACAATATTGGGCACCTTTTGCAGGGCGCTATCGCTTATTACCGTGCGACCGGCGACCGCACGTTGCTGGACGCGGGGATACGTTTCGTGAACGAGTTTTTGTGGCCGAACTTCGGGCCTGGCTCGAACAAAAAGCCGCTGTTTTCTGGTCATCCGGAAATGGAGTTGGCACTCATCGAGTTGTATCGCCTCACAGGAGATAAGCGGCACTTGGAGCTGGCTGGATATTTGCTGGAGGGAGACTCACGGATTCACTTCAAGCCTGAAAATTACGTCTATCACTTCTGCGGGATTCCGTTCACCTCGCGAATGCATCTGGAAGGGCACGCGGTGCGCGCCATGTACGCCTGCTGCGGAGCTGCCGACTATTACCTGGAGACCGGCGACCAGGCGTATTGGAAAACACTGAGCGTGCTCTGGAAGGATCTCGTTTCCGCGCAGATGTATGTGACCGGAGGCGTTGGCGCACGCAGCGATGGCGAAGCATTTGGCGATCCTTATGAGTTGCCGAATGCGCGAGCGTATGGGGAAAGCTGCGCGGCTATCGGCAACATGATGTGGAATTGGCGCATGCTAGCGGCGACGGGCGAGGCCAAATACGCGGACGTGATCGAGCGCGCGCTGTATAACGGGATCAATTCGGGGATGTCGCTGAACGGGACGCTGTATTGCTATCGCAACCCGCTGGCGTTTGATCCTTCGGGCGGGGACAAGATTCGCAATGAATGGTATGACACGACGTGTTGCCCGCCGAACCTGGAGCGCACGTTGGCTTCGCTGCCGGGATATTTTTATAGCACCAGCAGCGACGGCGTCTATGTGCACCTGTACGACAATTCGCATATCGATTGGCACCTGGAGAGCGGGACAGGCCTGAAGATCCGCCAGAAGACGAATTATCCATGGGATGGCAGCGTGGAGCTCGCGGTCGCACCTGCTGAGCCGGCTGAGTTCACTCTGTTCGTTCGGATTCCGGGGTGGATAGACACAGCGAAAGTTAGCGTGAATGGGAAGTCGGTTGCGGGCGCGGCTGCGGGACAGTATCTGCCGATTCGGCGGCGCTGGTCCGGCGGCGACACGGTTACGCTGCAATTCAACATGGCGCCGCAAATTCTCGAGGCCAACGCGCAAGTGACGGAGAACAACGGCCGCGTGGCGGTGCAGCGCGGTCCTCTGGTGTACTGCATGGAGCAAATTGATCAGGGCGAAGGCGTGGCATTGAAGGATGTCGCGCTCAGCGCGGACAAGGCTTCCAGCGGCAGGTTCGAGGAGAAATTTGACGAGGATTTGCTCGGCGGGATCTTGGTGCTGCGGCATCCCGGCGCGGTGAATGAAGAATCCGCTGATCGCCGGGGCCTGTATTTCTCACACAACGCACCGCCGCCAAAATCGCGGGCTGTAACGCTGACGTTTATCCCCTACTACGCCTGGGCCAATAGGGTCCAAACGCCAATGCAAGTCTGGACCCCGATAGCAAGGGCTTGAGCCCCGAGTTGGCCTTTCGCGCAGAACTACGCCGTGGGAATAAGTATTTCCGTGACTAACTGCTCCTCCGGCGTCGTTCTCGGATCGTTCGTGTAATTTTCAATGCAAAAGTCATCGCGCATCTGGATTTTCCTTTCAGCGACAATCTCAAAAACGCGGCCCGACGCCTCAGGCAAGTTTGCATAAGATCCCGTCAAGACGAATTTGCTGTACTTGCCGCCTTTAAATTTTTCGTAGCTCAAATTTTCAGGCAAATTCTTGGGCTCGGCAGCCACCGAAACACCGGCGCGATATATCTTTGGCCCTACTTTGTAGAGGCTCATATATCCCGTGATTTTGTTGTGTTCGGAAATCCGCGGAACAAGCGGATGCACTTCTTGCCAAGCTTGCGGTGCAGTGTTTTGAAACGGTCCAATTTTCTCGATAAAGACATAATG
>Ga0209526_10000583_pt1 | contig 23893 bp, 18 predicted proteins | sample JacPinW_OM2H0_M1_FD_188566 | JGI IMG/M metagenome (GOLD analysis project Ga0209526, IMG submission 188566) | Forest soil microbial communities from Algoma, Ontario, Canada - Jack Pine, Ontario site 1_JW_OM2H0_M1 (SPAdes) (version 2) | ecosystem: Environmental > Terrestrial > Soil > Boreal... | reverse complement strand
CACTGGATCCTGGATCAGCTTGACGGTGGATTCCACCTGCTGAGCGTACTGCTTACCCATGGCGATCTGTTTTTCCACGCCATACCAGTTTCCCAACCCAGTCTTGCAACCTACATTCCGATTACCTACGGCTTCCACATCGGTCTTGCCACCGTCGTGTTTGACCTTCTCTGGATTAGCAGCCTCGACGGCCGCGGGTTGGGCGGCAGGCGCGCTGCTTGGCGCTGCGCTGTCAGGTGCACCTTGATCCTTCGGCGTGGCGCCCCCCTGCTCCTGCGAAAAACTCCATGGCGCGGCATAAGTAAGCGTGAACAGCGCGGCCGTCAGTGCTAAGAGCCGTAACTTCATAATGGACTCCCTATTCCCCGCCCAGAAAGGACGTTCCCTCGATTATACCCCTATCTGAAAACGCCAGGCGTCAGATTTCCCTTATGGTTGGACGCACAATTGGGCAGCAAGGTTACCCCGAGTAGTGACTCTCACACTTGCTAACTGCCGAGAAAACCGTAGAACTGAGCATTTCCCCTCTTCCATATCCTGTTTTGGTTAACTCCATTACTTTTTCCTACTCTTTTCCTACTCCTTTCCCACAATCTGAAATTCCACCCGTACTTCATCTTTCACCTTCACGGCCCCGCCCCCCACCCTGACCGGCGTGATCCCGAAATCCCTTTGTTTCAGTTCGGCTGTGCCTTGATAGTGTGCGCTTTGTCCTTTGACCTCTAGCTTTACCGGGCGGGTTTGCCCGTGCAGCGTCAAGTCTCCACGCACCGTCCACCGGCTCTCGCCGGTGCGTTCCACGGCAGTCGAGCGGAAGCGTATTTCCGGGAACCGCCCTGTATCCAGCACCTTGGGTCCCAGCATCGTTTCCTGGATTTCTGCCCGGTCCTTTTCTGTCACGTCCTTGTCCATGACCCGCATGTTGCCCGCATCCACCGTCAGTTCTACCGAGGGCGCGCCTTCGTCTAACCTACCCTGGCGGATGAGTGCGCTGATCTCATGCTCGTGCCCAAAAGCTGAAAACAGTCCCGACTTGAACACCCGTACGGTCATCATGGACTTCTGGGTATCGATCGCTCTCGGCGGAGCTGCGTCGGTGGCCCACAGTATGGCGGGAAAGGCTATGACCACCACTACACAAACCCGATACCGCACGTTTGCTATGGTCATCTGCGCCCTCCAAAATAAATTGTCATTCTATGAGCCTCTAAGCTCACCTTGCCCTGGCTCGGTGTCATAGTATCGCTTTCGGTGTAACTCTGCTGCCGACCGGAAACGGTTCAACTCATGCACGCCTGCGCGGCTGCGGTGCAGTTTGATTGGACCCCTACCAGGCGAGGACCCCGGGGAATGATCGATCCCGTGCTTAGGGTTGTTCGTTCCTTGCGAGGTCCGTTGCGGCTTTTGCGGTTTAAGACCTTCACCCAAAGGCAACGCAAAGACCGCAATGCAGGAACCTTTTTGTCCAAACTGAAACGGCACCGGCCCTTCAGCTTGCCACCCTCTTCGCCTGGGTCGTACCATGACGCTTCCAGCGGGGGGAAGGGACTATTGAGGAGTGATCTCGAGGTCGAACGGTTTGCACCCGGCTGGCCGGGAATTTCTCCGCGCTGGACCTCCAGCGCCAAAACCGGAGCTGGCACGGCGCTCAATCAGCACAGCCGGGTATGGTTCACGTTGAGCCATGGCATCTTGAATGAAATCTATTTTCCCCGGGTAGACCAGGCGTGTACCCGCGACCTGGGACTCATTATCACCGACGGTTCCAGCCTTTTTTCCGAAGAAAAGCGGCAGTGCCGGTTTGAGAACAATCCCCTGGAGCCCGGTGTTCCAGTCTACGAGCTGACCAATACGGAATTCGAGGGGCGATACCGGATCGAGAAAGAGGTCTTTTCCGATCCCTATCGAAATGTCGTCCTGCAGAGAATTCGGTTTGTTCCTCTGCAGGGGACGCTTGCCGACTATCACCTATACGCGCTCTTGGCCCCGCATCTGGCGAATTGCGGCAAGGAAAATACCGGCTGGGTGGGAGATTACAAGGGCACGTCCATGCTGTTTGCCCAACGCAACGACTGCGCGCTGGCCTTCGCCTGTTCGGTGCCATGGCGAAAGATGTCAGTGGGATTTGCGGGGTTCTCCGACGGATGGCAGGACCTCTCGCAGCATTACCAGATGACCTGGAACTACACCCGGGCGGAAAACGGCAACGTTGCGCTCACCGGCGAGATCGATCTCGCGGCTTGCGGCGGAGAATTTACCCTGGCTCTTGCCTTCGGTGGGGCCTGGTCAGAGGCCGGACAACAGGCTCGTTCCAGTTTGTTCGAGCCTTACCATGAGCTGCGCGCCCACTATGTGTGGCATTGGAGGAACTGGCAGGATGGATTGTTGAAACTGGACGAACCGCCCCGGGAGGTCGACCTCTATCGTGCCAGTGCGGCGGTGCTGCGCTCGCACGAGTCCAAAGATTTCCTGGGAGGAGTAATCGCCAGTCTTTCGATTCCTTGGGGCTTCAATAAAGGCGACGAGGACCTGGGCGGATACCACCTGGTGTGGCCACGGGATCTAGTCGAAACCGCCTTTGGGTTTCTGGCCGCTGGCGCCGAGCCCGACGCGTTGCGCGTCCTCCGCTATCTGGAAGTCACGCAGGAGGCGGACGGTCATTGGGCCCAGAATATGTGGCTGGATGGCCGTCCCTATTGGGCTGGTATGCAAATGGACGAGGCTGCATTCCCCATCCTGCTGGTGGACGTGATGCGGCGGCAATCGCCGTTCGTTTTGGGGGACCCGGGACGCTGGTGGTCGCTAGTGGCTCGGGCGGCGGGCTTTATCGTCCGCAATGGTCCCGTCACCCAACAGGACCGCTGGGAGGAGGATGCCGGCTACTCGCCATTTACACTGGCGGTTGAAATATCAGGTCTGTTGGCAGCCGCCGATCTTGCCGACGCGGTGGGGCAAAAAGAGGTCGCGACCCACTTGCGGGAGACTGCCGATTGCTGGAACGACAATATCGAGCGCTGGGTCTACGCCGAGCATAGTGATCTGGCGCGGCAACTCGGGGTCGAAGGCTACTACGTGCGGATCGCGCCGCCCGATGATTGCGCGCCTTCTCCGCTGGAAGGATTCGTTCCGATCAAGAACCGGCCACCGGGCCAAAACCTGGAGCGCGCAGTACACCTCATTAGCCCGGACTCCCTGGCCCTGGTGCGATTTGGATTGCGCGCCGCGGACGATCCGCGAATCCTGAGTACGATAAAAGTCATCGATGCACTACTCAAGGTGAATTTGCCCCAGGGCCCCTGCTGGTATCGCTACAACGGCGACGGCTACGGCGAGCACCAAGACGGCTCGCCCTTCGACGGAACCGGAATTGGGCGAGCCTGGCCACTGCTGGCGGGCGAGCGCGCACACTACGAACTGGCTGGGGGACGCCCCCGGGCGGCCGAGAAGTTGCTCCAAGTAATGGAGCTTTCGACCGGGGGTGCTCGCCTGATTCCCGAGCAGGTATGGGATGCGGCGGATATTCCCGAGCTCGAACTGTTTCGTGGCAAGCCATCAGGCTCCGCATGCCCGTTGGTGTGGGCGCACTCTGAGTACATCAAACTTCGGCGGTCGTTGCGCGACGGTAAGATTTTCGACCAGCCGCCGCAGACCGTGCAGCGTTACCAGCTGGAAAAGCAGGTAGCAACCCACTTCGAATGGCGCTTCAACAACAAATGCAGAACCATACCACAGGGAAAGAAACTTCGCCTGGTGCTACCGGCGCCTGCAATGATCCACTGGAGCTTCGATGGATGGCAGACCGCGCAGGACACGGACACGCGTGACCCGCTAGCGGTGTACGTGGCGGACCTGCCCAGCGACCAGCTGTCGGCCGGACGCGAGATCGTCTTCACGTTCTACTGGCGGCAAGCGCGGAGGTGGGAAGGAATGAACTATTCCGTAACCGTGGCGTGAGCAGCCCCACGAACCCACAGCTGTCACCCGAGCGAAGTGTTTGCTTCGCTTAGCGAAGCAAACACGCAGTCGAAGGATCCCTACGATCACCTCGCACTTAAGTGCTTGCAGCCGCCACGCGGCGAATTCGATGCACCCACGCCGTCGATCGCTGCAAAGAGATGCTTCGCTCCATTTGTCCATTCGCGAGCGAACAGTCAAATTCCGCTCAGGATGACAACTCTGGGTAGTGGGCTGTTTTAACAGCCCACTACCAAAATCTTAGCTTTGCCGTAGAACTGCTTCAATGTATAGCTGCCCCCGCTGTGTTTCTGGCACTGTCCAATTGTCCGGGGTCTTCCCCGCCCCAACTGCTGCGAGAGATGTTCGAATAGAGCGCCCCGCCACAAATTGCAGATGCCGCCAGAAGCCCCACTCCTTCCCGGAACGAACCCAGCAAGACGTGGCCCAAACCAAACAAGGCCATATAGACCATGAAGCAACCCAAGACCCAGGAAAACAGATTCCGTCCCAGGTCGCGCGTCGGTGGTACCTCAGGAGCCAGGCGCGCAACCGCCTGCCATCCCGTCACCTGCGGCCGAACGCTACGGTAGAACTTGACTAATACTTGTTCTGGCTCCGCTTTCGTCAGGTATGTGACGACCAGCCAGATCAGAGTGGTGACGGCGGTCGTGGTCAAGGCCGTCTTGGCGAAAACCACTGGGTTGGTGCCGGAAAAAGGTTCGGTCCAGCGCAGCCAGACAGTCACCAGCAGAGCTGTCGCCATCGCCGAGATTTCACTCCAGGCATTGATCCGCCACCAGTACCAGCGCAGCAGATAGACGCCGCCCGTACCCGCACCAACTTCCAACACAACCTGCCATCCCGACCGAATATCAGCGAGGAGAACAGAAATTCCAGCGGAGGCGATCACCAGCAGGACCGTGGCAAGGCGCGAGATCAGCACGTAATGTTTGTCGTCGGCATTGCGCTTGATGAAGCGACGGTAGAAGTCCGACACCAGGTAAGAAGCGCCCCAGTTGAGTTGCGTGGCAATGGTGGACATGAAAGCCGCCATGAAACCCGCCACCACAATGCCCCGCAATGCGGGAGGCACATGCTGGCTCACAATGAGCATGTATCCGGTCTCGGGATGTTCCAGGTGCGGATAGAGCACAATTGCCGCCAGCGCGGTAAGAATCCAAGGCCAGGGACGCAACGCATAATGTGCCACGTTGAACCAAAGCACGGACAGCAAACCATTGCGTTCGTCTTTTGCGCTGAAGATGCGCTGTGCGATATACCCACCGCCACCCGGTTCCGCTCCCGGATACCAGAAAGCCCACCACTGCACTCCAATGTTCACCAAAAACGTCAAGACGGGCAGAACCCACAACCCCTCCTGTGAAAACGGACGGGAGAAATCAGGGATGAAAGCAGTAGCATCGCCCGCCCCTGGGCCCGCGGCAGCCCGCATTTCCGCCAGGCGAGCGAGAAGCGCACCCATGCCGCCGGCGGCCGCCACTGCATACCATGCGACGGCGATCACAATCGTCATCTTCAGGGCAAACTGGAACAGATCGGTCCAGAGGACGCCCCATAGTCCTCCCAGGGCGACATAGAGACCGGTAAATGGAATCAGGAATAGAACGCAGATGGCTAGCGCGGCGCGGTCGCTCACTCCCAAGGTGACCGCCACAATGCTGGTCATGGCCTTGGTCACCCAGCCCAGAATCAGACAATTCATCAGCAGGCCGAGATACATGGCGCGAAATCCGCGTAGAAACGCTGCGGGCTTTCCCGAATAACGCATCTCGGCAAACTGTACGTCGGTTAGAAGTCCGGAGCGGCGCCACAGGCGGGCGAACAAAAACACCGTCATCATCCCCGAGAGCAAAAATGCCCACCACAGCCAGTTTCCCGCGACTCCTTGGGTATAGACCAACCCGGTCACAACGAGCGGCGTGTCTGCGGCAAATGTGGTCGCCACCATCGACGTGCCCGCCAGCCACCAGGAAACGTTGCGCCCGGACACGAAGTAATCATCTACGCTCTTGCCCGAGCGCGAGCGAAAGTACAGGCCCAGCACCAACGTAATCCCGAGATAAAGAACGATTGCCGACCAGTCGAGCAGGGTGAAGTTCATGGCCGGAAAGGATACACCAGCCGGACTTGAATTCAGGAGAAATTGCAGGCCATCGGGTGCGTACGAAATGATGGGATCAGATTCATTGCCCTGGAGCGGGCTCCGTGTTCGGCCCCTGGGCGGACAGATAGAGTTCTGCCACGTGCTCGGCAATTCGTTCTGGATCAGCTTCAGCCAGGTTGGCCAGTACAACGACGGTCAGCTGGTCATCCAGGTAACGCGCGATGTGTGTTTTGAAGCCTTGCCAGGCGCCGCTGTGATCGACCAGTCGGTGGCCGTGGACGTTTTTGATCTCCCAGCCAAATCCATAGTGACCGGAATTCGGTTGCCCGTTGTTCAGCTTGACGGGAGTCCACATCTGTTCCAGGCTTGAGCGCTTCAAAAGCTTCTCGACATACAGGGCCGCATCCCACTTCGCCAGATCCAAAATCGAGAAGTAGAGACTTCCGTCGGCGGTGGTATTCAAGGTCGGAGCGACCCACTCCTGGTTCTTCAGCTCCCCCTTCACCAGGCGATATCCGGATGCACGATTGGGAATGATGTCAGCTTCGCTGATAATGCGGGTAGTCTGCATCCCGAGCGGCTGAAAGATCCGCTCTTGGAGCACATCGCCATAGAATTTGCCTGTGACCCGATGGATTAAAAGGCCTAGAGTCGCATAGCCCAGGTTGCTGTAGCTCCACTTCGTGCCCGGCGGGAAGTCCAGCGGGATGGCGGCGATGACTTTGAAAAGTTGGTCTTCGGTGTAGTCTTTACGGAAATTGAAGTCTTTCGGATAGTCGGTGAAGCCACCGGTATGGCTCAAGAGGTGGCGGACGGTAACCGGCTTCCATTTGGGTGGTGCATCACGGAAGTATTTCGTGATTGAGTCATCGAGACTGATTTTCCCCTCCTCCACCAGCATCATGATGGCAGTAGCGGCAAACTCTTTGCCCATCGAACCGGACTGAAATACAGTCTCGGGTCTGACGGGCACACGATGCTCCAGGTTGGCAAAGCCAAAACCCTGGGCGCGAATGACTTTTCCGCTGCGCGCTACCAGAACGGCCACTCCAGGGATGTGCTGCCGTTCCATCTCCGCGTTCATGAACTGCTCGACAGCGTCGGAGTGGCCGTCCCGGCTCTTAGCCAAAGCCGCGCCGCCCAAAATGACGAGCACCGCGGCCAGGTGCGAGACATGATTCTTCACGGAGTCATGCCTTCACCCTGGAAATGACACCGGATAAACGACATTACCGGAAGATTTTGGGTAGCGTTCACGATCGGACTCTGCTGGCGATGAGCGGTGAACACGCTTGCTTAGCCCGTGTACACCAGTTCCACTACCGTGCAATCATCGCTGAGCGGGGTGCCGCCACAGAAGTTGGCCACGGCGGTAAAGATATCCTCGAGAGATGTACTCTTGGCGGCCACCGTTTCCAGGCGCGAATCCTCAAAGAAGTCGCCCCGGGCGTTTTCCGCTTCGGTTACACCGTCGGTGACAAGAATCAGACGGTCCCCTGCATGCAGGCTGCAATGGTCACTTTCGTAAGTGGCGTCAGCGAGCAGCCCGACGGGCAAGTTGCCGTGGGGCGGCCGGATCACCTCTTGATTGCAAACCAGCAATGGAGGCACATGGCCGCAGTTTACGTATTCCAACTCCCCATCACGCCGGATGCGCGCAATGATCAAGGTGGCGTACTTTTCTCCAATGTGCTTGTGAGTGAAAAAGCGGTTGGCGGCGGTCACAATTTCAATCAGAGGCGTCCCGGCGGTAAGTTGCGAGTAGATCATGCCTTGAAGGGTGGAAGCTAGTAATGCCGCCGAAACTCCTTTGCCGCAGACATCGGCCAATACGACCGCCAGGCCTTCGTCGGTATTGACTGCGTCGAAGAAGTCGCCGCCGATTTCTTTACAGGAAAGGTTTCTGCCCTTCAAGCGCGCAAACGGAACTTCAGGAATTGTGACTGCCATGAGCCCTTGCTGCATGGAAGCGGCGATGGAAAGTTCCTGCTGGTAGCGGCGAGACGCTTCCTCGGCTTGCACCAACCGCGCGTTCTCGATCAACGAGGCAGCCTCTGTGGCGATCGCTCGGAGAATGTCGTTACTCACACTCGAGATATCACGCGAGGCGAAGCGCGAGTCCACATACAACGCGCCCATCACCTCGGCCGAGCTTTCCGTGGGCACCGCAGCCTGCGCGTCACGCGTGGCCTGCACTTGAGGTTTTCGCAATGGAATGCAGATTACAGTGCGGAGATCGTAAGCAACGATGCTGTGTCGACCGGCGAGATCAAGCGACTGACTTGTATCCGTGATCACGAACTCAGAGTTCGACTTGACCCCCTCATCCAGAATGGAATGAGAAATCGTCGTGTCATCCAACAGGGGTTCGCCCTTGGAGTTGCGCCCCGCGGCCAGGCGCAGATTGCCCTCTTCGTCACGCATGAAGACGTAGCCGCGCTCGGCGCGCGTGAGCTTTAACGTGGCGTCTAACAGAGTCACCAGAATTTCGTCCAGCACTCCGGTAGTATTCAGCTTGCGGGCCGCCTCCAGAAAAAGCGTGAGCTTCTCCAGATCGGTGGTGTCCGTCGAGATCTGAATTCCGGAGATCTGGCTCAAAAACTCGCGCGCGGTGTTGGAGCTGGCATGATGGGGATGAAAGACAACGTAGACGACATCCCGGACGCCGAACTCCACACGATCGTTTCGCTCCAGCGACTTGCGCTGCACCCGTTCCCCGTTGACAAAAGTGCCATGCTTGCTGCCCTGGTCCACTACGCAAAACTGCCCGTTTTCCGAAGTGATCAGCGCATGGTCGCGGGAGACGCGAGGGTCGGCAATCACCAGATCCTTATCGACCTTTCGCCCCACGGTAAAGGGAGTGTGGTCGAGATTAATGGTGCGCTGCTCGTTCCCCTGCACGTAGACCAGGGTGGGAAAAATTCCCGATCCCGGGGACGAAACCGGGCCCGTGATGGGTTGAAAGGCCATGGGGCACTTGCTTGCTCTCCTTAACGTTCACAGTCTGACAAGATTCGACTCCGGCCGGTAAGGAGTTCTATTTCACTGCGCACCGAATCATCGAAATGCGCGGGACAGCACACCAGAGGCTCAAGCCGCCCCGCGACTGAGGGCGGCAACCGCCTCCTGCTCACTGTCATAGACTTCGAAAACCGTGGCCAACTTGGTAATCTGCAGCACGTCGCGCAAACGTTGGCCCAAGCCCGTGAGCTTGATATCGGCACCGGCCCCGCGGGCTGAAGAATACACGCCCACCAGGGTTCCCAGGCCGCCGCTATCGATATAGGTCACGCCGGAAAGATTCAGAACCATTCGCGGAGTCTTACTTAAAGCCTGTTTGAGACTATCGCGCAAAGCGTTGGCTTCTTCTCCGAACATGATGCGTCCATAGCAGGAAACTATTGTGATCCCGTTGTCCAGGCGTTTCTCCATTTTGAGGTTCATATCGTTGCTCCGAAACGCCCGCGCAGGCACAGCGTGGGAGAAGACTAACCCTTGATCGCGGCCCAATGCAAGGCCGATGCGGCCAGTCCTAGTCATGGTTTCGGTTCAGACCAAGGCGCTGCGGGCGCAGTCTTCAAGAGATCGCTGACATATACGGTGAGCAAACCCAAAACCACCAGGGGAATTCCTAGGCTGGTGTAGAGAGGCGCAGCCCAGGCTCGTGGGACGGAACCCGCAGACAAGAACGGCCAGGCCAGCATCAGTCCAGCGGATGCCAGCCAAGGCCAAAAAACAATCACAACGGCCACAGCGCAGGCCGTGCGAGTGAGCCAGTTTCGGCTCCAAAGATTTCCCCATGCACTGGCGATGAGAAACATAGCGGGCAAGAGAAGTATCTGATTGTACGGTGCAAAGCTGGGCACGATCACGAGCGTTATTGCCAAAACCAGGGCCAGCATCGTGCTGAACACGACTGAATCGTTGGTCACGCGCCGAAGCTGCCAGCCCACGCCCGCGATTGCAATCACGGCCCCGCCGGCCATTATTTTCCCCAGCACAGGTGTGGCCAGCACGTCCAGCAGCGAACCCGCACCCCCGGTGTACTGGCGATAGGCAGCCACGGCATCGCGAAAACGGCCCATCCATCCCGGCAGAATGTACTCGGATGCGGCGAGGAGAATGGCAATGGTCACACCCAGGCTCCAGATGAAAGGCCGGCGCCGGTGCCAGTCGCTGATGGCCCACAGCACCAGCCACGCAGCCATCGGCAGAGCCAGTTGAGGCTTGATCGTCGCCAGGGCGAGAAGAAAACCGGCCAGCGCGAGATGCCCGGCTACCAGCGCCGCGGCGCACCCTGCAATCAATCCGCTCACCACCAGACTCAACTGCTGCAGCTTGATTCCCTGTACCACGGCATAGCTGCCAAACGTAAGGATGATCAGAATTGCAGTAACCGCAGCAGAAGGATGCCAGCGTAATACCCGCAACCATAAGGGCACGCTCACCAGGGTCACGACAACCAGCAGCCAGCGAAAACCGGTCTGCACGACGGGAAATGGCAGGCCGATGGTCGGCGCCAGAAAAAAGACTACATACACCGGGTAGGCAAAGCCCTGCTCGTCTTTGGGATCGTCTGCGTGGTTTGGATCGAGAGGGCGTCCGTAGTATCCAGTCTGGATCTCACGCGTGATCTCCGGGCGGTATGGATCGCGGTGATGCAGCAGCAATTCGCGTGCCCCCAGCCATCGCGGATAAAGATCGGAGAGATTACCCCGCGGCCGCCCGTGGGCTGCGGCGTCCGCTGTTTGGTAGGGTACGAGCACTTCCTGCGCGTAGAACCACATGCTTCCGGCGAAAAACAGTGCCAGTAGCAGCCCGAGTCTGGAGTCTTTGCGCAATCGCGTGGCGGAAACAAACGTCGCTCCATGTTACAACTTATGCGAGCCGAACCCGCCATGCGATTGCGCATTCTGGTCTCAACAGCCATCGGCCTCGCCAGCGGAATTTTCTGCTGGTTTCTGCTGGCTCATTTTCATCAGGGCGCAGGTGACTTCCGCTGGGCCATTGAGGCGGCTCAATATCTTCTCGCACGCCGGAATCCTTACACTGACTCGCAGCAACTGTATCCTCTGCCCGCCGCTGTTTTCGGTTTGCCTTTCCTGAAAATACCTCCGGACGTCTCCGGGGGAATGTTCTACGGCATCAGTTCGGCACTGCTGGCTTTCGGATTAACGCGGCATGGCTATCACCGGCTTTTGATTTTCTTAGCTCACCCTTACTGGGCGGGTATGTTGGCAGCGCAGTGGGGCCCACTGCTCATGGCCAGCGCATTCTTTCCTCTCCTGCTGCCCGCCACCCTCGCCAAACCACAAACTGGCATACCGGTGGCGCTCACGCATTTAACCCGGCGCGGCCTCATCGCATGTGTGGTCGTCACCTTGATCACGTTCATCTTGATGCCGAACTGGCTTGTGTTATGGACCAGGCAACTAAGTGGTTATCAACATTTTTACCCGTTGCTGGTCTTGCCCGGACCATTGCTGGTTCTGGCGTTATTTCGTTATCGCGATCCGGATACACCCCTTTTCTTGCTCACCGCCTTACTGCCGCAGCGCTGGTTCTATGACCCGCTGATCTTGTGGTTGATTCCGAAAACCCGGAAAGAAATTTTGTGGACGGCATTCTGGAGCTGGGGCGCAGGCCTATGGCGCTGGTATCACACCCCCCACAGTTTTGCAGAAGTAGGACGGTTCGCCGTGGTGTTCATCTACCTGCCGATGCTGGCAGTGATACTGGTCCGTCAGTTTTCGCGTGCAGATAGTTGATTAGGCTCAGCAGGCCGAGAAAGAAAACCACCAAGACAATCGCCATCAGTTGCAACTGGCGATAACGCAAACTCAATACCTGGTACAGCGGGCTGAAAAACAGGATGGCTATACACACACATAGTGTCATCCTCGTCCAGATTGGAATGGGAGGATCGGAGAGCAGTATCTCGAGAACCAGAAGGATAGCCAGAAACAACAAACTCAAATCGTGCACATAAATGTGGTAGCTAAGCAGAATTGTGCCCACCAAATTCAGAGCGAGCATTGCCTGGCGGCGCCCGGAGTCTGCCCACGAAGTCTTGCTCGCCGCGTACATCATCAGCAGTAACACGATCGCCGAGAGCAATACTATTAAGCAGGTCCCGATCTCGGGATGCGCGGCGGGGACCATCTCCGAAATCAGCCCTCGCAGGTTCGCGGTGAGTCCCCGAGGCGAATTCATGACGTACTTCGGGTCGTGCTCGCTTCCCCACACGTAGCGCGGATAGCCGAGGAGACCCTGCCATCCGGTAATGGCCAGGCTGATAAGGCCCAGGCTTCCGGCGACCGACAGAAAGGTGGCGATCAACCTCCTGCGCCGCCACAAGGGCAGAACAAAAGGGACCACGAGATGGTACTTATACAAGCCCAATGCCAACCAGCCTCCCGCCGAAAACTCTGAAGGGCGCCCTAGAGACGCATATGCCAGGCAATAGAGGAACAGCAGCAAAATGGAATCCTGACCCTGAATGAGTGCGATAAAAATCGGAAAGAAAGCGAGGCAGGCGAGTAGCCAAAGATAGAGAGGCGCTTTGCCCAGCGCTTCCAGGCGCCTTCGAAGCAGGAATGGAATCGAGCACAATAACGCCACATTCACGATTAGCCATGTCGAATACGCCGTGACATAAGAAAGGTGCGCCAGTGGAACAAACAGCAGCGCCTCGAATGGAGGATGATTATAGGGAAGAATCACGCCGCGTGTCTCCACGGCGAGCGGCGAGAATGATCGCTGTACCGATTCCTGCAGAGCGTCGTCAAATAGTCGGCTGCCCTGTCCGTCCCGCAGGATTCGTCCGGCGGAGTAAAAGATGCTGAAATCGGGAAGCCCCTGGGGGATGGATCGCCTTGCGTGCCACAGCACATCGCCATGCAATGCGATCGTGGCGCAAAAATAGAGTGCGAGTTTGGTTTGCGTTGCCTTGGAAAGCATGACTCAGAGGAAACGGATTATATGCTCAAGTGCGAAAGGCGAGCCGCGCGGCGCTGAATCATCCGGGACAAGGCGACGCCGCTAAGGGCGTAAAGGATAGGGTCAATTGGATGACGGTATCGTGACACGACTTGCGATGCGTAGTAGATCAGCGGGTACAGAGCAAGCACCGCGATAAGGGGCAGCGTCGCCTCCCTCGATTTTCTTAACCCAATGATCAAACCAGCGAGTGCTCCCAAGTCGATCACAACCGAGAGTGGCCAAAAGTTGATCGGGTAAATCCAGAACCACATCGCTCGACGAAGAGAGTCCTCGACGAAAGTCACCGGATGAGATCGTACATATTCGACAGCTCGACGACTCGCCTGTGCTGTGAATGCGGCTTCGCCCAGATTTTGATACTCCATGCTCTGTCCGAGAGGATGTGTTCCAAAACCACAGTTGGTGAAATATACTTCAGCCAAGGCGTTGCTGCGAATCGGCATGATCCGCTGGAAGACGACGTAGTTCCGAATGGTCCAGGGAACGATCAACATAGCGGTGAAAATAGCCATTACGAAAATCTGTCTCCACCTCCTTCCTCGAGCGGACAACCACAATGCTAGAACCGGCAGTGGCGTGAGCAACGCCGGATTTACCAGAGCGGCGACACCCCAGGTTGCTCCGCATACGATCCAATCCGCAAGCTTGCTCGACGAGGCCAACCTCATCGTCAGTAAAAGTGTTACACCAGCGAGTAGTGCCGACAAGGCAGTGTCCCAAAGGATGTACGGCAAAATCGCTACGTACGGAGACAATGCCCACATCCAGCCCGCGAATACGCCTGCCTTCTCACTGTGAAGTTCCTTGCCGATCTCGTAAACAATGACTCCCGTCCCTGCTGAGCAAATCGAGTTAAAGCACATCACGGCCATAGCCGAGACCGGGGTTTGGACGCCGAATATAAGAAAAATACCAGCGACGATGCCGGGATAGATAGGTGCTAACCACGCCGTCGGTCCGTAGGCGTCATGGAAGGGAGAAGAAAACGTATGATTAGTTATGATCCAACGCGCTATGCCTCCAGCCTCATTGGTACCCCATGAGAGCATATGGGGCGCTACCCGTGCCAGGTACGCAATCGCAATGAGACGAAGGGCCAGTCCTGCGCCGAAGATTAAAGCGGGGCGTTTCATGCAATTGTTATTGGTAGGCGTGGGCGCGAGGCAGCAGCCCGGATAGCGCTAGGACATCTTACACTCCGACCAATCCAATGTGCCCCATCCGCTCTTGTATCCGACTTAAGCGACTCCTCGGAGACTTACGCGGTAAGCCAAGCGATGTGGCCAGTGGAGCTAGCTTGCGGCTAAACCGGCGTCCGGCGCTACAATCGGTTTGCTTCTACCGCAACCATGACCAGGCTCTTGCAAACTCGCCGGGTGTTCGTATTCATTCTCGCTCTTGGTCTGTTCACCATGGGCGCTCGTGGCGTGGCTGATCCGGATGTCTGGTGGCACCTCCGCACGGGACAACTGATCCTCCAGAATCACAGCGTCTTTCACACCGACCCTTACTCATTTACTCGCTTCGGACAGCCGTGGGTAAACCACGAATGGCTTTCGGAAATCCTGATCTTTGGCCTGTATCGTGTCTCCGGATTCGGCGGGCTGATTGTGGGATTCGCGATCGTCATCGCAACTACGCTGTTGCTCGTTTTCATTCGTTGTCCGGGCCGCCCTTACCTGGCCGCCTTGATGACGCTTTGGGGCGCCATTGCCTCGGCGCCCACTTGGGGAGTCCGGCCACAGATGCTTTCACTTCTGCTGGCGAGCATTTTCCTCATCGTGCTAGAAGCCTCGACCCAACGCCCCAACCTCCTGTGGTGGACCGCACCACTGATGTTCTTGTGGGTCAATCTGCATGCGGGATATGCGATTGGACTAGCCTTGCTGGCGCTATTTTTGGTCGGCGAAGCGCTAGAGGCGGGGGCTTCCGGACAATGGCGGAAAACCGCGCCTCGCATCAAGAGATTGACTTTGGTCTTCGCCGTTTGCCTTGCGCTGGTACCGTTGAATCCCCACGGCCTACGAATCTATGGCTACCCGTTTGACACTCTACGTTCCCCGGCTATGCACAGTTTCATCCAGGAGTGGTTCTCTCCGGATTTTCACGATCCCATGTACGCGCCCTTACTCCTCATGCTGCTGACTCTCATTGCTGGCCTGGCCCTCTCGCCGCGCCCCCCCCGAGTTCGCGACCTCGTACTGTTGCTGGTCATGATCCCTGCGGCGCTGCGTTCTGTGCGCCACGTCCCGATCTTGATGCTTGTCTTGATCCCGGTTCTCGCTCAACTGTCCGAGGCCTGGCTACGGCAGCGCGGCGCGGCGCGTCTGCTCACGATGGGACGCACGGAACCGAGTCCCAGAGCCGTGCGGGTAAATGTTGTTGTGCTTGCTACCTTCGCAGCCTTCACCTTGGTCCGGATTCGACACGTGGTGAATACGCAAGGGGCAACCGAGGCGCAGCACTTTCCTGCGGCTGCAGTCGCTTTCCTCAACCGGGAGCATCCCCCGGCACCGGTCCTGAACCACTACAACTGGGGCGGGTATTTCATATGGAAGCTGTATCCCCAGTACCGTGTCTTTGCAGATGGGCGCGCCGACGTTTACGGCGATCAATTCATGGCGACCTTTGGCACAAGCTATTATTTGACAGACGATTGGACCAAGCCCATTCAGCTATGGGGCATCCGCACCGTGGTCCTGCCCCCCGACGCTCCCTTGATAACTGCCCTTCGATACGCTCCGGAGTGGAGGCAGATCTACGCCGACTCCAAGGCCATCATTTTGACCAGGCCTCGATAATCGTCGCCATCCAGGTACCTACTTAGGTAATCGCTCACATCAACTTTGAGCTGCAAAACCTTCCACATTCGACATTATGATTGCGGCTATGGCTCTGTTTGAAGGTTCGTTCCGGCGCGAATCTCGGCTTGCCATTGTAGAGGTCACAAGATGGTGCTTCCTTTGAGCAGGTTGCGGGAGGAAGACGGACAGGACATTGCGGAATACGCGATTATGTTGGCCGTAATCCTTGCGGTGGTGGTGGGTACGATCCGGTTCATCGGATCCGGCGCCAACAACGTCTTTTCCTCCGTCGGTAGCTCGATTAAGTAAAGCTCGGGGCTTGTAAGGTCTTCTCCAGGACGGTAAGTATGGGGCGGGTTCGACGAAGCAGACCACTTTCAGGGTGCGAACGCACTTTTCTTCTCTTCCCTCTCAATTTTGGGCTTATTTAGGCTCACCCAGCCCTTTTGGAGATGCTATTTAGTCAATAGACTGGGCCCGAAAAGAATGTGTAAGAAATTGTCGCTAAGCAGGATGGCAGCAGGTATTATGGAAAAGGGATTCGAGGCTATCGCCTCTGTGGCGTGTAAACTGTTGATTCGGAAATGGCAAGAAAGTCGTCGCCGTAGAGGGGATAGGGGCGGGTTCACTCCGCCCGGTACGATAATGCTGGACTATTGAACGTGCTGCCCGAATCGCAGGGGTAGGATGGGGCTCTTCCGCCTATCCGCCTGATTCGTTGGGAGGACACACTAATGAAGGCAAAAATCATAGGGCTATGGCGGGAGGACCAGGGCCAGGATATCGCGGAATACGCAGTGATGCTGGCCGTGATCCTGGTGATCGTGGTCGGAACCATTCGTTTGATCGGTTCTAACGCCAACAATGTATTCTCTTCAGTCGCCAGTTCAGTCAAGTAGCGCACACTCCGGCGATGCAGCATCCGGGCGACGCTCGGTTGGGGGGCTCGCCCTGAACGATTAGGCCGTGAGTGCCTGCAGCTTTTGCTCGCAGCAAGTGAGTGGCGGATCTTGCTCTGTGGCATGGCCTGTGCCCCGGAATCGGTTGATATCAACCCCCAATCGGAAGGTCGGACGACGCGGTGCGGTCAGGCATTCGCCGTTCTCTCAATGGTTCCGCGCTCAGGAGCGGCCACTTCGATGTTGAGGAGTAGTCATGAATCGCACCCGGCTTTTGTTGATTGGATTTGTGGCTTTGGCGCTAGGCGCAATCGTGAGCTTCACCGTTTATCGCACCCTTCAGACGCGAGCCGGGGCCGGCACGCCACCCGGCGTCGACGTACTAATCGCGGCCAATGACATCGCAGTGGGAGCCAAGGTGGAGGACAGGGATGTGAAAGTGGTGCGCTTTCCCCCAGCTGACTTGCCGCCTAACTGCTTTCACCTGAAATCTTCCGTTGTGGGCCGGGGCGCGTTGCTGCCGATCGCGAAGGGGGAATTCTTTCTTCCCAGCAAACTGGCGGGAGAAAACGCGGGGTCGGGTATGCCGTCTCTGATTCCGCCGGGTATGCGGGCCGTCTCGGTGCGGGTGAATGAGGTAATCGGAGTAGCTGGTTTTGTTGTGCCAGGAACGCGTGTGGACGTGCTCCTCACCGGTAATCCGACCGGTGCCGCCGAGCAGCAGACCAGCACGGTCCTCGAAAACGTCGCCGTAATCGCCACCGGTCAGAAGCTGGAGCGTAGCGCGGCGGGTGAACCGCAACTGGCGCCCGTAATCACCTTGCTGGTTTCTCCGGATGACGCCCAGAAGCTTACCCTGGCCACTACCGAGGGCAAAATTCAGTTGGCGTTGCGCAACCCGCTAGACAGTAAACAGCAGGAGCTGCCGGCAGTGAATACCGGTACGCTGTATAGGGGTGGGGTTTTCATTCCCCCGCCCGCCGCCGCTCCCCGGCCAAAAGCAGCAAAGCATACGATGACCCTGGCCCCGGCACCGCCAGCGGTTTTCTCGATCGAAGTAATCAAGGGAACGAAAAAGGAAATACAGAAGTTTTAGGGACAAGTCAGCATTCCGAGGAACAAGACATGTCGATCTGCTCCCGTCTTGGGCAGAAACGCGAAGTGCGAACCAGCAGGACTCTCCTAGGGACGCTGTCCATCTTGTTGCTGCTCGCGGCGTCCATAGCGGCCGCACCTCAGGAGCAACTGGCTCCCCAGCCGCCGGCGCCAGAGCAAGCCCCGGCTCCAGCCCCTGGGGCCAGCTCGCAAGCGCCTCAAGCCGAAGCTCAGGGTGCCGCTCCTTTGCGTGTGATGGTAGGCAAGTCGCTCCTCATTAACACCACCGAGCGGCTCAAGCGGGTTTCCGTCACCGACGACGCCATCGCGGACGCCCTGGTGGTCACACCTACCCAAATTCTGGTGCACGGCCGGGCTGCGGGTGAAGTGTCACTGTTGATCTGGGACGAACTGGAGCGCTCACGGAGCTTTGACTTACGCGTGGACGTGGACGTAAGCACTGCATCGGAAGAAGAAAGGCGAGTCTTTCCCGACGAACAGATTACGGTCTCACCATCTCGATCCGCCATTGTGCTCTCCGGCCACGTCTCCACCGAGGACGTTTCTAAGCGGGCCGGAATGATTGCCGAGGCCTATTCGAAGAACGTGGTGAACGTACTGACCTTCGGTCCGGTGGGGGCGCAGGAGGTGCTCCTTGAGGTGAAGTTCGCTGAAGTCGACCGCTCCGCAGTCACTCAGCTGGGAATTAACGTGTTTGCCCCAGGACTTGGGCACACCATCGCATTAAGCCAAACCGGACAATTCGGCTCGCTGACGGTACATGATACTGCCCAGACCACGACTACCAACGGCGCCACCACAACCACAACTACGACTGCAACGCCCCCCGTGGTTAACGTCTCCGACTTTCTCAACTTTTTTGTTACCCGCACGGACGTGAACATCGGCGCGGTCATCAAAGCCTTGCAGCAGAAAAACTTGTTGCAGATCCTGGCCGAGCCCAATTTGATCGCGGTAAACGGCAAGGAGGCCAGCTTCCTGGCCGGCGGAGAATTCCCCTTTCCCATCGTCCAGCCCAGTCAGGGCTTTACCGCAGTCACGATCTCCTTCAAGGAATTCGGGGTACAGTTGAAATTCACCCCCGTAATCATGCCCAATGGCAATATTCACTTGAAAGTAGCGCCTTCGGTCAGCACTTTGGATTTTGCGAATGCTTTGACGATTTCCGGATTCACCGTGCCGGCGCTGAGCACACGGAAGGCGGAAACAGAGTTCGAGCTGCGGGACGGCCAGAGTTTCGTAATCGCAGGATTGATCGATAATCGGGTGACAGACCTTTACAACAAGATCCCCGGGTTGGGCGACATCCCTATTCTGGGCAACTTTTTCAAGAGTAAGAGTGCGCAAAAGAGCAATTCGGAGCTGGTGGTCCTGTGCACTGCGCGCCGTGTTTCCCCGAGCGCGCAGCCACCGGCCCTGCCCATCAATCCCAAACCGTTCATGGATAAAGATAAGTTCGACAGTAAGAAGCCGTCGGGCGGAAAATGAAACTGCTTTCCGCGAGTCACAGTTCAGGCACGCAGAGTTTTGAGTCGTAAGAATTATTAGTAGGGGGCCCGGAAGGACGATGCCCGAACTTTCAGTCGTAATCATCGCGCAAGATAGCGAGCAGCGGGCCGTGCTGCAGGTACTGGTAGAAGGCACCAGCGTCGCGCGGGTGGTAGAAACATGCGCCAGTTATCCAGCGGTGGTCAGTGACCCGGTTTTGCGCCGCGTCCAGAGCGCGCATCCTGAGGTGGTGCTGGTGGATGTGCCGTCGGACCATCACGCCCTCGCCCTCCGCGCCATAGAAGTGATCCACCAAGAAATGAGCGGCGCGGCGGTGTTTGCCGTGGGCAGCATGGCTCAGCCGCAGATCATTGTGAGCGCAATGCGTTCCGGGGCGCGCGAATTCATTGAGCGTCCCACCACCACGACCGACCTCCTGGAGGCCTTCGTACGCCTGACAACAGCGCAGCGAAAGGTCGATCGGGAAGGACCTCGGGGAAAGGTCTTTACCGTGGTCAATGCCAAGGGTGGCAGCGGGGCCACGACGGTAGCGGTGAATCTTGCGCTGGCGCTGCAATCGGCCCATGGACATACGGCATTGGTGGACATTGCGCCGCTCGGACACGCGGCCCTGCACATGAACCTGAAACCGCCGTTCACCGTGGCGGACGCCATCCGTAACCTGCATCGTCTTGATAGCTCACTGCTGGAAAGCTTCATGACACGCCACAACGGAGGCCTGCAACTGCTGGCCGGTGCCACCACACCGGTGCTCGTGGAACCCGCGACGGCAGAATTCGCGCGTTTGTTCGACTTGCTAGTGGGCCACTTCCGCTACGTGGTGGTCGACGCTTCCTCGCGAGTGGACGCAACTACGCGGCTGGTGTGCAATCTGTCAGAAACCGTGCTGTTGGTGGCCTATGCCGATGTGGCTTCCCTGTGGAGCGCGACCCGCATACAACAGTATCTGGGGGAGACCGGGGCACGAGACAGAGTACGGCTAGTGCTTAACCGTTTCCGCAAGATCGCCGGCTTCAGTGAAGCAGATGCCGAAGCCGCGGCAGGAGCCAAGCTCCTATGGAAGATCCCCAATCAATATTTTGCGGTCTCCGCCGCGATTGATCGTGGAGTTCCGCTCATGCAACAGACCTATAGCGAGATTGCCAGATCTTTTACCGGGCTGGCTGCTTGCTTGACCGAAAACGATATCGATGTGAAGCGCAAGGCTTGGTCGCTTTTTAAGACCGTTTAGTAGGAATTTTGGATGGACGAGGGTTCGACTTTGCTCGGGACAGGCTTTCAACGTTGCACTGAGTGCTCTTTACCATGACGGTTTCAGCCGCTGCGACAAGAATGTTTCCGTGACCCGTTTCGGCTGACCGCGCGATTGAGCTATTTTAGGTTAGGACTACATGGCGAATCTGCAGACTTTCGAACGAACCGAGTACCAACAGGTCAAAGCCGATCTTCATCGCAAGATTCTTGACCGCCTCGACCTGGAGAAGTTAGGTCGTACTCCGAGCGATGCCGCTCGGGAAGAAGTCCTGCTCCTGATACGGAACACGGTGAACAGCGAGGCGGTGCCGCTCAGCTTCGCCGAGCGAGAGCGCCTGGCGCGAGAAATCCTAGATGAGATCTTTGGCCTGGGCCCGTTGGAACCCCTGCTTAAGGATCCGACCATCTCCGACATTCTGGTCAACCGTTACAACAAGGTATATGTGGAACGCGCAGGCAAACTCGAGCCCACCGGCCTGAGCTTCAAGGATGATGCCCACTTGATGCAAATCATCGACCGCATTGTCTCGCGCATCGGAAGACGGGTGGACGAATCCTCTCCCATGGTGGATGCGCGCCTGGCCGATGGTTCCCGTGTGAATGCCATCATCCCCCCGCTGGCTATCGATGGCCCCTGCCTTTCCATTCGCCGCTTTGGCCGCGACCCGATCACGGCGCGCAACATGATCGAAAACAAGACTCTGACCGAGCCCATGCTGGAGTTGCTCTCGGCCATGGTCAAAGGCAGGCTCAACCTGCTGATCTCGGGCGGCACTGGCGCGGGCAAAACCACCTTGTTGAATGTTCTCTCCGGCTACATCCCCAATTCCGACCGCATTGTCACCATCGAAGACGCTGCGGAACTGCAGATGAAACAAGAGCACGTAGTGCGTCTGGAAACTCGTCCGCCCAACATCGAAGGCAAGGGCGCGGTGCGCCAACGGCAACTGGTCATCAACAGCCTTCGTATGCGTCCCGACCGCATCGTCGTGGGTGAGGTGCGCGGCGAAGAAGCATTTGACATGTTGCAGGCCATGAATACCGGCCACGAGGGTTCCCTGACGACGGTACACGCGAACTCGCACCGTGACGCGTTGGCCCGCATCGAGAACATGTGCTCCATGGCCAATCTCAACATTCCCGAGCGGGCCATGCGGCACCAGATCTCGGCAGCCATTCATGCCGTGGTCCAGATCGCGCGTCTTTCCGATGGTTCGCGCAAAGTGATCACCATCTCCGAGGTGGTAGGCATGGAGGGGGACATTATTTGCATGCAAGACATCTTTTTGTTCGAGCGACTGGGGATCGACGAGAATGGAAAAGTGCGCGGCACGTTTCGCGCCACCGGCATCCGGCCGAAGTTCGCCGACCGGCTGGCGACCGCGGGCTGCCGCCTGCGTCCGGCTATGTTTGACTCGCGGATGGAGGTCTAAGCCAGGCACTCCGTTTCCGGGCGTCCTATGTTCATTCTGATTGCCATCGCGGTGTTTCTGGTCGTCTCGCTGGCGGTGTTTGTCATCGCTTCCCTGCTGGACGAGCGCAGCTCCAAAGCCCGCGTGCTGCGCGAGCGCCTCTCAACCGTGCAGAAAGCTGCGGAACGCGAGCCCAGCGAGGAATTGGCACTGCTGCGGGATGAGATGCTGAGCAGGATCCCAGCGCTCGACAACTTGCTGCGGCGCTCGGCTCGCATCTCCAGCCTCCCGACCTTGCTCGAGCAGGCTGATTTGAAGAGCCGTGCCGGCAATGTCCTGCTGCTGTGCCTGGTGAGCGGAGCCGGTCTGGGGTTGTTGGTTCTGCTGTTCAGCGGTTTCCCCCAATTTGCCTGGTTGGGCGTTCTCCTGGGCTTGTTCCTGCCGTACGCCTACGCCAACTATAAGAGGGGTAAGCGTTTCCAAAAATTCGAAGAACTTTTTCCTGAGGCGATTGACACGCTGGCCCGGGCCGTGCGCGCCGGTCACGCCTTCACCACCGCGTTGGAGCTGATCGCCAACGAGACGGCCGAGCCCATTGCCTCCGAGTTTCGCAAGCTGTTTGAAGAGCAGAAATTCGGCCTGCCGGTGCGGGACGCGCTCATAAATCTTACCGAACGCGTGCCTTTGGTGGACGTAAAATTCTTCGTCACCGCGGTCATGCTGCAGCGGGAAACCGGGGGTAATCTTGCGGAAATCCTGGATAACCTGTCTTATGTAATTCGGGAACGCTTCAAGATCATGCGGCAGGTACGGGTACACACGGCACAGGGACGGATGACCATGATGTTGCTCATGGGACTGCCGCCGGTCATCATCGTCACTATGCAGGTGATGAATCCCAGCTTCATTCGACCGCTGTTTGCCGATCCCATCGGGCACATATTGCTCGTAGTGGGAATAACGCTGCAGACGGTTGGTTACTTCGTAATTCGAAAGATCATTCAGATTCAGGTTTAACGAATGGCTTTGGCACTGGCGATCGTGTTGTTTCTGACCGTGGTTCTGGTTGTGTTTTCATTCGGGGCCGCCGCCTATGCTCCCTTTTCGGTGCTTGGCTCGCGCCTGCGTGCCCTGGGCTGGCAGCGCACCCAGCCTCATGAAAAGCCGGCGTTTAAGGAGCGACTGGAACAGGCGCTTGATCCGCTGAGTAAGGCCCTTCCCCTCTCACCCAGCGACGTGTCGCGAACGCGCAAGTGGCTGATTCAGGCAGGCTATCGCGAGCCCCGCCACTTAACGATTTATGTCGGAAGTCGCATGCTGTTGGCCTTGCTGGGGATGACGCTGGTCGTTGCTATCCAGGGCAAGCTCGATGTGCTGACGATGGTCGGAGTTGGTGGATTCGGCTTCTTCATCCCCCGGTTTGTCCTCAAGCGCATGATCCGCGACCGGCAGCGACGCATCACCCTGGGATTGCCCGACGCGCTGGACCTCACCGTGATCTGCGTAGAAGTAGGCTTGGCGCTGGATCAGGCCCTGATGCGAGTCGGCGAAGATCTGCGTCATGCTCATCCCGACTTGAGCGATGAATTCTACCTGGTGAACCTCGAAATGCGGGCGGGCAAGCCGCGCGCCGAGGCCTTGAGAAATCTGGTCGAACGGACGGGGGTCGACGACGTGCGCGCTCTGGTCACTACCTTGATACAGACCGATCGCTTCGGAACCAGCGTCACGCAGGCGCTGCGCATTCATTCTGATTCGCTGCGTACTGAGCGCCGGCAGCGAGCCGAGGAACAGGCCGCCAAAACTACCATCAAG
>Ga0209526_10000582_pt1 | contig 23919 bp, 24 predicted proteins | sample JacPinW_OM2H0_M1_FD_188566 | JGI IMG/M metagenome (GOLD analysis project Ga0209526, IMG submission 188566) | Forest soil microbial communities from Algoma, Ontario, Canada - Jack Pine, Ontario site 1_JW_OM2H0_M1 (SPAdes) (version 2) | ecosystem: Environmental > Terrestrial > Soil > Boreal... | reverse complement strand
TGACAACCAGTTCTTGCTGCTTAGGACGTCCTCGTGGATTCGACATGATCCACGATAACCCCGTTCCCTTATTTATACAAGCTATTTATGACTCAGGAGGCTAGTTGTGGAGGGTAACTTGCATCATGGCTGCGAGGGGCGCGGCCTCACCGGTTGCAGCACCACGTCGATAAGGTTGGGATTGTTAAACTCGGTGCGCTCACCTACATGCTTTCCCGCGATGGGCAGTAGTCGCGCGGAGAGCGGCTTGTTCCATTTCACGGACAGTGTTGCCACGTCCCCGATGATTCGCGCAATATCCTCCACGCTCGTATCTCCGGGCAGCGGTACGGTATCCAACCCCGTTCCGCACACCGCCGAGTAGCTCAGCAGCGCGTCGATCGACACGTAGCCGTTGTTCCATCGGTCTGCTAGCCGCGGATCCTCCGCGATCGGCAGCATCAATCCCGAATAGCCAACCTTTCGCGCTGCAATATCTTCCTTCAACACAGAGGTGATCATCCCCACGACCGTCATCGTGCCGCTCGCTCCGAACGGCTGTTTCGAAAGCGTTTCGATGGCTTCGCCAATCGACGCGTCCTTTGAAGGCGCCGGCGAAAGATCCTGTCCCAAATAAACCCATCCCTGCTCCTGGTCGATACTCGACGCCACATTTTCCGCCTCGAACGCTTGCGGAAAGAACAAATCAATCAGCCGTCGCCTGGCTGCGGCAATGTCCGGAGCACCTTCGAAAGCGGCCTTCACCGTGCCCGCCGATTGCAACCCGATCGTAAACTGCCGCCCGTTTCCGGTGTGATAGGCCGCTGGAAAAAAGGGCGAATATGGCGGCACGCTGGCAAGCGCCGCAAACTGGAAATTCCCCTCACTGTGTTCGGTCTCCTCAAGGGACTTGATCACTCGGGCCGCCGCTCTGACCGCCAGCAAATTCACCTTGTTTGCGTCAGTCACCATCACCGAACCAGACAGCGATTTCGTATTTTTCAAGATGTCGGCGAGCAGCTGCGCCTGCGCGTCTCCATCCCCTGCCGCCAGATAGGCCGGGCCGATGGAGATTAAAAGCTTTTCCTGTTCCGCGACCGCGTCCAGGCTCTTGAAAAAGCGGATCGTCTCATCGTGGGACATACCCTGCGTGTATTCCGGAAACGGCTGCGTGGCTATCCGCAGCGTCTGCACCGCATATCCTCGCGATTCGAATTTGGTCCGGGCGAACTTCAGGAATTTCACTGTTTCCACAATCTGGATTTGATAACGGTTGCGGTCCAGATTCACAAATGCCGTGATGGCGCGAATCGGAGCCTTTGCGGGGGATGGTTCGGTTTGCGCGGAAATCTGTGCGCTGGCGGCGGCAAAAGGTAAGCTCAGCAAAAGTGCCGTAAAAAAAAGTATTCTTTGCTTTTGCAATATTCTCATAGCGCTCACATAAAAGCGGAAATGCCCGTAATCTTCTCTCCGATGATCAGCTTGTGAATGTCATTCGTACCCTCGTAGGTGTACACGCTCTCCAGATTGTTCATGTGCCGCATGATGCAATAATCATCCACAATCCCGTTCGCGCCCAGTATGTCGCGAGCCTTCCGCGCGGTTTCCAGCGCGATACCAACGTTATTCATCTTCAGCATGGAAATATGCGTGGCGTCCGCCTTGCCTTTGTCCTTCAAGCGTCCCACATGCAACGCCAGCAGCTGGCCCTTGGTGATTTCCGTGATCATCCACGCAAGTTTCTCTTGCACCAGCTGGTGCGAAGCGATCGGCTTGCCCTCGAACTGCTTCCGCGTCTTTGCGTATTGCAGCGCGGTATCGTAACAAGCCATCGCCGCACCAATCGCTCCCCACCCGATGCCGTAACGCGCTTGATTTAGGCAACTCAGCGGCCCGCGCAATCCTGTCACTCCAGGCAGCAAATTCTCCTCCGGAATTTCGCAATCGGTGAAAGCTAGCCCGGACGTCACCGAAGCTCGCAGCGACCATTTCCCGTGCACATCCCACGTTTTAAATCCCGGCGTGCCTTTTTCCACCAGAAATCCGCGGATCTTGTCGTCCTCGCCTTTCGCCCAAACCACGGCCACGTCCGCTAGCGACCCGCTCGTGATCCACATCTTTTCGCCATTCAGCACGTACGTGTTGCCCTTCTTCACTGCGCGCGCCAGCATCCCGCCCGGATTCGAGCCGAATTGCGGCTCGGTCAGTCCAAAACATCCAATCGCTTTTCCTTGTTGCAGTCGCGGCAGCCATTTTTCTTTCTGAGCGTCGGAACCAAAGGTGTAAATCGGATACATCACCAGCGCGCTCTGCACCGACACAAAACTCCGCAGCCCGGAATCTCCGCGCTCCAATTCCTGGGTCATCAATCCATACGCAACGCTGCCCATCCCCGCGCAACCATAGCCATGCAGGTTCGCCCCGAAAAATCCCAGCTCGCCCAGTTGCGGCACCAGGTACATCGGAAAGATTCCTTCCCGGCTGTATTTTTCAATGATCGGAACGACTTCGTTGTCGACGAATTGCCGCGCTGTCTGGCGTACCAGCTTTTCCTCGTCGTTCAGTTGCGAATCAAAATCGATGAAATCTACTCCAGTAAAGGGGGCCATCGGTGTTTCCTTTTCGCGCTGTGCGCAGCCGCCGCCAGTGTAACAAGGCGCTTCCCACCCCGCCAACCGAGCTAATCCCGCTCACCCACCCTACCTCCCCGGTTGCGGTGTTCCTAAGAATTAACACCCCCCTGTCGATTCCGCCTCATTTCGTGGCACACTCTACTTGTTCAGCGCCCGGCCCCAGGCGCCTGCGATTTTCCTTGGCCAGCGTCCCAGCCCGCCACAGTCGCCTCGGCCCATCCCTGATCGGATCGCCCGCTGTTTGGCGCGTCCTATCAGGGCGCCCGACTCCGCTCGCCTCTGGGGGTGCATCATGAGTGATGTCTGGAAACAACTCGAAGGCCAGATCGTCGGCCAGGTCTACGAACTAAAGCAGTTCTTGGCGCTCACCGGTCATAGCGCCGTGTACCTCACTCAACACGGCTCCGAGCATCGAAAAGCCGCCATCAAATTCATCTCCTCCGATTTTCCCGGAACCGAGCAACAATTGGACCGCTGGATGCAAGCCACTTCGCTCCGCCATCCCAATCTTTTGCAGGTATTGGATTCCGGCCGGACGCGGCTCGCACAAATGGATCTGCTCTATGTGGTCACGGAATTCGCTGAAGAAGACCTCTTCCAGATCATTCCGCAACGTCCCCTTAGCCAGGAAGAAGCACAGGAGATACTTCCTTCCTTGCTCGATGCCCTCCAGTACGTTCACGCCAATTCTCTGATCCACGGTCACCTCAGCCCGTCCAACATCATGGCTGCAGGTGACCAGCTCAAGATTTCCAGCGACGCGATCATTCCCATCGGCAAGCCCCGCATCTCCTACCGTGATGTAGATGGCTATGATGCGCCGGAATCGGCAAAAACTCCGGTAGCCCCTTCCGCGGATGTTTGGTCGCTTGGCGCCACCTTAGTCGAAATTCTCACGCAACAGCCGCCGCTGCCGCTCTCCAACGGACTCGTGGATCCGAAAATTCCCGAGACTTTGCCGCAACCGTTCCTCGATATCGCGCGCCATTGTTCGCTCTGCGATGCCGATGCGCGCTGGAGCATCTCGGAAATTTCCGCGCGGCTAAATCCAATGGCTGCCGCGGCGGCCGCTGGCACGACGACAATTCCCGTTCCCTCGCCTGCCCATGCTTCGCCAGCAGCCACTGTTCCGCCGTCACCCGCGCCGCACGCAACACCGTCGGTTTCCCCGTTAAGCGTGCCGCTTTCGACCGAAGCTCCAATTCCCGCCGCAAAATTGCAGATACCGAAGCTCGATCCACCTCCTACACAGGAATTCCAACGCCCGCAACAGAAGTTGGTGCTGCCGAACTACGTCATTCCGCTCCTCGCGGGTGTTTTGATTCTCGTCGCCGTCTACGCGCTTCCCAAAATTCTGCGTCATCGCGATGTCTCTTCCAGCGCCGAAGTTTCCGCCGCTCCCCCGGTCGTACAGGATTCAAAATCCCCGGGAATCTCCGCAAAGCCAGCAGCGGCCGCTCCTCTTGCTGATGCGCAGCCTGTCGTCAAATCCGTTCCGGAGAAAGCACACCCGGCAGAACCAACGCGATCTTCAGCGCCCTCTTCGGCACCGGCAGTGCTACGCTCCAACGAACGTTCGCCTGCATTGGAAATGAAGCCGTCGCGCGTCCTCTCAGGCAAAGGTGAAGTCTTAGATCAGGTTCTCCCGCAGGTTTCTGCCAAGGCACTTGCCACAATCCACGGCACCGTTCGTATCGCTGTCCGCGCCCACGTGGATGCGGCCGGCACTGTGACGCATGCGGAACTCGAGGCCCCCGGTCCAAGTAAATATTTCGCCGGCCTTGCCGAGCAAGCCGCGCGCAATTGGACCTTTTCGCCTCCAGAGGTGGATCAGCGGAGTGTTCCCAGCGAATGGCTGATTCGCTTCGAATTTACGCAGTCCGGCGCAAAGGCTTTCCCTTCGCAGATAACTCCCTGAACGCGAGCAGCCCCCTTTACCGGCGGAATCGCCTTAATCGCGACGTATTGTCCTTCCAGGTGCCGCAGGGTATCGGAATTCAAAATCTTATAGACCTTTTGATCCGCTTCGCAGCGCTGCTCCTTTTGCCGCCACCATTCCGACGACCGTCTGCAACTGATTGGATGGAGTCTTCTTTCGCGGGGCGGCCTTTTGCGACTGTGGAGCGGAGAACGCGGGGAGCGGAAGCACCAGGCTTGCTGCAACCAGTAAGCCGGATGCGAAAATACGTTTCGTGTTCCTGAAGGAACTCCTTGGTGAGTTTTCGTGCCCCCGGGATCCTGGCGGCAATCTAGGCATCCGTGCGGTTCGTTGCAAACGCAAAAAACTCATGGTTTGTATTTGGAAAATTACAAGCCCACATTTTTTCTCTCACCGCGGGTAAACTGTTTCTTTAGCCTTTGTTTCTTGGCCGGACCCTAGTTCCTTGGCTGGAAAGGACCCATAAACTTGCCCAAGCGTGCTGCCAGCAAATCCACGCGCAGAATTGATCCTCAGATCCTCATCTTCGACGTGGACGGTGTGCTCATTGATGTCCGTGAATCGTATTGGCGCTCGGGCCTGCAGACGGTCCAGCATTTGACCGGCAAAAAGGTGACCTGGGCACAGCTCTTCGAATGGAAGCGCAAGCCAGGCAACAACGACGACTGGCAAATGGTCGCTCAGTGGGCAACTTCTCTCGGGGTTGCCACCACGTACGAAGAAGCCCGTGCCGCCTTTCAGCCATTCTATTGGGGCAAGAATGGCCAGCCCGGAAACGTCGCTAGGGAAAAGTTTGTTGTTTCTCCCCAGCTCATCCAGAAGTGGGCCAGCGGGAGGGAATTGAATCTCTTCACGGGCCGCACCCGGCAGGAGTTTTCCTATACCTTCGACTCCTGGTCTGCCGCCGCCTCATTCCGCACCGTCATCACCATGGACGACGCCAGGAAAAAACCGCATCCCGAGGGGTTGCGCATGATCCTGGCCGGCCGCGATCCCCGCACCGCGCTTTATCTCGGTGACAACATTGATGATGCCATCGCTGCGAAGGCCGCACGCGTCCCCTTCATGGCCATCCTGCCAAAGTCTGCCTCGGACTACCGCCAGCGAGCCAGAAAGTTTCGCGAATTGGGTGCCCTGGAGCTTCTCGATCGAGCCCGCGATCTCCATTCTTGGCTGGTTCCCTGAATCATCTGCCCCGCATTCCAATTCGATTCTGGTGGCGCTAAACCTGCCAAGGCAGCCTTTTCCCTCTCTTGTCGAATCTCATTGAACACGGTAGGTCTTCCGCGATCACGGGAACCATCTGCTTTCTCGATGGGAATTCTCTTCAGGGAAGACTATCTTCTGAATATGAGCAGGAAGGTATGCACAATGCGAATCGCTGCAAAATTACTCCAATTTGGCGCAGGAGTCCTCGTCCTGGCTGGCGCTGGCTTCGCGCAAGCCCCTCCAGGCCCCATTGCACCCACTGACCCGCCGCCTGGCTACGCGCCAGCATCCGCCCCGCCAAGGCCAGTGCAGCCTACTCCCCGGAAGAACATATTCGGCTCTTGGAAGCTCAACCGCGAGGATAGCGACGATCCCCGCCAAAAGGTCCAGCAAGCACACGATAACGGTGGTCAACCGCGTGGTGGCAGCACTCGAGTAGGAATCGGTGGCTGGCCCGGCGGCGGAATGGGTGGTGGTGGAATGGGCGGCGGCCGCCATCCCTCGCAAAGCGAAAGTAATGCCGATCGCGCGAGTATTCAGGACCTGTTCACCCCGGATCACCAACTGAGCCTTTCTCAGCGCATGGATAAGGACCCCGAAATTGATGTCACCGGTGATCAGGACCGCAAACGCGCGCTCTTTACCGACGGCCGCAAGCTGGATAAACCCAAAGACACGGGTTCCAACTATCAGGAAATCGCTGCGCACTGGGATGGACCTAGATTGGTCACCGATGAAAAAGGTCCCCACGGCGCGAAGGTGAGCCGCACCTACGAGCTCTCTCCAGACGGCATGCAATTGTGGGAAACCATCCACACCACCAGCAGCAAGAATTCCAACCCCATGACCGTGCGCTTTGTTTACGACATTTCCGACCAGGCAACCCCGGCTAATCCCACATAGTTCGCCTTCGGGAGGGCACGCCTTTTTACTCTGAGCGCAGTCTGCCAAGGGCTCAGCCGTATCTAAAGGGTCCATACATTCAGGGGTCTTAATCCCTGAATAGCTCCGGGCCCTCGGTCGCCTTACGCCGACAATTTCCCCAACGCCTGCTCCAAATCCGCAAGCAAGTCCTCCGTCGACTCCAGCCCAACACTGAATCGCACAATCCTGTGCTCATACACCGGTCTCTGCGGCAGCCTCCCGATATCGTACGCCACGGCCAGGCTCGTCACCCCCGCCCAGCTATAGCCGATCTTGAACAGGCTTAATGCGTCCACGAACGCAAACACCTGTGCCCGCGACGGACCCGGCTTGAACACAATCGAAAACACTCCCGAAGATCCAAGAAAATCCCGCTTCCAGAATTCATGCCCAGGGCATGATTCCAGCGCGGGATGCAGCACTGTCTCCACTTCTGGCCGCCCCGCGAGCCATTTCGCAATTGCCAGTGCGGAACTCTCGATCGCTTCCAGCCGCACCGCAAGTGTCTTCATCCCGCGCAGCGCCAGGCTGCAATCGTCCGGCGAAACCGCGCAGCCGATCATTTGCTGGGCGGCTCCCAATTTCTGGTGGATCCCGTCGTGCCGTACGCTTACCGATCCCAGCAGCAAATCGCTGTGCCCGCCGACGTATTTCGTCAACGCCTGCATGGTCACATCCACGTCAAGCGCAAACGCATCCAGCAGCACGCCCGCCGACCAGGTGTTATCCAGCACTACAGGCACGTCCTGCGCATGCGCCGCGTCCACAATTGCCGGCAAATCCTGCACCTCCATCGTCAGCGACCCCGGACTCTCGCACCACACCAGCCGGGTGTTTTCCTGAATCAGTTGGGAAATTTCTCCGCCGATCAGTGGATCGTAGAACGTGCTCGCCACCCCAAATTTGGAAAGAAGCTGTGTCGTCAGTTTCCGGTTCGGGTAGTACACGCTCGCGGGCACCAGAATGTGATCGCCCGCTTCCAGCAGCGCAAAATCGATCAACGAAATCGCCGCCTGCCCTCCAGGCGTAATGATCGTGTGCTTCGCGCCTTCCAGTTCTCCCACTCGTGCCGCCAGTTCCAGCACCGTAGGAGTTCCATACAATCCATACGTGTATCCAACGCGATGCTGATCCCACGTATCCCGCACCGCCGCTGCAGAAGGGAACACCGTCGTCGACCCCCGGTACACCGGCGTGGTCAAGGACCGGTATCCGTCAGGGATCTTCGTATCGGTATGAATCAGCTTCGTTTTCCAGCTCTTTTTCATGGAACAACCCCTTTAGATTCGGCGGAATGCACCGGCCGCTATTCCCCCTCACGCGTCAATAAGTTTATCCCAAGAGCGGGAGCATACTTTGCGGTAGTGGGTCAGTTTGGATTTCAAGCGCTTGTGAACCTGATAGCTGGTTGATTCAAAACTGCGGTGGCAAAATCTCTCGGTTTAGTCTCATTTGGCAATAAGAATACACAATTCGCAAAAATGACATTTTGCAAGCTCACGGGACCACCAGAGTAAGAAACAGTTGCGTTCCTTATTACAACGTTTTTCATCAGCATGCCATCAAGTTTCAACCATCCCGCCTCCGCCAAAATGACTTCCTTGCCCCGCGGGTGAGATTTCAGTAACTGACCCTTCTCTATTGAGCGGGCATTTCCTATTTTGCAAGTCGCGTGAGTGGAGTTGCGAAGAAGAAGTGAGACTTGTCCTGTCCCGCAAGGACGAAAGAAATAAAGTGAAATTTGACCCGGTTTGGCTCACCCGAATAATTTTGGGGCAAGCTATGTCGGAAGAAAACAAGAACACAATTCGCCTGTGGGCTAAGGAACGCAAACCTGAGTTTGCTGTGGTCACTACCTACTACGATGCAACCCAGCGTGCGTTAGAACTTCGTGACGATTGAAACAAAAAATAGCCCGGACACTCCGAAGGGCAGCCGGGCCGATTCCGTAAAGTTGGCCTGCTTGCCCAAGAAGATGTTTGAAAAGCACGGGGGCTTTCGCACGGACTTGAGGCCCGCTCCCGGCAGTGAGATCCGCAACGAAGACACGGAATTTGGCAATCGGGTGCTGGAGGCGGGAGAGCGGCTGCGATATGAACCATCCGCCGTGGTCTATCACGAGGTGCCGGAGAATCGACTTCGCGAAGAGTATTTCCTCCGTTGGAGGTTCGACTATGGCCGGGCTCAGATCCGCGTAAAGGCAAAGCGGCCTGATGTTTGGGGTATCCCGCGGCATTACATCAGTATTTCAAATCGGCTGTTTCACATCCTGCCTAAGGAATCTGCGCGATGGATCTTAACCTCTGATCCCAAGGAGAGATTCTTCAACAAAGGTTCTGTTTATCAGACGATTGGCGAGGTGGTTGAACTCTACCGCCGCGGTTCCGAGCCCAAAGAAACGAGCGCTGGCTCTGTGGTGCTCCCCTCAAAAACTAGACCACTCCTCCACTCCTCTAGAGTTAGGATTTTTCGCAAGTCTCGGCAATTTGGCCCGCAGGTGATGGTGCCGGGAGATCCGCCACTCGCTTAAGCCAGCTCTCTCGCCAATAGGGTGTGCAGCTATCTCTGGGGCACAAGCGGTGGTAGTCCCACTTGCAGGTCACTCCCTCAAGCACGATGCACGGATAGTTCATGTCCACTAGTTTGCCAGTCTTCTCTTCTACTATCCGGGATACTCTTTGCAGCACTCTGTAAATGCCGCCACTGCATTCAAGCATTGCACCATCAAACAGCATGCCACGATTGCGGTCCCGCTCGTCCAGGGTCGCTATGATTTCCTCTTTGCTGCGTACTTGAACGAGCTCTCCAGGCTGAAGATTGAGCATCTCTCCCATGGGCGTCTTCTTTGCCGTGCCGCCGAGAAACGGATAAATAGCTCGCTTCACGCGCTTTTCCTGGATGGAGTTGAAAATGTTAATTGTTACGGCGCGCACGATCCTCAGGATTGCGAGCACCACTTCCAGTGCCCGATGTGCTTGTGAATCGTTCGCAAAACCAGTAAAGAGATTGCCGGAGCGCAAATCGCGAATGTACTGCCGCGGATCCCATGACCGCATGTAGGAAGTGTACGTCAGCACTTCCGTGGCCTGGCAGGTGTAAAGCGTTTCTCCATTTGTGTCCTTTCGGGAACTTGCATTCAAGATGCTCTCTAACGTGCATACTCTATTAGCCCCCGCAGTAAGTTTCCCGCCGGGCCGCAAGCTTTCCGCGGACACTACGTTCTGTCTGGCGCGTTTGAGCCAGGCCTCTTTCCAGAAAATCATGCAACCCGCTTGGCATCCGCCGTGTCCTTCCCCATTGCATCGAACTCCTTCGAGGAGCACGGTATTCGCCATCCGTCGAATACTCCAACGTTCGATATTGTCGCAAATCTTGTCCGTCCGCCTGTGTACCCGGAACTGTTTGCCGCAGTATTCCAGCATCTCCGGCATCAACGGCAAGTTTCCCAGGCGGCCGCGTTCGTCGAGTGTCGCGAGGATCTCCTCCCGTGTTCGAACTTCGACCAACTCCCCAGCTTTGAGGTCCAGCTGATTGCCGCCGTCTCGTTTCATTGCTTCGGCGTTCAATGCGATCTTTCTCTTCGCCTCTTGTGACCTGTGGCGCAATTCTCTGACTGTCCCGGCCTTCTCCCAGACAGTGAGCTTGCGGAAAAACTTTACCGACGGCTTGCCTGGCGCCATCCAGCGCAACGTCCAAGCCACTAAACTGAGAATCAGCCGCAGGCGTGAACCGTAGAATCGCATCGCGTCGGAGTGCCCCTTGTCGACCGCCCGCCCCAGCAGGTAATCCTTGTTTGTTTTGACCTCTGGCAACAGGTGATACACGACTGCAGACGGCTCATAGCGGAGGTGCCTTCCTGCGGAAATCAATCGCCACCCAAATTCTGCGTCTTCCCGGATGGGCGGGGCGGGGCGCACGGGGCTTACTCCCAGTTCGGTGCGAAATCCTCCAAATCGCTCAAACACAGACCTTCGAAAGGCCATATTTGTGCTGACCGGAGCGCAGGGCATCTCTCTGGATTCGGGCCCAAGGTCAAAACCTGGAAATCCATGGCGCGGGTACGGACCCTCTTTCGACAGCCAATTGGGAATCGAATCTGGCCACTGCAAGACAATGCGCCCTCCAGCACCCGCCCATTTCTTGTCATGTAACGCTGCGGTGAGGTTCTGCAGCCATGTTGAATCCACCGCTACGTCATCGTCCAGGAAGGCCAAAATGTCACCGCGTGCCTCACGAATCCCGGTGTTGAGGGCGTAGGACTTACCGGGCTGTGGCTCAAACACGTACCGGGCGCGATCCGGGAACTGGTGGCGGAACGCTTCCACCAGTTCGCGCGTCTGATCGCTCGAATTGTTGTCCACTACCAGAACTTCCCACTCCACCGAATCCGGGAGTTTCGATGCCGCAACGCTCTCCAGCGCCTTTGCTAAGCCCCTGCAGCGGTTGAACGTGCACAAAATGACGGTGATGTTCATCGAAGCTTTCTGCTCTCCAAACGCCTATATCTAAAACAGTCTATGCTATCGTTGAAGTCAGGGCATTGCCAAGATGTGATTGTTCCACCGTCCTTGCCGCCTTGGGGCGGCTGCGGGCGGATTGCAGACAGCAAGGCCCTAGCTTAGCTAAGCTAGTTATGTAGGGATGATTCCGCGTGAATATTCCAGTGGAGAGCGACAGCGGCTCGGTGGGTTGAGTAAACAAGGCAATCCGCTGTTGCGGTTTCTCTGGGGTGAGGCCGGGGCGCACGCCGTACGTCGGGATCCGGAGTTGAAGCGTTTTTACCGTCGCAAACTAAACCAAAAAGGTTTCGGGAAGGCGAGCGTGGCCGTGGCTCGCAAGCTCGGGATCCGACTGTGGATCATGTTGCGGGATCAGATCGAGTACAACGAGTTCTGTCGTCGTGGACAGAAGCAGCAGAAAAGCACCTCGCGTTGTCCTACGCAACGGACAACAAGCCCCTGGCGATGCGCCTAATGCGGGCGGTCAACCCTCTGAGTTTGCTGCTCCCCCGGCTCACAGAGGGCATGCCGTTGAATATGTTCTCCGCGAGAGTTTACGACTTCCTCGTGGTTGCGGCGATGGCATTTCAGGGCTGTGCTGTGGGCGCTACTATAGATTTGATTCGACGGTTGCGGCGCCACCTTCCGAAGCGCGCCCTTTTATAATGTGTCTATCAGCACTCGGTCCGATTGGCTGGTGGGAAACCCTGACGTGATGGCCCGTGTCTTTTACTTGACCCGCTCCCAAATCAATTCGCTGTCAGCTATTTGAACCCCGCCAATCAAAACCCCAGGCGCTCACCCCAGACAATGCCTCGGACTCTCTCATGTTTCTCGATCTGGGAAAAGTGGATCCTCACTCTGCGGAAGTAAAATGGAGATGCCTCTGCACACGTCTGCAATTTGCTTCGGGTGTTAATCAAGCTGTGGGACGCGAGGCAAGGAAGTTTTCTTCATCCTTGCGCAAGCAATTCTTCAGCGGCTCGGGAAAATGGTAGAGATGGCAAGTCTTGCACTTGTACTGCTCCAAGGTGCTCACAATCAATTCGGTCAACTGTTTGCCCATGAGCTTCGCTGCTGCCACTTCCTTTTCAAGCTCCGCTACTTTTGCTTCCAGTTCTTCGTTCGTCATTTTGTCCCCTGAATGTGGAGCGGGGTGCCGATACACCTCGCTCGATGTCTGACTCTATATCAATAAAAAGACTCCCTGGTGTTTTTATCGTGGTTGTGCAGACATGTGGGTCGGGATCGATTGAACCGTGGACAAGCGGAGTGTTACACTCGCGGCGATGCTTGCCTCTCCTGCCGATCGAAGAGCAAAGCGTGCCGCCCTGGCGTGTGAAGCTCGCCGTCTTGCCGAAGAGATGGAAGGTCTTTACTCCAACTCGAACAGATCGGCGCTCTGGCCGCAATCCAGCAGTACATGCTGACCCCATTCGGAAGGATCTCAGCGGCTGGATCTCCTGCAGACCGCCAAGGCCTTGCGCTGCTACGCCGGGGTGCTCTCGCTGCTGGCGACGAGTCAGTCGGTTCCACAGAACTCGCGGTAGTTCCGCAACCTTCTCACTGGCATCCCTTGGCGACTGCCAGGCGTATACTGCGACTCGAGGAGGGACCATGTTGCAACAAGTGAATCAAACAGAAGCCCGGAGCCTCGAGCGGTCTTGTCAGGCCGTTTCGCCCATGGATGAGCCCTGCAACTCTGCCGCCACCTTCCATTGCGGTATCTGCGGGCAGTGGTTCTGCGCCGTCCACGCCGAGGATGAGGCCTGGCACACTTGCGCCCTTGATCCGGGCGACGAAGGCGGCGAAGCCTAGTGAATTTCGAGAGTCGTCCTGAATTGACCGTCGCACTCTAGAGGACTTGGTTCAATTTCTGCCGTGTGCATCAAACTCTCTGCGTCACAGCCGCGATGGAAGCGGGGATTGCAAACCATGTATGGACCATCGAAGAAATTGTTGAACTACTCGAACCGGCTAGAACCAAAACCGATGCCGCATGACCAAGGAAATTATCTCGCTGAGAGCCAAAATCATCACTATGATCCCCAAAACTTTTGGTAAAAGGTCAAACCATGGCTCTTTCACCGACTGCGAAGTATCGGGTGGCGTTGTGGTCTGCGATATTCGATCTAGTTGGGGCAGTTTTTGTTTTTCGATCATTTCAGGCTACCTCCTCTGACTTTTTCTTAACGTCTCTGCTATATGTGTGGGTAAGAATGCCTTAATGATCTGGAGTGGCGGCCGCATAGGCGTGGGTATTCCGAATGGGTGCGCAGATGCGGAGGGAATCCCAAAAGTTGCTGTAGTTACTATAGATTCCCCCATGCTTTCATATTCAGGATGGCTATTGTTGTTCGTTGGGTTCTTTTTGCAGATATTTTCCATTGAAAGGCCTGCTTCCATACCAGCGCCGATACGCCAAAATCCGAAGATCAATCCGCACACAGGTCTTCCTCATTCCAAGAAGATCTCAAACTGACCCACTACCTACTTTGCCGTTTCGTTGACGACCGCTCTGCGCGAATGTTATAACTAAATATTCTGTGAGGCAGCGTTTAGCCCACTGTATCCTCCTTCCGGGTCGGGGATAGGCGTGGCTGCTCTCCTGAAATTTTAGGCGACACATTCGAATGTCAGAATTGGTTCACCAAATAGGCGAACTGTTCCTCAGGGCTGTGCCCGTAGCCCTTATCGTCCTCATTTTCTATTTTGTCCTTCGCTTTCTATTCTTTAGGCCCCTGCTTAAAGTCATGGACGAGAGAGAAGCCCGCACCATCGGCGCCAAAAAGGCCGCTGAACTTGCCCAAGCCGCTGCCGCTGAAAAGATCAAGCAATACGAAGACGCCTTGAAACATGCCCGCGCAAAGGTCTATGCCGAACAGGAAGCGGAGCGCAAGAAGCTGCTCGACGAGCGCGCAGCCGTTTTGAGAGAGGCACGGGCAAAAGCTGCAGCGGAAGTCAGCGCAGCCAAGCAGCGCATCGCCGCCGAAACTGCCGCCGCGAAAAAAGATCTGGAAGCAGGCATCACCCAAATCGCCAGCGAAATCGTTCAGCGCGTGCTGCGGGTCTCTCCCGCCCCGGGTGGCCCATCGAGAGAAGCACGATGACCCGGCTCCGCGCATTTCTTCACGCGGCACTGGTGCCGACATGTTGTCTTTTCCTCGCGGTTCGAACCCGCGCCGCCCAAGAAAGCGGCAGTGCCGCCGAACAGCCTGTTGTCACATTCAAGTGGATTCACTTCGTCATCATCGCCATTTTCCTCGTGTGGCTTTTCGCGAAAGCCTTGCCTCCGGTCTTCCGTCGCAACGCCGAAAACATCAGCGCTGCCATCACTTCGGCGACCGCCGCCAAAGCGGAAGCCGAGCGCAAACTCAACGAAGCCGTCGCAAAACTCGCCAACCTCGAAAAAGAAATCGCTGCGTTCCGCGCCACCGTTCTTCGTGAAGCCGCGGCGGAAGCGGAGCGCCTTCGCAAAGCCAGCCAAGCCGATGCCGAAAAAATTGCCGCCGCTGGACGCGCCGAAATTCAAGCCGCAGAACGCGCCGCCCGCCTCGAACTCCAGGCCATCGCCGCAAAAATCGCCGTGGACCGCGCCGAAGCTCTTCTCGCCCAACAAATGACGCCGGCCATTCACGACTCGCTCTTCCATAGCTTCATCCAAGCCCTGCAGGGGAGGCTGAATTGAAATCCGCCGGCCACCAATACGCGAACGCTCTCGCGGACATCGCCGTGCTGCAGGGAGCCGCCGAACCGGTACTTAAGCAGCTTTCCGAAATTGCCGCTGCGTATCAAGAATCTGCGGAGCTTCGCAATTTCTTAAGCAGCCCGGCGGTTTCGCGCGAAGCCAAACACGGCGTCGTCGAAAAGCTCGTGGCTCGCATTGGCGCTTCGCGAATCCTTCGAAATTTTCTCTTTGTTATCATCGATCATCGGCGGACGCAGGCACTTCCGGAAATAGCCGCTGCTTTTCAACAGGTCATCCAGCAGCGTCAGGGCCTCGCGGAAGCGGAAGTCATCTCCGCCACCGCTTTGAACGACGCGCAAAAGGTCCAGCTCCTGCAAGCTCTGGAGCGTCTCACCGGCAAAAAAATTCGAGCAACCTATTCTTTTCAACCCGCTCTTCTAGGCGGCGCGGTCGTCCGCATCGGAGACACCATCTACGACGGTTCCTTGAAAAACCGTTTGACTCAGATGCGGCAGCATTTGGCGGCCGAATAGTATTTCGAGTATTGGAGCAGGCATGGCAAATATCAAGGCGGATGAAATCAGCAAAATACTTCGCGAACAAATCGCGAATTACGAACAAACGGTCTCGGTCGACGAAGTCGGCTCGATCATCAGCGTTGGCGACGGCATCGCCCGCATCCATGGCCTCGAAAAAGCCATGGCTGGCGAGATGCTGGCATTCCCGCACAATGTCTTCGGTATCGCGCTGAACCTCGAAGAAGAACAGGTCGGCGCCGTGCTCCTCGGTGAATCTTCCGAACTGAAGGAAGGCGACACCGTCCGTCGCACCAACACCATTATGTCCGTGCCCGTGGGTCAGGAACTCGTTGGCCGAGTCGTCAATCCTCTCGGCGAGTCCGTCGACGACAAAGGTCCCATCGCCACCAAGCTTCGCAATCCGCTGGAGCGCATCGCTCCCGGCGTTCTCGATCGCCAGCCCGTTCGCGAACCCCTTCAGACCGGCATCAAAGCCATCGACTCCATGATCCCCATCGGCCGCGGCCAGCGCGAACTCATCATCGGCGACCGCCAGACCGGTAAGACCGCCGTCATCCTCGACACCATCATCAATCAGAAAAACAGCGGCGTCATCTGTATCTACTGCGCCATCGGTCAGAAGCGCTCGACCATCGCGCAAGTCGTAAAAATTCTCACCGACGCTGGCGCAATGGAGTACACCATCATCGTGGCATCGTCCGCAGCGGAACCGGCCTCGCTGCAATACATCGCCCCGTACGCAGCGTGCGCCATGGGCGAATATTTCCGCGACAACAAAATGCACGCGGTAGCTTTCTACGACGACCTTTCCAAGCACGCTCAGGCCTACCGCGAAATCTCTTTGCTTCTCCGTCGTCCCCCCGGACGCGAAGCCTTCCCCGGCGACGTTTTCTATCTCCACTCTCGTTTACTGGAACGCGCCGCAAAGCTAAACGACAAGATGGGCGGAGGCTCGCTCACCGCTCTGCCGGTAATCGAAACCCAGGCCGGTGACGTCTCCGCATACATCCCGACCAACGTCATCTCCATCACCGACGGCCAGATCTATCTCGAAGCTGACCTCTTCAACGCCGGTATTCGTCCCGCCATCAACGTCGGCATCTCCGTCAGCCGTGTCGGTGGCAACGCCCAAATCAAAGCCATGCGCCAGGTCGCCGGCACTCTTCGTCTGGACATGGCGCAGTTCCGCGAACTCGCCGCCTTTGCGCAGTTCGGCGCCGATCAGCTCGACAAGGTCACCCAAGGGCAGTTGGGCCGCGGCCAGCGCCTTACCGAAATTCTCAAGCAGGATCAGTTCGTTCCGCTCACCGTAGAAAAGCAGGTATTGTCGCTCTACGTGGCTACTAGCGGTGCTCTCGACTCCATTCCCGTAAACGAAGTCCGCCGCTTCGAAAACGAATTCCTTCAGTTCGTCGAAACCAATAACGCCAACATCCTTCAGGAAATTGCCAGCAAGAAAGCTCTCGATGACGGCATCCGCGCCAATATTAAAACCGTACTCGATGCCTTCAAGGAGCGCTTCACTGCCGAGCTTTCTGCGGCAGCGGCAAAGTAACCGGAGCCTCTGACAGCAACCATGGCCACACTTCTCGATTTTCGGCGCCGCATCCGCTCGGTGAAGAACACCCAGCAGATCACCCGGGCCATGAAGTTCGTCGCGGCGGCCCGCTTGCGTCGCGCGCAAGAAGCCGCGCTGGCTGCCCGCCCCTATGCCATGGAACTCGCACGCGTATTGCGCTCCACCATGGCGCGCATTGAATCTCCAGAGCACCCACTGCTCGCCAAACGCTCCGAGGAACGCATCCTCGTTATCGTCCTTGCTGGCGAACGCGGACTAGCTGGCGCTTTCAATTCGAATATCCTGAAAAAAGCCTACGAATTCATTCGCTCGAAACCTGGCAAGAAAATCGTAACCGTTCCTGTAGGCAAAAAGGGCCGCGACTCCCTGCGCAAAGCGGGCTTCGAATTCGCGGCGGAATATACCAACGTTCTCGCCCGCGTGGATTATGGAACCGCCCGCGAAATTTCCAAGCTGGTCACCGAGCTGTATTCCAAGGATTCCATCGACGCGGTCTATATTGTCTTCAGCGAATTTAAGACCGTTATGACCCCTGTCCTCGCCGTCGAAAAACTTCTGCCGATCGAAAAGATCGAAGCGGAGTCCGAGAAACAGCCCTCCTCCGAACCCGATGGCAAGTCCTCCCACGCCCCACCCACGGTTGGCGGCGAAATCGACTACATTTACGAGCAGCCCGAAACCCAGATCCTGGGTCGCCTCCTCCCGCGCTATGTGGAAACACAAATCCTCCGCGCCATGCTGGAATCTTCCGCCGCCGAGCACGCCGCTCGCATGACCGCCATGGAAGCGGCCACCAGAAACGCCGGAGAGGTCATAGAAGCCCTCACGCTTCACATGAACAAAGTTCGTCAGGCAGCCATCACCAAAGAGATTATCGAAATTGTCAGCGGTGCTTCGTACACCGCGTAGGAGAACGCATGGCAGAGCAACTAGGAGCAACAGGTCACGTCGTCCAGATCATCGGTCCTGTGCTCGACATCCAGTTTGAAGCTGGACATCTTCCGGCCATTTACAATGCCGTTCGCATCACCAGCGAAGGCTTCAACGTCCCGACTCCCATCGACGTCACCGCCGAAGTTCAGCAGCACCTCGGCGAAGGCCGCGTCCGCGCCGTCGCCATGGAACCCACCGAAGGTCTTGTGCGCGGCATGAAAGCTCAGGATCTGGGTAGGGCTATCGAAGTTCCGGTCGGCCGCGCAACCCTCGGCCGCGTGATGAACGTCCTTGGCAAGCCCGTCGACCAGCTCGGCCCGCTTACTAGTCCCACAAATTACTCGATTCATCGCCCCGCGCCGAAACTTGAGGATCAGTCCACCACGCTCGAAATGTTCGAGACCGGCATCAAGGTCATCGATCTCATCCAGCCATTTTTGAAAGGCGGAAAGATCGGCCTGTTTGGCGGCGCAGGCGTCGGCAAGACCGTGCTCATTCAGGAACTCATCAACAACGTCGCCATGCAGCACGGGGGCGTCTCCGTTTTCACCGGCGTGGGCGAACGCACCCGCGAAGGCAATGACCTCTGGCTTGAATTCCAGGAAGCTGGTGTCATCGTTCCCGGCAATTCCGAAAAATCCCGCGCGGCCCTCATTTACGGCCAGATGACCGAGCCACCCGGCGCTCGTCTCCGCGTCGGTCTCACTGGCCTAACCGTCGCCGAATATTTCCGCGACGAGGAGCACCTCGACGTGCTCCTCTTTATCGACAATATTTTCCGTTTCGTGCAAGCAGGTTCGGAAGTCTCCGCGCTTCTCGGCCGCATGCCCTCCGCCGTGGGTTATCAGCCCAACCTCAACACCGAAATCGGGGAACTCCAGGAACGCATTACCTCTACGAAATCAGGCTCCATCACTTCGGTGCAGGCCATCTACGTGCCCGCCGACGACTACACCGACCCCGCGCCGGCCGCGACCTTCACGCACTTGGACGCCACCACAAACCTCAGCCGCCAGATTGTCGAACGCGGCATCTACCCGGCTGTCGATCCTCTCGCCAGCTTCTCTCGCATTCTCGATCCCCGCGTCGTCGGCCAGGAGCACTACGCTGTTGCACGTTCCGTGAAATCCGTTCTACAGCGCTATAAGGACCTTCAGGACATCATCGCCATCCTGGGCATTGAAGAGCTTTCCGACGAAGACAAGCGCACCGTCGCGCGCGCGCGCCGCATCGAAAAATTTCTCTCGCAACCTATGTTCGTCGCCGCGCAGTTCACCGGCCTCGAAGGCAAATACGTCAAGATCGAAGACACCGTCCGCAGCTTCAAGGAAATTGTTGAAGGCAAATACGACGAAATTCCAGAGCAGGCATTCTACATGGTGGGCACCATCGATGAAGTTCTCAAGAAAGCCGAAAAGATGAAAGCCGGCGCGTCAAACTAAGAAAATGCTTCCCGATTCCATCGAACTCATTGTGGTCACCCCCGAACGCCAGATCATTCGGGAGAAGGTTGTTGAAGTCGTCGTTCCCGGCCTCGATGGGGAATTGGGTATTTTGCCCGGCCACGCACCACTCATCAGCGAACTCGGCATCGGGGAGTTGCGCTACCGCACCAGTGCGTCCGCAAATGCAGTCGCGCTCGCTATCATCAGCGGCTTCGCGGAGGTTTTGCCGGAGCGTGTAACGGTCCTCGCGGAAACCGCAGAGCGCGCTGAGGAAATTGATCTGGCTCGCGCCGAAGCTGCCTTGGCCCGTGCCCAAGAGCGTGTCGCCACCAGGGACCCCAACATCGATTGGGATCGCGCCTCCATCGCTCTTCAACGCGCCATCATACGCATCCAGGTCGCCCGCAAATATCGCGGCGTCCCGGTGGACGTCCACTAACGAATTTCTTACTGTAACCTTATAGCGCTGTGTTGATCCTATGGACGAGGCCCAATTCATGGAACCAATAACGATCTACAGTACCCGCTGGTGCTCCGATTGCCGCCGTGTCAAAAATTTCCTTAACGAGCGATCCATCGCATTCCACGAAGTGTATATAGAAGAGGACCAAACAGCCGAGAAGATGGTCATCCAGGTCAACAACGGCAAACGCAAAGTACCCACCCTCAAAATGGGCGACCGCTATTTCGCCTGCAGCCCCTACAACGCCCACAAGCTTGCCGAAGAACTAAACATCCCCCTCAACAAATAGTCGTCTTCCTTCTCCATATATTCCAATAACGACTAGCCGCCAGGCTGGTCAACAATCAGTGAGCCGCTGAACCCACAACGGCAACGCGCATTTTTGTTTTTTCCTTGGCCTGTAGTGCCCGACCCCACTGTGCGGGATCGCTTAACTTCAAACTACTTCACCGCGCGCCCACACCTGGGTCACATGCAAACCCTCATCCAGAAGCACAATGTCGGCGTCTGCGCCCACCCGCAGCGAGCCTTTCTTGTATTCAATCCCGAGCAACTTCGCCGGATTAAGCGTCAGCATCCGCAACGCATCCGCCACCGACGTGCCCAGAGCCACGATATTCCTTAACGCGCGGTCCAGCGTCAACGTACTTCCCGCCAATTTTCCTTCCGAATTCCGGCACACGCCTCCACTCACCGTCACCTCGAACGTTCCCAGCATGTACTTGCCATCCGGCATTCCCGTCGCCGAAATTCCGTCGCTCACCAGAATCACTCCGCCCGCCCCTTTGGCTCGCAACAGCAGCTGCATCGCCGCTTCATCGACGTGCACTCCGTCCGCAATCAGTTCCGCAGTCACTTCCGGGGTAGTCAGCACCGCCCCAATCACGCCAGAGTCCCGGTGCGTAAACGGCCGCATCGCGTTGTACACATGCACCGCGTGATGCGCCCCTCGAGCAAAGGCCGCCCGCGCCTGCTCATACGTCGCATCGGTGTGCCCGATCCCGACCACCAGCCCGGCCTTCCGCGCCGCATCGATCGACGGTAGCGCGCCAAGCAGCTCCGGTGCGATCGTCAGAGTAAGTGCGTGTCCGCCGGATGCTCCCACAAATTTCTCCAGCAGCTCCGCCGTTGGCAGCTTCAAAAACTCCTGTGGATGTACCCCGCGCCGTGCGGGGTTAAGGAACGGACCCTCAAAGTGAATCCCGAGCGCTTCCGCGCGAGCTTCGCCCGCAACGTGCTGCTCGCCAATATACTTCGCAATGCCTTCCGCACTTCGGCATATCTCCTCTGTTTTCGCGGTGACCGTCGTGGCCACGTAGGAGGTCGTGCCGTGTGACGCGAGCATTTTGGAAACTGCCGTCAGCGCCTCCGCAGTTCCTTCCATTACGTCATGCCCGCCAGCCCCGTGAATATGCACATCCAGAAAGCCTGGTACAGCAATCTTGCCGCTGGTGCGTACCTCTTGTGCGCCACCAGGCAGGGTCATATCCGCACGCCGTCCGATCGCTTCGATCACGCCATCACGCACCAGAATTCCGGCATCATCAATCTCATTTGTGGGAGCAAATGCCTTGCGAACATGCAGGAGAGTCGTAGCCACGCAGAAATTTTATACTAACCGTCTTTCGCGCGCCTGCAAAAACAAAAAGGGCAGGACCCGGGGTTTTGCCCATGGTCCTACCCTTAAAGAGTTCCCCTTCAGGGAAATCCTTACATGGACTTTGCCATCTCGATGCTCTTGAGCTTCAGATTGTCTCCGTCCACCGACCCCTTCACGGTCACGTGATGGCCGGCATGAGCCGCAACCTTGTCCTGATCATCGATCGCATACACTTTCTTGTCGGCGTCGTTCACGAACACATACTTGGCGCCTTTCTCCTTAATGCATTTTGCGGCGCAAGCTGCGTGCTTCTCGTTCGCGCCCTTCGCGCCACACTCGCTGTCGGAGATATATCCCGTCCAGTTGCCATCAGCGCCAAAGGTGATGCCTGCCGTTACAAGTGCGAATACTAGACCAGCTGCGAATTTTGCTTTCATGGTGTTTGCCCTCCTGAGATTTGTTCGGAATTTACTCCGCCTAGGTGACCCTAAGAGTGGCACAGAGCCTTTCACGTGTCCACTGATAAACTCCCTAACAACCGTGCGTTTCGGATTTGCCTGCATCAAAAAGAAAAGGGAGGATTCTCTGGGATCCTCCCCGTCTTTTTCTCTCTCAAAGCAAATGTTTAGGCTGCATTTGCCATCGCTACTTACTGGCCGGTATTGTTGCTCGCGGAAGTTGCCGTGCCCGCCGATTTCGGTGTGGAAAGGTAACCAGTGATCTGATTCTTCCCTACCTCGAATACCACAACTTCGTAAGGAGCATAGTGCGCTGTGCCTTTCACGTAAAACTGCACCGGCTCGCCCGCGGTCTTGTCTTTCTTTTCGATGGACTTGTCATCCGCAAGAACCGTCATCGTATACTTAGACTTCTTCTGGTCCACTTTGTTCAACGCAATCTGCACCGGACCCACATGTTGCGGAGTCTTGGACTTCTGCAGGGTGAACTCGAAGTAATTGCGGTCGCCCTTGCGTTTCAGTTCCTCTACGTCGTCATGATTGCGCGCGATTAAGCCGCTCATCACGCCCATGTCGCCCGTCGCGCGATCCAGCTTTTGATTGGTCGCGTCCAGTTCGTTCTTCACGCCACTGACGTCGCCATTAAGTTTGGACACGTCATCGGCGCTGGCTTTGCTTGCCAGTTGTGTGTTCACGTTCGATTCCAAGCCGCTCAGTTTCTTGTTGTAAACCGCCACGGCAGCCTTGGATTGCTTGCGTGCGTTCACCAGTTCGTCTTGGGTAACGTTCAGCTTGCCGGTTACCACTTTCAGATCGCTCTGCAATTGCTGGTTCTGTTCGTCTGACTTCGAAAGCCTCTGCGTCAGCGCATCGTTTTGTTGTTTTATCGAAGCCTGCGTGGTTTGTTCCACACTCTTTGCTTGGTTCAGCGCGCTTATCCCGATGCCGATACCCAAAAGCGAAACTCCCCCAAGAGCGGCGATAGCCAAGCCCACCCAACGGGGCGTTGCGGTGGTGCTCTGTATGTTCGTTTCTTGAAACTCACTCATGGACATCATCTCCTTCGGGCTCGTCGGCCCTATGCTGAGGAAAACAGGCATTGGATGTGCCAAAGCAGCCGCGCTATGCTCGACTGGTTTTAAGTTGTTTACATGAAAACAGTTAACGCGGTAATCAGCCCTTTATCCCGACCAGAAGATATGTACTAGTACCAGTAAAGATTACCTTCTTCATCGCGCTAAAGTAAATTTTGCAGAAAATTACGCCGATTCCCCGATCGACCGGATTGGCTCGCAGAAACATTTCGTGCGTCTTGGCAAAGGGATACAACCGTGCTATGAAGTTGAAAAGGAAAGAATTGCAGTAAAACTCAAGCTGCTTGGGAGTCTTCAGAAACCTTGGTGGGGCCAAAATAACGATCAAGTGTCGTAGTCGCTGCATCCAGAACGATGCGGCAATCGCGGCAACCTTGCAGGTGCCGTTCGATTTCCACCTGTACACTTTCAGACAACTTTCCCTCTAAATACATGCAAATCAAATGGATAGTATCCCGACAGCTCATAAAGGCAACTCCATCGTGCCCGCCCGATCGTTCCTAACTCACTGACAAGTAAATGCATTTCGCACACCAAAGTCGTCCTGAAATGAAAATCGTATGGAAGCCTATCGAAAAAAAAGAGTTAAATCTCACCAAAAAGTGGGTGAGCTTCCGCAGGGATTCGCTTACGGGCAATCTTTACTCTCGGCAAGTTCTGCTATCGATACTCCGCCTATCGTAATGGGGTGCTGACCATCTGCCGTAGGACGGCAATCCGGTCCTCCAAGGGAGGATGGGTGCTAAAGAGCGAAGCCAGGGTGCCTCCACCGAACATCGGCTTGACAATGCACAACGCTGCCGTGCTCGGGGGAATCGCCGACGTGGGTATGCGCTTGTTGTAGGCGCCAAGTTTTTCCAACGCGCTAATCAACCCATACGGCTGACCTACCATCCGCGCGCCGGTCTCATCGGCCGCGTATTCCCGCGTCCGCGAC
>Ga0209526_10000581_pt1 | contig 23935 bp, 20 predicted proteins | sample JacPinW_OM2H0_M1_FD_188566 | JGI IMG/M metagenome (GOLD analysis project Ga0209526, IMG submission 188566) | Forest soil microbial communities from Algoma, Ontario, Canada - Jack Pine, Ontario site 1_JW_OM2H0_M1 (SPAdes) (version 2) | ecosystem: Environmental > Terrestrial > Soil > Boreal... | reverse complement strand
ACCTCTTTGACAACCTACTTCGGATTTTGACAATGGCCGATGTCGTTTTGATATTTCGCCAGTGAGTAACCTGGACTTAAATAGCTTATTGGATGGGTTTCCGCATGAACCCGGGCAAGTGAAGGCCCGCAAAATCATTGGGATCGATGGGCGCGAGAAGGTCCAGTTACGCATCGACCTTGGCCTTATCCAAATGGAAATGAACGGTCGGCCCGATGGCCAACGTCCGTTTGGCTTCGAGTCTTTGCTGCAGTACCATCAAGCGAGAGTCCAGAGCGCCGAGTCACGCGGCAGCCCCTACGAATTAAGTGAAGCCGAGTTGGTCGGGCTGCAACAGGAGAGCGTCCAATATTATCACCGTTATCTGAGTCTGTTTCAGCTTCGGGATTATCCCAACGTCATTCGAGATACGCAAAGAAACCTGGAACTGCTGAACTTCGTCTCGAAATATACCCAGGAGGACGAGTCGAAATGGACCTTCGAACAGTTCCGGCCTTACGTAATGATGATGAATATCCGAGCGCGAGCTTCGCTCGAAATTCAGGAAGGGAACGCCGGGAAAGCCATCCGTTTAATCGAAGAGGGTAAGCAGCAGATTGAAAAATTCTATCGCTCCGTCAATCAACCGGAATGGATTGAGAGTAGTTCGGAGTTGGCTTTTCTAAATGAGTGGCTGCACGAGGTGCGGGAGAATATCCCTTTATCGCCGGTAGAATTGATGGAGCGGGATCTCGAGAAGGCTATCGCCGAAGAGGCATATGAGAGGGCGGCAGAGTTGCGGGATGCAATCCTGAAAATGTCTCGCCGCATTCCGGATGAATCCGTCGATCCTTGAGCGCAAAGAGCGGTGGGCTAAGAAAATGGCCGGCCAACGTTCTCGCGTTCTTAAGCGATCAAGCGAACGACTTCCGCCCGGACAACATTTGACGAGCGGCTTCCCGGTTCTCGACCTGGGTATCCAGCCCGATGTTTCGGTTGAGGAATGGTCTCTCGAGCTGAGCGGTGAAGTGGAAGAACCGATCAAGCTGTCTTGGGAGGAATTCTCTCGATTACCGCGCTTTGAGGATGTCAGCGATTTTCATTGTGTCACCACCTGGTCAAAATTTGACTGCCGATGGGGCGGGGTCGCATTCTTTACGCTGGTCGATCTCGCGAAGCCGAAATCGGATGTGAATACCCTTTTTATCCAGAGTTACGATAGCTACACCACCAATGTTCCATTTGAGCCGTGCTTGGACGAAGACGTTTTGATTGCTACTCACCTGGATGGCCAACCTTTACCCCGCGAGCATGGTGGTCCGGCCCGGATGATCATCCCGAAGCTTTACGCCTGGAAGGGCGCTAAATTCGTGCGCTCGATTCAGTTTCGGAACTCGCTAGTCCGCGGCTATTGGGAGGAGCGAGGCTACAGCGACTATGGCGATCCTTGGACGGATGATCGATTCCAGCGGGCCTGATCGACCCATCAGTGGGGAGGAGGGGGGAGCCCGTCCGACATAGCCTTCTAAATGCATTGTGCGCTATCCCTGGTTTGCGGCGAAGTCGGATCCTCGTACGCCGTAAATGCGAATCGCGGGGACACGATCCGTCCGGCCGCGAAAAACCGTAAATATATCGGTTGCTTCCTGCGAGAACGATTGTAGGTGGCCATTACAATTCAAAAACTTTGTGATCATACCTTTGTCTGCCAAACCGTTTTGGCCTTTTCTTGAGCGGACCGAGAATTACATCCGTCTTATAGTTTCTCTGGCCGTTACAGCCCTCTTCGCTTTCTTCTTCAATTGTGCCGCGGTTCGGGCGGACCAACCAGCCAAGGCTGACGCGCCTGCGCTTTCATCAGCCCCAAAACTTCAGCTTCGCGATCTCCAGGATCAGGCGGCGCGCTTCAATTCGGTTTTATCCCTGCCGGACTGGGAAACCACACCGGCTCAAGTGGACGCGAATGTCGATGCCGCGATTGCCGAAGCCAACCGTCAACTGGAGACAATTGCCCAAGTAGATCCTAAGAGCGCAACGTTCGAAAGCACCGTCCGGGCGCTCAATGATGTTTATGCCAAAATACTTCAAACCGGGCATCGGGTAGGAGTTCTGGAGCAGGCGCATCCCGACCCAAAAATGCGTAGCGCGGGCCTCGATGCGACGCAGAAGATAGACGAATTTCTAGTCGGAATCGATTACCGAAAGGACGTCTATCGTTCGATCAAGGCTTATCTCGACACCAATCCTCACCTCGAGGGCCAGGACGCCCGATTGGTAGAATTTGCGGTCCGTAGTTATCGGCGGGCGGGACTCACACTTCCAGATGAGAAACAGCAAAAAATCGAGGCGTTGCGCAAACAACTCGCGAGCATTCAAGCACACTATCTCGTCAATGCGAATAATGCCGCTGCCCCTTTGAAGTTTACCAAGGACGAGTTGGAAGGCGTTTCCGATGACTTTCTCAAGCAAGCAAAGACCGGTGAGAACGAATATACCGTCGATGCCAACGTGCCTCCTCAATACATTTACGCGATGACGAATTGTGTTAAAGAGGAAACGCGCAAGAGCCTCTGTATTGCCCGCGACACGCGCGCCAGAGAGAAGAATCTGCCATTGGCAACTCAGGCGATTGAGATTCGTGCGCAGCTTGCGGAACTTCTCGGTTACGAGTCTTGGGCCGACTACCAAGAAGAGGTGAAAATGGCTAAGACCGGCAAGAATGCGCTCGACTTTGAAGAGCAACTGAAGACCGCCTTAGAGCCCAAGTATCGAGCAGAAATCTCGGAATTGAAGAAGGCGAAGGCAAGCGTTCCCGGAGCGGTAAGTAACGACGTGAAACTCTGGGACTGGTACTTCACTTCCGCTCTCCTCCAGAAGCAAAGGTATAACATCGATACGGAAGCGCTTCGTGTGTACTTCCCGTTCGATCGTGTACTCGATGGCATGTTCAAGATCTACGAACATATTTTCCAGGTCGAGATTCGCCCGCTCGATGCGCCGGCAGCCTACGAAAGCGATGTAAAGCTGTACGCCGTGCTCGACCAACAAACGCATCAGCCGTTGGGATTGTTCTATCTCGATCTATTCCCTCGGCCGGGTAAATATAATCATTTCGCCAATTTCGCACTGATTAACGGAGGACTGTTGCCTGATGGGAAATATCAGAGGCCGGTCGTGGATTTAATTTGTAACTTTCCGCCCCCTTCAAGTGATAAGCCTTCACTGGCATCGCAACAGGATGTAGTCACGATCTTTCACGAGTTTGGTCACGCGATGCATGCCATACTGACAACCGTCAATTACGTTCAGTTCTCCGGATTTAACGTTCCTGGTGATTTTGTCGAGGCCCCGTCGCAAATGCTCGAGTACTTCGCCTGGGACAAAAAGGTGTTGGACAGCTTCGCCGGTGATTACCGGGATCCTTCGAAGAAGATTCCGGCTGAGATGTTGGCCAAGCTCAAAGAGGCAGATCTGGCGACCAAAGCATGCGCTTACCGTCGCCAGCTCTCGTTCGGTCTATTAGATTTATTGATCCACCAGCCGCTCACGCTCCCTCAGAAAGCCGATCTCAATGGCTACGCCAATTCCATCTTGAATGACGTTTTTTTTCCGTCCGATCCTTCGACTGCTATGCTGGCCTCGTTCGGGCATTTGTTCGATGGCTACGACGCCGGCTATTATGGCTATGCCTGGGCAGACGCAATCGCTGCAGATATGGCGTCAGTTTTTCAGAGCGCCCCGGACGGCTTTCTCGATGCTCCGGTTGGTCGGCGACTACGAGACGAAATCTATGCAGTGGGAGATTCGCGTGATATCACCATCTCGGTGGAGAAATTTCTCGGTCGCAAGCAGTCGACTGGTCCATTCCTGAAGAAGTTGGGCATTAATCCGCAGTAATCTCATGAATGTTCGGTTGATCTCCTATCTTATTCTGGCCGCGACTCCTCCTTTCTTCTCGCTGACGAAGCTCACCGCCGCAACTCCTCCGGCATTGGAGGAAGCGAACCGTCGCAAAATCCTTCTAATTTGCGAAGGAACTGAGCCGCGGACCCTCGATCCCCATACTTCGCAGGGAGTCCCAGAGCATCACATCATCATGGGGCTGATGGAGGGGTTGATGGAGAATGATCCGAACGATCAATCGAAACAGTTGCCTGGTCTCGCGGATCGTTGGGAGCACAATGAGAATTATTCGGTCTGGAAGTTTCACCTCCGCGATAACGCCAAGTGGTCGAACGGAGATCTGGTCACCGCTCAAGATTTCGTCTTTTCCTACAAACGTATCCTTACCGCAACGCTGGGCGCGCCGTACATCGATGCACTTTATATCCTGAAGGGAGCCCGAGATTACGCCGAGGGTAAGGTTACCGATTTTAATCAAGTCGGCGTCAAGGCGATCGACGATCGGAACTTGCAATTCGAATTAATCGGGCCGACCCCCTATTTCCTTTCCGCCCTTTTGCACACCGCCTGGTTCCCGGTCAATCCGAATACAATTTTGAAGTTTGGTCGGATGGACGAGCGCGATACCAAGTGGACGCGCCCAGGTAACTACGTCGGTACCGGTCCGTTCATTCTCAAGACTTGGAAGGAGAATGACGTCATCGAATTGGTTCGAAATCCGCTCTACTGGGACGCAGCTAATGTAAAGCTTAACGGGATCAATTTTTACTCGATCGAAAACTATGATACGCAAGAGCGGGCATTCCAGGCGGGCCAGCTGCACAAGACTGAGCAAATGCCGCTCGACAAGATTCCTTACTACCGCCGGGAACATCCTGAGCTGATTCGGATCGATCCATATGAAGGAGTTTACTTCTATCGGATCAATGTGAATCGAAAGCCGCTCCATAATCCCAAAATACGTTTAGCGCTGAATCTCGCACTTGACCGGGAGTCGATCGTCAAGAACATCACGCGCGGCAAGCAAAGGCCGGCCACTGGCTTCACGCCGCCCGGAATGGGGGATTATCAGCCGTTGGATGTCATCCACTATGATCCGGCTCGGGCTCGACAATTGCTGGCTGAGGCGGGATACCCGAACGGCAAAGGTTTTCCGAAATTTAACATCCTGATCAATACGAACCAGTGGCACCGGACTGTCGCCGAGGCGATCCAGCAGATGTGGAAGGAAGAGCTGAACATCGACGTCGGAATTGAAAACCAGGAATGGAAGGTATACCTGGCCTCGCAGAATAGTTTAAACTACGACGTTTCGCGTTCCGGTTGGATCGGTGATTTTATGGACCCAGTTACCTTTTTAAGCGTCTGGCGAACTGGCGATGGCAATAATGACACCGGCTGGAGCAATCCGGAATACGACAAGTTATTGGATCGGGCCGCTCAGACTGGTGATCCGCAGGAGCGTTTTTCGATTCTGCATCAGGCCGAACAGCTCTGGTTGAGTGAGCCCCCCGGTGTCCTTATCTACTGGTACACGCTGGTCTATAACCTGGATCCCAGTGTCAAAAATTGGAACCCATTGGCGCTAGACGATCATAATTACAAGTTTATCGATCTCGAGGAGAATGGAACTCCCAAGCTTTCGCTCGCCCATTAGATCCAATGCTCAAACCGATCGTGTCTTGGCTGGTTATCATCGGGTATGCTTGGGCAGCCAGGAATCAGGCCGCAGTGAGCTTATGAACGTTCGGCCGATCTTGTACGTCGTTTGTGCGGCAGCTCTTTTGCTCGTCTTAACGGCGAAAATGAATGCTGCCGGCTCTGCGGGTCTAGAGGAAGCGAATCGGCGTAAGATCCTCCTGCTCACTGAAGGGCCGGAGCCGCGGACCCTGGACCCGCAGATCGCCCAGGGAGTCCCTGAACATCACATCATTATGGCGCTGATGGAGGGTCTGCTGGAAAACGATCCGGACGATCAGGCGAAACAGTTACCCGGTCTGGCAGATCGTTGGGAGCACAATGACGATTACTCGGTTTGGAATTTTCATCTGCGCGACAACGCCAAATGGTCGAACGGAGATCTGGTTACGGCTGAGGACTTTATCTTTTCCTGCAAGCGCATGCTTACGGAGACGCTCGCTGCTCCATACATCGATGCGCTTTATATACTCAAAGGGGCCAGAGACTACGCGGAAGGGAAGATAGCCGATTTCAATCAAGTCGGTGTAAAAGCTCTGGATGACCGTAACTTGCGATTCGAGCTGATCGGATCGACTCCCTACTTCCTCTCTGCGCTTCTGCATACCGCCTGGTATCCGGTTCATCGCGAAACGATTTTGAAATTTGGCAAAATAGACGAGCGCGATACCAAGTGGACGCGTCCAGGTAACTATGTTGGAACTGGTCCGTTCATCCTCAAGACCTGGAAGGAAAATGACGTGATCGAACTGATCCGCAATCCGCTCTACTGGGACGCAACGAATGTGAAACTTAACGGGATCAATTTTTACACGATCGAAAACTATGATACCGAAGAGCGCGCTTTCCGGGCCGGTCAGTTGCATAAGACCGAGGAAGTCCCGCTGGACAAGATTCCTTATTATCGCCGGGAGCACCCCGAGTTGATTCGAATTGACCCCTCCGAAGGAGTTTACTTCTACCGGATCAACGTTAGGCGAAAACCCCTCGATAACCCAAAAGTAAGGCTGGCTTTGAATCTTGCGGTCGATCGGGAATCGATCGTTAAAAACGTGATGCGCGCCAAGCAGAGGTCGGCAACGGGTTACACGCCGCCCGGTATGGGGGACTATGGGCCACTGGATGTTATCCATTACGATCCCGAGCAAGCCCGCCGGTTATTGGCGGAAGCGGGATATCCGAACGGGAAAGGGTTCCCGAAGTTCAACATCCTCATGAACTCGAACCAGGCGCATCGGACGATCGCGGAGGCAATCCAACAAATGTGGAAGCAAGATCTGAATATTGATGTGGGGATAGAGAATCAGGAATGGAGAGTGTTCCAAGACTCCATGAACCGCTTGAACTATGACGTGGCGCGGTATGGTTGGATCGCCGATTTTATGGATCCGATTACCTTTCTGAGCATGTGGCGGACCGGGGACGGCAATAATAACACCGGGTGGAGTAATCCTAAATATGATCAATTGTTGGATCAATCCGCTCAGACTGCCGATCCGCAGAGGCGTCTCGCAATTTTGCGGCAAGCGGAGCAGCTCTGGTTGAGCGAGCCGGGGGGAATTCCAATCTACTGGTATACGCGCTGCTATCTCCTGGATCCAAGTGTGAAGAATTGGAATGCGTTGGCCTTAGACAATCATAATTACAAGTTCATCGATCTCGAGGAGAATGGAACTCCCAAGCTTTCGCTGGCTCATTAAATCCAATGATCAAACTGATCGTCAGCCGGCTTTTGCAATTGATCCCGGTCGTTTGGGTTGTGCTGACGGTCACCTTTTTTCTCTCCAAATCGATTCCCGGTGGCCCATTCAGCGCGGAACGACAGGCGACTCCCGAAGTCATTCAGAAGCTCAACGAATATTACGGGCTGGATAAGCCTCTGTGGGAACAGTACGTCCACTACATTACCAGAGTTGCGCGCTTTGATCTGGGTCCTTCGTATACCTACCAAACCAGTTCGGTTAATGAAGTCATCGCACGCGCATTTCCTGTTTCCTTCCAGATCGGCACGCTGGCATTCATAATCGCGCTGGCTGTCGGGGTCACTGCCGGAGTAATAGCCGCGATCTATAAAAACCAGATTTGGGATTACCTGCCGATGTCGCTTGCCATGGCCGGCATTTGTGTCCCCACTTTCGTCATGGGGCCGATCCTCGCCGTCTATTTTGGATTAACTCTAAAAATTGCCCCAGTCAGTGGGTGGTATGGCCTGGACTACGCCCCGTTGCACCCGATGATTTTACCGGCCATTACCTTGGGATTGTTCTACGCGGCCTACATAGCGCGTCTTACCCGAGGCGGCATGCTTGACGTGCTGAACCAGGACTTTATCCGGACGGCTCGTGCCAAAGGCGTTCTCAATCGCGACATCATTTTCAAACACGCGATGCGCGGCGGGTTGCTTCCGGTCGTGTCATTTTTGGGTCCCGAGTTTGCCGGCCTGATCAGCGGCTCGTTTGTGGTCGAGAAGGTTTTCAACGTACCGGGTCTGGGTCAAGAATTTATCAAGTCAGTCTTTAATCGTGACTATCCTCTGATTCTCGGCACCGTGGCATTCTTCGCTGTACTGATTGTGGTATTTAACCTGCTATCTGACTTGCTCCAGAGTGCGATGGATCCACGCACCCGCAAATGATTCCGCATGGCCTCCGTCCTTGATTCTCCGGTGATCGTCCAGGACGAAACTCAGTTCGTTCACGGCAGTTCGCTTTGGCAGGACGCCTGGTATCGGCTTCGAAAAAATAAGCTAGCGCTCTTTGGACTCGGGTGCTTTCTCACCATCACGCTGCTTTGTCTGATCGGACCGCTAGTAACCGGCTATACCTACGAGCAAACCGACCTTACCCTTAAGGCTAGTCCACCGTTAGATAAAATCATTCAACGAACCGAAACGCTCAAGAATGGCGAAAAGAAGGTTAACTTTTATTCCTTAACTAACATCGAAGATGAGTTTGTAGAAAAGCCGCGCGATGAACGCAAGCGGATCGCCGCGACATTGGCCGGTGGAGAAGATTACAGCGAAGGCGCGTTCGCGTACCAAAGCTCCAGCCAAAAGCATCTGTTTGGAACCGATGCTCTTGGTCGGGATCTGTTAACCAGAGTATTAATCGGCGGTCGCATTTCTTTGTCAGTCGGATTTGTCGCTACCCTCATCTCGGTCGCTATTGGTGTCGTTTGGGGCACAACCGCCGGTTTTGTTGGAGGCGTGGTAGACAATGTGATGATGCGCTTCGTGGACGTGCTCTATGCGCTTCCGTTTACCGTGATCGTGATTTTACTGATGGTGTTCTTCGGTCGGAATTTTATCCTGCTCTTCGTCGCGATTGGCGCGGTGGAATGGCTAACCATGGCGCGGATTGTCCGCGGTCAAATCATCTCACTTAAGCACCAGGAGTTTGTTGAGGCCGCTATTTCGCTCGGCCTAAGCGATGCTCGCATCATGTTTCGGCATCTGATCCCAAACGTGATGACCGTGATCGTGATATACGCTACACTGACCGTCCCCAACGTCATGTTGCTCGAGGCCGTGCTCAGTTTTCTCGGATTGGGCGTACCTCCGCCAATGAGCTCTTGGGGCGTTCTTATCTCGGAGGGAGCCTCAACGATGGAGACATCTCCTTGGCTGCTTTGGATTCCGGCCGCCTTCTTTTCATTGACTCTGTTCTCGCTGAATTTTCTCGGGGACGGCCTAAGTGATGCCTGCAATCCAAAGTCGGCCAAAGATTGAGACCGATTGAGAGTAAGCGAATAAGAAAAAATACGAGTCCGGGATTCCCCTATGCCATTGCTTGAGATTGAAAATCTGCGGACCTATTTTCATACCCGCGCCGGAATTATTCGAGCGGTGGATGACGTTTCCTTCTCGCTGGAAGAAGGCGAGACCGTTGGTATCGTTGGCGAGTCGGGCTCAGGAAAGTCGGTGACGTGCTATTCCATTCTTGGATTGATTCCTCAACCCCCCGGGCGAATCGAATCTGGAACAGCGCGATTCGATGGGATCGATCTCCTTCACTGCTCGAGCGAACAACTCCGACGGATACGGGGGAAACGAATATCGATGATCTTTCAAGATCCGATGACCTCCCTCAATCCGTATCTGCGGGTCTCCGAACAGATCATGGAACCGCTGTTGGTTCATGAAAAAATCAGTCAGCGTAAGGCTTTGCTGAAGGCGATCGCGGCTTTGGAAGAAGTTGGGATTCAGGATGCGGCCCGAAGAATCCAACTCTATCCGCATCAATTTTCTGGAGGTATGCGACAGCGAGTCATGATAGCGATGGCTCTGATCAGTCGTCCGGAAATCCTGATTGCGGATGAACCGACGACCGCACTTGATGTTACGGTCCAGGCGCAGATTTTAGAGTTAATTCGTCAAAGTCAGCAGAATCTCGGCATGGCGGTTATCTTCATCACGCACGACTTGGGTGTCGTCGCTTCCTTCTGTGAAAGCGTCAACGTCATGTACGCTGGTCGGATCGTCGAGTCAGCTCCGACCGAGGAGCTATTCGCCATGCCGCTCCATCCCTACAATGCTTCGTTGCAGCAGTCGATTCCGGCGCTGCATCGAAAGGGAGATCCTCTTTATACGATTCCGGGTGCGCCGCCAGATCTTTCGCATGAGATCAAAGGATGTCCCTTTATTCCGCGTTGTGCTTTTGCCAAAGAGCTTTGTCAAACCAGCGAGATCGAACTAGACGAGCCGATACCGGGTCATACCACTTCTTGCCAGAGGGTTCTACGCGGTGAGCTGGGAGATTTGCGATTGAAGGCGCAAGCGGTATGAGTGCGTTTCTTGAATTGAGAAATCTGAGGACTCACTTCCCGATTTATCGCGGCCTCGTTATCCGACGCAAGATCGCTTCGGTCAAAGCGGTGGATGGAATTTCGTTGAGCCTGAAAAAGGGCGAGATTCTTGGTTTGGTGGGAGAATCTGGATGCGGGAAATCTTCGCTGGCCCGTACGGTGATGCAGCTGGTTCGTTGCACCGATGGAGAGGTCCGACTGGAAGGAAGGAGCATGGCCGATCTGACTTCCAGAGAGATTCGCAAGTCGAGGGTTAATTTCCAAATGATTTTCCAGGATCCGTACGCTTCGTTGAATCCACGCATGACGGTATTCGATACCTTGGCGGAAGCGCTGCAAACTCGAGCAAAACTACGGGGGAAACCGCTGGTTCAGAAAATCGGTGAACTAATGCGTCAGGTTGGGCTGCCGCCTAAGCAAATGATGCGTTACCCGCACGAGTTTTCCGGCGGTCAGCGACAGCGCATCGCGATCGCTCGAGCATTGGCTCCTCAGCCGAAACTGATCATTGCCGATGAACCGGTCTCTGCGCTTGATGTATCGATTCAGTCGCAAATTCTGAACCTCATACTCAAGCTGTGCCGAGAGATGGAACTGACGCTGATTTTCATCTCTCATGATATTTCGGTGGTAAAATATATTTCCGATCGGATTGCTGTGATGTATCTGGGTAAACTGGTGGAGGTCGGTTCCGCGGTGGATGTAGTCGAGCGACCGTTGCATCCTTATACTCGGGCTCTGGTCAGCGCCGTACCGATTCCCGATCCGGTGCGAGAGCGCCAAAGGCAGCGCATCATCCTGCAAGGTGATCCGCCTTCACCGATCGACCCGCCCGCTGGTTGCAGTTTTCATCCCCGTTGTCCTTTCGCCGTTGAAAAGTGCGCAATCGAGGTTCCGAATCTTGAGGAAAAGGAACTGGCCCGGTTCGCCGCATGTATCCGGATTGGAGAAATCTAATCGGTAATCAGTAATCAGTAATCGGTGATCAGTAATTGCTGGTCGATGATTGGTGATCGGTAAAGGGGAATAACGAGTTCTCATGGGTGAAGATAAATCCGCACGTTTGGCACTTCACTTTTTCCGTTTCTTCGACCACGGCAATGTCGGCGTTCTGCGACTTCGCTCCGTCGTTTGAAACTCCGCCGTGCTTCGTCGGACGAGTCGGCGTTTCCTGGACAATGATTGGCGATCGGCCCGAAGGGCCCTGGAAACTTAGCCCAGGCTTTAGCCTGGGTGGCCTTCACACATGCGACTAGCCCGGAAAGGGCGGGAGAATCGTTTATTTTATATTCTTCTCCGGGTACAGGCGCGTCTCCCGTTCTACGGTCAAACGCCTTACCGTTCTGGATTAAATGGTACTGCGCATTCCGCCGCCCTTACAGGGCTATGTTTTCATGGCCCTTTGGGCCGGCGCCGTTAATAGCTGACTGCGGTACCGCTAACCGCCAGCCCCAACCGCTACTGCTAACCGCTTACTACTTACTTCTACCCTTTCACTGCCCCTGCGGTCAGCCCGGCAATAATATGCTTTTGCGCCGCCAGGTAGAATGCAATTGCTGGTATCATGGTCAAGGTAACAAATGCCAAAACGCGTCCCCAGTCGGTACTATACTGTCCTTGAAATTGCATAATTCCTAGTGGCCAGGAATAGAGGGAATCTGAGTTGATCGTGACGAGTGGTAAAAGGAAATTGTTCCAACTGCCAACTAAGGCGAGAACGGACACCGTAGCCAGAATCGGTCGAGAGAGTGGCAGCGTGATCCGCCAAAACATTTTCAAATAACTGCAACCATCCATTAGAGCTGCCTCGAATAGTTCCTTGGGAAGCTCCTGAAAGAACCCGCGCAGCAGGACGATACTAAAGCTTAAGTTGAACGCAACCTGTGGGAGGATGACACCCCAGTAGGTGTCAAGCAGTCCCAAGTCCCGAACTCGAATAAAGACGGGTAAAACGGCTGTAGCGAAAGGAAATGTCAAACCGAGCGTCAAATAACTTGCAATCCATCTTTTACCGGCAAACCGCAGATGGGCGAGAGTGAAGGCAGCCATCGAGCTAACCACTACGGTTAACAGCACTGTAAAAATTGCGATGAAAGCGGAATTCCCGAGCATTTGCCAGAATCGCGGAGCAAAGAGGATTGAGACGTAATTGTCTGTGATCCACTCCCGGGGTAACCCCAGCGCGTTGGTGCGCAGATCTCCGGTGCTCTTAAATCCTCCGATTACCGCAGCCCAGATGGGAAGCAAGCACAATCCGGCAGCGAGAAAAAGTACCAGCCACCGGTAATAGGCATACAATGGGATTCGGGTACGCATAGGTTTAGGCCGCTCGATCCTCGCGTAGCAAGAATCTCTTATAGCATGCCATTACCACCACACAAACAACGAAGAGGATAAGCGCGACGGCACTACCATAACCGAGGCGCATCCTTTGAATCCCGAATGTATAGAGATAAGACACCATCGAATGGGTTGAATTGAGCGGGCCTCCGCCGGTGAGCGGGATGATTAGATCAAATAGCTGGAAGGAACCAAGAACGCTAAAGAATAACGAAAGTAGAATAACCGGTTTCATCATTGGAAGTACAATGTGCCGAGTCACCTGCCAGCGATTAGCTCCGTCGATACGAGCGGATTCAATGACATCATTGGGTACGTTTTGCCGACCGGCAATAAACAGAGCCAGATGAAAACCGATATATTTCCAAACGACTACCAGCAGCACCGCGGCCATGGCCCACCCTGGCAGAGCCAGTACGAAAGGGGGGTGCCAGCCAAACCAATGACCAATGGTGGCTACCAATCCGTATTCCCCGTCATAAAGGTATTTCCAGATCAGACCAACGACGATCTCAGCTAAAATGTAGGGAATAAAAAAGATTGCCCGGAAGACCAAATTGCTGCGTCGGGGGTCGGAAACGATTAACGCAAGCGATAGTGCGATCGGAATCTGGATTCCGGCCGACACTGCAACGACGAGGAGATTGTTAAATAATGAATTGCGGAGGATCGGATCATTGAAAGCTCGCTCGAAATTGGAAAATCCGACCCAATTGTGGGGTGCTCCATATCCGTTCCAATTAAAGAAGGCGTAGTAAGCCGACTGTGAAACCGGCAGGACAACGAACAACGTGAAAACAAGCAGAGCCGGAGGTAAGAACAGAGCGAGAGTCGGCCAAGGACCGGTGCGCATCGCCTTGCCGAACTTGGGCCAAAATGGGGAAGCCTTTTGCGCAAGCGCCGGTTCTTGTGAAGGCACGCTCGGGGCTGGACCGGCTTGAGACTTCATGTCCTTGACTTTGTCGCGGCGCGCACAGGTAGCGACGCACTCGTGCGCGTCCATCACCGGTACGGACGCGCAGGAGCGCGCCCCTACCGCTAGGTAAACTCGTTACATTTTATTCTGCGACCAGGAATCCTGGATAGCTTTCACGGCTTGCTCGGGGGTAGTGCTTCCCGCAGCTACCGCTACGGCCTCGTCGTTGAACACGCGACCGGTGTCAGGTCCAAGAAGCTGGTCCATCGCGATCTGGATCCAATCGGTCTTTTCCGTCTCCTGTGCGATTACATGCAAAAATGGATCCTGAATCACCTCGGCCGTACCCTTTACCATCGGTATGAATAAGCCAGCAGCGGCTAGCTTCGTCTGGGTATCCTTTCCGAGCCAAACTTTCATGAAATCCACAGTCTCCTTTGGCGCATCTTTAGTCACCAACCATCCGTCGACGCTGGCGAAGATATCGTTGGCTTTGCCTTTTCCATCTTTGACTACCGGAAAGAAAAACCAGCCGAGCTGCTCGTTAGACAGGCCTTTTTTGGTTGCCGACGCGTTGCGCCCTTCGGCCAAATCCCAACTTCCCATCAGATGAAACGCCGCTTTACCGTCATGGAAGTATCCGGAACATTCTGGGAACTTCACGGTTTGATACCCGTTTTGGAACGGCTGTAAATCACAAAGATCTTTGTACATCTTCCAGGCTTTCAGCACTCCCGGATCAGCCAAACCCGTTTTGCTATCCTTAGAGACAACCTCTTCCAGGCCGCTCTTACCCAATACCCGCATCATTAACATAGCCGGATAGAAATGCAGAGGCCATTTATCGGCGCCGCCGCAAGCGATCGGCGTCACACCGGCCGCTTTGCATTTTTTCACCGCACCCAAAAAGTCGGCCCATTCCTTGATCTTCGTCGGATCAACTCCGGCTTTTTGGCAAAGCTCCTTGTTATACCAGAACACAATTGGTCCCACATCGTTGGGCAATCCGTAAGACTTTCCATCAACGATGAAATTCTGAACGCCGGCTGGATAGAAGGAGTCTTTAAACTCACCGGCGATCGCACTGGTGATATCCTGGCAGACGCCTGCCTGGACTTGTTCCTTCATTACGCCGCCGCCCCAGCTGTGGAACACGCTCGGGCGGTCCTTAGATTGCAGAAGCGTGGACAATTTCGCTTTGAAGGCCTCGTTCTCGAGGAAATCGAATTGAACTTTGACGCCGGGATGGCTCTTTTCGTATTCATCCGCAGCGGATCTCCAGATATCACGAGTGCCCTGGATCGATTGGATGTGTAGGACCTTAATTACCGTCTGAGCCGGCGCTGCCGCCGTAAAGGCTGCCACTAGTGTGAACCAATAAACGATTCTTTTTTTCATCATTGTGGGGGTTAGCTTTGCTTTCCTCCCTGCAGCGATTCCTTGCTACAGAGGGGTAGGAAAACGCAATTGACTCGGCTCTTTCTAAGCTGAAAGCAAGGGCAATTCAATGCCCATCAAAAGAGCGAGAGCGGCAATGAAGGATATATCCCACTCAACGAGGGTAGGGCGAAACAGTCTGGTGATCAGTGCGTTCGTATAATATCGACCCCACGCCGGAGTCGCGCGTTTTGAAGAATACCATAAAGCTGGCCGCGACGTAGGTTTCCGCCTTCGCCAATCCTACGGAGCGAGGGGTTGGACGGAGTCTTGCTTCGCTTTACGGATCGCGAGCCCCGTTCGCAGCATCATGCCATCTCTGTTCCCTTCAAATACTCCAGGCTGACTTGGATCGCCGTGAAGGGATCGCCTTCGCAAAAATCCTGTTCAACTATGAACCACTCGCAGCCGGCGGCTTGGCCCTGCTCGACTATTGCTGTGAAGTTGAGATTACCACGACCGATCTCCGCCATCTCCGGAATATTTTTTCGAGGGTTGAATTTATAATCTTTCAAATGGATCAGAGGTACCCGACCCTTCAGCTGGGAGATCCAGTGCACCGGGTCACCGCCACCGAACTGAATCCAGTACGTGTCGAGCTCGGCCAAGAGTTTTGGGGCGTTCGCAAAGATGTATTCGAGAATCAGTTCTTCGCCGTGTTTTGTGAATTCGAGAGCATGATTGTGGTAGACCAGACGCTTGCCGGCGGCGGCAAACACCTCAGAGCTGTGTCGGAGCTGATGAGCTAGGCGGTCGACCTCCGCTTCTTTTTGAAAATCGACTCCTGCAGGAAAGGCATAAACCGCGAGGTCGGTCCCTAATTCCGTCAGCTCCTCGGCAGCGGTTTGCGGATGGTTGAGCAGCCGCTCCCCGGATTCATGGATCGCGCTGATCGCTAATCCATGATCATCAGCCAGCTTTCGTAAATCTCGATTAGAAGCGAAGTCCGACCGAACAAACTCAACCGCATCATACCCGATCGCTTTGACCTTTTTCAGAGTCGTAGCCAAATCTTTCGCGCTGCCGCAGAAATCGCGAAGGGTATAAAGCTGAAGGGCAACCTGGGAAAGTCTCATGACATCTAGTGCACTCGATCCCAAAAATACGCTATAAGAAATGCGGAATGCGGAGGCGCAGTCAGAGCATCGGTAAAATTTTTTGGGACTGATGATATCAATAAACGTGGACCGATGGAGAAACAATGGAACAATTGCCGAATTCGTTCCGCAATCCGCGTTCCGCATTTCTCCCTAGCTAAAATCAGGAGTATGTGAAACCGAGCGTAAAGCCCGCGGCGGTTCACAAGTTGACCGGAGAGCATATGCCTCTCCGCTCCCGGCCGTTTCGACAATCGCTTCCATGACTTCAAGCACGTGAAACGCAAGCTCTGCCGAGGCGCGATGAGGAGTGCCCGACCGCAGTCCCGCAACCAGGTCGGCTAATCCGATGCCGCGATAGTTTCCATCGCCATAGCCATGACTATGACTTACATCGACCCAGCGTCCATCTTGGTTTATTCGAACGGCGCCTCCAAAATAATTCGGATCAGGCAATTGGAGAGTGCCTCCGGTCCCGTAAATTTCAATGTACGGATGGTTGTATGCCGGTACATCAAAGCTTGCGACGAAAGTGACGATCGGCCCGCCCTGGAACTCAAGAATCGTCGACAAATAGCTGAGAACGGAGACGGGAAACGAAGTGCCTTTGCGTGGACCACTGCCGATCGTCCTTTGCGGAAGAGTAGTTCTGCCTGCTGACCAGACCCGCTTGATCGGCCCGAGCAGGTTTACCAATGCGGTAAGATAGTATGGTCCCATATCAAGAACCGGACCAGCTCCCTTTTGGTAGAAGAATTCGGGATTCGGGTGCCAGCTTTCCGGACCTCCGCTCATGAAAAAAGCGGTTCCTCCGATCGGCGATCCAATGGCGCCTTCATCGAGCAGTTTGCGACCTGTCTGCTGGGCTGCGCCAAGAAAGGTGTCGGGCGCACATCCGATCCGAACGTCGTTGGCCGCTGCAGCTTGGAGGAGCGGCTCGGCTTCGCCGGTGGAGATACTGAGCGGTTTCTCGGAGTAGACGTGCTTGCGCGCTCGCACGCTGGCTCCAATTACCTCCGCGTGATGCTGCGGAGTGGTTAGATTCAGAACAATATCGATCGCGGGATCGGCCAGGATGGTTTCGGTGGAGACCGCGGCAATCCTAAATTCCCGGGCCCGCGATTCAGCTTGGGTCTGTTGAATATCTGAACAGCAGGTGATCTTGAATTGCGGAAATTTGGTTTTTAAATAGGCAGCGCTAATAACTCCGGCGCCAACGATCCCAACCTTCAACGGATTTTCTTTTTGCATAAAAAAAGAGCGGCTGACGCATCCAGAATTCGGTAGCGATTCCGCCCCGACGGTGTCCCCAGTCGCCAGGTAGAATTCTAGAAGCTAGGCCCGGCGAACCGTGAACAGCAATCGGTCGATGGTCAACTGGAAAGAGAGTAGAATTCGGCGGGCGAAACCAGATCAGGCGCCCCGATCTGGTTTCGCCCCGCCGGATTCTCGCGATATAATGAAACGATATGATCCCGACACGTGAAGAGGCTTGGAAATTGGTCACAGAATACACCGCGAGTGATTCGCTCCGGCGGCATATGCTGGCCGTCGAAGCAGCTCTGCGGGCTTACGCGAATCGGTTTGCGGAAGATCCGGACGTCTGGGGTGTCGTTGGATTGCTTCACGATTTCGATTATGAGCGATATCCGGACATTTCCACCAAGGGACATCCCTCGATGGGCGCTACTCTCCTACGAGAACGAGGAGTCGATGAAGAGATTGTACAGGCTATCCTTTCGCATGCGCCGGAGGTGACCGGTCGTCAGCCTGAGTCCAAGCTGGAAAAGTCGCTTTATGCCGTCGATGAATTGACTGGTTTTATCGTCGCGGTCGCGCTGGTGCGGCCCTCCAAACTCCTGACCGACGTCGAGCTGAAGTCGGTGAACAAGAAATGGAAAGACAAGGCATTCGCAGCGCCGGTCAATCGCGATGAGATTGCGCACGCCGCCTCCCAGCTCGGAATTCCTCTGGACGAGCATATTCAATTCGTCCTTGATGCGATGAAGGCCAAAGCCGCAGAACTGGGACTTTGAAATGCGGAATGCGGATTGCGAAATCGGGATTGCGGCTTTCACATTCCGCAATCCGCGATCCGCGATCCGCATTTCTTAACTAATCCCTAACACCGGATGCGGTTGATACGGTTCTTCCAGTGTTTTGATTTCCTCCGGGCCCAAGTTTATTTCCAAAGCCTTGATCGCATCATCCAAGTGATGTGCTTTGGTAGCGCCGACAATGGGGGCGGTAATTCCGGGCTTATGCAACATCCAAGCGAGCGCGATCTGCGCGTTGGACACGCCTCTTTTTTTGGCCAGTGCAGTGACACGGTCGACAATCTCAAAATCGGAGTCTTGGTAGTAGAGACGGTGCGCGAAACTATCTGATCTAGCTCGGGTAGTTTCCCCTTTCTCCTGGGCGTTGCGATTTCCAGCCAGAAAGCCTCGGGCTAAGGGACTCCACGGAATGATCCCAATTCCTTCCGCGCGGCAAAGCGGAATCATTTCGCGTTCCTCTTCTCGATAGACCAGGTTGTAATGGTTCTGCATCGTCACAAAACGCGCATAACCGTGCGCCTCCGCGGCACAGAGAAATCTGGCGAATTCCCATCCATACATGCTGGAAGCGCCGATGTAGAGCGCTTTGCCTTGGCTCACGACCTCGGTCAACGCTTCCAACGTCTCTTCGATCGGAGTCGTACTGTCATAACGATGAATCTGGTACAAATCGACGTAGTCGACGCCTAAGCGCCGTAAGCTGGCATCGATGGCATGACGAACATGTTTTTTTGATGTGCCGCGCTCGTTTGGCGTGTTGCCCATCGGATTATACACCTTCGTGGCAATGACCGTTTCTTCGCGGCGCAATCCAAGTTTTTTGAGCGCCCGGCCCGTCACCTCTTCACTCGCTCCATCGGAGTACATATCGGCGGTATCAAAAAAATTAATTCCCGATTCGGCCGCCTGTTTGAAGAATGGGAACGAATTCTCCTCATCCAGGACCCAGTCCCGCCATTTGGGAGTGCCATAGCTCATGCAGCCGAGGCAGAGCCGAGAAACCTTTAATCCAGTATTACCTAAGGAAACGTAGTCCATGATGGGAAATAACAAATAGCAGAATGCAAATAGCAAATCGTGGATTTCGGATCTCACATTCCGCGATCCGCAATCCGCATTTCTCAACTAATCCCTAAGATCGGATGGTTGGTACGGTTCTTCCAATGCTTCAATCTCTTTCCGGTCGAGTTTCACCTGAAGTGCTTTGACCGATTCATCAAGATGGTGCGGTTTGGTGGCCCCTATGATGGGAGCGATAATGCCATCCCTATGCAATATCCAGGCCAGCGCGATTTGCGCGCTGGATACTCCTCGTTTGTGAGCAAGTTGAATGACTCGGTCAACAATCGCGAAATCGGATTCTTGGTAATAGAGGCGTTGCGCGAACTGATCGGATTGTGCGCGGGTGGTTTCACCCGGTGTCTGGCGACTGCGATTTCCGGCCAGAAACCCTCTCGCTAGCGGGCTCCACGGAATAATCCCAATTCCTTCCGCCCGACAAAGCGGAATCATCTCTCGTTCCTCCTCCCGATAGACCAGGTTGTAATGGTTCTGCATCGTCACAAATCGCGCATAACCGTGCGCCTCCGCGGCACAGAGAGATTTGGCGAATTCCCATGCGTACATACTGGAAGCGCCAAGGTGGAGCGCTTTGCCTTGGCTCACGACTTCGGTCAACGCTTCCAACGTTTCTTCGATCGAAGTCGTCCGATCGTAACGATGGACCTGATATAGATCGACATAGTCGACACCCAAACGCCGCAGGCTGGCATCAATCGCATGACGAACATGCTTTTTGGATGTACCGCATTCGTTCGGAGTATTGCCCATCGGATAGTACAACTTGGTGGCAATAACTGTTTCTTCGCGACGCAATCCCAGCTTCTTCAGCGAGCGGCCGGTGACCTCTTCGCTCAGCCCGCCGTAGTACATATCGGCGGTATCGAAGAAATTAATTCCTGCTTCGATCGCCTGTTTGAAGAATGGGAGCGACTGCTCTTCGTCCAATATCCACGCCCGTCGTTGGGAAGAGCCGTAGCTCATACAGCCTAAGCAGAGGCGGGAGACCTTTAAACCGGTCTTGCCTAAAGAAAGGTAATCCATGAATGTCAAAATCTCTGCGTGAGTACCTGAATCTGCAAGCTATCGGCCCAACTGAAACACCAGAGTTGTGTCTCTGAAACCTAGCGAGGAGATAGGAAGGAAACGGGGAATGCCGGCAGTCCGGCGACAGCCGATTATGGGAGATCTGAAAAAACCATGAAAATTTTCTATTTGGATCCGCAATACCCGAATCTTTCTGTCGAAAACGAGGTTCTAGTTGGTACGAACATTGAATTGGTCCCCTGTTCGGTTAAGAATGAGGATGACGTTATCAGAGTTGCCAAAGCTGCTGACGCATTATTGACGGTGAATGTACCGGTCAACGCAAGCGTTGTGGCCAGGCTCGACCATTGCAAAGTAGTTGTCCGCTTAGGCGTAGGCTTCGACATCATCGACGTCGAGAACTGCAAGAAGCGCGGTATTCTCGTCTGTAATGTACCCGACTATGGCACTGAAGAAGTGGCCAATCACGCAATCGCTCTCTGTTTTGCGGTACACCGCCGCATCCTTTCGTATGACCGGAAGGTCCGGAACGGAGAATGGGGTTACGAGCTGCCATGGCAAATCCCTCGTCTGAGTGCTCTGCGCGCCGGGGTTTTTGGTCTTGGCCGAATCGGAACAGCCTTTGCAAAACGCTTTCAGCCATTCGTCCGTGAAGTTGTCGCGTTCGATCCATTCTTATCCGAACCACAATTTGCCGGTGTTGGTTTTACAACTCCCCAACAGATTTTTGAAACCTGTGACATCATTAGCCTGCACTTGCCACTTTCCCAGGAAAACCATCACCTGATCAACGATGCGGCAATTGGGCAAATGGAACGGAAACCGATCTTAATCAATGTTAGCCGCGGTGGTCTGGTTGACAGCGCTGCTCTAATTAGGGGACTTCGATCCGGCCAAATCAGCGGAGCCGGGATCGATGTATTTGAGGAGGAGCCTAACGTACCGCGCGAATATTTTGGGTTGGAAAATATCGTGCTGAGCCCCCACGTGGCTTGGTACTCGGAGGAAGCAAACCTGCAACTTCGCCGAAGCGCAATAGAAGAGATAATCCGGGTATTGACCGGCCATTCTCCGAAAAATCCTGTCACTTAACCCAGACGCCAAGAACGAATAACAATGAATGCCAGCGATCAATTTGGTCTCTCATGTGCTTTGGCTTTACCCATCGATAGTGATTTAACAATCGACCACAGTCGCCTTCTTGCCCACGCGCGCTGGTGCTTGGATGCTGGTTGTTCCAGCCTAACCGTTTTTGGTACCACCGGCGAAGGCCCCTCCGTCAGTCTTACCGAGCGCCGGCAGATTCTCGGTACGCTTTCGTCCGCTGGGATCGATCCGAGTCGCCAGATAGTCGGCGGTGTCTCGGCGACGTCGATTGGCGACGCCGTGGAGCAGACGCGGATTCTGGCCGATGCCAGTTGCCGAAGAATCCTGCTGGCGCCGCCCTTCTATTTCAAAGGAGTGAGAGATGAAGGGCTCTATGAATGGTTTGCCCAAGTCTGCGAAAGGATTGCGGATAGAAAACTGGGCGTAATCCTCTATCATATTCCGTCCGTAACCCAAGTACCGCTCTCGATCGACCTCATCGACCGGCTCAAAACTGCTTTTCCTGAACTTGTGGTCGGTGTGAAAGATTCCGGGGGCGATTGGGCCTTTACCGAAACGCTATTGGTCAATCATCGTGATCTCACGATCCTTATCGGAGACGAACGTCATCTTAGCGGCGGCATACGCCTCGGAGCCAAAGGCTCTATTTCCGGGCTTGCCAATATTTGTCCGGCAGTTCTTGTGCGCCTAATCGAGCGCTGGGAAGAGGATCTCCGGATTTCCGATCTTGTGACAAAGATACTGAAATATCCGGTGACACCAGCGATCAAAGCTCTCCTTGCCCACTGCAAGCAGGACGGTCGATGGTCAAATGTGCGGCCTCCATTAACCCAACTCTCAAGGGAAGAGCAGGCAGACCTCGCCATAACTTACCGCACAATCTTTCCGACCGAGGGCCAAGAGATACGAGGGTAGGCGAGATGGCACTAGCCCGCAAATCTCCCACACCGGATGCATCCACACGTATTGCGGGCTAGGTCAGCAGCGATCCGGCCTGTGGCCCTGTGCGTCGACACAAGATTTGCGAGTATGCGAAGAGGACTGGTCCTGGCTTGTCCGCCATAGCCCGGAGGCCGTCCTTTGCGATTCGAGCCAATCACATTAACAAAACTACTAGCTACTACTGTAAACGACACTTTTCGTATAACCGGAGCTGGCCGACATTCCACAGGATGAAACCTCCTTCTGATCGCGGTTTGATCGAGCGCTCCAAGCTAAGCTGGCGAGCGATCTCGCTTGCCGGCCAACCGTAACCAGCGCCAAGCCGTTCCAGAGCGATACTCGGGAAAATCGGTACTTGGTGTGGATTGGCCTCGCTACTACGCCACCATTGGAGCAGCGCCGAGTAGCTTTGCGCGCTACCATCCCGCCAGTAAAGTTGAGGGGACAGATAATCAACCCAACCCTCCTTCATCCATTTCACTGGATCTGCGTAGAGGTCTCGATATTGATCCAGTTCTGCGTGCACCCCCGCAGGTGCTCCGATGGTATAAATTCCGAAAGGACTGACTCCAAAGAGTGCATGCGGCCGAGCTTCCTTGACGACTGCGTGCAGATTCTCGATCAGCAGATCGACATTGTGGCGGCGCCAATCATCGATGCCAAGCCTACCTCCGTTCGCGCGATATCGTGCGTAAGTTGTTCCATCTGGAAACGTCCCGCGCGGATGGCCTCGCCCCGGATAGGGATAAAAGTAATCATCCAGCACTACGCCGGCGACCGAGTAACGGCTCACCAAATCCCTGATTACGCGAGCCACATGTTGCCGAACCTCAGCGTCGCCCGGATCCATCCAAAGCGAGGAGCTTACGCGGCGCACCGCGTTTTTGTTCTGGTAAATTTCGTGGCTACTCGCGCACGCGTTGCTCGCATTCGCCACCGCGCGATACGGATTAATCCACGCATGGATTGTTATGTCGTGGCGTTTTGCTTCTTCGATAAACGCCGCAAGTGGATCGTAACCGGGAGAGGCCCCTTGTGTTCCAGTTAGAAAGCGGCTCCAAGGCTCGAGGTCCGATTCGTAGAGCGCGTCTCCTTCAGGACGGACCTGAATCATCAGAGCGTTCAGCCCAGCGTTCGCGGCTGCATCTACCAATCGCCGAATTTGTTCCTTTTGCGCAGAGGCGGATAGACCTGCATGCGAAGGAAAATTGAGATTATAGACCGTTGCGACCCAAGCGCCTCGAAACTCGGCTCCCGCGGTGAACTGAATCAGTGAGAGCAACAACGATAGCCCGGAAAGTATCCCGCGAATGCGAATCACGGGCTTAGATTATGATAGAGAACTCAATTTGCAATCTGCGGTGGCTTTGATGGCAGGGCGAACAGTCTCTTTGGTTGGGCGATACAGTCTCTCAGGACTGTGATCCTTCGGATGCTTCAAAGCTCACACACCTGGGCTCGCCGTCACTCGCCGGTGTGTATCGCCCTGCTATGCTTCAAAGCTCACACACCTGATCTCGCTGTCGCTCGCCGGTGTGTATCGCCCTGCT
>Ga0209526_10000580_pt1 | contig 23944 bp, 26 predicted proteins | sample JacPinW_OM2H0_M1_FD_188566 | JGI IMG/M metagenome (GOLD analysis project Ga0209526, IMG submission 188566) | Forest soil microbial communities from Algoma, Ontario, Canada - Jack Pine, Ontario site 1_JW_OM2H0_M1 (SPAdes) (version 2) | ecosystem: Environmental > Terrestrial > Soil > Boreal... | reverse complement strand
AACATGGGCATGGCGCGCCGATTGTTTCTCGATCGCGTCAACGCTCCGGCCGCCAACATCCATCCCATGGCGACGACCGCCGCAAGCCCGGAAACCGCGGCGCGACTTTATGAAACCGAGCTCAAAAGCTTCTATGGAGCCGATCGCCTCGATCGCGCGCGGCCGATGTTTGATCTCGTGCTGATGGGGCTCGGCAGTGACGGCCATACCGCCTCGCTGTTTCCGGGCGCGCCTGCGCTTGAAGAAAAAGAGCACTGGGTCGTCGGCGTGGACAAGGCCCACCTCGCGCCATTCGTGCCGCGCGTGACCTTGACGTTTCCGGCGCTCGCCTCCACGCGCGAGATGCTGTTTCTGGTGAGCGGCGAGGACAAGCGCGACATCCTGGCACGGGTGCTCGCGGGGGAAGATCTTCCCGCCGCCCGCGCGGCGTCCGACGGTGAGTTGGTATGGCTCGTTGACCGCGCCGCGTTTGCCGGACGCAATGCAGCATGAAATGATGAACGGAAGATGCTTCCTTCCGTCGTGGTGGTGATGGGCGTTTCCGGCTCCGGCAAGAGCACCATTGCAGCGATGCTCGCTCATCGCATGCATTGGGTCTACGAAGACGGCGACTGGTTTCATTCACGATCCAACATCGAAAAGATGCATAGCGGCATCCCGCTCACCGACGAGGACCGCCGGCCCTGGCTTGAGGCCATTGCCGCCTGGATCGACGCGACGCGCAAGGCCGGCAGCCATGGCGTCATCGCCTGCTCCGCGCTCAAGCGCGCTTATCGCAACATTCTTGTCGATGACCGGCCGCACGTGCGCCTCGTCTATCTCAAAGGCGGCCACGACCTGGTTGCGCGCAGGCTTGCCGCGCGCGACGGCCATTTCATGCCGCGTTCGTTGCTCGAGAGCCAGTTCGCTGCGCTCGAAGAGCCACAGCCCGGCGAGCGTGCCATCGTCGTCTCGATCTCGCCCCACCCGCGCGAGATCGTGGAGACGATTGTGAAGGAGCTTGAATCGTCGTAGGGCGGATGAGCGAAGCGTAATCCGCCGATCGCAAGTTGGGCTTGCCCGACTTGCGCACTATACTGCGCAACCCGGGCAAGCCCGGGTTGCGGGGAGAGGTGGCGCTGCCGGCTCGATCTCAGCGCAACATGCTTAAACTAGTCGGCGCACAACCGTCGGCTAGCCGCGGAGAGTTAGGGCGTGGCGCGGATTTCGATCAAGGATCTGGTCAAGATCTTCGGCGGCTACATCGCCGTTGATCGCATCAGCCTAAGCATTCGCGACGGCGAGTTTGTGATCATCGTCGGGCCTTCGGGATGCGGCAAGACCACAACATTAAACATGATCTCGGGCCTCGAGACGCCGGACGCCGGCGAGATCATCATCGGCGACATGGTCGTCAACGATCTCGAACCGGGCGAGCGCGGCCTCGGCATGGTGTTTCAGGATCTCGCCTTGTTTCCGCACATGACGGTCTTCGAAAATATTGCGTTTGGGTTGCGCGTCAAAAAGTTTCCCGAGAGCGAGATTGTCGCGCGAGTGATGTCGGCCGCGGCAACGGTTCACATTGAGACGCTGCTCAACAAGATGCCTCGTCAATGCTCCGGCGGCGAGAGCCAACGTGTCGCGCTCGCCCGCACGATCGTCACCAATCCGTCGGTCTTTCTGATGGACGAGCCGCTGTCGAGTTTGGATGCCAAGCTCCGGGTTGACATGCGCACTGAGCTCAAGAGTCTTCATAAGCGCCTCGGTGCAACCTTCGTTTACGTCACGCACGATCAGGCTGAGGCAATGACCATGGCCGACCGCATCGTGGTCATGAGTAGGGGTCGTATCGAGCAGGTTGGGACCCCTCTCGAAATCTACAACCGGCCGTCGACCCGGTTTGTTGCCGGGTTCTTCGGCACGCCGACCATGAACTTTATCGAGGGCACGGTTGAGGCGAACGGAAACGCGCGGCTATTCCGCGCGGACGGCCTCCACCATCCGCTGTCGACGGCAGTGCCGGCTGCGCTCGCCGGACGCAAAGTCGTGCTTGGCGTGCGCTCGGAACATGTTCTGATCGCCGACGGCGCCGAGCTCAGGGGGATAACCCAGCTGACTGAGCCGCTGGGCGACGCGACCCTCGTTCACTTTGACGATGGCCGTGGCCATGATCTGGTTGCGAAGGTCGGCCCTGCCACGGGCATTCAACCGGGCTCTGCAATGTGCTTCCGGTTTGCGTCGGACTACTGCCATCTGTTCGATACGGCCGACGGGACGCGGATTTACTGAAGATCGGGTTTTTACTATCGAGATGTGGGCTTAGGCAGCCATCACGCGCTTTGGCGCAGCGTCAGCGATCGTCCGCGGCGGCATACTGCCGGTTGCGGTCGGCCGCCTTCAACATCTCTTTGACAGGCTGTGGCAGCTCTGCCGCGGCGAGCTTGCCGGGCGGGCTTTCAAGTCGATCGACCACGACCATTCGGGTGACTTCGCCCTTCTGGAAAGCATTCAGAAATTCCGGATAATTGCTGAACACCACGCATCCGTTCGACTGGCCGCTCGACCCCAGCATGTAGGTGTGGGCAAGGATGCCGCCGCGGCCGTGCATCCGGCTCTCGTCGACGGGATTAAGGCGGATGGCGCGGACCCCATGAAACGTATGTTCGCGCATCGCGAGATTGTAAACATTCGGCGGCGTGGCGCCCCGCATCCTCACATGCACGCGGCGAGGATTGTCCATGGCCTCGCCAAGGCCGGAATGCGCCTCAAGCCGGCGGCCGTTCGGCAGGTACACCGTATGCGCCGAAATATCATAGATCGCGATGCGGCCGTCATCCTGCGGCGGCGAGCCCTCCTTGCGCGCTTGTCCGGAACGAACGCTGGCCGTGAAAATCGTATTCGGCAGTTCCGCGCGCAATTCCTGGACTTCCCCATCCGACAGCGATCGGGATGCAATCGCGCGCACCGGCATGGCCGACGCGAACCTCTCTTCGAAGGACGAACAACCATCGGCTGCGGCGACGGGCCCGTCGAAAGAATCGGGACGATCTTCCGCCTCGGCGAAACGCTCCTCGAATCGCGCATTGCGGCAAGGCGACGCATCCGTCAGCATTGCGGAGCCAATCACCGGGGCATCGGATCCGATCTGCGGTTCAAGGCTTGCCAGTTGCAGCCGGCCCAGGGCTAATCCTGATCCCAGTGGCGTGCGCAGCCGGAAGATGTCCGGGTGAATTGTCCCAAAAACGGAAACGCTCGGACCGGACGATCCGGGATCTGCCGGATCTGCCTGCGTTCCTGCCGATTTAATGATGAACCCCAAAACCATCGCGGCGATTCCAAGCGGAATCGCGCGGATCCCCGACTGAACCAATCTGTCCCCACTCGCTCCCCACGCCGCCTCTGGCGCAAATCCAGCGGCAACGTGCGTCCCCCGACGCGCGCAAAGAAAGCATGGCAATTGCGGCAACAATGGTTCGGTGGGACGAGGGACACCACCAAAACATCCGCTGAATGGTTAGCCCCCGGTTACTTGCGAGGCCAAAATTGGGCGCAACCGGCCGCGGGGCAGATTGCTGCAAGGAATTGCGCGAGTTCTTCACACTGCTTGCGACGGTGAACCCCGCGGGCGCCGGCTCGCTCTTCCACATGCCCTCGATGGCGGCAAGCTTCATGTTCTGATTTTCAGATATTGGTGTAGCCGCTCTCGGCGCCGAGAACGACGACGCACAGCGCTGCATGCTCACCGGCGACGAAATGTGCGGGGCAGAAATACCCCGCACCTGCGTCTTGCCGACCTACGCCTTGGCTGGTTCCGGCGCCCAGATGCTCATCTTGCGGGTTTCGGGCATCAGGAACAGGCTGAGCACGAAGGCGATCGCGGGAACGGCGATCGGATAGATGAGGGCGTAGCCGAGGCTGCCGGTCGCGGCGTAGGCCGCCGTTGTGATGAACGGGGTCATCGTCGCATCCATGCCAGATAATCATAGCCTTCCGAGCGAATTGCACGAGACCACACGGGGCGGCGAGCGCGTGCTGATCCGTCCGGCGCGGCCGCAAGACGTGGCGCTATACCCGGATTTCCTGCAGGACGTGAGCGCGGAGGATCTGCGGCTGCGATTTTGGGCGCGTGTTCCTGAGCTCAGCGCCGCGGAGCGAGATAAGCTCTCTCATCTCGACTACCGCCGCGAAATGGTATTTCTCGCCCTCGATGAACGCACGGGCATGATGCTCGGACTCGTGCGCTTGCGGGATGAGCTTGATGAAACCAGCGCTGAATTCGCGGTCCTGGTGCGCTCCCGGCTCAAGGCCCATGGTATCGGATGGCTCCTGATGCGGCGCATGATCGATCATGCCAAAGCAAAAGGTCTGCGGCGCGTCTATGGCGATGTCCTGGCCGAAAACGCTGCCATGCTGCTAATGTGCGCCGAGCTTGGTTTCCGCGAGGAGGACATGGGACCGGAGTTCCGGCGCGTTGTGCTCGAGCTTGAGACGAAGACATAATACGCGCACTGAAAGAGGCAACCGCGTGAGCTTCTCCAAGAGCTGCCCAACAGCGACCTTGCTCGCTTAGTTGCGCGACTTGGGGATGAAATGAACACCAGGCAAATGCTCAAAATGCCGGTCGCAGGTTAGCAGGTCAGCGCCGCGGGTCAGAGCGGTCGCATAAACTATGGCATCGGCTGTCGCCAGCTTGTGTTTTTCGCAGAGTTCAGCTGCCGATAAGGCAGTAAGAGTGTCGAGATCAGCAACAATACAGGTCTCAGTGAATGCGATCACCCGGTCGGCCTGGTCTCCGCCGACCTCGCGCGCCAGCCATTTCGCCAGCTCGAGTTGCACGATCGTAGGCACCAACCATTGCGCACGGTCCGGCAACTCTGCGGCTAGCTTGATACCGAGCGGCGAGGCGGTCAGCCATTCGATCCAAACGGAAGTATCGACGAGGCGCATCAGACCCGGTCGTTCCGGTCCCGGTATCCTTGCTTCTTCGCGCCCCGCGCCAAGCCCGACAGTTCATCGAGTGTTGGCACCGGAACCAGCAACATACCTTCCCCCTTGGGAATGAAAGCGAACACTTGGCCTGCCTGCCAACGCCGCGCGGTGCGAATGGCTTTCGGGATAGATATCTGGAATTTGGCCGAGAGCTTGGCCGTGTCTTTTGCCATTACGCTCACCGTATCGATCCTTGATTTGTAAGAATATAGCACCCATCACCGGCGGGTTAAACTGAGAACTCGTGTCGGACTGTGTTCAGGTAGTGTTGATCCGTTTACAATCGTTATCTTGACCCCGTTGGTGTGGCCTTCAGACGCTATGCGGGCGCTGAAATGGGCGACGGCATGAGCCCTTCGCCCTCTCCGCGCGCTCCCCGCCCCCTCTCACCATCGGCACGGCTGTGATATCCTTCACGATCCTTCACGTGATTCCGAGCGTGGCGGGGTCAAACGGCAGACTGTGCATGCGCAATCCCATCACCGAGCATAATCTGACTGGCGTGGCATCACTCGCGCAGTGTCTCGGAGCCGTGCGCCATGACTGGACGCGCGCGCAGGTGGGTGAGCTCTTTGCGCTGCCCTTTCCCGACCTGATCTTCCGCGCCCAGAATGTACATCGGCTGCACTTCGATCCGTGCCAAGTGCAGATCTCCACGCTGCTTTCGATCAAGACCGGCGGCTGCCCGGAGGATTGCGCCTATTGCCCGCAGAGCGCGCGCTATCACACCGGCGTCGAGGCGCAAAAGCTCATGCAGGTCGACACCGTCCTGCGCGAAGCGCAAGCCGCCAAGAGCGCAGGCGCAAGCCGGTTCTGCATGGGCGCGGCGTGGCGCGAGCCGAAGGATCGCGATCTCGACAAGGTGTGCGAGATGGTCGCCGCTGTCAAAGCGCTGAGGCTCGAGACCTGCGCCACGCTGGGCATGCTCACGCGCGCGCAGGCCGACCGCCTGAAAGCGGCGGGGCTCGACTATTACAACCATAATCTCGATACCTCACCGCAATATTACGGCGCGATCATCACGACCCGCACCTATCAGGACCGCCTGGACACGCTCGCCCATGTGCGTGATGCGGGCATTCATGTCTGTTGCGGCGGCATCATTGGAATGGGCGAAGACATCGGCGACCGTGCCGGCCTTATCATGACACTGGCCAATCTGCCGGTGCATCCCGAAAGCGTGCCCATCAATATGCTGGTGCGCGTTGAAGGCACGCCGCTCGGGCAGGCCGACGCAATCGATCCGATCGAGTTCGTGCGCACCATCGCGGTTGCCCGTGTCGCGCTGCCGAAATCGGTGGTCCGGCTCTCTGCCGGGCGCGAGGACATGAGCGAGGCGGTGCAGGCTTTGTGCTTTCTCGCGGGCGCCAATTCCATTTTCTACGGGCCGAAGCTCCTCACCACCCCCAACCCCGAACGCGACCGCGATCGGCGGCTGCTCAAAAAGCTCGGGCTCAGGCCGATGGCATAGGGGCATCGTGTCCCGGCTGCGGTGCAGCGCTCCCACCCTGACCCTCTTTCGCAAGCAGGGGAGAGGGAAGGGAGCGGTGCACCGCTGAGCCGGGACCGTCAGAATCTATGGTGGTCCCGGGTCTGCAGCGCACCATTGCGCTTCGCTTCAAGCTGCGCTGCGCCCGGTGGCAGCTTTTGCTCGGCCGCATTCTCGCCTTGGACATGGGTAAATGTTATATTATAACAACTTCCGGCCCGATCAGCAGGGTCCCTTCCAATGCCGACCCATATTCCGCACCAGCACCATCATCCCGGACGGGGTCACCCCCCGGCCTCCATTTCGCCGTCGATCCTGCGCCTGTCGGTCACCGAGCGGCTTGCAATCAGCGCGGCCCTGATCGCGGTGCTGTGGGCGGCGGTGATGTGGGCGATGAAAGCTTGAGCGATGGGCTGCGCGCTCGAGTTTCGCAACGTCACGCTCGGATATGACCGCCACCCCGCGGTGCATCATCTTGACGGAACGGTCGAGAGCGGCGCGCTCGTGGCAGTGGTCGGACCCAATGGCGCCGGCAAGTCGACCCTGTTCAAGGGCATTGTGGGCATGCTCAAGCCGCTGGCGGGCCGGATCGATCTCGCCGGGCTTTCGCCGCACGAGATCGCCTACCTGCCGCAGGCAGCCGAGATCGACCGGACCTTCCCCATCAACATTTATGACCTTGTGGCCATGGGACTGTGGCACCGCACCGGCATGTTCGGCGGCATCGGCAGGAACGAGCGCGCCACCATCGAGCAGGCGATCGCGGCGGTAGGCCTGACCGGGTTCGAGGATCGCGCCATTGGGACTCTCTCTGGCGGCCAGACCCAGCGCATGCTGTTCGCGCGCCTTCTTCTGCAGGATGCGCGCGTGATCGTGCTCGACGAGCCGTTCAATGCCGTCGATGCCAAAACCTCAGTGGACCTTTTCGCGCTGGTGCAACGCTGGCATGGCGAGCAACGCACCGTGCTCACCGCCATGCACGACATCGATTTTGTGCGCGCGCACTTCCCCGAGACCTTGTTGCTCGCACGCGAGCCCGTCGCCTGGGGCAGCACGCGTATCGTTCTCACACCGGAAAATCTGCTGATTGCGCGCCGAATGTGCGAGGCCTTCGACGAGCGCGCGGCTGAGTGCGTGGAGCCGGCCGCCTGATGTTCGAGCTCCTCATCGCGCCGTTCACGGAATTTGAGTTCATGCGCCGAGCGCTCGCCGGCGCGCTCGCGCTCGCGCTCGGCGCGGGTCCGATCGGGGTGTTTCTGATGCTGCGCCGCATGAGCCTCGTCGGCGATGCCATGGCGCATGCCATTCTGCCGGGCGCCGCCGTAGGATTCCTTCTTTCCGGATTAAACCTGTTCGCGATGACCGCGGGCGGGTTGCTGGCTGGATTCATTGTGGCGCTTCTGACGGGACTGGTGGCCCGGACTACCGAGCTCAAGGAGGACGCAGCGCTTGCCACCTTCTACCTGCTCTCGCTGGCGCTCGGCGTCACCATCGTCTCAATCAAGGGCACCAATGTCGATCTCCTGCACGTCCTGTTCGGCAACGTGCTTGCGCTCGATGACCAGACGCTCCTCCTGATTGCCGCCAATGCAAGCATAAGCCTGGTCGTGATTGCGCTGATCTACCGGCCGCTGGTGATCGAATGCGTCGATCCGGGTTTCATGCGCTCGGTGAGCCGCGCCGGCGGGCCGGCGCATCTTGCCTTCCTCGCTCTCGTCGTCATCAACCTGGTGAGCGGCTTTCACGCGCTCGGCACGCTGCTCGCCGTCGGCATCATGATGCTGCCGGCCGCGATCGGCCGTTTCTGGGCGCGCGACATCACGCTGATGATCGCGATTGCGACCTTAAGCGGCGCTCTCGCCGGCTATGTCGGGCTCTTGCTCTCGTTCCACACCGGGATTGCATCGGGACCCGCAATCATTCTGCTCGCGGGAGTGCTCTACGTCGCCTCACTGCTGTTCGGCCGCGTCGGCGGGCTCCTTCGCCAACTTTTTCCAGGACGTCATCTGGAAGCGTGATTTAACCGAACGCAAGAGCGAGCAAATGATCACAAGAAGAAAGGCCGTCGCGAGTACATGCGCCGCTCTCATGCCGGGGTTCGTCCTGCGTTTTGCACCCGCATACGCTCAGGAATCGCCGGTCAAGGCGATTGCGACGTTTTCCATCCTCGCGGATTTCGTCAGGAACGTCGGCGGCGGCCGCGCCGACGTGGCGGCTTTGGTGGGCCCGAACGGCAATGCCCACGTTTATGCCCCCTCCCCCGCTGACGCCAAGAAGGTTGCCGACGCAAAGGTCGTGTTCGTGAACGGGCTTGGTTTCGAGGGCTGGCTCGACCGGCTGGTCAAGGCATCCGCCAGCACCGCGCCGGTCATTGTCGCGAGCAAGGGCATCAAGCCCATCGAGCGCAGCGCCGACGACCATGGCGCAGCGCATGAGCACGATCACGGCCGCGCCGACCCGCATGCCTGGCAATCCGTCCCAAATGCGAAGATTTATGTCGCAAACATTCGTGACGCTTTGGCCGCGCTCGATCCTGCCGGCAAACCTGTCTACGAAAGCAATGCCGATTCCTATCTTGGCAAGCTTGACGCACTCGATCGAGAAGTGCGCGACGTGATTGCAAGCATTCCCGCGGACCGGCGCCGCGTCATCACCAGCCATAACGCCTTTGACTACTTTGGCGCCGCCTATGGCATCAACTTTACGGCACCGCAGGGCGTCTCTACCGAGTCAGAGGCGTCCGCCAAGGATGTTGCGGCCATCATCACACAGATCCGGCGGGACAAGGCCACGGCGGTGTTCCTCGAAAATGTCACCGATCCTCGGCTGATGCGCCAGATCGCAACCGAAACCGGAGCCAAGGTCGGCGGCGTCCTCTATTCCGATGCCTTGACCGACCCGTCCCGTGATGCTCCGACCTATATCGATCTCATCCGCCACAACCTCAAGCAACTCGCCGCCGCGTTGACCAGCTGATTCCGTAGGGTGTGCAAAGCCGCGCGGCGCAGACAAGTTTACGCAGTCTGCGCAAGCTTGACTGCGTCCGCGGCGTGCGCACGCGTAAAGCAAGTTCTCTGCTGCGAACCGCGTGGGCACGGCGCGCAAATGCGCGCCTTTGCCCACCCTACAGATTACTTCAGCAGCTTGAGCTCGGCCAGCAATCGCCGTTTCTCCGCAACATCCTTCGCCAAATTCTCAGCGAGCGTGGTGCTGTCACCATAGTAATCGCTGGGCTGAAAAACGCTCCGCGCGGCCTGGACATAAGCATCTCCCAGCGCGGCCGATCGGCAAGCGTCGCCAAGTCGCATCTTGACCGCCGCGGGCAGCCCACGCGGGGCAACAAACGCACCGAAGCTCAGTGGAGCGATGTCATAGCCCTGTTCCTTCAAGGTCGGCACGTCCGCTAGCAGCGGATTGCGAGCGGGAGCGAACAGCCCCAAGAAGCGCAACCCGCTGGCTGCGGCCGAAGGCAGCGGCACGGAGGCAAAATCGATCTGTCCGGCATGGCTCATCTGCACCGCTTCGGCGGGACCCTTGAATGGAATCTGATTGAGCTCGACCTTGGCCATGCGCGAAAGCTCGGTCATGGCGAGATGCGGGATCGTCGTCAGGCCGGGATGGCCATAGCTGAGAACGCCGGGTCTTTTCCGCGCCGTCTCGACAATGTCCTGCACGGATCTGAGGGCTGAGTCCGGCCGGGTGACAATGACCTGCTCGTTCTTGAAGGTCTGGCAGATCGGCTCGAAGGATTTGTAATCGTAAGGGACCGCCATCTCGGTCAGCGGCAGCACGGTGATGGAATATGCGGCGCCGTGAAAAAGGGTGTAGCCATCCGGGGCGGCCTGCGCGACGGCAGCCGTTCCAATCATGCCCGCGGCACCTGACTTGTTGACGATGATGAAGCGCTGCCCAAGCTCACGCGAGAGGCCTTCGGCGAGCACGCGGCCAAGAAGGTCGGCAGTTGAAGCGGGTGTCGATGGAACCACCATTTCGACGGTGCGCGCGGGGTAATCCTGCGCGTGCACGGGCCCGCTGAGAGCTGCCGCCGCGAGCGTGCAGACGAGCATTCTACTCCACACCGCAACCTCCGAGAGGAAACGCAATTTCGCCCGCGCCGGCGAGGATAGCATCCAGCCCTGCATGCATATATACGGGGCCGCCATGGAGAAAAGCATGTCCGACAAAATCCCGGTAACGGTGCTGACCGGCTATCTTGGCGCCGGCAAGACGACGCTTCTCAACCGCATTCTGTCGGAGCCACACGGCAAACGGTACGCCGTGATCGTGAATGAATTCGGCGACATCGGCATCGATAACGAGCTCGTCGTCGGCGCCGAGGAGGAAATCTTCGAGATGAACAACGGCTGCATCTGCTGCACCGTACGCGGCGATCTCGTGCGCATCATCGACGGCCTGATGCGCCGCAAAGGCAGGTTCGACGCCATCATTGTCGAGACGACCGGGCTTGCCGACCCCGCCCCCGTCGCGCAGACCTTCTTCATGGATGCGAATATCGGCCGCCGGGCGAAGCTCGATGCCGTCGTCACGGTGACCGACGCCAAATGGCTGCAGGCGAGGCTCAAAGACGCCCCCGAGGCGAAGAATCAGATCGCCTTCGCGGATGTCATCCTGCTCAACAAGACCGACCTTGTCGCGACCGACGAGTTGAGCGAGCTCGAAGCGCGCATCCGTGGCATCAACCCTTATGCCAAGGTGCACCAGACCACGCGCTGCGACATCCCCTTGTCCGAAGTGCTCGCTCGCAACGCGTTCGATCTCGACCGCATCATGGAGATCGAGCCGGACTTTCTCACCGGTCCCGATCACGACCATGAGCATACGCATGACGGACACGATCATGCGCACGACCACAATGATGATCATCATCATCCGGGTGGCGGTCTCAAGCACTACCACGATGAAGAGATGCAGTCGCTTTCGCTCAAGCTCGCAGCGCCGCTCGATCCAGACAAGTTTTTCCCGTGGGTGCAGGATCTCGTGCAGAAGGAAGGCCCGAACATACTGCGCTGCAAGGGCATTCTCTCATTCAAGGACGATGACGAACGTTTCGTATTTCAGGGCGTGCACATGATTCTCGACGGCGACCACCAGCGTCCATGGCAAGAGGGCGAGAACCGCGAAAGCCGCATCGTCTTCATTGGCCGCAATCTGCCGCAGGAAAGGATCAAAGCCGGCTTTGAAAGCTGCCTCGCCTGATCCGGCCAGCTGGCGATTGCGGCCGTGACCGATTCGCGCGGCAATATCGCCTCGCTCGTGGAGCGCACGGCGCTCGTGAGCGCTGCCGGCACGGTGGTCGCGGCGCATTTTCTCGGCGACACTGCGATCCTGGTGCTGGGTGAAGAGGCGCTGGTGCTGGTTTCGCCCGACGGACAATCGCGCCAAGTTCGCATTCATGGCGGCGCGATCCTTGCCTCGGCCGCGGACGCGAACCGAATTATCACGGGGGGCGATGACGGGCGCATCGTCGCGACCGCGCTTGATGGCGCGAGCGCTGAGTTGGGGAGCGATTCCAAGCGGCGTTGGATCGACCACGTCGCAACAGGGCCGAGGCAGAGCGTGGCCTGGTCGGCCGGCAGACAGGCAACGGTGCGCAGCCCCATCAGCGAAGAGCGCGTGTTCGAAGCGCCTTCAACGGTAGGGGGATTGGCGTTTGCGCCGAAGGGATTACGGCTCGCAATCGCCCATTACAACGGCGCCACATTGTGGTTTCCAGGCGCGCAAGCCGCCCCGGAGACATTGGCCTGGAAGGGTTCTCATCTCGGCGTTGCCTTCAGCCCCGACGGGCGATTTCTCGTCACCACAATGCAGGAACCGGCCCTCCATGGTTGGCGCCTGTCCGATGGGCAGAACCTGCGCATGTCGGGCTATGGCGCCCGCGTGCGCTCGCTTGACTGGAGTGCGGGAGGGAAATGGCTGGCGACGTCAGGGGCGCCGCAACTCGTGCTGTGGCCGTTTGCAAGCAAGGATGGCCCGATGGGAAAAATGCCCCGTATGTGCGCACCCGCCCAGGCGCCGGCTGAGACCGTCGCATGCCATCCGAAGCAGGAAGTGGTCGCAGTGGGATATGGCGACGGACTGGTGCTTCTGGTGCGCATTGACGACGGCGCCGAAATTCTGGCGAGGGAGCCCAGCGGCGCACCGGTCACCGCCTTGGCCTGGAATTCGCAGGGCACTCGGCTCGCGTTCGGCGGCGAGGACGGCGGCGCCGGGATTGTCAATCTCGGCTGAGCTTATTTCTTCGAGGCAGGCGCCGTGCGCGAGCCGGAGCGCGCGGCCGGCGATTGGCTTTGCAGCGCGCTATCGGGGAGCCGATTCCAGATCTGGCTCCGGCCAAACAGCGATATCCCGAGATAGCCGCGCATTTCGAGTTTCTGCCCGTCGGGACTGAGCTCCATCAATGCGCGGTAGACGCTGCCGTCGCGCGGATCTGTGATGGTGCCGCCTTCATAGTGGTTTCCGGTGCGCCGCATGCCCTTGATAAGCGTCAAGCCCATCACCGGCTTGCCGCGATCGGCGCCCTCGCACTTGTCGCAAACCGGGTTTTGGTCCTCGCCGGGCTTAAAGAAGATTTTGACAATGGTGCCATCGTAGACGCCGTTGCGCTCCGTGATTCGGAACCAGCTCTCCGCTTTCCCTGAACCCTCGTCGACCTGCTCCCACAGCCCGACGGCCGTCGGTTCGGCCGCCGCAAAGCGGCCCATGGCCAATACGAGAAAGACGCTCGCAACGATCAGTTTTGCGGGTATGGCTCGCATCACAACATCCTGCAATTCATCGCGTGAATGCCGGCGTCACGCATGTGTGCCGGTTTCACTGCCGTAAATGACCGTGAACTGTGGTGATTTCGTGTGGCGCGGGTTCCCGGGCGCAGTGCAGCATGCACCGGGATCGTAGCCCGGATTGAGCGAAGCGAAATCCGGGAGCGTCCCCCGCGTTTCGCTGCGCTCAACGCGGGCTACCACAGGGCGCTTCAAATCACGTACTGGCGCAGCGGGGGGTAGCCATTGAAGCCGACCGAGGAATAGGTCGTCGTGTATGCGCCGGTGGCCTCGATCAAGACCTTGTCGCCGATGGCAAGCGAGACCGGCAGCGGGTAAGGCAATTTCTCGTACAGCACATCGACCGAATCGCAGGTCGGTCCCGCGATAATGCATGGCGCCATTTCATCGCGATCGCGTGGCGTGCGGATGGGATAGCGGATCGACTCGCCGATGGTTTCCGCGAGCCCGTGGAACTTGCCGATATCGAGATAGACCCAACGCAACTCGTCCTCGGGGGATCGCTTGGCGATCAGGACGACCTCGGCCTCAATGATGCCGGCATTGCCGACAAGCCCGCGGCCCGGCTCCACAATCGTCTCGGGGATGGCATTGCCGAAATGCCTGCGCAGCGCGCGGAAGATCGCGCGCCCATAGGTTTCGAGCTTGGGCGTCTTGCGCACGTAGCGGGCGGGAAAGCCGCCGCCGAGATTGACCATTGCGAGACTGATCCCGCGCTCGGCGCAGCTGCGGAAGATCGCAGCGGTCGAAGCGAGCGCGCGATCCCAAGCTTCGATGTTGTGCTGCTGGGAGCCGACGTGGAAGGAAATCCCATGCGGCACGAGGCCGCGCCGGTGCGCAAGCTCCAGAATGTCGGCGGCATAGTCCGGCTCGCAGCCGAATTTGCGCGACAGCGGCCATTCGGAGCCGGTGCCGTCACAATGGATGCGGCAGATCACCCGCGCCCCGGGCGCACAACGCGCGACCTTCTCGACCTCGGCCTCACAGTCGACCGCAAACAGCGTCACCCCAAGCCTGGCGACCGCAGCGATCTCGCACTCCTTCTTGATGGTGTTGCCGTAGGAGATGCGCTCAGGCGTGGCGCCGGCTGCGAGCACCGCCTCGGTCTCGCTGACCGAAGCGACGTCGAAGCACGAGCCGAGCTCCGCCAGGAGCTTGAGGATCTCCGGAGCCGGATTGGCCTTCACGGCATAGAACACCTTCGTGTCCGGGAGCGCCTTGGCGAAGGCGAGATAATTCTCCCGCACGACCTCGAGGTCGACCACGAGGCAGGGTCCGTCGTCTCTGCGTTGCTTGAGGAATTCGCGGATGCGTGCCGTCATCTCGACTGCTCTCCCCTATCCGAACTGGCGGCCCTGCCGCCCGGTGAACCTCCTGTGATGCACGCGGCCCGCAGGATGCGAGCCAGGCATCACTTCGATTGCTGCCTTGGTCCGGATGAGGGAGAATTTCCCGTTCCGCACGCCCGGCAAGAAGGACAAGCCTCTTCGGTGATCCGGCACTTGCGCCGGTGGTCCCAAAAAAGCCCGCTCCGTCGTTGCTTTAAGCCGCGTCCCCCGTGGAGAGCGGGGTGCGCCGGTTCGCCTCCGGCTGCCGATCGCATGAGCAAGGAAGTGAGCTCACTTCCTTAGGCGGCTGTCCGGCCTCTTGTCCGGATGCCCACCGATCGACACACGGCCACAGGCACGTGCGAAATTGGGCATTCACCAAATAAGAGAATTCGAAACGCCTCGCAAGTGATTTTCAAGTGATTTGCTTGCGGGACGATGAAATCTCCCCATCGATCGCCAGTCCGCCGCGGCACGGCTCAATCAACGAGGACGGACGCGGTCGGTTCCAGGTGAGCGCGTAAGAAAGGTGCGGTCTGGCCGCGTCAGCCGCGCCTGGTAAAGGGCTCCACCCGGCGCGCATTGCGCACGAAGGCAATCATGACGGCGAGGCCGCAGAGAAAGAAAAGCCCCTGCATGATGTGCACGCCGTATTCGCCCAGATCGAACAGGTTGGCGACGGCCCATCCGCCCGCGAACGCGGCTCCAAAAACCTCGGCTCCAATCAGGATCGCCGCGCTGATGACGGTCAGCACGCTTGGCCATGCGATGCGCCGGTCCCCGCTCAGGGTGGGTCGATCATCCATTGATTGATCCGATGTAGGTTGGGTCGAGTTCTTCACGAGACCCAACATTAACGCCATTGCCACAGCGAGTTGGGTCTCGCTAGCGCTCGACCCAACCTACGCCGCATGGCGGCTCGCGCCTGGTGCGAGCAGTCCCGCTTCGACCAATCCCTCGCGAATGCGCTCGATCTCCTCACGGCCGAGCTTGACCAAGGGGGGCCGCACGACGGCGCGTGACAGGCGGCCGAGCAGCACCAGTGCCTCCTTCATGCGGTTATGCATGTCAGCCCAGGGGTCGGCATAGAACACCCGCGCCAGCGGATAGATTCGATCATTCACCCGCCGGGCCTCGGCCAGATTGTTTTCCGTAACGGCACGGAAGAGCTGGGCTTGCAGGTCGGGAATGACGCTGCCGCTGCCGGATAGAAGGCCCTTGCAGCCGAGCACGAGAGAGCTCAACAGCCAGGCGCTGTGGGTGCTGAGCACGTTCACCGGCCGCGGCAGGCTCTGCAGCATGCGGATATGCATCTCGTGCTGCGGCACATTGCCGGCCCAATCCTTGATGGCTCGGATGGTCGGCAGCTCTTCGCAAAGCCTCAACAGCGTGTCGCGCGGATAGCCCTGGCCCGCCGCCAACGGATACTGGAACACGATGATGGGCAGGTCGGTTGTGTCCGCGATGCGCTTGAAATGAGCAATCGCCATAGCCGGCGTCTGTCCCAGAGCGAATGGCGCGGGCGGGAAGACGAGAAGCGCCGAGGCACCGTGCTCGCTTGCCATGCGCGCGATGCGAGCGGCTTCGAGGCTGCCGTCCGCCCACACGCCATTGACGAGCGGCAGGCGGTCCCCGATCTCGTCTTGCGCCACATCGAGCACGCGGCACTGCTCTTCGAAGCTGCACGAGGCAACCTCGGTGGAATGCGCGTTGACCGTAATGGCCGACAATCCCTCGGTCGCGGCGACTTGCCGCAAATGGCTGCGAAAGCTGCGCTCATCAATGGAAAGATCTTCATTGAAGGGCAGCAACACGGCCGGAATGACGCCATGCGGCACATAGTGGGGATGTCGGGGCATGGTCTTGCTCCTCGGTCATCCGGCCCTGGGGGCCGGGCGCAGCAGTCATATATAGCAACGGCTCGCGGCAGACTAGGCGAGCGATTCCTAGACCGGACGGGCGGGTTCAGTGGTGCGAGCCAGCGGTTTATTGCTATTTTGATATCGCAGTCCCATTTGCCACGACCGAATGGCAATTCCTGTGAAATGTGATGGCAGCGTACATTCAAGCGCGCAATGTCAATGTGACCTTTCGGCCGCCCAACCGCGCGCCGGTTCGCGCGCTGGCGCGTTTTGATCTCGAGGTCGATGAAGGGGAATTCGTATCCATCGTCGGCCCCTCCGGATGCGGCAAGAGCACCTTTCTCAATGTCCTGCTTGGCTTGCTGCGGGCGGACTCGGGCGACCTGCTGGTGGACGGTCAGCGAATTTCGGGTCCCGGAACCGATCGCGCCATGGTGTTCCAGGAGTTCGGGCTCCTTCCATGGCGCACGGTGCAGAGCAACGTGGAGCTCGGGCTCGAGCTCAAACGCATGCCAATCGAAAAACGGCACGCGATCTCGGGCGAGCTCATCGAAATGGTCGGGCTCTGCGGTTTCGAGGGACATTATCCCCATGAACTCTCCGGCGGGATGAAACAGCGCGTCGGGCTCGCGCGGGCGCTTGCCACCGATCCCGAGGTGCTGCTGATGGACGAGCCGTTCGCCGCCCTCGACGCCCAGACCCGCGACGTTATGCAGGTCGAGCTGCTGCGCATATGGCAGCAGGCGCGCAAGACGGTCCTGTTCGTCACCCACCAGATCGAGGAGGCGGTCTATCTTTCCGATCGGGTCGTGGTCATGACCCGGCGCCCCGGCTACACCAAGCAGGTTTTCGACATCCCGCTCTCCCGGCCGCGCGACTATGAAATGCGGGTGACGCCGCAATTCAACGATCTTAAGCTCGCAATCTGGCACACGCTCAAGGACGAGATAACGGTGTAGACCGATGGCCGAGCAAGTTGCGCCCGCTTTCCTCGCTCGCAATCGCAATCTCCTGCTGGGATGCCTGTCGGTTGCGCTCTTTTTTGCGGCATGGCAGGCCGTCTTTCTATTTGTTCCATTCGACCCCCTGTTCATCAGCAAACCTAATCTGATTGCGCTCGCCTTGCTCGACCTGATCAGCAGCGGTGACTTGGCCCATGACCTCGCCGTGAGTGCGGTGCCCTTCTTCTATGGCTTCGCGGCGGCCGTTCTCGGCGGGGTAGTTATCGGAATGGCGATGGGATGGCGGCCGCGGGTCGGCTACGCACTCGATCCGCTGATGACCATGTTTTATGCGAGCCCGCTCGTCGCACTCGCCCCGCTCGTCGTCATCTTCTTCGGCGTAGGGGTGGCGGGAAAGGCAATCCTGATTTTCCTGCTCTCGGTATTTCCCTTCATCTTCAATACGGCCGCCGGCGTGCGGTCGGTCGATCGGCTCCTGATCAACGTCGTGCGCTCCCTCGGCGGCACTGAAAAGGATCTTTATCTCAAGGTCCTCATCCCGAGCGTACTGCCCTACATCATCGCCGGAGCGCGCATCGCGATCGGACGCGCGCTTGTCGGCGTGCTGGTGGCGGAATTCTTTGCCGCCTCCGAAGGGATCGGATATGCCATCGCCCGTTTTGGCGATCTGTTTGCGCTCGACCGCATGTTTGCCTGCATTCTGGTCATCATGGCGATTGCGGTCGTGCTGACGGAGGGAATTCGCTGGGCCGAGCGCGCCGCGTTTCCCTGGCGGCTCGGACAATAGGCCGCAAAGCCATGGCGGATCTCGCAAGTCCCGCGCTGATCGAAGGCGGCGAGCTTTCGGCTGCGAAAAGCTGGAGAAACTTGGAGCCAGCGCTGCTTGGCAGCCTTACCATCGTGGTCCTGCTTTGCGCCTGGCAGCTCCTCCCGCAGCTCATCACGATTTCAGCCGGCACACGCCTGTTCTTCACCACCCCAAGCCGGATCGCGATCACGCTATGGAACATGTTCGCGCAGGGAACGATCTGGCTGCCGCTCGGGGTGAGCGCCGCAGCATTCGGCGTCGGGCTCGTGCTGGCGATTGCGGCCGGACTGCCGCTCGGCATCCTGCTCGGGCGCTCGCGTACACTCAATGCGATGCTCGACCCCTTCGTCACCGCCTTCAATGCCACGCCGCGGCTCGTCTTTCTGCCGCTGCTGCTGCTTTGGTTCGGGCTCGGGATGTGGTCGAAGGTCGTAATCGTATTTATCGGAGCGTTGTTTCCGATTCTGATCAACACCTATGAGGGGGTGCGCAACGCCGATCGCGTTCTCATCAACGTGGTGCGCTCGTTTGGCGCCGGTGAATGGGACATTGCGCGTCTCGTCGTGGTGCCCAACGCCATGCCTTATATCGTTGCAGGGCTGCGGCTGGCGATCGGCCGAGCCATCCTCGGCGTCGTGGTTGCGGAGTTCTTCGGCTCCGAGGAAGGGCTTGGTGTCGTGATGGTGCGGGCGGCGAGCAGCTATCACGTAGACGTTGTGTTTGCGGGACTGGTCGTGTTTGCGGCCCTCTCGCTGCTCATGACCGCCGGTGTCAAGATGATCGAGAACCGGCTGGGCCGTTGGCGCCCCGAGCGCGCATCAGCGGCCTGAACTCATCGCACCGCGTCGAGCTTGGCCGGGACATATCCCATCTCCGCAAGCGTCGAATCAAGGAGCTTGCGGGCAACGAACTGCTCCGGGTCGGGCAGCGGCTTGTCCGCCGGCCATTGCCGCGCTGCAATCATGGTCTGGCGGCGGGATTCCAGAATCTCGCGAAAGAGATCGGCAGGAAGCTCGGCTCCGAACGCATTGTGCAGCTCATCCCAGACCAGTCCCGCCTCCTGCTCGTCATCGACACCGAGATGCTCCTTGAGAGTCGGCAGAGAGCCCGCCTTGTTCTCGCGGAAATACACGACGGCCCTCGCAACGGCGCGAATGAATTTCTTCATCGTCTCCGGGTTTTGCTCCACGAATTCTTTCTTGGCCCAGAACGAGCCGCCCGCGCGCGCGATGTAATCTCCCGTGCGCAAGAGAACCTTCATTCCGGCGCCGACGGCCTTGGCGGCATGCGGGACGGAAATGAGCGCGCCCGCAATGTCGCCGTTCACGAGCGCACCGATCCGATCGGCTTCGCCCTGGAACGAGATCACCTTGTAATCCTTCCCGACCTCCATGTGGAAAAACCGCGCCAGCACTAACGCACCTTCGTCGTAATCGGCACTGCCGGGCCGGCCGTAGCCAAGCGCCTTGCCTTTGAGATCCTCGACCTTGTTGATGGTCGGCGGCACCACGATGGTCCATTGCGACTTGAGCGACTCGCCGACCACATAGGTGATCGGCGCTCCGCTCAGCACGGCCTGCGCGCCTCCGGAGGGAATCGGGATGACATCCACACTGCCGGCAAGCCCGGCCGTGACCAAGGCTCGAGCGGAGAGGACGACGAATTCCGCATCAAGGCCCTCCGCCTTGTAGAAGCCCTGGTCCATGGCGATGTAGCTCGGAATATGGAAGCCGCTGCCGCCCAACGCCTTGCCGACCCGAAGCTTGACGGCCTCGGCGTGGACGGTGCCGGAAACAAGAGTGGGCGCCAGAATGAGCGCTGCCGCGACCGTGAGCAGTGTTGAGTTCATCCGCATCGAGGGCTCCTGATCATTTCGGCGCTTCGCGCCGGGTCGCAACGTATCCCATTTCGTTGAGGGTGGATTCGAGCAGCTTGCGCGCGACGAACTGCTCGGGGTCCGGGAGCGGCTTATCGGGCGGCCATTGGCGGGCCGCTATCATGGTCTCCCGGCGCGATTCCAGAATTTCCCGGAACAGTCCGGGTGGGATTTCCGCACCGAACGCATCATGCAGCTCGTCCCAGATCAGGCCCGCCTCCTGGTCGTTGTCGATCCCGAGGTGATTGCGCAGGATGGCAATCGAGCCCGCTTTATTTTCTCTGAAATACATGACCGCCCGCGCGATCGCGCGGATGAATTTCTTCGTGGTCTGCGGATTGCCATCGACGAATTCCTTCTTGCTCCAGAAGGTACCGCCTGCGCGTTGGATGTAATCGCCGGTGCGCAACAGGATTTTCATTCCGGCCGCGACCGCCTTGGCCGCGTGCGGGAGCGAGAGCAGCGCGCCCTGGATATCGCCGTTGATGAGCGCCGCGATGCGATCGGGTTCGCTCTGAAATGAAATGACCTTGTAATCCTTGCCCACTTCCATGTGGAAGAAGCGCTGCAATACCGCTGCCCCTTCGTCGTAGTCAGCGCCGCCGGTACGGCCATAACCAACCGCCTTGCCCTTCAAATCCTCTACTTTGTTGATGCTCGGGGGAACCACGATGGTCCATTGCGACTTGAGCGATTCGCCGACGATGTAAGTAATGGCGGCTCCGCTCAGCGCCGCCTGTGCGCCCCCGGAGGGAATCGGAACCACGTCCACGTTACCGGAAAGAGCGGCGGTCACGAGCGGCCTGCCCTGCAACACGACAAACTGCGCATCGAGGCCCTCGGCTTTGTAGAAGCCCTGGTCCATGGCGACATAGCTTGGAATATGAAAACCGTTGCCCGCGATCACCTTGCCGACGCGAAGAGTATTTGTCTCGGCAGCCGTCACGGCAATTGAGAGTACAAGCAAACATGCAACGCATGCGACGCGAGCGAGCAACAGATTGGGCATGCGCATCGAGTTCTCCGGATAAACGATCAAGCTTAGCCGCCTGCCCCGATTGTAGGCCAATGCGCAAAGGCCGGGCCAGAGGGCATGAGCGCAGTCAAGAAAAAGGCATGGTTCGTTTTGAACCGATTGGGCGGCTGCCGCGACTAACGTGCCTTCATGAGAAAGGGAGATTTTACAGGCCTCGGCTTCACGTGGGAGAGGGATAAAGATGACTGGTTCTTCGCTCGGTCTGCCCTTGATCGAGAGCATCGATCTTTCGGATGAGGACAAGAAATTCGTCAAGGCATCGCTATGGAGAAACGGCGCCACGCCGCCGATCACCACTGCGGAACAACACGCGCGCTACAAGCGCATCGCCGAGGAGCTCTCGCGCAAGCACGATCCGCACATCCTGAGCTCGCTGTCTTTCATCCGCTCGCCTGACGGTGTGTTGCTCACGTCGCTCGAGGCGCGCATGAGCGAGTGGGAGGAGGTGAATAGCGAATAGCTTGTAGGGTGCGCAAAGGGCGCCGCCTCAGCACCAATTACGCCCATATTCCGCCACGGCGCCCGTGCGCACGCCGTCTATCCTTTCGGCGAGGATGGACCGCGCGCACTGTACCCACGCGGTCGTCCGGTTATATGGTGGGCACGGCGCGGACGCAGTCAAGCTTGCGCAGACTGCGTAAACTTGTCTGCGATGCGCGCCTTTGCCCACCCTTGTATTAGCGCAGCTTCTCGAGCACACCCTCCACACCGCCGCGCTGGAACCCGTATCCCGTTGCCGCGGCCAGCGCATCGAGCGCCTGGAAAACCTGCTCGCGCGGCCGCCTGCTTGCCCAGAACAGCGGTCCGCCTTTCTGGGGGGGAAAGCCGTAGCCGTTGACAAGCACCACGTCGACATCCGAAGGCCGTGCCGCTATGCCCTCCGCCAGCAGCAAGGCTGCTTCGTTGATCATGGCTGCGAGCGCCCGCCACTGAATCTCTTCGGCGGTAAACGAACGTCGCGTGATGCCTTTTTCAGCGGAGACCTTGTCGATCATCGCATTCACCTCGGGATCGACGGTCCCGCGCCGCGCGCCATCGGGGTAGCGATACCAGCCGGCGCCGGTCTTCTGGCCGAAGCGACCTGCCTCGCACAGACGATCGAGCACCTGCGGGAAGCGCGCCTTCGGATCACGGTTCGGTGCAAGCCGCTGGCGCGTGCGCCAGGAAATATCGAGACCGCTGAGGTCGCCGACCGCGAATGGTCCCATCGCAAGACCAAAAGCGGTCATGGCGCTGTCGACCTCATCGGGATAGGCGCCCTCTTCGAGCATCAGCTCGCACTGGATGCGGTAAGCGGAATAAATGCGGTTGCCGATGAAGCCTTCGCCCACCCGCGCGATGACGGGCAGCTTGCGGATGGTTTTCGCAACCGCAAGCGCGGTTGCTAGAACATCTCCTGCGGTTACCGCCCCACGCACGACTTCAAGCAGCCGCATGATATTTGCCGGGCTGAAGAAATGCAGGCCGAGCACGTCCGCTGGCCGGCTCGTCACGCAAGCAAGGGCATCGATATTGAGATAGGACGTGTTGGAGGCAAGGACCGCGCCGCCCTTGAGGACGGCGTCGAGCTCCCGAAACACTGACTGTTTGATCGCCATATCCTCGAATACGGCCTCGATGACCAGGTCGGACTGCGCAAGCTCCTTGAGATCGAGCGTTGGCCGAAGCTGGCTAAGACGCTGTTGCGCTTCCTGCGATGTCATGCGCCCGCCTTGGACGCCGCGGTCATAGATGCCGTGGATGCGTTCGAGACCGCGATCAAGCGCTTCCTGGTCTTGTTCGATGAGCGTCACCGGAAGGCCCGCGTCGAGAAATGAGACCGCAATGCCCGAACCCATGGTGCCGGCGCCGAGAACGCCGACCGCCGCGATCGGCCGCGCAACGGCATCGGCGATATCGGGGATGCGCGCCGCCTCCCGTTCGGCAAAAAACAGGTAACGCAGCGCAGCCGATTCTTCGCTCTCCCGCAGCCGCTGGAAGGTGGCGCGTTCCACAACGCAAGCCTCGCCAAACGGCAGGCGCTCGGAGTTCTGTATCGCCTCGATCGCCTCCTTCACAGCGGTGCGTGCGCGCGCCCCTTTGTTTGCGTTCTCTATCGCTTGCTTGAGCGCTTCATCCGACGAAACCGGAACGAAGAGTGCGCTGAGCCGGCGCTTGCGTTTTGCGAGATGGCGTGCATGCCGTCGCGCTGCCTCGCGGATGTCTCCGGAAACCACGCCGTCGATGATGCCGATCCGCTGCGCTTCGGGTGCCTTCACTCGCCGCCCCGACGTGATGAGCTCAATCGCGGTTGCGACCCCGGTCAGGCGCGGCAGGCGCTGCGTTCCGCCCGCTCCCGGGATGACGCCAAGCGTCACTTCGGGCAGACCCACCACCGCATCGGGAGTGGCGATGCGGTCATCGCAGGCGAGTGCGATCTCGAAACCGCCACCCAGCGCGGCGCCATGGATGGCGGCGACCACGGGCTTCTCACATTTCTCGATCGCCGCGATGATCGCAGGCACCTGCGGGTCCCGCAGCGGCTGGTCAAACTCGCGAATGTCGGCTCCGGCGATGAAGGTTTTGCCCGCTCCGATCAGAACAATGGTGGAGACGCCCGCATCATCGGCGAGCGCGCTGATCTCTCGCAGCAGACCCTCTCGCACGGGCTGCGAGGTCGCATTGACCGGCGGATTGTCGATCACGACAAATGCGATGTCGTCCTCGCGCTCCACGCGCACCGGCGAGACTTGTTGGGTCGCCATGGCTTACATCTCTCCGTGAGGGGCATTGGCAACGTTAGGCGCCAGAACGCCGTTCTCGATCGCCTTTCAGC